>Ga0302320_10005793_pt1 | contig 27573 bp, 33 predicted proteins | sample Bog_T0_3_FD_202130 | JGI IMG/M metagenome (GOLD analysis project Ga0302320, IMG submission 202130) | Peat permafrost microbial communities from Stordalen Mire near Abisko, Sweden - Bog_T0_3 | ecosystem: Environmental > Terrestrial > Soil > Wetlands > Peat | place: Sweden: Abisko, Stordalen Mire...
AAATTTGAAAGTTTTCTGATCAAAATATTTAATTGAAAACAATAAATTAAATTTTTTTAATTTTTTTTTTATATTTCATTTTCATTTAATTATCATTTCTCTTACAAAACTTAAAAAAAAAGACAAAACTTAAAAAAAAAAGACAAAACTTAAAAAAAAATATAAAACTTAAAAAAAAAAGTTTAATTTATTGTTTTCAATTAAATATTTTGATCAGAAAACTTTCAAATTTTTGTTCGAATCAACAACATGGTTAAACATTTTTTAAAAAAATTTTGAATATTTTATAATTTTTTTATTCATTATTGAGCCATGAGATTGGTTATCAAAGTAAATGACTAACTAAAAATGGAAATTTTGGCTCTTCTTGAATTAACTCAAGGAAATAATAAAAACCATTGATTTTTCTCGCTCGCTGTTTAAATGATTTTTTAAAAAATTGTGGTCAAAAAACAATAAATGTTAAATGGAATAAAAAAAATGAAAAATTAAATTTTCATAAAATAAAGTGATAATTTTTGTAAATTTTCCACACAGTAATCTTTCCGGAAGAATCACTATTAATGATTAAATCCTCTTCCTCATTGCACAAAATGCTATGAATTTCCATCCCGATGGACACCCACACTTTATTACTCCCATCTATCCAATCCCAGAATCTCAAAAACCCATTTTCGCTTCCCGACACCAAAAGTCCAAATTTTTCAAAATTAGCCATAGTAAGCACTTTTTCTTCCACTTGAATGCTATTGAAACATCGAAATAATCCCTTCAAACACCAAAATTTTATCAAGCAATCATTTCCAACCGTGGCTAAAATCCACAATTTTCTATTAAAAGCCATACAAATAATAGCTTTCTTATGCGCTAGCACAGTTTTTATTAGTTTAAAATTCTCACAATTCCATATCTTCAAGCTTCCATCGTCACTCGCTGAAACCAAAGTCTTATCAATAACCAATAAACTTCTAACAATATTTCGATGTCCGTAGCAAGCTTGGGATTTCTCCATATTTTCAAAATCCCACACTCTAATTGAGAAACTGTCGTTTTGTCCCCTTCCAGCTGCGATCAGCCCATTATCTAAATAACTCAAAGACCAGAAATAACCCTTACTGTTTTCAGAAGAATTGACCACTTGAATTTGTTCGAGTTCTTCGTTTTTATTGAATTTCCAGATTTTCAACGTGGAATCATCGCTTCCAGATGCAAGATAATGATTGCATTTGGTTAGTGAACGAACCCATGCTTTATGAGCTTCAAGTGATTTCACATTAATGGCTTCATTGGCAGAAACTTTAAAATAACGGAGGTAGTTATCATGGCCTGAAGCGATTATGTAGGAATTTGGCATTTGAATGAGGTTTTTGATCAGATAATTCCTTTTTAGCTCAAAACGACGAATTTGACAAACTTTCTATATTTTGTGAATAAAAGTGTGAAAATAAGAAATTTTTGTGAAGTTTTTTACATATTTCACTAAATTATTAAATGGGGATTCAATAATGAGGTCATTTGAATAAACACTTTTGGCTGAAGTTTGAAATTGCTTAAAACATTCAAGAATCTTCAAGAAGAAAGGGTTTTCATTCATGTTTGGAAACGATGGGACTTTCAATGAAAAATCAGAATTGCCTGAAATAACCAATTTTGTTCTAATTTGTGAAATCTTATCATTGATTTCTTCATTAGTTATTTGTTTTAAGAAAAACTCAAAGAAATCAGCATTGAAACAAGAAAGCTCATCTTGTGATTTCATTACTTCATTCAGTCGTATTTCGAGCAACTTCATCTCTTTTTGAGCTTTTTCTTCTATATTTTTTATAAATTTTTTCAGATTTTCACATGTTTCCTCAATTTCTTTGCAAAGGTCTAACTGTTTATTCAGAGAAATGGTTAGTTTGGCAAGATTTTCAATAGTTTCAGCAAACATTTGTGGGGTCTTTTTTACGAAATTGACAAATTTCGAGATCCGATGGTCGGAATGATCAGAAAAAACGCAGGATTCACAGAGAACTTCTGAAAATTTGCAGGAATCGGCTAAACAAATGAACTTTCTCTCGAATTCTTCGTGAGATTCACGATGGCAAATTCCCAAATTTAAAATTTTTTCTTCATTTATTTTAAAAATTCTTGGGTTTTCGATTTTTTGCATTTAATTTTTAAAAAATTTGCAAATTTAGTTCATAATTTCAAAAAATGAAACGCATTAGACTTAATGTTTGAATTATGAAAGAAATTATTTTTGAATTTTGTTCCATTTGCAAATTTCAACAATATTTTTTTTTTTAATGTCATATTCCGTTTTTTTCTTTGTTTTTTCTGATTCAAAAAAAGATATTTGAAAATAATTCAAAAAACAGCTAAAAATAAAAAAAAAACATCTAATTCCCTTGAAGCGTGATGAAATATTCCCTGATCCCGATTCTCCTGCTTTCTTTTTATATTTTCTCAGAAGCAAGGATTTGTCCAGAAATCAATATCTCATCCAACATTTCGAAAATTAAAGATGATATGGTGAGAAGCGGAATCACAGCACTCAAATGGACCGAACTGTCATCAACACCTATAATCATTGGTTCTACAAAACAAATTGATTACATATATGTTACCATTGAGAAACATTTGGATGACACTTTAAACGTAAATAAATTATATTGTGAAAATTTTTACTCAAAAAACGATAAGAGCTCACATTTCAAATTGAATTTCGATGATCATATTTACGCTAATTCGACTTGGAAGCTCGATATTTCTCATCCCAAGGAAAAAGAAACCGAATATGCGGTGGAAGTGAATTATCTTTGCAATGACTATGGAGGTTCTTTGATAAATGTAAACTCATTCATTTTTCATGAGAACATTGAAAATTATGAATTATTTAGTATAATCTTGAAGTGGATTTACCTGATTGTGGTCAAAGCAAAGTTTATTGGAAGAAACTTTGCGGAAACCCCTTGAGTAATATAAATAATTTATGATTTTCCTTATTTTTCCTTTCATAGTTCCGAGAGATGGATTAACAGTTGACTTAGAAAGTGACAACTTAAATGAGACAATCGTTATAAACGGTAATAAAATCTCTTTATATCTAATAATTTATAAAATCAGGCAAAATTGTCAATCCTTCTTATTTCGACAAGGATATTGAGAACTTTGTATTTGTTGTTGGTGAAAAAACCAACAAAACCACTTTTTACGTCTATATGGACAATTCCTCAATCACCTCTAATGAAACCGATCCAATAGTTAAGGCCTTGAGAGACATGATTCGTTTAGTTCCAGAAACCAAATATTCTAGATTGAAGGTCGATGCGGATGAAAGTCTCGTAACTCCGTTTTTAGAAGGAAGTTATGTGGAAGGAGGCTATATAACCACAAAGAAAACAGTGAATTATTTTAAAACTTTTTATATAGTATAAGGATTTTTAGCCGATCACTATGGAATTCAAGTGTTTGGGAAGAAAAGGAAACAGTTTAGTCGAATTTTCGATTCCTTTGGATTATTTCAAGGATGTGACCTTGTTTTTCAAAAAATCATGTGATGGAGGTTTTTCATTTTATTTTAATGGTTTATTTTATCAGAAAGGATTAATTTTATTTAGTTGAGGATTTCATTTTCCCACAACATAGTGAATTCTGGGCAGTTTGCATTTGGTTGATTGTTTTGTTGCTGATGAGCTGCATCTTAATGATTCTTTACAATATGTTCGTGCATAAAACAAAAGGTTTTGATTCAGTGCCTGGACTTGAAAAAGTGATCAAATTGGCTTTGGCAGCTAAAATTATTAGAGATTCTGTAATTTTTTATTTTTTAAAGGTTTCATTGAATTTTATTTGGATTTATATAGAGAATAGGACAAAAACTTACAGAAATAAATCAAGTGCATTTCAACGCGATAAAGGGGAATGAGCCTGAAGAAAGTGAATTTAAAATAGAGAATATTTCCGAGATCACTGCTAAGGATAAAAATATCAAGGATCAGCCCAGCAAATATGGCAGTATTTAACATATTTTTTTTTTTTATGTTTTATGAGCTTTAATTGATGATCCTGATAAATATTTGATCATTTATTTAAACCAAACAAGGTAAAATAAAAAAGTCAAAATAAAATAAATTTTAATCTGAGAATAAATAAATTTTTTTCTTAAAATTTTTGCTTTTTTAAAATTCTTAGAAGAAAAAAAAAATCTATAAAAAATAAAAATAAACAAAAAAACTGAAAAACTGAAAAACGAAGACTTTTTCACTCCTGATTTTTGGGTTTTAATTTCATAAAAAAAGAAAAATTTAACTTAAATATACAATAAATAATCATAATATTTCCTCTCATTTCTTGATACCCTCTTTCTTCCCACCATAGATAATTTTTTCATATTTATCAATCTTTCTTTCAAGTTTGTCTTTCTCTCGTTTACTCCTTTCATTTTCCTTTTCGCTTAATTCCAACTTTTAAATTTCTTCATTGAAAAAACACTTTCCTTCTAGATTTCTATACCTCTCGTTGCAAGATGTACACCTCCTGCCTTATTTCTTGAGCCAATTTATCAGATCTCAAAATTTCATCCTTTTGTTTATCCATTAATCTTTTCACTTATTGTTTTATATATCAATTTCATTTTTTCTTTTAAAAAAATATTTACTTTTCTCGTTTTCATCCTCTTTCGACTTCAATAAGAAACTCAATTGATTTTCCTTTTGCAAAACCTCGTTTTTCTCTCTGAAAAGTTGTTGTTCAACCCCCCTCATCTTCTGGTTTTTATCTTCCATTTCCTGCTTCAAACAATTTATTTCATTTTCTACCTCGTTTCTTGACCTTTTCTTGAATTCCTCCAATTTACTACCAAGATTTTCCAAGGCCATTTCATGGTTTTTATTCCTTGCATCGAAATTTTCCTTTAAAACTCGGATATTTTCTTCATATTCCCTATCACTAATTTCTTTATTTCTTCTCATTCGCTCAATTTCCTCTTCTAAAGCCTTATTTCTAGCTACTTCCAAGTCTTTTTCCCTTTGTACAATAGAACTTTTTTCCTCTAATTGTCTATATTTTTCCTCATATTCTCGCCTCAATTCTTCTCTTTGTTTGCTAAGGATTTCTTCTGACTCCATTAGTTCTTTCCTCATGTTTGTGAGGTTTTCCATGTATTTATTTTCTAGGTTTTCTGCTTGGTTTTTCAGGAAAAGTATCAAATTCTCTTGTTCTTGTAGCTTAATGCGGTATTTCATTTCGGAAGTCTTGGAAGAACGGAAATCCACCAAACTTTCTTGAAATTTCTCAAGAGAATTTTCTTTTTTCTTCAAGTGAGAGCGCTCGTTGATAGCTTGAGAATTCTCCAACGATGTTTTATTCGCAAGATTTTCACGCAAGTTTTCCCGGTTAGAATCGAATGAAGAACCACACATTTCTTGTAAATTTCAATAAATTAAAGGGAAATAAGGATTTTTACCAGAATATGGAATGAGTTCTTTCTTGTGATTGCGCATGGATTCGGGGTCGTGATGGATTTTTTCGCAGTTGTAACAGAATTTCTGAGATTTCTTGTTGTTGGTTGAACAGGTCTGGCAACGGATGGTCGCTGGTTTATCTTCACATAAGGAACATTTGATAAATTTTCCTGATCGAGCAAAAGGACATTGAGGAAAATTTTAAAAAAGAGGAAGTTTACCTTGTTTGAAACTCATTTCAATCCCAAATTTAACCACTTATAATTTCAAATTTTCGATATTTTTTCAAAATTTATTTAATATTCAAAAAAAAGAAAGGAAATTCTATTTTTTTTTTCTTGGATGGAAAAAGAAAAATTCATACATTTGCTTGCTTTCAAATTATTTGACTTTAAAAAAACTGAAATTCAAATAATTAAATTCCATTAATTCAAAATAATGAAAGAAAAAATAAATCATTGAAAAAAGAAGAAATAATTATATTCAAAATGATTAAATTCAAAATTCAAATCAAAATATTGATTTTTACTAACACTCATTTAACTCTTAAATTAAACTCAATAAAGATTTCCTTCATTCTTAAAGGAAATATAGTTTATCCCACAAGGATTCATGTGGATCAGCTTGCAATGTCTGTCCAACTAAGAAAGCTAACTTAGATGAATATTGCACACATGCAGGGACTCGAATAGCCCCAGTCCAATTAAAGTAATTAAAGCATTGATAATACGTTAATTTAGCTAATGTGTCTTCCGCTAGATTGGTGTCATTGTACAACACCGTGTAATGTGTTGGAGTGCAAGTGCCTTGGGTCACATTTTGCGCACATAAGAAAAAATCATAATTCTTGGAAACCATCTGTTCAGCAACCCATGTTCCAGAAGGAGGATTATAGTATTTAGAGCCTCCATTACCATTTAGAGTGAAGAATCTATCATTGATTTTCTTCGTGACGATCACTTCACAGAATTTCGGCTTGTATTCAGGTGAAATTTTTGCGAAGCCTTGCAAAATGGCTGGAATTTCAATTTCACGGACTTCTTTGAACTGGCCCTCACCCACTCCATCTCTGTAGAAAATTATAGTTTCTGGCAATCCTTTGTTGACTTGGAAGTATTTTTTTATCGCATCTGAGACCAATGATGAGATGTTGGTCATGATTTCTTGTCCTTTTTTCTGGACCTTGATCCTTGAATAATACTTCGTGAAGTTATCATCGAAACTTGCACAAAGACCAATAACACTGCCTTTTTTTCCATGGTGAACATCAGCCCCGATAAGCATAACTTTCTTTGGCAAATTCTCAGGGATTTGAGACACCCATAAAGATAAACCTAATTTGGCATTAATTTGGCAGATGATTTTGGAACAAACAGATAGGGAATTTTTGTAAAGGGAATTTTTGACCACGACTTGAGAGGGAACAGGTCTTTCTTGGGCACAGAATTTCTTCAACGCCTTGTATACCGAGTTTTTGGCGTTTTTAGGAATAAAGGCCATAACAAGTTGTGTAGTTTTCTTGACGTATTGCTCCAAATATTTGGTATAATCTTGACCTTTGATTGATTCGACGAGGACATAAAAAGGCTCTTTGACTTGGATTCCGAAGGTTCCTGCGGCTTTTTGCAGATCATTGTAGAACTTCTCGCATTCGTCATCATCTTGTTTTCCTCTTCCGCTGTAAATCAAAATCCAATCCTGGAGCACGCAAGGCTGGAGAACCTTCGATCTTAATTGGAAGCTACCATTATCATTTGGTTTCAACACATCTTTCAAAAATCTAATTTCTGGCACATTGATTCGATTGGCCATGAATGTTGGAACATCTCCAATTTTGACTTGCAATGGTTGTTCCTTCAATTTAGCGTTCAAATTGGCCACATGGTCTGCATTTCTGTCCATTCTGTCAGTTGGTTCTAATTTGGTATAATAGGCCAATTCTTTCATAACGCCGAAGTCTTGACGAGCCTCATCTGTCATCCCAGTCATTCGACAAAACTCGGGAATCAAAGCAACCTTGTGTTCAACTTCGTTGCCTTGGGCATCCTTTCGTCTTAGGTAACTGATGAGCAAAGGTTGATTTTTGTCAGAGATATCCAATCCATATTTTTTCTTGAAGTATTCCAAATAAGTGACTTCTCCTTCTTTTGTTGTGAAGGTGGATTTAGGAGTTTGTTTGAAGTCAACGTCATCGATCTTATAATATCTATATCCAACGTAATTTGCCAAGACTGATGATCCAATCAAAGTGTCTTTGACCTCATTCATGTTACCTTTCAGGCTTTTGATGAAATCCAAAGCACTGTCGGTTCTGAGAATTCTACTGCAATAATCCACTTGCAATTTCAATCCCGAAGCGTAAACACCAATGGAGGTCTTGAACCCGGTTCTGACTTCTAATGGATATGACTCCAAGTAATTGATGTGTTTTTTGTCATTGTAGACATATTTTGAGGTTCTGCCCATTTCATTCATATTCAAATTGCGCATCGTCTGCTTAATGAGAATGTTCAAAAACTGGATCACTGGCTTGACGACCTTCAGGTTCTCATTTTGTAAGGTCAACAAGTCAAATTCCTTGGCATGCTTTAATGAAATCATATACTCTTGACCATCTTTTCCTTTTGAAGGGATTGTCAAGGCGCCTTCTTTCTTCTTCATAGCGAAAAGCAAGAATCCTGACATAAGGTGAGGACCCAGTTCCTGCTCAATGTCTTTTCGGGCATTTTCAACAATTTCCCTAATTTTTCTTCGAGAATCAGATGGCACTTCTGGGTCCAAATGAAGAGAATATTGTGAAATAATGGTTGACTGAACCTTGCCTGAACAAAGCACTATTGGCATATGGTTAGAAACTAACTTGAGAGGGACTACGTTGGTGACCTTGGCGCTTCTTTTTGGGCGCTCTGGAAGGTCGGAGATAGCTGGTGCTTGGGTACTTGGTTCCATTTTCAAATAAAGTTCGAAATAAATTTGTTTTATGCAAAAATTTGGAAATTATAAAATTTATGATAAATTCGCATATTATATCTAATTTTTTCTCGAAAATTTGGAATAAATTTTTGGTGCGCAACGATGAAAAATCTTTTTTTATGTACAAAGAAATTAAATTTTAATTAATATTTTTAAAATTATTTAAAGATTATTATGACTTTGTTTGAAATTAAGAAAAAAACTTAAAAAAAGAGAGAAAAAAAAAATTAAAGGTTTTGGTTTTCAAAAACTTTAATTTGTTTTATTATCTTTATCTATTATTTGTTGCTGTTGCTGCATAAATTTCTCCAAGAAGCTTCCATCATTCACGAATTTATTTAAAGATTTCCCTTGAACTTCCTGTTGTTTTTTCAGCTTCTTTGATTTCAAAGTTTTCTTTTTCTTAATTCTCTTTTCGGCTTTCTTTTCAGTCTTTTCATCCATTTCTTTTTGTCTTTTTTCCTTCATATTTTCAAATTCTTCTTGAATTTGCTTTAATTTAGCTTCTTTTTCGATATGGTAGATTCTGGCTCTTTCCCTTCTTCTTTGAATCCTATAATGGTGAAATTCACCACTGCCTGCTCCCGCAGTAGATCCAGAGATATTTTCTTGTTTTTCTACTAATATTTGAGGGGATTTGCTTGGTTCATTATTATTAGTGGGTGTTTCTGATCTTTCAGATTTAAGAAACTTGTCCATAATAATTTGTTTTTTTCTAAAAAATTCTTAAAAATATTATTTTTTTTTAATGAAGTCTGATTTTTAATTTGAGTTCAGATGTTTATTAAACTGAATTTAATGATATTTAAAAAGTCTCATCATAATATGTCGAACCGGCAGGATGTGAGTAAACAATTGCATGCGTTTAATTAGACTGATAAGCACAAGAATCACCACAAGTAAAAATAAATTCTTCTTTGTCTGAGAAGGAAATCCTTTCTTTAGTTGGTCTACCAATTTTCCTAAAATTTTATATTATTCATTCAAATTTCATTTTCTGAAAATTACCAAATTTAGGAGCGGTGCTATAATGAACTTCCAAAAAGTCTAGAATATATTGTTTATATTCAGAAGCCTCAGTATCATGCATAGGTTCATGATAGGCATGAGGAATGATTTTCAGAGTTTTATCTAATGAGCTTGCATTTTTGAAAAACTTCACTGAATCATGAGGAGAAGTGACAATATCGGCTTTTCCATGCAGCACCAATAAAGGGTAATGCATTCTGAATAAATTATAATTTTTTCAAGTTCAAAATAAATCATTACTTATGAGCGTTTGGAATTATAAAGTCGAGCATTGAAAACAATGATTTGGCTGCCCGCATTCTAATTCAGATTTACAGATTTAGTAATTTAGTAAAATTACGAAAGAAATGGATTTATCAATCTATCATCAATGATCTTCTTCACATGGTAATTATTTTTCGAAAGAGCAGTGCCATTAATGTAAGAGTTTACCACAATATCCTAATTTACCACTTAAATGTTTAAAAGTCATAATATAAATTTAGATCATACATCAGCAAAAGGCCCTGAACATTGCAATACTTTCCTTAATATCCAAGGAAAGGATCTACCATTGGGTGCTCCAAACAATGCAGCAGAACAAATAACCCCTGCAATTTTCAACCCTGGGTTGCGAATCATCAAACTTGCCACAAGTCCGCCTCCCATACTATGACCAAATATAAAAACTGGAAGCTCAGGGTTCATCATTTTAAGGACTAATTCTATATCTCCATGCATTTCCGCCATTGTTGAATTGCCTCTTGGACCTCCAGAAAGTCCAAACCCGCTCAAATCAATCATATGGACTGAATAATCATTAATTGCCAAATGATCCAATATCTAAATATGAAAAATTTGCTCAAAATTTAAAAGATAATTTTACATCTATGTATCGGCTACTATGTTCTCCAAATCCATGAATCAAAAGGAAACTTGCCTTTGGTTGACTTAAAGGTTCAGCATGTGTATAATAAAGACGTAGATTTTTGCGATGACACACAGTTGGAAGGTAACTTCGTGTCAAAGTATAGTATTCACATTTGAACTCACCTAGATATTTGTCTTTATCGAAGGTAAATTGGTAATTCAAATCGCGGTCGAAAAACTTTTGAACTGGAAAACACAACTTGCCATCTTCGAGGAATATAGTGCCTCTCTGTTTGCGGAAACGACCGCTTTCTTTCAAATTTTTCATTTGTTCTTCGATTTCTGAACTCATTTTGTAATTTTCAAGATCCTTTGCTTCTTATTAATAGTTCGAATTTTCAAATAATTGGATTTGCTTTTGTATTTATTTAATTTATGAAAAAGCGCATGACGTCGAACAAGTAAATTCAAAAAATATGTCTTTTATTTATTTGCTCTTTAATTCTTGAATTGCTTTAAAAAATCAGGAACATGTACTAAACATTTTTTTTTTAATTCCAGAATTATTTTTTTTTTAATTTTTAGTTTAATTTGCGTTTTATTCATCAAAAACCAAAAGCTTTTCTCTTTTTTCCTTCTTTTGAATATATTCCTCAAATTCTTTTTTAATTTTATCAAAGTTCTCTCCTTTGTAGGTCATCTCAATCGCCTAAATATTAATATGGGTTAAATTCATTGAAAATGTCAGTTAAATAAATACCAAATTTGGAGGGGTGTCTTGTATTCCATCGACTTTTTTTTTATTTCGATTTTTCTGTTGCCACCCCGGATTTTCTGGTCTTGAAATAATAGCACCAGATTTCTTTGAAATCCTGACTTTGGTTCCATCGGCAAGATAACCGATTCTAGTTTTTGTGGCTTTTCTTTCACGACCAAAAAAAATTTAATGAGATTTAATTTTAGTTATTTTAGAAAACCCAGTTTCGGGGTCTATCAATGCAACTTTTGAAACATGAATAGGATGCATGATTTGTTTGGTGCCTCCCTTCATTTCTCTATTGGAGTCTCCTTTGTATCTTTTCATTTTCTATAAACTTTCTTCAATCTATCTATCATTTTCTAATTTTTTTACGATATTAATGCCGCTAACCAGCACTCGATTTTGTTTTCGATAGACTTTGTAAACCACCCCTGATTTTCCTTTATCTTTTCCGGATCTCACAATGACTTTGTCACCTTTTATCACTCTCCAGGTTTTAAATGTTGTTTCAGCTGGTTTTTTTCGATGACCCCCTACACATTTTATCGGTTTGTAATGTAAATCTTTAAATTTGAAGAGAGAAGGTAAGGTGGATGTTGTTTTCAATGTGTGAAATTGAAATATGACAGAATTTGCACAGAACAAAGGCCTGGCGAGGAAGGTTCTGGCCAAATTAAAAATTTTTAACATTTTATTTTGAAAATTTTTATTAAAAATATCTAAAAAATTGCAAAAATGAATGAGTCATCTTTTCAAATTCATTTAGGAAGTTATGATGGGATACTTATGGGGTTCCAAGGCACTGTGAAGAGTTTAGAAAACAATTATTCATTTAATGCAAGCAATGTAAAAACACAATGATATTTTTTATATATCTATTAATACATAATAATATATAATAGGGTTCCATCAAATCATTATGTATATTAAACAAATACCTTTTTGCCGGAGGTTTTGATGAAATCATAAAAGTCTTCAACTTAAATAAAATGAAGGAAGATGGTCAATTGGAGGGACATGAAGGTTTTAAATTTTTCTCACATATTCACTTAAAAAATAATTAGGATCGATTACTTGCATGAAAGGATTCAAAAACTTTCTTTTTACAGGAGGAGAAGATGGAAACATTTTGGTTTGGAAAATCAAAGAATGGGGACTATTGCATAAAATTTCAGCTCATTCTAAAGCTGTTCTTGATTTAGAAGTTCATAGCTCGGGGAAACTTATGATATCACTCGGGAAAGAACAAAAACTGGTTGTTTGGAATTTGCTAAATTTCCAAAAGACTTTCACCAGGAAATTTTCATATGGTTTTCATAATATATTAGCCAATAAAAACATTTATCTTTATTTTGTTAGAAATTTTCAAGGCTAAATTCAATAGCACGGAAGATCTGATTATTTTAATGGGAGAAAAAAAAATGCATTTATTACGAATAGAGACAAATAAAATGCTGAAAGTGTTCGTGCATGAGCAAAAGCTTCATGATTTTATTGTTTATGGAGATAAATATCTGATTTGTGGAGATGAACTTGGAGAAATTTACATTTGGGATATTTCTTCTATACAAGGACAAGAAAATGAAAACCAAGAAGAAGAGTCTAAAGAATCAGGTTCTTACATTAAATTCAAAGCTCATGATAAGAGAATTAAACAAATTCAAATTGTGAAATATGAAAACATGGATTATCTGATTACTTGTTCATCTGATGGGTTTATCAAGATCTGGGATGTTTTGTATCTTGTGCAAAAAGATCAAAAAATAACAGGGTCACAGGATTTGGGTGATAAAGTTGAAAGTGTCTTTAAAATAAATTCAAGAGAAAGAATTTGTTGCATGGAAGTGAACAATTTGAAAGTTGAAAAGAAAAAGAATGAAGATAACAAGGAACAGGATGAGCAAAAAGAAGAGAAAGAAGTTGAGAATAAGGAAAAGAAAAATAAGAAAAAAAAAAAAGTTGTTGAACCAAAAATGAAGAAAAAGAAATCAAAAGGAAACACACCATCAGCCATTCCGAAAACTGAAATTCCACAGGAGGTCAAGAAAAAGATCAAGAAAAAAAAGCTGGGAATTAAGAAAACAAAATAAAAATTTCAAACCCAAAATGTTAACAAAAATTTTACATTTCAAGAAACAAAATTAAATAAATTCCAAAAAAATGAGCTTTTTTATTTCCAGAGTTGGTTTATCTCCAACAACTCCTATTTTTTTCAAAATATGCCGTAATTTTGCAACTAAAATGCAAGCCAGCTCAACAAGCAAAACCAAGGATTCAGCCGGTCGTCGATTGGGTGTTAAGAAATTTGGTGGAGAGGAGGTTTTCCCAAATGACATTGTGATAAGACAGCGAGGTTTTAAATGGCGTCCAGGGAAAAACACCATTTCCGGCTTAGATCACACAATTCATTCCCGTGTCGAGGTACGAAAATTCCCAACAAAAACCAGATTTAATAATTTAAACTCAAGGGAAAAGTCAAATTTGAAATCCAATATAAGAAGAGACATAAAACGACTACCGTTCATATAGAACCCAGTGTAAATCCCAATAGAACAAGTCGCCATCCATTACCTTATTCCTATCATCCAGAATTATTTCCTGAAAGGGCTGCTTTTAATCCAGAACCAATGAAATTAATAACAAAATCTAGAGAAACAAAGAAAAAAGTAGGAAAACATTTTTTCAGTTTAATTTATCAATTTAAAAAGGAAAAAACCACTTATTGGTTTGGGAAAAAAGAAGAAAACCCCAAACATTTTTTAAGTTTGCAAGTCCCAGAAAGCTATTTTTCAACACCCCCACCAAAAAGTCCACCTCAATTGGAATTTCCGATTTATAATTTTAAATAATTAAAATTATTTTTTACACAATGAAAATTGATTTTTCAGATTCTATGAAAAATAAAAAGGTTTTTAGGTAACGAAAGCATTATTTTCTTTTAATTTATTTTCTCGTCATTCTTCCTTCGATTGCTTCGACTTCTTCCTTCTTATACAAAAACAACAATTTTCCACAAAAAGATTTATTAGATAATCCATAAAAATAAATAGCAAATATAAGACAAACAAGAAGTTTGCCATTATGCACATAGCAATGAGAAATGATGTCCAATACCAATAATATAAATAATGTCTAAAATAAGGCTATTTTCAATAAAAAAATATTTAAAAATAACCTCATTCCCTGAATATTTGCCTTGAAATTCAAAACTGCTTCTTCAAATAGAATATTCCTTTCTGTAATTTCAAAGAAAATCCCTTGAATATCCATTACCTTGAAAAATCTAAGAAATTTAAAGAGGCAAAATAAATAACATTATTGGGCAAATTTTCCATCAAAGGAATATCAATTTCCATGTTGGTAGATGGGTTCTTAATCCAAAAAAACTCCAAAATTTTATTAATAAAGCTTCTATTTTTGCTTTGATAAATCGAAGTCTTTATCATAAATGAAAAATAAATATAAGATCATTGAAAATATATACCAATTTTGATGGGGATGTAATTACGTCTCCATATTTATCAACCATCAGGAAATTTATTTCGAAATTTCCTAGTCGATGGTTAATTTCCATATTTGGAATAAAAAGAGTTATTGAACAAAAGTAGAACTGCTTATCGAGTTTTAGTTTGATATTGGGAGATTTGAGGGCAGCAGTGCAAGATGAGTTCGAATCGATATTATATCTCGACTATATAAAAATGCTTTAGTATATTTTCTATAAATTTTCAAAATAAACAAACTAAATTCAGGCTTTTTTCATTGAAACTGGCTGCACAAAGACCCAAATTCTGCTGAAAATTAACTTTGCTTGCAAAAAAGCCACTAAAAGTTCAAAAATTATTAGATTTTTTTATTTTTGAGCAATGTGTACTCCTGAGTTTTTATAAAGTTCAAATCATACTCTATATCCATCATTGGTAATAATCTATAAAACAAGATGATTGTTATGAAAAAAGCTAAAATGAAGCAATTCAAGAATATAAAGCCAAGCCAAATTAGTCTAAATTCAAAGAACTTCTCAAACAAACTATAAACCTTGAGATTTCTTACTTTTTTATCATTTGGGCAGTGTTTTTGCCCATATCAAAGAGAAATGTGGGAAAAAGCATGGAGATCATTGGGCCAAAGGTGTTACTGTAAATCTGGAAATAGAAGGCGCAAGTCGTTTGAATAAGCCAACCGAGCATAAAGACTATCTAAAGCTCCAAAGTTTTATTTTTGTTTTTTTAATTTAATAGATCTCCCTTAAAAATTCCCCCAATATTATGCAACTATCGTATTCATCAAATACATCATTTGTTCTATAATGTTAATATTTAGAAAATTATACACAATCCTTTGCAAGTTTTATATTTCCCCTCCTTTTTAGTCGAGTTTCCAACCTGAATCTTGTTATTTTTCTCAGGAGACTCAGGTGCGGTTGAATCTTTTTCCTCAAATAACGCGAACATCAAAAGTTCGAAATCTTCTAAATTGTGTTTTTTATTATCCGAGATGTCCAATTCCTTCATATATTTGCTAATCACTCTCTCTGAAAACCCAATAAGTTTCGCGAATTGTCTCAATCTCACCCCAAAAGCCACTGCGTTGCCGCAACTCAGATAATTGAATAACATATTTCCAAATAAGTATAAATATTCTAACACCTGACCGCATTCACAAGCTGCTGTAAAGGTTATTATGAGATAAATTTCCTTAAAACCAAGCCTAGTATTTGGCTTCATTTCGTATATTTCGAATAGTTCATAGATTTTAAATTCAAATACTTCCATATAAATTTCCTTGAAAAGGTTCATAAGCTTAAATTCGTCTAGTTCCATACTTTCTAATTCCTTTTCAAGCAGGTTTTTCTGCTCAGTTGACAAAACCGCATTTAGACTCATAGCAATTGCCTTCTCAGAGCCTGATTTAGGAGATAACATAGATTTTGTCTCCACTTTCTTTAATACGAAATCAGAAAATTCTTGAAATCCATGAGGGGAAATCAATATTTCATAGAAACTTTTTTCTCTTAGAGCATCGTTTGATTGACTTTTTGCTGGGGTTTTGGGGATTATTTTGTTTTTGGATTGGTTCGGATAGAAGTCTTTTTTCTCTGCTTCCCAAATGTTAGAGCTCAAAGTTTTGATAAATTCTGGCTTGAAATTCATAAATTTAAAGCTTTAATAATAATTACGCATCAATATCTTTATAAAATATTTGTCAACTCTTCTTCAAATGATAAAGTCCTGTTTAGCTTTTAGAAAAATAATGCGAGCTGATTGCATTCCTATCATTGGCGCTTTTAATGGCCTGGTTGCTAGAAGCGTTGCTCAAAATGGTATTTAAATTAAAAAATTTTCATCTTCATTATTTTGCTTTTTATTATTCTTCTTTTATATTTTGGAAAGTCATTTTTTTTACTCATAAGGAAAAATCCATTTTTACGATCATTGTTCTTTTTAATACTTCATTAATCCAAAATTATTAATGTTTTTTTATTTTTTCTTGATAATAAAAAACAATTAACTATCATCATTTTCTAACATTCACCTTCTGTATTATTTAATAAAGGTTTCAAAGCCTGTTATATTTCCGGGGCAGCAATCAGCGCAGCTACTGGAGAGCCTGACATTGGTTTAGTTACAATGAACGGTTTCCTTGAAATCATCAAAGAGGTTCATTATTCTTCTGGACTTCCAGTCTTAGCGGATGCTGACACAGGTTTTGGTGAAGGAGAAATGTGTGCGAAAACAGTCTGGGAATATTTTAACGCTGGTGCCTCAGGTCCTTATTTATTTTTCCACCATTTTTCATTAATATGATTTTTATAGCTCTTCATATTGAAGATCAGGTGTTTCCAAAAAGATGTGGTCATTTGGATGGAAAAACTTTAGTTGAGACAGATGTTATGATGAAAAAAATCAACGTTGCAGCAGAGGCCAGTGTTAAATGCTCCAAAGGAAGTTTTATAATATGTGCGAGAACGGATGCCAATGGAGTTTCTGGTTTGGAAGAAACTATCAAAAGATCAAAGAGATACATCGATGCAGGAGCCAGCATGATTTTCCCAGAAGGGTTGAAGAATAGTGAGGAATTCAAAATAGTAGCTGATGAATTGAAAACCTATGGATCAAATGAAGGACCATTTTTGCTTGCCAATATGACAGAATTCGGAAAAACCAACTACATCTCTTTGAAAGAATTCAAGGAATTAGGGTATAATTGCGTAATTTATCCTGTGAGCACTTTAAGAGTGGCGATGAGGGCTGTTGATTTATTCCTGAAGGATTTGCTTAAAAATGGATCGCAAAAGGAATATGTTAAAAAAATGCAAACGAGGGAGGAACTTTATTCTTTGTTGCATTATGAGCCAGGAAAAGAATGGCTCTATCCAACTCCTCATTGTAAGGATATTGAATATGATGAGGATACCACTAAAAAATAAAAAAATTTTGATGAAATCTTTAAAACAAAATAACATGAGTTAAGAGTCTTTTAACAAAAATTTATCCAAAATCCAATTTTTTAAGATAATTTTTATGGTTCAAAGATATTTTTTCGTTTATTTTCAATTTTCATGGTTTTATATAGCTCTTAACCTTAAACAATTACCAATTTTTGCCTGAGTAATTCAATGTGATTCTTCTTCTCAAATATTAACAGTCCAAATCTAAGAATTGTATTCGTGTATTCGACTTTAAATTTTTACAAGACAAACAAACATGTTGACAAAGCAAATACAAAACTCCAAAGGGTTGCCGCAAGTTGACAGACAGTAATATGGTTGAGTTGAAACACTGGATCAAAGCAAATTTTGGAGAAACCCTCGAAAGTGATTTTGAAATTTGTAACAGTTTTAAAGAAAGAATAACAAAAGAAGAGAAAATAATTCAAAAAGATAATGCATACACTTCAAACTTCAGTGCAATCTACTTTCTTTCTAAATTTTATCGAGAAAAGGCTCTCAAAATACTTTCTGAAGTTAATTTTTTTCAACTATCTTCAAAGAGTAAAGAGACATAAAAGTAGAGGACAATAAAAAAAAAAATTATAATTGATAAAAAACTATAAATTTGAAAAAAAATAAGGTTGTTTTGTTGTTATAGATTTTTTATTTTTCCTTTATTTAAAAAAATTTTTCCTTTATTTAAAAAATTCAAATACAAAAAAATATTTTAATATTTCAGAAATTTCTTCATGCCGCGAAAACAAAAATCCGGGGGAGTCACCAAAAAAATCCAAAAATCTAAAGCAAAGGCTGAGGCCAAGGAAAAGGAGGAAAAAGTTGAAGCACCTAAAGGTAAAAAATTCAATCCAGGTAAAGGAAAAAAGTCTCAAGGCACACTTGAGAGTTTCGTGACGGCTGAAACAAATTATGATACCGGAGATGGAAAAATAGACAAAGATGTCATCAAGATATCCTCATGGAACATCAACGGTCTTCGTGCAATTCTTGGTAAAAATGAGATCGAGAAGTATGTTTCCAAAGAAAAACCGGACATCTTATGCCTAAATGAGACCAAAGTTGATAAAGAAGCTTTGGACAATGAGCAAATTGGGAAAAAGATGCCTAAAGATTATTTCCAATATTGGAACTGTTGTAAATGCAGCAAGGGATATTCAGGTGTTGCGGTTTTTTCCCTAACCAAGCCTTTGAGTGTGAAAGCTGATCTCGGAATCCCAGAACATGATCAAGAAGGAAGGACGCTCACATTGGAATTTGAGAAATTTTATTTGGTTTCTTGTTATGTGCCAAACGCTGGTGAAAAATTGGTCCGTTTGAGCTATCGAACTAAGAAATGGGATGTTGCCTTTAGAAACTATTTGAATGAGCTAAAAAAGAAAAAACATGTGATTTTATGTGGAGATTTAAACGTTGCGCATCATGAAATCGATATATCAAATCCAAAGGGAAATTTGAAAAGCGCAGGGTTCACTGTTGAAGAAAGAGATGAGTTCACAAATTTGTTGAATACTGGATTTGTGGATAGTTTTAGAGAATTATATCCAAAGGAAGTGAAATATAGTTATTGGTCAATGAGGTCTAATGCCAGAGCAACGAATAAAGGATGGAGACTTGATTATTTTGTAGTGGATAGTGATGGGTTTAAAAAAGGAGTTCAGGATTCAATTATCAATAATGATGTCCATGGAAGCGATCATTGCCCTATTGAGTTGACATGGAAATTGAAAAGCTTATAAAAAAAATAGAATGCAAAAAATATATTCATTTTCTCAAAAATGCTTAAAAAAAAAATTATTGAACACAATGTTTTTGGAAAAACTTTGGTTTTTTAAATAATATCATTAATTCCTCTCAATTTTATCCTTTATTTAAATCTATTCACAAAATAATAAAATCAAATCAAATGGATGTCATAGAGGTCGAAGAATCATCACTCTCATCAGAACAAGAATTAAGTTTTTCATAAAAATAATGAATTTCAAACAACCTAAATTTTATGCTGAAAGATCTCTATTTTTCCCCGCAAGATGAAAATGAGTTCAGAAATTATGTTTTGAGATTTTTCCTGATTTCACAAATGGATTTCAAATTTTCGATTCTTGAAATGTTGATGTTGTTAATTCACCCCAAAAAAGAGTAATTAAATATTTCTCATTCTTCTTTCTCCTAATTATCTATCAAAAGGTTTCAAATGACACGATGGAATTATCGTATTATTTACATAAGATCTTAAAAAATTGAAAAATTTAGAAATCAGACACAAATGGGAGAGAAGAGATCCATCTTTTATTTTGATAATTCTTGTGTTTCTTATGATAATTGCAATCGCCTATACTTTGGTTTTTGGGTTTTTGTTTTATATTTTATAATAACAATCATGAAAATACCTAAAAAAAAAGAGAGACTATTATAGATTATTTTATCGCCCTTTATAAACTGATATTGATTCATTATGTTTTTTTGGGAGGCTGCTTTGTATTGATTTCAAAGTCCTTTTCAAAAAAAATCCTCTTAACTTTGAATTTTAGGTATTTACTGTTTCGTTTGCTTTCAAAAGTTGAATTGAAGAAACATAAAATATCCTATCTTTATTTGGTGGATGTTTATTCAAATGCTTTCTTTGTTTTTTTGATCTTGAATCATTGCGTTTTGGTCTTGTGATTTATTTTTATATATATATAAATTTATTTTTATAGTTTTTTTTCTCACCTATTTTGCTTTCGGACCAATTTTTAACATCACTATTTTCAAATTTGATTAATTTCATAGCGAATTTGAAGTTTTATTTTGTTGTCTTTCGAGGATTTTCAAGTATATAAAATTTATTTTATTTATTGAATTTTGCTTTAGTTCTTCCCTCCAAAATCAGAACTGAATTCCTCCTCTTGCCTATCCTGTTTCATGGTGTTATTTCAATCATCTTGATAATATTTAGAATAAATTTTTTAAAACTGTTTGTAAAATATTATATTTGAGTTGTTTTAATAAATAAGATGATATTATTTTCAGTAATTTTTTTTTTGTAGAAAAAAATTCTCAAAATATAAAAAATTTTGAATACATTTTTTTTGTCAATATTAATCATGGAATCTAAAATTCAATTGATTTATGAATGAAATGAAAAAAAAAATGTTTCCCTCTAAAAGTCTTTTTCCTTTGAATCAATGAACATTTCAACAGGGCAATGATCACTTCCTAAAATATCATCTCTTATTTGGCAATCTTTGACAACAAACTCATGATTTTCTCCTTTCACAAGGAAATAATCCAACCGCCAACCCTTTTGTTGTAATCGCGCCAATTTATTTCTGGGACTCCACCAAGTATATTTAATTTCTAAAGGGTATTTTTTCCGAAAGCAATCTGTAAAACCTTCTTTTAATAAAATGCCGAAATTTTCTCTTTCTTTATCAGTAAATCCAGGTTTATTTTTGCTCCCTTTTGGATTAAAAATATCGATTTCTGAAAAAGCGACATTTAAATCTCCGCATAAAATAATTTTCTTGGGCAAAAGATGTAATGAAGATCTGAGATATTTTTCCCAAATATCAATTCTAAACCCCAGATTTTTCAACTCGGTTCCAGCATTTGGTGAATAAACAGAAACAAGATAACAAGTGTTAAACTCCATAATTGCCAATCTGCCTTTAAAAGAACTCTTATCAAATTTTAAATCATTTTGAAAGATCCAATAAAAATTCAAAGGCTTCAGTTTTGATAAAATAGCCACTCCAGAATAACCTTTTTTTTCACTACAACTCCAAATTTGATAGGGAAAATTAGCGAATGAGGTTTTCACTTCAGATTGACCTAACAAATGCTCGTCTATTCTAATTTCATTTAAGCAGATTATATCAGGTGATGATTGAGAAATATAGTTTAAAAGATTTCCTTTTTTAAGAATGGCTCGAATTCCATTTACGTTCCAAGTTGCTAATTTTAATAACATTAATTTATTTTAGGGAGAAAAAATATCAATATGAAATATCAAAAATAATAATTAACCCAAAACTTTTTTTCTACGAAAACCTACTTATCACCAATGCGTCTTTAATAAAATGATTATAATTATTTTTCATAAAAAAAAATAATTTTTTTTTTTTAGTATAAAAAAATAAAAAATGGTGATGATTTTATTTGGCAATAGATGGTTTGAGAAAAAATTATTAAAGCAGCTGTTAATAAATAAAAATATAAATCAAAGAATAAAATGGTAGCCAATTACGTTTTCAATTCTACAACAAATTCATTTTCTCCAATGGGTTTCCTGATTTTGATTGTAATCTTAAAAAGAAGTACTAGACTTATGATTTGCTTCTCCTGCCCATTTTTGTTTTATAATTTCAATTTGTTCATCATTCAAAATATATTTTGAATCAAATAATGAGGGATCCGTTTTGCACCAATTAACCATTTGTTTCCTTTCATCAAGCATTCCCTCATCATAATTCATTTTTCTAATACTTTCTTTTGTGGTTTTACCCCTACAAATTAATTAAAAATCTGCCTTGTATTTTACTTACTTCACAACCAGGACTATATGGTAAAAGCATAAACCTGATAAACATATTATAACGATTCCTGTTGGGATTGAAATAATGCAAATAACCACCAAAACCAAAGTTGAATTCGTCACCACTAAATAAATAATAAAGGAAACAACAACTTTTGAAAAGACTTGATGATTGATTGATATTGTCAACACCTTGGCCAAAAATTATGATCAATCTGAGCAAAAATCCTGCTATTTCTGAGATTCCCAATAAAACTAGGGAAATCAAAAAGCCTAGGAAATATCTAAAAATAATGTCCCCCTTTATATTTTGAAGAATAAAACCTATAGTTTCGTTTCCCAATGCAATTGTTCACAAAGGGACAATGGTGATCGAAAACCTCCACACAATTTCCACAATCGCTTTAATTTTTAAAAATCCAAATTTTAGTTTCTACAATATTTTACTTGCAGTGTGAGGCTCTTGATGGCCGATAAATTTCACACGTATGACAATACTTTTTTCTCTTTTTGGTCCTTCCAGATCCCAAAGTGTCTTTATCAAAACGATATTTTTTATCTCTGCTTTGAGCTTCATCAGAATTATCCAGATTTTCCATAAATGGCGATGGCACTCCCCCGAACAAATCGAAAACCTTTTTTTTTGGAATGATTCCTGGGTCGGTGAAAGTCGTTAGAATGAGAAAAGTGATTGTGGAAATGAACAAATAAATAATGAAGCATGGTAAAATAGGGGAGATGTCAGTCCATAAGTAAGGAATCACAAGGACACAAAAAACTATAGAAACTCCAAAAATCAAGATCAATACAAAAATATAATGGCAACAATCGCTTTTAGGTCCGAAAATTATCCTTCCTTGAAAGAGAAAACGGTTATTACTAGGCCAAATTTGGTGAAGCTTCACGTTTTTCTTGTTTTGTTCCGTCAAGATAAAACTTTTTTTCTCGAACACCGGAATCGTGAGAACTTTCTGACCTTTGTTATATGAATATTCCTTCCTGATTTCAAGTTGATAATTTGAGTTCTTTTCTAAGCATGTTTCATGCAGATCGTTAATATTTTTCTTAGGATTGTGGGCTGACATCGATTTCACAGATTGCAATGAGTTTGGAAGACTGGAGGAGTCATCGTGAGTTGGTGAGAATTCGATGTTCCTGGTGAAATCAATTGAAGTGTCTTCGATTGAATAGGGGAAAAATGGGTTATTTCGTTTGGAACTGGCCTCAGATTCATGAGATAACGGGGAAAGCTTATTTCTTGAGACTTTTTGCGCTTTGTTTAAACTGATGTTCATTGAAATCCCAATATTATTTAATAAATATAAAAAGACTTTTTAAAACACTCTGTTTCGTATTGAAAAAGATAGCATTTTGCCCAAATAAATAAAAAACAAAAATAAATCATATTTTTTTGGTTTAAATAATATGGCTTTAAAGTGTTTTCCCATTAATAGTTAGTTCCATCAATAATTTTTATCTCTTATTATTTATTTTTTTCTATTTTTCAGCTTCATAAATTAATAATTTTATCAAAAACAAAACAAAACCTCCTAAAGACTTTTTTATGAATGCCACCAATTCCATTTTTATTTCTAATACCCAGAATAATCAGTCTTCCAATTCTTTCAACACGAACACTCTAAGCTCTGGTCTGAAAAGTAGGAGCAAAAAACATTCCGAAGATTATTATTCTTTCAAATCTGATATGAAAATGGTTGCCAACGATGCTAGAGATTTGCAAACTTTTCCCAAACGCTTTTTGCCAGAAAATGGAACTTTGAACTCCATGTCGAAACTTGATAAGCAAAGCTCGAGTAATTCCAATCCCCAATTAACCGCTTCTCAAAAAAATCTTACGAAGAAAATACTCGAACGTATTGAAAGTGAGCAAAATCATTTAAATATTCAAGATGAAGACAAATCTGCGGATTTTCAGGAAGTTTCCGAGAACAAAAGTCTCACAGAAATGGAAGAAGATATTTTAAATACAATCAGCAATAAACATTCGAGCAGTCATGGACCTGAAAAAAATGAAGAAACTTCAAATATCAGTGAGTCTCTCAAAGAAGAGGAAAAAAACGAGGACAAAGTGTTGAAGAAAAATGTGACTTTCTCTAATAGAATTTCTAGAGCTAAAACATATGACATCAAAATGGATGATAACAACAGTAATTCAAAGTCGAGATCTGAGAGAACTCCAAAAGAGGGAAGCAATAATAAAGAGATAAATATTTCAAATGAAGAAAAAAAGAAAATGAAGTCTCCAGAAAGAATCTACGATATTTTGAAACATAAAAAAAACGAAGACGAAAAAGGAGCAGATAAAATTTTCAAAAATATCGCAGTGATGATGCTAGTAAACCATTTCGTTAGACAAATAAAGATAAAGTCGGGACATTTTGGAAAACTTGGTCATCGTCAAATAAAAATATTGAACGATTTATGCACGCCTCAAAAACTCGGCCTTGAAAAAAATCAGGAATTGGAACATACGAACATTTTGGTGCGAATGATAAGACAAAATCAACTCATTCAAAAAACCTTAAAAAAAACCAATTTTTTCAAAAAGTGGACAGGTTCTCATTTTATTCATTATCAAAATTAAAATTTTTAAATATAGGAATCTTCTTTTACCAATTTCATAAGAAAATTCTTTCCAAAATCAAAGTTATAATGCCCAACCACAAGTTTAAATTTACTTTAAATTGCTTTGTGCTGATTTTCTCGATAATGGAGTTCGGTTTTATTCCTTTGAACACTAGCTTCGAAATTCCTGAAGATACTTTTTACGGGAAGATCAGAAATATCTTGATTATCGTTTTAGTTTTTGATATTTTGTTAAATTTTAACACTGGTTATTTTCACCGAGGTACGCTTATTCTCAACCGAAAAGAAATACTGAAGCGTTACGGAAGATTGGATTTCTGGGTTGAGTCTTTGACTCTCCTGCCTTCATTAATAATAAACCTCCTGGCAAGTGATTCTCTCAGCCAATTCCGTCCTCAAGTTAATTTTTTTGAGTTCTTTTTCATGATAAGAATAATTTACCTCGATAAAATGATTAGAAAAATATGTGATTTCTACCAATCCACCGAGTTTTTAAACAATTTTGTTTCCCTACTTAAGCTTTTTGTTTGGTCATTATATGTAGCTCATCTTTGTGCTTGTGTGTTTCACTATGTTTCTTTTCTTGATCTTTCTGAATATCACCTAACTTGGATTTCAAATTTTCGAATACAATCAGAAGATAATTCGCTTGTTAGTGAGTACATAACAAGTCTTTATTGGTCAGTTACAACAATGGTCACTGTGGGTTATGGAGATATAATTCCTGTTACACCACATGAAAGAATCGTCTCAATTGTGTCAATGTTAGGCGCTTGTTGTGTTTTCGCCTATATTATGAATAGTATTGGAGGAATTATTAATTCTTTCAATAATAGGCAAACCGTGCTGAGGCAAAAAATCCAGGCTGTTAATAAGTATTTAGACATGAAAAACATTGACAATGATTTACGGATCAGAATTAGGAAGTATTTAGAATATTTATATGAGGAGAAAAACGCGATTATGAAGGAAGGACATAATGTGGTGTCGAATTTGTCAGCCTCTCTTAAGACCGAAATTTTTCAAAGACTTAATGGGGAGATCATTGTCAACATCCCAATTTTAATTAATAATTTCTCTTTGAAATTGCTTTCAAGCTTGACTCTGTTTATGAATGAAGTCAGTTTTACACCAGAAGATTTCATTTTTGATGTATTTTTAATATATATTTATTTACTATATTTTCTAAATTAACTAAAGGAAAACATTATTGATGAACAAGAACTTTTTTTTATTTATGAAGGAGAAGTTGAACTTTATATTCAAAACACAACTGGTTTTAGGGAAGATACTCATTTAAAAAAGCTTGCAGTATTTTTAATTATTTTTAAATATTTTTAATTTTTATTATCTATTCCTTAAGAAAGGAGAATATTTTGGAGAAATATCCTTTTTCACTGGAGGAGCACGGACAGCTTCTGCAATAAGTCTTGATTTTTCCAGTTTAATCAGCATAAAACGTTCAGATTTCATCACAGTAATTAAAAATTCATCCTATGATTATGAGAAGTTATGTATGATCCGTGATAACATCATTCTTTACAAAAATTACAATCAGTTGAACTTGCGTTGCTTTTGTTGTAACTACACAAACCATATCGCAAAAGAATGTCCAATGGTTCATGTGATAATAAATCCCCAACGTGTTATTCGTGACCATATTAAAATTGAGCCCACAGCTCGTCGTCAATTCCCTAGATTTGAAAAAAAATTCAAAGCCTTAAAAAGTCTAGGTGCTATGATTCGTGCTTGCATAAAATTGCATAGAACCACAACATTGGAAATGTCAACAGTGACAATAGAACAAGAAGAAGATGACGATGATGAACAAGAGGATGACATTCCATCCCCTGTCAGAAATTTATCGCCATTGAGAAAATTTGGATCGTCTATTCCTCAAAGTTACACCATTCTTCGCTCAAAGTCCTCACTTAAAATTGCACAACAAGAGGAAATTTCCTCATCAGATGAAAAAGAAAAAATAATGAGAGGGGATCGAAAAAATCGCAAGGAAAGAAATCCTTCTGGGAATATGACATCTATGAATTTTAATGGGGGGAGCCTGACTACTGGATTTTCAGGAGCATTTGAAACCTATATTAATAATATGAACCAGGTCATGGAAAATGAAAGAGGTGCATCTCCAATAATGTCATTAAGGAGAAAAAAAACTTTTAACTTTAATACTCAAACCTCAATTCCCAATCCTAAAACTCCTCGTTTGGAAGAAAGTCTTTCCCCAAAAAAAAAGAAGACCCAGATTTTATCAGAAAACGACAATAAAGCAAGATACGCTGAACATCAAAAAATGGTGGCTGAAGCCTTAATGTTACAAGGAATCACAACGGGTCCGCAAGAGAATTTCACAAAGCTCAGCTTTAATGAATTAATGAATCAATTTGATAAAATGAAGAGCTTTGAAATTTATTTCCCGCATAATAACGTCGAAGTGATTGTGGAAATTGTAAAAAATATTCAAAAAGCAATGGCATCTAAACGAAAAAAATCAAAATATAAAAAAAGGAACTCCTCTGTTTCTCCCCAAGATTATCAACCACAGCAAGGCTTCTCAACATTCTACCATCAAATGAGTTTCAAACAAATATTTAAAGGAGAGACTTTGCACACTCATAATAGTAATTATGAAGATTTAATGTATAGAAGAGCTTTAACACAAAATGAGGGAAGTCCTGCTAAAAAATTGAGACTCTTACCAACTAAGTCCTTAAATTATAGTAAAGGAATAACCAATCTGAAAGCAAATTTACGCAAATGCCAAACTTTAAAAAAGAAGATTACTAAAAATAAATTTTTCTGGATGTGTTTTGCTTGTAAAAAGAATAAATTTAATTTCAAAAACTAAAAATGAATCGATATGTTAGCTTTAATATGTACATTATGAATCCAAAAAAAATAATTTTCCTTATATTGAATTAAATAA
>Ga0302320_10005795_pt1 | contig 27568 bp, 26 predicted proteins | sample Bog_T0_3_FD_202130 | JGI IMG/M metagenome (GOLD analysis project Ga0302320, IMG submission 202130) | Peat permafrost microbial communities from Stordalen Mire near Abisko, Sweden - Bog_T0_3 | ecosystem: Environmental > Terrestrial > Soil > Wetlands > Peat | place: Sweden: Abisko, Stordalen Mire...
GCGGCCGAGACCGGCGAGGGCATGCGGTCGCCGCCGTAGGCCTTGTGATAGGCCTCGATGAAAGCCTTGCGCTTTGCCGTCGTCGGCAGCTCGATGAACGTCTGCGGCATCATCGCGCCATCGCCGTTTTTGCCGGCCGTGTCGATGAAGCTTGCCATCGACAGCGTCCAGGAGCCGATGATGGGCACCTTCCAGCCGAGCTTCGCCATCGAATTGGCGATCTGCGCGAGCTCCGGGCCGATCGCGTAGGTCAGGATCACGTCGGCGCCGGCTTCCTTGGCCTTCAGCACCTGCGCCGTCATGTCGGTGTCGCCGATGTTGAATTTTTCCTCGGTGACCGGCTTGACCCCGAGGATCGTCAGCGCCTTCTCCAGGTCGCCGCGCCCGAGCATGCCGTAGTTCGTCGAGTCGTTGAGGATCGCCGGCTTCTTGAAATGCTGCCGCAGGATCGCCTCGTCGGTGATCATCTTCGACTGGATCGTGTCGGGCGCAGCGTTACGGAAGATGTAGTTCTTCTTCGCGTCCGGAAACTGGTGCGTCAGCACCGAGCCGGTCGCGACGTTGTTGATCACAGGGATCTCGGCGTCCTGGTAGAAACGCTCCGAGGCGAGCGCCACCCCGGTATTGATGAAGCCGAGCGTTGCGACGACCTGTTCCTTGTTGATCAGTTCCTGAGTGACCTGAACGCCCAGTTCGTTCTTGGCCTCGTCATCGCGCTCGACGAGCTCGATCTGCCGGCCGAGTACACCGCCCGACTTGTTGATTTCCGCGACGGCGAGCTTAGCGCCGTCGCGCATGCTCACGCCCATCGACGATGAACCGCCGGTGAACGGTCCCGACAACCCGACCTTGATCGGATCCGCAGCCAGCGCCGACGTACACAACGCCATGCCAGCCGCCAATACGGATAGACCCATCTTTCTGTTCATGGAAGCTCCCCCTTAACTGAATCCCGGCAGTGCCAATTTGTTTTCCTGTGGCGATATATAACATACCGATGAAATGAACAGTCACGTGCACCGGCATCGGTAGCCATGCACCAAAATCATGCGCGGCGTGCCGCCCTGCGACACGGGATAGCCGAATCCGCATGATGTGTTAAACTGCGCGCCCGCAACGCGGTCCGGGCAGCGGCACAAACGCCGTAATCACTGCCAAATCAAGCGCTTAGCGGCACGAGTATTGCGCCTGTAGCTCAGTTGGATAGAGCGTCTGGCTACGAACCAGAAGGCCGGGAGTTCGAATCTCTCCAGGCGCACCATCACGTAAGAGAACCGAGAATCGCCCTATGGGCCCAATGGCCCACTGGCCGCGATTCGAACTCCCGGCAGACAACAAGGGAGTTCGCCGCCGGCGAAACTGATGCGCAGGAATCTGCAGTCGGGCGAGCGGCCGATCTCAGCGTACGCTTCCGATGTCTGTCGTTAGCACAGCGTCAGGCAGCGAGAGCACATGTGCCGGCGCAAGAATCTGCACGTCCCGATAAGGAGTTAACTCCAGTAGATCCCGGTCTCCCGTAACGATCAGTTGCGCGCGTCCATCCACTGCCAGTTCCAGGAATTTGTCATCCTTGCTGTCGCGGCATACGCGCAGCGTCGTACTGATAGGGACCCATTCGGACAGTCGGGCGTATAGCTGGAAAAATTGCTGGCGGTCTTCAAGGCTGACATAGCGGTTGAATTTATCGCGGGACATGGTCTGTGCCAGTTCCGCCAGCGTGTCCTCGGAAACGAGAAGGCGGGTGTTCAATACGAGACGACTCACCGCGCGGCCAGCCACCGACTGCGGAAGCAGCAAGCGGCTGATCAGGACATTCGTGTCGACGACGACGCGAGCATTAGTCATCCGCATCCAGAAGTGCCGCGAGCTTGCTTTCGGTTAGCCCGTGCCCGGCCGCTTTGGTGCCAACGAGATTGCAAAACGCCTCAAAGTCGGCGACCACCACTCCGCGCAGGCGGTCGTATTCCTGCGGGGAAATCAACACGGCCTGATCGCGGGCCTGCCGGCGGATGACCACGGGACCACGCTGCGCTGCGTCCAGGAATGCGGCGAAGTTCTGCTTGGCTTCTGTGGCGGATATGTAGCGCATAGTGACCTCGATGGCCGTGAACGAACATTATATGCGAAATGTATGAATCGTACGAAATGGTCCTGTCCTGTCGCTGCCTGCCGGGCATTATCCATGGCGTCAGTAACCTTGTGAAAACCTGGGCTGGCTGCATGTACCGGCACCCCGGTACTGCGTTCAGGTGCGGATGGAATTTCCCAAACTATTGAAAATAAACGAATATTGATCTTTGTCGCGACCATCAGCCGGAGCGCCAGGAGCTCGACAATCGGGGGTGCCACCAGCCGGCGGCTGCAAACGCATTCACTCTGCTGGCGCAGTCGTGCCCTGTGATTGGCCCTGGCTGACTATGCCGCGCGCATAGGCCGCCGCAACCGCTTCAGCGCGCGAATGCACGCCGAGCTTCGCAAACAGTGCGCTGACGTGGTGATTGACGGTCTTGGGCGAGCGGTGCAGGCGCCGCGCCAGCTGCGCGGTCGAGCACCCGCAGGCGAGCAGCTGCAACACTTCCATCTCCTTGCCGGTCAGACCTGACGGGTTGGCGCGGGTCGCTGCCCTTGGGCCGCGAGGAACGCTGCGCGCGCCGCCCTCGCGCAGGCGCTGGCGTACGATGGCAGAGAGCGGACCTGCGCCGAGGCCATCCAGAATGGCGAGCGACTCGCGCAGCGCAGCTTCAGGACCTTCCGCAAGCGCGAGCGCCTGTTCGTATGGCATGCCGATTGCCGCCCAGGCCTCAGCAGCTGCCTGCCAGTTTCCGTCGAGCATCAGCCGCCACGGCTCCGCCACGTCGCCCGCCTGCGCTGCGGCGGGCTGCGCACGGGATTGCCAGAACAGCAGCTCGCCCTTTATCCACGGTGCCGTGTGTCCGCACACCTGCGCCAGCCCAATGGCCGCCTCGCGCGCGACATCGGCGGACCTTCCCTCGTACCAGGCGCGTTCGGCGCGTGCAGCCGCCACGCGCCCGATACGGTTCAGCTCGCAGGTGGGCAGCGCCAGCTGGATCGCCTGATCGAGCAGCTCATCCACACCCGGATCGCCGCGGCGCAGGCGTACGAGCGCGAGTGTCGCCATGATGGTGATCCGTTGCTGTACCCCCGTCACTTCCGAGCTTCGCAGCAACTCGCTTGCCATGGTTGCGGCCTCCGTCCATTCGCCCCGGTCCAGCTTGCAGGCAGTGTAATAAGCGCGGATGTAGGTTCCATGTGAGAAAATGCCGCGCTCCTCGCAATAATCGACAGCTTCCGGAAACAAGCGCAAGGCACGCGCGAAGTCGTGTATCAGGACAGAATAAAAAAGCAGTGTGCGGTAGGAGCGCGCGGCGTGATCCTCAAGCCGGTCCTCGAGTGCAATGGCGATGGAACGCTCCAGGTCCAGATACCCCGCCCGGTCATTCGCACCGAGCAACGCACCTCCGATGCCGCACAGCGCGTTCGATTCTGCTGCACGATCGCCCACCTCGCGGGCCAGGCCAAGTGCGCGCCGGCCAAATTCCATGGCCTCACGATCCCAACCCCGGTTGATTGCCAACAGGGACCTCCAGCCGTAGGCCAACGCCAGATCCGCGCTGGGCGGCAATTTCTCAAGCAAGGCAATGGACGCCGCGACAGACTCGTCGGCCGCTGGCTTGTCACCCACCGTGCGGTATTCCTGCGACAGCACTCTCAACACGCGGGCTTGAGCCACGATGTCGGAGACCTCGCGCCAGGCCTCCAGCGCTGCCGATGCCGAGGTTATGGCGGCGCTCGTCTGATTCGCGAGGCTGCTTTCCTGTGCGAGCTGTTCCAGCAGGGCTGCCCGATCCCGTGTCGACAGGGATGAACCGAAGCGCAGGGCCGCACTGAGGTGTGCCGCTGCTTCCCTGTGGGCGCCAAGCCGTGCGGCCTTCGTGGCTGCGAGTGGCGCATATCTGAAAACGGCCGCCGCATCCTGAGCCAGTGTCGCGTGATGCACGAGCCGGGCCGTATCGTCGCCGTGTTTGGCGAGCGCCCGGAGAACGGCCGCATGCAGCACGCGTGTACGTTCAGGCGGGATCGCGGAATACACGGCGAGCCGCGCAAGCTCATGGCAGAAGGCGACGGCGTCGCTGTGCACGACGAGCAATCCGCGGGCGCCGGCCTCGTCGACAGCCGCCTGTTGCATGCCGAGGACGGATTCGACCAGCCACAGTTCTGTCCCGGTCGGTGAAATGGAGACGAACTCGGCCAGGTCACGCGTGATCGCCGAGCAGCGCATCAGTCGCGCCAGCAAGGCATCGCGCACGGAATCCGGAACGAGCTCGGCGGGGTTGGCCAGCGCCTCGCGTACGAAGAAGGGATTGCCGCCCGTCAATCGATGGAGCAGGTCCGCATCCCGCCGGCTGTCCTTTGCCAATACCTCGATCGCAGCCAGCGACAGGGTCCCCAGTCGCATGCGAAGCACGTGTTGGCCGGTGAGTTCTCCGAGCGCCAGCCGAACGGGGTGTCGTGGATCCAGTTCGTCATCGCGATAGGTGGCCACAAGGACCGCATGGGTCCTCTGAATGCGCCGGCCGATGAACCGCAGGAAATCCAGCGTGGCTGCATCGGCCCAATGCAGGTCCTCCAGCACAACCAGACAGACGCGGTCAGGCCGCGCGAAATCCTCGAGCAGATCCCGAAACAGTCCATCGCGCGACTCGTCATCGCGTGCCACCTGCGCCGCTAGCCCGGAGGTCTGCGCTGCGATCTCGTAGACCGGCGCGAGCGCGCGCGGTGTCGACAGTCCGTCGCAGGCGCCCCACAGTGTCCGTGCGTCGCGCCTGTGCTCAGCCACGAATTTCTCGACCAGCGAGCTCTTGCCGAGCCCCGCGCCTGCGGCGAGCAGGACCAGTGTCCCGCAGCCCGCGCGTGCCTCCTGCAGGCAGCGGTTCAGCTGGTCGAGTTGTTCCTTGCGCTCCAGTAGATGCATTGCAGACCCATTATGCGGCAGCGCGGGTGACGGTCGCCATGGCACCCGATGGACTGCTGTCAGTCTCCTGCCGACTGCCGGCGCAGCTGATGATCCGGACGATCCGCCCGGCTTCCCGTATCTGCAGGCCAATCGATGGGTTCAATCCTGCGCACAATGAGCCCGTAGGCAACCATCCCGAGGACGGCGACGCCTGCGGCAATCAGAAAAGCCGATGAGAAGCTTCCCGTCCGATCGACCACCATTCCGGTGATGATCGGCGCTGAGATCCCGGCAAGATTTCCCACGAAGTTCTGCACGCCAAACCAGCGGGCCGCCGCCAGCGGGCCCGCAAGCGTCTGCGCACTCGCGAAGAATGCCGGTATCAGGATGCCAAGGAAAACGCCGCATCCGCCAATCCCAAGCAGTGACCCCATCGGACCCGCGGATGCGCACACGGTCATGCAAACGACCAGACCCGCGAACCCCGTGAGCAATCCTGCCTTGCGCACGCGGTTGGAGCCGGCCCCGGCCTTCAGCGATCGGTCCGAGAGCCAGCCGGTACCCACGGACGCGAGCGCCGACAGGGCATAAGCGCCAGAGGCCAGCCGGACCATCCCGGCCATGGAAAGACCACGTTCCTGGACGAGATAGGTGGGGAGCCAGGTGAGGACGAGGTACAGGCAATAGCCCTCGCAGAATGCCCCCAGGCAGGAACCCCATAGCTCGCGGCTACGGAGAATGGTCAGCATCGACGGACCTTCCGGCACAGCGCGTGACCGCAGTCGGACGGACGGACGCGGCGTCTTCAACCAGGGCCAGAGCCATAGCAACGACGCGCAGCCCAGTGCCACAAATGCAGTCCGCCAGCCAAGCCACGTCATCAGCAGCCCACCGGCGAGCGTCCCGAACGCCGGCCCGGAGAGTTGCCCCGCGGCCAGGAATCCGTTTGCGCGACCACGCTGATTCTCGAGGGCCTCGCCCGCCAGAATCTTGAAGCTTGCCGGGTACATGACGCTCTCGCCGAGGCCGAGCAGCACACGCAGAACCAGCAGCGTCATGAAGGCATTCGCGAGACCCATGAGCGCGGTTGCGACGGCCCAAAGTGCGAGGCCTGCGGCGAGCACCCGGCGGGGATCCAGCCGTTCGGCGAGCCAGCCGGCGGGAAGCTGACCAGGGGCGTAGCTCCAGAAAAACGCCGACAACAACAGGCCGAACTGCGTATTCGAGAGCGCGAAATTGTCGCGTATCAACGGCCCCGCAGTCGCCAGGCTGCCGCGGTCGACGTAGTTGATGAACGCCGCCAGCGCCAGCAGCGCAACGACCCGCGCCCTGATTCCCGTTCCGACCCCCTCTGATCCCGCGGCGTTCACTCCACCAGACACTGCGCCCGCCTGCGACCTCGGTCAAGCGCGCCTGCCAAGGGCCAATATGGGTATTCGCCGGGTGCAAATTAGGTAGTTCTGCCGATTCGACTGTATCGCCCGTAGGCGACGATGCCGTTCGCAGCAAATTCCCAATCACCACCGGAGTCACGAGCATGTCCCGCTACCTGATTGAACGTAATTTTCCGGACGGCCTCAGCATTCCGCAGGATGAGAGCGGCGCCGAACTCTGCCGCAACGTCATCGACAACAATGCTGAAGACGGCGTTACATGGGTTCATTCCTACGTCACGCCCGATCGCAAACGTACTTTCTGCATTTACGACGGGCCCACGCCGGAAGCCGTCCGCCGCGCCGCAACCCGCAACAGGCTGCCGATCTCGCAGATCACCGAAGTCCGTGTCCTCGATCCCTACTTTTACCGATAACCCTGGAGAAAAACGATGAAACAACTCATTGCATTACTGTCTATCCTGATTCTCGCCCCCGTATTCGCTGCGGACAATCCGGCGCAGCCCGCCGCAGCCCCGGCGAAGAGTCCGGTGCACCGCTACCTCGTCGAGCGAACCTTCCCGGCTGGCGCTCTCGATGGCCTTGACGCCGCCACCAAGAAAAAAGTGAACGCGAACAATGCGACGGTGGGGGTGCGCTGGGTGCAGTCCTACGCAAATGCTGACAAGACGCGGACCTTCTGCGTCTACGAGGGTCCGAGCGAGGCAGCCATCCGCAAAGCCGCCTCGCTCAATTCCCTGCCCGTCGACAGCATTACCGAGGTGCCGGTAACCCTGTCACCGAAATAGCCGCGAAGGCGGGCATGGCGCTGCGGGGGCGCCATGCCCTTTGAGTCATTCGGACTTGTCGGGGCGCCGGCGTATCATCGCAATGGCTCCTGCACGCGTTGGCACGCGGAGTTTTCCCAGGATCGCCGAGACGTGATGGTCGACCGTCTTGGTGGACAGAAACAGTCGCCTGGCAATGGCTGAATTGCGCAGACCCTCGGACAGCAACGCGAGAATCTCGGCCTCGCGTTTAGTCAGGCCGTGCGGATTGCTCCGCGTCGATGTGCGGGAGCCGCGCGGAACACCGCGCACGCCACTGGCGCGCAGGCTCCTGCGAAGCTCCTGCGCGGCCGGGCCCGCGCCGAGCTGTTCGAAGATCGCGAGGGCCGCGCGCTGCTCGATCCCGGTTCCGTGCAACCCGAGCACAGTGGCCTGCTCATAAGGGCAGCCCAGACCCTTCCATGCCTCCGCCGCACCCCGCCAGTCCCCTGAGATTTCCGTCGCATAGGGCTCCGCGATATCCGTCGGCGGTTGGTCCAGACCGCCGGCACGCCATAGCCAGGCTGCAAGCTCGCCCTTCATTCGTGGGTCTCGCCGCTGGCACACCAGTTCATAGGCGTGCCGTGCCTCGCGCAGCACGCCGTCGCGGTCTCCCGCGAGCCACGCGGCCTCGGTCCAGATCGCCGCGAGCGTGCCGATCCGTTGCAATTCAGGCGCAGGTCCACCGAGTTCCCGCGCCTCCTCCAGCGGCGTCCGCGCGTCGGGGTCGCCGCGCCGTACTCTGACGTGTCCGAGGATCCTCAGTGCAGGAATTCGATTGATCAGGGTGGTGCTCGGATGCCCCAACACGGCCTCGGCATCGACGCTCGCCGCGTCCCAGTTCCCCTGTTCAAAGCGCAGGCGCGCCCTGTAGGCAAGCAGATAGAGCCACCAGGAATCCAGACCGCGCTCTTCGCAATAAGAAAGTGCGTCGCTCAGGTAGCGGCTTGCCCGTGGATATTGGCGGACGGAAACGGCCATCGCGATGACGTTGGTGTAGCCGCCGGCGACGTGCTCAGGTTTGCCGCTATCCAGAGCGAGTTGCATGCTCCTCTCGAGATCCGCCCAACCGGAGGCATCGCCGCTGATGATGCGTACGGTGCCCCGGGTACTCAATGCTTCACTGAGGATCTCGCCGTCCGCCCAGGGCTCGGCGAGCGCAATGGCCCGTTCTGCCCAACCGATTGACGAATCAGCCTCATGGACCTCCATGTCGAGCTCCGCACGATCGCAATAGGCCATCGCAAGCTCCCGTCCCGGGGGCAGTTCCTCGAGCGTCCCGACGGCCTCAACACCGTATTTGCCGGCCTCCGCGGTCTTGCCGGCAAACCAGCTGACGCGCGACAATCGCCGCAGCGCTTCGCCTTCCTTCAGGCGTTGTCCCGAGGCGCGCCAGTACTCGAGCGCCGCGCGTTGGGCGTCGATCGCGCGCTCCTGCTGTCCGGTCAGGTGGCACTCGTGAGACAGCAGCTCCTGAAGCTCTGCGCGTTTCTCAGGGCCGAGGTTCCCGGCGTGCTGGAGTGCGGCATGGTAGTGTGCCGACGCCTCACGATGCGCCCCAACTGATGCTGCCTGCGCAGCCGCTACCGGTGCGAAGCGCAGGACGTCCACCGCGCTCCGCGCGCCATCCGCATGATGCGCGAGGCGTGCTGCAGGGACACCCGGACGAGACGCCAGGATCGACAGCACTTTCGCGTGCAGGCTTTGCAGTCGCAGCAGGGGGAGTGTGCCCTCGAGTGCCCGCCGCGCGAGTTCGTGCCGGAAGGCCAATGCGCCCGCCGCGTCACGGACCATCCCCGTGCGCAGACAATCCTCGATGTCTCCATCGTCGAGCCGGGTGGCGCCTTCCAGCAGCCAGAGCTCGGCCTTGCCGGGAACCACGGAGACGAGCTCGGCGATTTCGCGCGCGGCCGGAGAAAGTCTGGCCGCACGCGCGAGCACGGCATCGCGCACGGTAACCGGCACCGCGCCGGCTACCGTGGCCAGCACCTCAGTCACGAACAGGGGATTGCCGCCCGTGACGCGGTGCAAGCCCTGTGACGGGCGCCCGGCCCGTTCTGCAAGCTGTTCCACCGCAGGTTCCGACAGGGGCGAGAGCGACATCCGGGTTGTATTGGCGCGGGGCAGGTCGCCAATGACGAACCGCAGCGGATGCCGCGGGCCAACCTCATCGTCGCGGTACGTGGCCACGAGCATCGCGTGGGTGCGGTGTATCCGCCGACCCAGGTACTTGAGGAGATCGAGCGTCGCCTCGTCCGCCCAATGCATGTCTTCCAGGACGACCAGGACTTTGCCACGCTCGAGTTCATCAAGCGATGCGGTGAATATTTCGTCGCGGTTCGCGCCCGAATTGACCGCGGCCAATAATGCGCCCTGAGTCTGCCGCGCAATGTCATGCAGCGGCGCCAGCGGTCGTGGCGTGAAGAGCGCGTCGCAGGCGCCCCATAGCACACGCGCATCGCGCTGCTGCCTCGTAAACTCCTGCAGCAGTGCGGATTTGCCGACGCCGGCCTCGCCACGAACCAGCGCGACACAGCCCTCGCGTTGCGTCGCGGCACTGAACCAGGCGGATAACTCGGCGAAATGTCTCTCTCGCTCAAGCAGTTCCATCGACCAGGCACCCATGGGAATGTGGAGAAGCGCCGGTCATTCTACAGTCGGCCCGCGGAAAAGCTGCATTCATGGACGCAATCCAGGCACGCCGGTCCGCGCGGGATTCATCTATACTTTTCCGATGCAGTTGACCCAACCGGCCGCAGCGCTTGATGCCCTCGTCGACTCACTCCGGTTTGATCCGTTTTACGCCGCGATCTCCACGGAGTTCGACAACGAGGGCGCGCGCCGGGCGGCATTGGCACGCTATTTTGATTACTCCATGGGCGAAGGGCATCGCAACGGTCGGTTGGTGATATGGCCCCAGGGTTTCTGTGGTGCAGCCGTCTGGCGCCTACCTCTCGACGAGGCGAGTGCGGACGCAGAGTCGCGCGCGAAAGCGACTTTTCTGACCGATGCGATCGGTGCCCGCGGTGCAGAGATCTATCATCGTCTGGTTGGCTACATGACCCCGCGGGCAGAGGCCGTGGTTGCGAGGTCCGCCTGGTACCTGTCGATCGTTGGAGTTGCTCCTGCGGCCCAGGGCCAGGGTATCGGCGCCCGTCTCCTCGAGATTACGCTGGCGGAGGCTGACGCCACTGGGGTGCCCTGTTACCTGGAAACCTTCGATAGCCGCAATCCACGCTTCTATCAGCGCCTCGGGTTTGCAGCCGTTGGGACGCACGTCGAACCGATCACGCGGTCTGCCTACACCATCATGAGTCGGCTCCCAAAGGCGCGCGTGCCGCCCTGACGCGGCTCTGGCGCAGCGCGCTTGCGTTCGACGTCTTTGCGCCTTCGGCGCCTGTGTCAGATCGCACAGGGCCCGTGCGTCATGCGGCTGCAGCGCAAGCTCGTCTCGATACACACGCTCGGCCTCGCGCCTTATCCGCGGACCGGCTCCAGCGCCCGCGCCAGGCGCCGACCGAACAGCGCGACCAGCAGGCCGCCGACCGCCGCGATCGCCGCGTGCAGTCCCCAGAATGCCGCGGGCCCCAGGGACTCGTACAGCGCGCCGAGCGGTCCGTAGACGAGGCCCGCTACGAACAGGCTCAGGTAAACCACGCCCAGCATCGTCGCATTCACGCGTGCAGGAGCCGCCTGCGAGACCAGGGCGAGCAGGACCGGCCAGTAATACAGCCAGCTGATGCCGAGTCCCGCCGAATACAGCAGCGGCCAGATCAGGCCGATGCGACCATTCCCGCCGATGAGGATCCCCGCCACGAGTACCAGATTGCTGCCGGCAGTCAGCCACGCACCGACGCCGATCCTGGCAATGTCGTCCGGTTCCTGGCCGCGTAGCGCGCCCCTGCGCCACAGCCAGATCAGCGGTGGCACGCCGGCGATGCAGCACACCGAGTCGAATGACTGGAACCAGGGCACGGGTATGTCGAATCCGCCGACCCGCAGGTCGACGTGCTGCTCGATCCAGATCGGGTTGACGTTGAAGGACTGGTAGTAGCCAATGGACGAGAAAATCGTGATCGTGATCGTGCCGAGCAGCGCGGCAATGGTGCGCCAGTCGGCCGGCGTCAGCGGGTGAGGCGCGCTATTGGAGCGCTCGACCCTCGCGGGCAGGTAACGAAGCCCACGCAGATAGGTGGCGAGGCCGAGCAGCATGAACAGCGCTGCGACGCCGAACCCGTAATGCCAGCCGTAGTGCTGCGCGAGGAAGCCGCACAGCAGAGGACCGAGGACCGCCCCGACATTGATACCGACGGCGAACAGCGTGAAGCCGCGGGTACGCGCTGATTCGGCATCCGCCGGATACAGTGCACCCACCTGCGAGGCGATGTTCCCCTTCAGCAGCCCGGAACCGATGATGAGCAGCAACAGTGCGAACAGGAACGTCGCATCGAAGGCCATCGCCAGGTGTCCGGCGGCCATCGACAGGGCGCCGATGATCACGGCATTCCGATGGCCCAGCCAGCGGTCGGCCACGGCGCCGCCCAGCAGCGGCGTGAAGTAGACGAAGCCGGTGTAGAGCCCGAAGATCCACGACGCAAAAGCCTGCGGCGACAGCGCGCCGGTGTGTTGCTCCAGGCCGGCCCGCAGCGACGAGAGTCCGGCGACGTGGGCTGCATGGCCCGGCAGCAGCAGCGCATCGACCATGTAGAGCGCCAGCAGCGCAATCATCCCGAAATAGGAGAATCGCTCCCAGGCTTCCGTGAACGCCAGGTAGAACAGTCCCCGCGGATGTCCCAAGAGGGGCCGGCCATCGTCCTTAAGGTCGGCCAATCTGCGGGTTCCTTCTGCGCGGGCCATGTCCTGCATCGCCGCGGAAGAGTCTGAGCCCTGGGCTTCCCCGTGTCCTTACGTAGTTTCCCGGGATTCCTGCCTCCCGTTCAGTAGGTGGCGCGCCCGCCGGAGATGTCGAACACGCCGCCCGTCGAGAATGAACACTCCTCACTCGCGAGCCAGCAGGACAGCGCTGCGATCTCGGAGGGTTCGACGAAGCGGTTCATCGGGATCTTCGACAGCATGTATTCGACGTGCTGCGGAGTCATCTGCGTGAACAGCTCGGTTTTCGCTGCCGCCGGCGTCACGCAGTTCACGAGGATGCCGCGGGTCGCCAGTTCCTTGGCCAGCGACTTGGTCAGCGCGATGAGGCCGGCCTTCGACGCACTGTAATGCGAGGCGTTGGGGTTGCCTTCCTTGCCGGCGACGGACGCGATGTTGACGATGCGCCCGTAGCCTTGCTGAAGCATCAGCGGCACGACCGCGCGACACGTGAGGTAAGGACCGATCAGGTTGACCTCGATCACGCGTTTCCACGCGGCGGGGTCGAGTTCCCACAGCGCGCCATTGCCGCCGGTGATGCCGGCGTTGTTGACGAGGATGTCGATCCGCCCGAAACGCGCGGCGCTCGCCTGCGCGGCCGCCTGGACCGCCTCGTCCTGCGTCAGGTCCAGCGCTACGGTATGCACCTGCCCGAAGGTTCCGAGTGCAGCGGCCGCTTCCTGCAGCCGCGCGGCGTCGATGTCCCACAGCGAGACCTGCGCGCCGGAGCGCAGCAGCCGCTCCGCGATTGCGTAGCCGATGCCGCGGGCGCCGCCGGTGACCACGGCGCTGCGGGCCTTGAGGTCGAGCTGGTTCATGGCGGTGCTCCTTACAGCAGCGTCGCGGGAACCGCGCGCTGGGTCTGGATGCCGAGGCCTGCAATGCCGAGACGCATGGTCTCGCCGGCACGCAGGTAGCGTGGAGGTTTCTGGCCCATGCCGACCCCGGGCGGTGTCCCGGTCGCGATCACGTCGCCCGGCCGCAGGCTCATGAACTGGCTGATGTACGCGACGAGGTGGGCGACGCCGAACACCATCGTGCGGGTATTGCCGTTCTGATAGCGATGACCGCTGACCTCGAGCCACATGTCGAGAGTCTGGGGATCGGCGATCTCATCCTGGGTGACCAGCCATGGGCCGATCGGCGCGAAGGTGTCGCAGCCCTTGCCCTTGTCCCATTGTCCGCTGCGCTCGATCTGGTAGGCGCGCTCCGAGACGTCGTTGACGATGCAATAGCCGGCGACGTGGTCCATCGCGCGCTCCTGTGGGACATACTTGCCCGGCATGCCGATCACGACCCCGAGCTCGACCTCCCAATCAGTCTTCTCGGCGCCCAGCGGGATTTCGACCGCGTCGTCCGGGCCGCAGATCGCACTGGTGGGCTTCAGGAACAGGATCGGTTCCTTCGGCAGTTCCATGTTCGCCTCGGCCGCATGGTCGCTGTAATTGAGTCCGACGCAGATGATCTTGCCGATCGGGGCGACGCAGGGACCGATGCGCGGCGCACCCTCGATCAGCGGCAGCCGGCCCGTGTCGACGCCGCGCAACCGCGCCAGTCCCGACGGCAGCAGCACATCCCCGCCGATGTCCGCGACGACACCGGTCAAGTCACGCAGCGCACCGGCGTCGTCCAGCAGGGCGGGGCGTTCGTGGCCAGATGCGCCAACGCGAAGTAGCTTCATGACTCTCTCCTTGATCCGGTTGCCTTTACTTGCAGGGCGCCATCATGCCCGTCGCCGTCAGCGCAGTGAATGAAAATCTTTGCACCGGTTTGTCTATAGTAGCCTGATGGTCCAGTTCGCCCAGTCACTGTCGGGCTTCGCCGTCGGCGTCATCGTCGGTCTCACCGGCGTGGGCGGCGGTTCGCTGATGACGCCGATTCTGGTGCTGCTGTTCGGCATCCATCCGGCGACCGCGGTCGGCACCGACCTGCTGCATGCGGCGATCACCAAGAGCGGCGGGACCTGGGTCTATGCGCGGCGCGGCGACGTGCAATGGCGCGTCACGGCCCTGCTGGCGGCCGGCAGCCTTCCCGCCGCGATCTGCACGCTGTTCGTGCTGCACCGCTTCATGCAGCCGCCCGAGAACCCGAGGATCCTCACGACGGCGCTCGGCCTTGCGCTGCTGATCACCGCATTCGCGATGCTCTGGCGCGCCCGGCTGCGGCGCCTGTCACGGGTGCAGCTCGACGCAGCGCCGCGTCATCCGGCGTTGACCGTCATCACGGGGGCTCTCCTCGGCGTGCTGGTAACGCTGTCGTCGGTCGGCGCGGGTGCACTCGGCATCGCGGCTTTGCTGTTCCTGTATCCACGCCTGCCTGCAGTGCGGCTGGTCGCCGCGGACCTCGCCCATGCGGTGCCGCTGACGCTGGTCGCGGGCGTCGGCTACTGGTTGTTCGGCGACGTGAACTGGACCCTGCTGGGCTCGCTGCTGATCGGCTCGCTGCCGGGCATCTATCTCGGCAGCCGTTTCGCGGGGCGCCTGCCCGAGCGGCTGCTGCGGCTGCTGCTCGCACTGACGCTGCTGCTGGTCGCGGGCAAGCTGCTGCTCTACTAGCGCAGCCGCGGTTCCTCGTCCTGGGCCCAGTCCACGACCGGGATAAAGGCCACCGACAGGCCGAGCAGCAACAGCCAGTCGCCGGCGCTGCTGCGCATCCGGCGTCCCGGTGCTGCCCACGTGGCGCACTGCCGTCATGGCATGGCCGCTCGCCACCAGCAACATCAGCATCAGTGAGATGCTGACCACAGTATCGAAGCCGCGCGTGGGCGATGCTCAATGTCATCAGCGCGGCCGTACTGTTACCATGCGCCGCACGATGCCCGAGACCCCCGCCTGTGCCGTCTGCCGCCTCGGCAACACCTATCCTGACGGCGCCCTCCTGGTCTGTGCCGATTGCGGTCATGAATGGGCGGCTGCGACGGCGCCGTCGTCAACGCCTGATGACGACGCCGAGGCAGCGGTGCGCGATGCGAACGGCGCCGTGCTGGCCGACGGCGATGCCGTTGCGCTGATCAAGGACCTGAAGGTGAAGGGCTCGTCCGTGACGCTGAAAGTGGGCACCCGCATCAAGGGTATCCGGCTGGTGGGTGGGGACCACGCGGTCGAGTGCAGGACCGATGGCGGTACGTTCATGCTCAAAGCGGAATTCCTGCGCAAGGCCTGACGCTCAGGGCGTCAGCGGCAGCGGCCGCCGCAGTTTCGCGAAGGCGACCGGCTCCCAGCGCCGCATCGCCAGCAGCAGTCCCATGCCGCGCTTGTCCGGGAGCGGTGCGGGCACGCTCTCCTCATGCAGGCTCGCGAGCTTGCGCCGCAGACGGCGCAGCTCGACCTTGAGTTCCGCCTGCGCCGCCGGCGTCAGCATGCCGTGCGCGAAATCCAGCGTTTCCTCGAGCTCGTCGAACGGCCCGCGCAGAAAATCGCCGATTCCCTGAGTCGAGAAATACTGCTTGATCGGCCCGTTGGGCAGCCAGTCGAAGTCGCGGCGTGCGCGGCGGCGGATCCGTTCGCCAGGCAGCAGTTCGATGACCCCCATGCGGTCGAGGATGCGCAGGCGCTGCACCACTTCGCGCGTGCAGAGCTGGTACCAGCCGACCATGTCGGCCAGTGTCCAGTGGTTCAACGCCAGCACGGCGACCAGCAGCAGCTTCTCGTCCGAGACCAGCTGTGCTTCCTGTGCACTCGTCAGCGTGTCGAGCTCAGGCACCGAGGAGGCGGCGGCCTGCAGCAACTCGGCGAGCGTGAAACCGAGGAACCCGCTGATCTCGGCCAGCCGCTCAACCGTGAAGCGCTCACTCGAGAACAGGCGCTTTACGCTGGCCTCGGACAGTTTCAGGTGCCGCGCCACGTCCTGGTAGGTCTTGCCCTGGGCCTTCAGCTGGCGCTTGACCGTGTCGATCACATGGGCGATTTCGGCATTCATGGGTATCAACTTCCGATACTAATGGTTCAAATATAAACAACTTTTAATAAAAAGTCGCAACATATGCGATCCGCTGTCAACTTCTTCGCCATGGTCCACCGCAAGGACCGTCGCACCAGGGAGTCTGACAATGAACCATTCCACTACTTCGCTCGCGCAGCGCATCGGCCGCTGGCTGCTGCGCGCGGTGATCGGCCGCCTGTTCCGGGTCCGTATCTCCGGGGATTCTGCGCAGTTCGACAATCCGCGCACGCTGATCGTCGCCAACCACGAGTCATTCCTCGACGGCCTGCTGCTCGGGGTTTTCCTGCCCGTCGACGCGGTGTTCGTCGTGCATCGCGAAATACTGCAGCAAAAGCTCATCCGCCTGTTCCTGCGCTTCGTCCCGCACCTGGCCGTCGATTCGAACAGCCCGCTGGCGATCAAGATGGTCTGCAAGCTGGTCGAGAGCGGCAGGCCGGTCGTGATCTTTCCGGAAGGGCGGATCACCGTGACCGGCTCGCTGATGAAGGTCTACGACGGCGCCGCGTTTGTCGCCGCGCGCACCGCTGCTGCGATCGTCCCGGTGCGCATCGAGGGCGCCGGCCAGAGTTACTTCAGCCGCCTCGCCGGCATCTATCCGCGCCGGCTGCTGCCGCGGATCCGCATGACGGTGCTGCCGCGGCGCGCGATCCCGATGCCGGCGTTGCCGTCCGCGAAGCTGCGTCGCCGCCGCGCCGGCGAGCTGATGCGCGCGATCCTGGTCGAGATGCTGGTCGCGACGCGTGCGCAGCGCACGCTGTACGAGGCCTTTCTCGATGCGCGCGATACCTTCGGCTCCCGCTACCCGCTGGTCGAGGATGTGCGGATGCAGCCCGAGTCCTTCGGCTCGCTGCTGAAGATGGCGCTCGGCATGCAGCGTCTGCTGGCAGCGCGCACCGTGCCCGACGAGATCGTCGGTGTGCTGTTGCCGAATGCGGCGCCCACCTTGAGTCTGGTGCTCGGCCTGTCGGCTGCGAAGCGCGTGCCCGCGATGCTGAACTACACGGCCGGCGCACTCGGCGTGAGTTCGGCCTGCACCGCGGCCGGTATCCGCACCGTAGTCGCTTCGCGCGCGTTCGTCGACAAGGCGCGGCTGCAGGGACTGGTCGACGCACTGCGCGGCGTGCAGATCCTGTATCTGGAGGACCTGAAGGCTCAGGCGACGCTCGCGGACCGCCTGTGGATCCTCGCGCATCTGGCGCTGCCGCGCCGCGCGCAGCAGCGCCAGACCCCGGACGATGCCGCGGTTGTGCTGTTCACGTCGGGCTCGGAAGGCAGTCCGAAGGGCGTCGTGCACAGTCATGCGAGCCTCCTCGCGAACATCGCGCAGCTGCGTGCAGTTGCCGATTTCTCGCCGCTCGACCGGTTCATGGTTGCGCTGCCGCTGTTCCACTCCTTCGGCCTCGCCTGCGGCGCGATCATGCCGCTGGTCTCGGGCTGCAAGGTGTTCCTGTACCCGAGCCCGCTGCACTACCGGATCATCCCGGAGCTGGTCTACGACCGGAACTGCACCGTGCTGTTCGGGACCTCGACGTTCCTCGCCAACTACGGCAAGTTTGCCCACCCCTACGACTTCGGCCGGCTGCGCTACGTCGTCGCCGGGGCAGAGAAGCTCGGCGAGGACGTGCGCCGTCTGTGGAGCGACAAGTTCGGCCTGCGCATCCTCGAGGGCTATGGCGTGACCGAGTGTGCGCCGGTCATCGCGGTCAACGTGCCGATGGCCTGCCGCGCGGGCACGGTCGGCCAGATCCTGCCCGGCCTCGAGTATGCGCTGGAGCCGATTCCGGGCATCGGCGAGGGTGGCGCGCTGCACGTCCGCGGACCCAACGTCATGAAGGGCTACCTGCGGGTCGAACAGCCGGGCGTGATCCAGCCGCCGGCGTCGATCGGTCCAGGCTGGTACGCGACCGGCGACATCGTCACGATCGACGCGGACGGCTTCGTGCAGATCCGCGGCCGCGTCAAGCGTTTCGCGAAGATCGCCGGCGAGATGGTATCGCTGGAGGTCGTCGAGCGCATCGCGGCCCTGGCGGCTCCCGGCTTCATGCATGCGGCAACGAGCCGTGCGGATGCCGCCAAGGGCGAGGCGGTGGTGCTGTTCACGACCGCCCCGGGCCTGAACCGCGAACAGCTGAGCGCTGCCGCGCGGGCGCTGGGCTGCGCCGAGCTCGCGATTGCGCGCGACATCCGCCGCATCGCCGCCATCCCGCTGCTCGGCTCGGGCAAGACCGACTACGTACAGCTGCAGACCCTCGCAGCGGCGTCGCTCACTGCGGGCGGGAGTGCGGCATGAACCCGCGTGGCCTCTGGTCGCGCGGTCTCGTCGCAGTCCTCGTCGCGCAGTTCCTCTCGGCGCTCGCCGACAACGCGCTGCTGTTCGGGGCGCTGGCGCTGCTGCGCAACGACCGCTACCCGGCGTGGACTGCGCCCTTGCTGCAGGAGTTCTTCGTCGGCGCCTACATCCTGCTGGCGCCGTTCGTCGGTGCGTTCGCCGACTCGCGCCCCAAGGGCCAGGTGATGTTCCTCGCCAACGGCATGAAGCTCGCCGGCGCGGCCGGCATCTGGATCGGCGTCAACCCCTTCCTGATGTACGGTCTCGTCGGCATCGGCGCAGCAAGTTACTCGCCGGCGAAGTACGGGATCCTCTCCGAACTCGCATCGGCGCAGCAGCTGGTCAGGGCCAATGGCCTGATGGAGTCCTCGACGATCGCAGCGATCCTCGCGGGCGCGATCGCCGGCGGCACGCTCGCGGACTGGAACGTGCAGGCGACGCTCCTGATCGTCGCTGCGACCTATGCGCTGGCCGCGTGCGCCAACCTGCTGATCCCGCGCCTGGAGCCGCAGCGCGCGGCGGGCAGCTTCTCGCCCGGCAAATCCCTGCGCGAGTTCGCGGGCGCGCTGCGCAAGCTGCTGCGGATGCCGGATGCCGCGATGAGCCTCGCCGGCACCAGCCTGTTCTGGGGCGCAGGGTCCACGCTGCGCTTCCTGCTGGTAGCGTGGGTGCCGGCCGCACTCGGCATCGTCAGCAACCGGATGCCGGCTTACCTCAACGCAATGGTCGCAGTCGGCATCGTCATCGGCGCTGCGCTTGCCGCACGTTTCGTGACCCTGGAGCGGGCGACGCGGGCGCTGCCGGCCGGAGTGCTGATCGGTGTCGCCGTATGCCTGCTCGCCGGGGCAACGACGCTGCCGGTCACGTTTGCGGTGATGGCGCTGGTCGGCGCCTGCGGCGGCTTCTTCGTCGTGCCGCTGAATGCGCTGCTGCAGGAGCGCGGCAGCGAGTCCGTCGGCGCCGGCACCGCGATCGGCATCCAGAACCTCGCCGAGAACACGCTGATGCTGCTGATGATCGGCCTCTACATGGGCGCCATGCACGCCGGGGCGCCGGTGCGCGCCACGGCGATCGGATTCGGGGCGAGCCTGTCGCTCGCGATTGCCGCACTCTGGATTTACAACCACAGGCAAGGAGAAAAGTGATGAAGACACCTCTGTTGATTGCGGCCTTGAGCGCCGTTGCGCTGTTGTCGGGATGCACACTGGTCGACCACGTGTTCTGCACGCCGAACTGCACGGTGCAGCAGCGCCACAGCTCGAGCCTCGTGAATTTCCTGTATCCGGACGGCACGGCGGTGCCCCCGGCCAACACCGTACCGGAGCTGCACGTGCCGCTGCGGGTCGGGCTCGCGTTCCTGCCTTCGCAGGCGGCTTTCGGCCCCTCGCCGATCGACGCGGCGCAGAAGGAGCAGTTGCTGCAGCGGATCCGCGAGCGCTTCGCGTCACGCAGCTTCGTCAGTGAGATCGTCATCATCCCGGACTATTACCTGACCAATGAACGCGGCTTCACGGGGCTCGACGGGGTACAGCGGCTGTACAACATCGATGTGATGGCGCTGGTCTCCTACGACCAGGTCTCGCATACCGACGACAACAAACTGTCGCTCGGGTACCTGACGATCGTCGGCGCCTACGTGCTGCCCGGCAGCAGCCAGAGCTCGACGACGCTGGTGGACCTTGCGGTCGTCGACCCCGCATCGCGCTCGCTGATCCTGCGTGCAGGGGGCAGCTGGTCGTCGCATGGCACCTCGACGCTGATCGATGCCGACCGCAATACCCGCAAAGCCAGCGCCGAGGGTTTCGCCGCGGCAACCGACCAGATGATCGGCAACTTCGATACTGCACTGGCCGCGTTCGAGCACGACGTCCACGAAGGCAAGGCGAATGTGCGGATCATCTCCGGCAGGGTGTCGGGCGGTCGCGGCGGCGGCGCCACCGGTCCCTGGGAGCTGTGCGGGCTGCTCGGACTCGCGCTGCTGCCGGTAGTGCGCCGCGCGCGGCAGGCGCACCATGGCCGTACCGACGAAGGGAGCGATGCATGACTGACCAGGCGGCAGGGAGGCAGGCAACGGCTGGATGCGGTCGCAGCAGACGGACGGTGGCCGCCTTCCTGTCCGCCTGCCTGCTGGTCGTGTGCGCGGCGGCGCAGGAGCCGGCGGGGTTCGAGACTCCGCCGGCCGTCTTCCCCGCGGACATCCTGCCGGGCGCGCTCGCCGCGGGCCCGGACTTCCATGTCGTTGCGCCCGTGCAGAGCGATGGCCTGATGTACCCGTTCGAGATCGACAGCCGCTTCGGCCACTTCAGCAGCTATGGCCGCGCCGCGCTCGAGCTGCGCATTCACGAGATCGGGGCACTGACCGAACTCGACAGGACCTCGCGGGTCGAGGTCGTGTCCGGCAGCGTGACCCGCGGCGTCGGCTCGCAGCTGGAGACGGCGGTTACCGTGGTTACGCATCCGGCGGCGACGATCATCGGCATCCCGAAGGGCATTGCCCACCTGTTTCACGGCTACGTCGGCGACGGCAGGGAAACGGTCGCCTCGGTCGACCGGACTGTCACTGCGCCTGCGGACGGGAAGGGGACCCCGACAGCGGGCGATGCGACTGCGAAGGGCGAGACCGCCGCGACGAATTACGTCAGTCGTCATCTCGGTCTGACGACGGCCGAACGCCACTGGTACGAGAAGCTGGGCGTCGATCCCTACACCGACAACGAGACCCTGCGCCGCGCGATCCACAGGACCGCGAAGCTCGATGCCGCCGCCGGTTTCGGCATGCGCTTTGTCGGCATCCCGTCGATCCCCGGGATCGGCGATGCCCGCGAGGTCATGGAGGCGGTCTACCGGGAGGATCCCGCGACGATCCGCGCGCGCACCCACGCGACGCTCGTCGGCTACGGACTGAGCGTCGACGAGATCGACCGCTGGCAGCACGCGCCTGCCTGCAGCACGCCGCGCCGATGGCAGCGTCATCGTCTGCGGCGCTTTCGACGCAATCTACTGGACGGCCGACGTGGCCGCGGCTGAGGAGCAGCTCCGCGCAGCGCTGCCGGCGCCGGACCCGGGCGCGGGGTCAGGAGGCACGGACAGTGCGGGGACGACGGTGCGCGAGCTGTGGCTCGCGGGCAGCGCCTCTCCGCAGGTACGCGATGAGCTCAGGGCGCGTGGCTGGCAGCTGCATGAAGCGCCCGCCGACGGACCTTCGCCGCCTGCGGCGGCCGCAGCACCTTAGTTCCGACGGTCGCCTCGCATCCATCGAACGGCCACCCGGCACAGCCACAGTCCGACCGCGAGGAACATGCCCGACAGCACCAGCCAGGCGATTGCGCCGCCGGCCTGCGACATCCCGCCGGGTCCGCGTATGCCGCGCAGTCCGGACAGGGCGAACATGATGACATAGCCGCCGCCGCAGGCGCTCATCAGCAGTCCGATCATTCCGACCAGCAGCGCGCCGATGATGACGAGGATGCGCACCGTTCAGTGTCCCAGGAGCCTGAACGCGAGCCGCAGCAGCAGCGGCAAACACAGCAGCAGGAACAGGATCAGCACGACGCGATTGCTGGCCTTGACGATCCACAGGATCAGGCCGGCCGCAATGGCGATGCAGGCCAGGCCCGCGACCACGAGACCCGCCATGCCGTTCGCTCCCGAACCGCCGAACAGCATCAGTCCGCCGCAGGCGCTCAACGCGAGACCCGCCAGGCCCAGCGAGCCGACGCTGACGATCAGCAGTACGCGCAGCAGCGTAAAAAGAAAGGCCTTCACGCCGGCACCCGGGGACGCGCCGCGAACGGTGCGAGAACCTCGCGACGCAGCTCATCCAACCTGGCGGCGTGGCCGTCGCGGTACAGCAGGTTGAAGGCCTCGAACGGGATCAACCGCCCGTCGGGCTGCGCGATGTGGACGCAGGATTTCTTCATCGCCCGCACGTCGAAGTTCCACGCGTCGATGAACTGCATGATCAGCACGCGGAACACGTTGTCATAGCGCAGGTTGCCGCCCTGAATCTGCGGCAGGCAGCACAGCAGCTCACGCAGCTCCCGCGCCTGCCCCTCCGGGCCGTGGTTGGTCGCGAACAGCTTGAATACCTGCGCCTTGAGCGCGGGGTCGCGCTCGAACACGATCGTGTTGCGATCCCCGGCCAGCAGCACTTCGGGCGGGATCAGGTGGGTGAGCGGCCGGAACGTGTCGCCATCCTTGATCGCATAGGCCATCGCGAGCGCGTCGGGGTTGCATGGCACGGGAATGATGTCGGCCGGCGCGAACAGCGAGGTCTGATCGAGGATCCGCTGGCGCACCTCGGTCAGGGTCAGGCGCTGCGAACCCGCGTCGTAGTCCTCGGTGCGCCCCGCCTGCTGCACGGGCTGCAGCGTTACGCCGCGCACGCAGGGCTGGCGCGTCGCAAACTCGATTACCGCGCCGATCTCGTCTTCGTTGATGCCGCGTGCCACCGTCATCACCAGCGTCGTCGAGAGGCCGACCCGGTTCAGGTTCTCGAGCGCCCGCAGGCGTTGCGAGACCAGGTCGACGCCGCGCAGTGCCCTGAGCGCCGCGGGCTTGAGGGAGTCCCACTGCAGGTAGACCTCGAATCCCGGCGCATATTCATTCAGCCGCTCGGCGAATCCGGCCTCATTGGCGATACGGATACCGTTGGTGTTCAGCATCAGGTGGCGGATTGGCCGGCGCCGCGCGGCATCCAGGATCGCGAACAGCTCCGGGTGCAGCGTCGGCTCGCCGCCGGAGATCTGCACAACGTCGGGCTCGCCTTCGTTGGCGACGATCGCGTCGAACATGCGCTCCACAGTCGCGAGGTCGCGGTAGCCCGGGCGGTGCGGGCCGCTGTCCGCATAGCAGACCGGGCAGCGCAGGTTGCAGTGATCGGTGATCTCGACGATCGACAGGCAGGAGTGCTGCATGTGATCCGGACACAGGCCGCAGTCGTACGGGCAGCCATACTCCATCGGCGTGTTGAAGCGCAGCGGCATCTCCGGCGGCTTGATGTAGACCTCGCGCCCGCTGCGCCAGTAAGCCGCGTCGGTTGCGATCAGCACCTTCGCCTGGCCATGCGCCGGGCACCACTTGTACATCCAGACCTGGTTGTCCTGGATCACGAGCTTGGCCTCGACGCGGCGCAGGCAGGTCGTGCACAGCGACACGGCCGTATCGTAGAAGAGGTAGGGGCGAACCTTAGGCACGCTGCACTCCTTGCATGCTCCAGCGCCGGATAGCCTGCGCATAATAGGCGAGGCCGGCCACGCAGGCCCATTGAATCGCGGACAGGGGCCCGAGGAACTGCGGCGGCAGTTCGCCGGCGGCCACCGGGCCATAGGGTGGCTTCAGGCACTCGAGGCCGAGACGCAGCAGGCAATAGCCGGCGAGAAAGGCACGGAAGCGGTCGCCCGGCGTGGCCTTGAGCCGCCGTGCGAGCGGCCCGCGGTAGACGAGCAGCGCCAGCACCCCGACGCCGAGGATCTCGTAGGCGGCGGTCGGGTGACGCCGCAGTCCGTCGCCGTAGTTCCAGCCCCACGGCAGGCGCGTCACGTTGCCATAGGTCAGGTCCGACAGTCCCGCCAGCTGGCAGCCGACGCGGCCGACGACGATCGCGATGATCAGCGGCAATACGAACCCGTCACCGGTTGACCGGCGCCAGCCGAGCAGGCCCTTGGCGACCTCGACGCCGACGACGGCGCCGAGCATGCCGCCGACGATCGTCTTGCCGCCGAGCCAGACGCTGAGCGGCTGGCCCTGCAGCGCCTGCCAGTACTGCAATACATACAGTCCCCGCGCCCCGAGGGCAGCGCCGAGCGCGGCGCCGGCCAGCAGTCCCCAGCGCGTCAGGCGCTGCGGCGGCTGCGTCGCGGCGTTGCCGGCGCGCCAGTAGACGAGACCTGCGAGCGTGAACGCCGCGAGTTCGAGTGCCGCGTGGACTGGGGGAGGGAGCACGCGACTACGTTAGCATTGTTGCGCAGCGCGGGGCGGACCACTACGCTAGTGGCCATTCGCCGTCAAAACCCCCACCGGAGTTCCCGATGAAACTGTCACTGCTGGTCCTTGCCCTGTGCTGTGTCTCCACCGCCGCGCCGGCCGCGAAGTCCTGCGATGAGCTGAAGACCGAAATTGCCGCGAAGCTCGACGGCAAGGGTGTCGTCGGCTACTCGCTCGACGCCGTGGCCAACAATGCGGTCGGCGACGGCAAGGTCATCGGCTCCTGCGACGGCGGCACGAAGAAGCTCGTCTATGCGCGCGGCGCGGCGCCGAAGAAGGACGCCGCTGCGGCGGACGCCGACAGGAAACAGCCAGCGACCTAGAAGGTAAGTACCTTCACATAGCGCACATGCGGCAGGGCGCGCAGGCGCTGCTGGATGGACTCGGGCACGACCTGGTCGACACCGACGATCGCGATCGCATCCTCGCCCTCCGCCTGTCGGCCCAGATGGAAGCTGGCGATGTTGATCGCCGCCTCGCCGAGCAGCGTGCCGAGCGCACCGATGAATCCGGGCTTGTCGAGATTGTTGATCAGCAGCATGACCGGATGGAAGTCCGCCTCCAGCGCGACGTCCTTGACCTCCACGATCTTCGCGGTACCCGCGTTGACGGCACCGGCGAGCGAGCGCCAGCGCTTGCCGGTCAGCACCTTGATGCGCACCAGCGAGCCGTAGATCGGCGAGCTCTCGCGCCGCGATTCGGTCAGCGGTGTGCCGCGCTGTTTCAGGACGGCGGGCGCCGACACCATGTTCACGTCGGGCATCAGCGGGCGGATCAACGAGGCGAGCGCTGTCGCGGTCAGCGGCTGCGTATTGAGCTTCGCCACCTCGCCCTCGTACTCGATCTCGATTGCATCGAGGCCCTCGTCCGCGATCTGCCCGGCAAAAGCGCCGAGACGCTCGACGAGCGTGACGTAGGGCTTCAGCCGCGAGGCCTCCTCGGCGCTGATCGAGGCCATGTTCAGCGCATTGGTCACGGCGCCGGTCTGCAGGAAATCGGCGATCTGTTCCGCGACCTGCAGCGCGACGTTTTCCTGCGCCTCGTTCGTGCTCGCGCCAAGGTGCGGCGTAGCGATGAAGTTCGGCGCACCGAACAGCACGTTCGATTTTGCGGGCTCGGTGACGAACACGTCGAACGCGGCCGCACCGACCTGGCCCGAGTCCAGCGCCGCGCGCAGCGCCGCCTCATCGACGAGGCCACCGCGGGCGGCGTTGACGAGCAGGACGCCGCGCCGGGTCCCGGCGAGCGCCTCGGCGGAGAGGATATTGCGGGTCTTTTCGGTCAGCGGCGTGTGCAGCGATATCGCATCGCTGCGCGCGAGCAGCTCGTCGAGCTCGACCTTCTCGACGCCAAGCCGCAGCGCGCGCTCGGGCGACAGGAAAGGATCGTAGGCGATGACCTTCATGCGCAGCGCCAGCGCACGCTCCGCGACCAGCGCGCCGATGTTGCCGCAGCCGATCAGCCCCAGCGTCTTCGCGTACAGCTCGACGCCCATGAAGCGGTTCTTCTCCCACTTGCCGGCCTGCGTCGAGGCATCCGCCGCGGGGACCTGGCGGGCTGCAGCGAACAGCAGCGCGATCGCATGTTCGGCGGTGGTGATCGAGTTGCCGAACGGCGTGTTCATGACGACGATGCCGCGCGCGGTGGCCGCCGGGATGTCGATGTTGTCGACGCCGATGCCGGCACGCCCGATGACCCTGAGGTTCTTCGCGGCCGCGATGACGTCCTTGTCCGCCTTCGTCGCCGAGCGCACCGCGAGTCCGGCGTAATCGCCGATGATCCGCAGCAGCTCCGGCCTGGAAAGTCCGGTGCGCACATCGGCATCGACGCCACGGCTGCGGAATATCTCGAGCGCCTTCGGGCTCAGCTCGTCGGCAATCAGTACCTTGGGCATGGGGAACCTTCGATGGTGTTCAGGCGAGGGACGCGAGGCCGCGGGCGTATGCCCAGTCGAGCCATGGCGTCAGGGCTTCGAGGTCGGACCGCTCGATGGTCGCGCCGCACCAGATTCGCAGGCCAGGCGGGGCGGAGCGGTACGAGGCGGCGTCGAGCGCGACGCCCTCCTTCTCGAGGCTGGCCGCGAGCTGCTTCGCGAACTTCGCCTGCGCCTCGGCGGTAAGCGCGGTGATGCGCGGATCGACGATCTGCAGGCAGACGCCGGTATTGCTGCGGATTGCGGGATCGGCCGCCAGGTAGTCGACCCACGGGGTGCGCGCGACCCAGTTGGCCAGCACGGCGGCATTCGCATCGGCGCGCGCGTGCAGCGCGGACAGGCCGCCGATCCGTTCTCCCCAGCGCAGCGCGTCCAGGTAGTCCTCAGTCGCGAGCAGCGACGGGGTGTTGATCGTTGCACCCTCGAACAGCTCTGCATCGAGCCGGCCCTGCTTCGTCATGCGGAAGATTTTCGGCAGCGGTCGTGCCGGCGTGAAGCTCTCGAGGCGCTCCACGGCGCGCGGCGAGAGTACCAGCATGCCGTGCGCAGCCTCGCCGCCCATCACCTTCTGCCAGGAGAACGTCACGACGTCGCACTTCGGCCAGTCGATCGGCTGTGCAAACGCAGCGCTGGTCGCATCGTTGAACGTGAGGCCGGTGCGTGTCGCGCTGATCCACCCGAAGTCCGGGATCCGCGCACCCGACGTGGTGCCGTTCTGCGTGAAGATCACATCGGCCCCGGGGCGCGCGAGCTTCAGGTCCGGCAGCGCGCCGTAGGGTCGGCCGACGTGGATGCGGCAGTCCTCGAGCCGCAGCTGTTCTGCGGTGTCGGTGACCCATTCCTCGCCGAACGCCTCCCAGGCGAACACGTCGACGGGACGGATCCCGAGCATCGACCATAGTGCCATCTCCACGGCGCCGGTGTCGGACGCGGGGACGATCGCGATGCGATATTCAGCAGGCACCTCGAGGAGGCTGCGGGTACGATCGATCGCTTCGCGAAGTTTTGCCTTGCCGGCGCTCGAGCGGTGCGAGCGGCCGAGCAGCGCGCCTTCGAGCGCCTGCAGACTCCAGCCGGGACGTTTACGGGTTGGCCCTGAGGAAAAACGGGCATCAGCCGGGCGGAGGCCCGGCGGCGAAATGTCATGCATCGATGTCTACTCCCATCCTTACAGATGAGCGTCCGCCGTTGGGAGCGGATGGCCCGGGATCGAGCATAGAGACTTTCGGCAGCGTTTGCTAGGGTGGCCGCCATGCACAGCCCTTCACCCTGCCTTAGCGCCGCGCTCGCGGCAGCCGCTGCGGCGGCCGGGATCGCGCGCGATCTCTACCA
>Ga0302320_10005798_pt1 | contig 27557 bp, 22 predicted proteins | sample Bog_T0_3_FD_202130 | JGI IMG/M metagenome (GOLD analysis project Ga0302320, IMG submission 202130) | Peat permafrost microbial communities from Stordalen Mire near Abisko, Sweden - Bog_T0_3 | ecosystem: Environmental > Terrestrial > Soil > Wetlands > Peat | place: Sweden: Abisko, Stordalen Mire...
CATGGGGTTGGTTTCGTTGCTGGAAGCTCGGCAACGCCTTACATCTGCTTCATGAACCGCCGGATGCCGAACGGCACGTCCGGTGGTGTGGGAGGACGGCGGGAGTGATCCCGCCTCCTACCCGATGCCTGATGGCTGGTGACAACGCGCACAGCCGTTAGGGGCAACATTTCTTAATTTGAAGGAAATGGAAGAAATGTTGCGCCTGGTAGGCCTTCCATGAGTTTGCCAGATTCTATCAGCATGCTTGACAACACCACGCACGGCGCTTAGCCTTTGGCGCTGAGACTAATATCACCACACACAGGCCTGGAAAAGGCGAGCACGGGGGCTTTGGCTCCCTTTGCCGCCCTGCAGCAAGAGCGCCCAGGCTCTGTGCAATCGGATGAAGAACCGAAGGAACTGAGTACGGCGCGCGCTGTACCGCCATTTCGGATTTGTCCGCACGATAACCTGGGTTGACTCAACCCAACGCCTGGAGAAACATATGCGTCGCTATGCAGTCTTCTTTTCTACGATTTTCTTCGTTCTCGCCATTTCGCTCAGCGGAGCCAGGGCGCAAAACGCGCAAAAGCCCGATCTGTCGACCCAGCCGACGCTGTATGTGGTGGGCTACGCTCACCTGGATACGGAATGGCGTTGGGAATATCCCCAGGTGATTGACGAGTACATCCGCAAGACGATGGAGGATAACTTCTCGTTGTTCCAGAAGTATCCGCACTACATCTTCAATTTTTCCGGGGCGAACCGTTACCGCATGATGAAGGAGTATTACCCCGCGGACTTTGCCAAGGTGAAGCAATACGTGTCGACAGGGCAATGGTTCCCGGCCGGCTCATCCGCTGAAGAGGGCGACGTGAATGCGCCCAGCGCCGAGGCCATCATCCGGCAGGTTCTCTATGGAAACAATTGGTTTCGCAAGGAATTCGGCAAGTCCAGCGCGGAGTTCATGCTGCCTGACTGCTTCGGGTTTCCGGCGTCGCTTCCCACGATCCTGGCGCATTCCGGCGTGAAGGGCTTTTCCACGCAAAAGCTGACGTGGGGTTCCTCGGCACTCCAGGGCGGCCCGGATTATCCGGAGAAGACACCCGAAGGCACTCCGTTCAATGTGGGCGTGTGGGTGGGTCCGGATGGAGAGAGCGTACTTGCAGGCGTGAATCCCGGCAGTTATTCCGGAGGTATCTCCACCGACCTGACCAAGCCGCTGCCGGCTGCGCAGCCGGATCAGGCGCTGAATGATGCGCGCGACAAAATGGCGGCATTGCAAGCCAAGCTGATGAAGGCGTACAGCAGCGGCGACGAACTGGATCAAAAGGACATCCAGACCATGATCGCCCTGAGGGGTCAGGTCGCCAGCCTGACAAAGGCAAGGCAGGACGAAGATACGAACCGCTTCCAGGGCGACTGGGCAGGGCGGGTGGAAAACAACGGAAAGGTCACCGGAGTCTATACCGATTATCACTACTTTGGAACCGGCGATATCGGCGGCGCTCCCGACGAGGACTCCGTAAAGCGGCTTGAAGCCATCGTCACCAAGGGCCAGGTCGGCATGCCGCCGCCCGGATACGTTGGTTTCGGCAGGCGCTCGCATCAGGAGTTTCCGGCGGTAGCGGTTGGAGACGGCCCGGTGCGCGTGATCTCATCGAACGCCGATCAGATGTTCCTGGACATTACACCTGCCCAGGAGGCGCGGTTGCCTCAATACACGGGCGAAATGGAACTGACCAACCATTCGGCAGGATCGCTGACATCGCAGGCCTACCAGAAGCGCTGGCTTCGCAAGGAAGAACTGCTTGCCGATGCGGCGGAGAAGTCCTCCATTGCAGCGCAGTGGCTGGGCGGCCGCTCCTATCCGCTGGATCGTCTCAATGATGCTTGGATGCTGGTGATGGGCGGACATTTTCATGATCTGGCTGCCGGCACGGCAACGCCCAAGTCCTATGAATTCGCATGGAACGACGATGTAATCGCCATGAACCAGTTTGCGGGCGTGTTGGGCGACGCAACCCAGGCAGTTTCGGCGGCGCTGAATACGGCGACCGAAGGGACTCCCATCGTGGTCTACAACCCCCTGGACATCGCGCGGGAAGACGTCGTGCAGGCTCCGGTCAAATTCGCAGGCAGCAAGACCGATGCGGTGTCAGTGACCGGGCCGGACGGCCGTGAAGTACCCGCGCAGATTTCCGCGGGAACAGTAACATTCCTGGCCAAGGTTCCTTCCGTGGGATATACGGTCTACAGCGTCCGCCCGGCAACCGCCAAAACCGCTGAGACCTCTTCACTGAAGGTCACTGAGCACTCTCTTGAGAATGCGTACTACCGCGTCACGTTGAACAGCGACGGCGACATTGCCAGCGTGTTCGACAAGAAAGTCGGCAAGGAACTGCTGGCAGCGCCGCTGCGGCTCGCAATCTCGTATGACAATCCCATTCAGTGGCCGGCCTGGAACATGGATTGGGACCAGGAACAGGCGCCTGCCAAGGATTACGTTCACGGGCCGGCTTCGGCGCACATCGTCGAGAACGGACCGGCGCGCGTTGCCCTAGAGGTCACCCGCGAAACCGCCGGCTCAAAATTCGTGCAGACCATCATGCTTGCTGCGGGCGATGCTGGCAAGCGTGTTGAGATCGGCAACGTGGTCGATTGGAAGACCAAGGAATCGAACCTGAAAGCAGTATTTCAGCTGACCGCTTCCAACCGGATGGCCACGTACAACAATGGCATTGGAACCATCCAGCGCCCGAATGCACTGCCCAAGGAATTTGAGGTGCTCTCACATCAGTGGATCGACGTGACCGATGCAAGCGGCGCCTGGGGCAGCACGATTCTGACCGACTGCAAGAACGGCTCAGACAAGCCTAACGACAATACGATTCGCCTCACTCTGATCCGGACTCCCGGCGTTCGCGGCGGGTATCCCGATCAGGCAACCCAGGATCTGGGTCATCACGAATTCACCTTCGGTATTGCCGGGCACGCCGATGACTGGCGCGACGGGCAAACCAACTGGCAGGGACAGCGGTTGAACGATCCTCTCATTGCCTTTGAGACGGCGAAACATCCCGGCGCACTCGGCCGCGAGTTCTCCCTGGTCAAAGTCAGCAGCTCCAAAGTGGACATCATGGCTTTGAAGCATGCCGAGTTGAGCGATGAAGTGGTTGTGCGGCTCGTGGAACACGACGGCAAGCCGGAGTCGAATGTCCGTGTCTCGTTCGCGGCGCCCATCAAGTCGGCCCGCGAAGTGAACGGGCAAGAGCAGCCGGTGGGTCCGGCAAAGGTCACTGGCGGTGCGCTGGTGACATCGTTCACGGCATATCAGCCGCGGACGTTTGTCATCACGCTTGAGCCTTCTGCTGTGCACGTTGCCCCGGTTAAATCTCATCCGGTGCAGCTGCACTACGATCTGGCGACGGCCAGCAATGACGGCGCCGCAATCACCGCAGGAATCGACGGAAAAGGCAACGCACTGCCCGCCGAGATGCTGCCGGGCAAGATTGACTTCAATGGCGTTACGTTCCAGCTTGCTGAAGCAAAGACCGGCACGGAGAATGCTGTTGTTGCCAAGGGACAGACGATCCATTTGCCCGAGGGCAACTACAACCGCGTCTATGTGCTGGCGACTGCCGTCGGCGGCGATCAGGCTGCGACCTTCAAGGTTGGAAGTCAGGCAAGCACGCTGAAGGTTGAAGACTGGGGTGGATTTATCGGCCAGTGGGATGACCGGCAGTGGCAGTCAAAGCAAGTGACAGTTCCGGCGCGGCAGGGACGGCCGGCTCGCACCCAAATGGATGATTACGCAAGTATGACCGGCATCAAGCCGGGCTTCATCAAGCCTGCATCCCTGGCCTGGTACAGCGACCATCACCACGACGCAACAGGGAAGAATGTTCCTTACTCGTATTCGTACCTGTTCGCGTATCCCATCGACCTGCCGCGTGGCGCAAGCACCATCACGCTGCCGAGCAACGACAAGGTCCGCATTCTGGCGGTCTCCGTCGCGGACGAGAACCCGCAAGTGACCTCTGCTGAGCCCTTGTATGACACGTTGGGACGGTCAGAACCCGGCGATGCAGTGCAACCGTAAGAACTGCATATAGTAGAGAACGATCGCAATTGAAACTCTGAGGGAAGGCGAAAGAGTGAGTGTCCATTCGGGAACTCACTCTTTCGCCTTTCCGATGGGTGAGAGTCGTGCACTACCAGCAACATCCATTCCCAAATCCAACAACCACTCAAATAATTACATCGCTGTTGGCTGGAATCAATAACCTGCGAATAACCGAACTGCGGCTATATATTGATCTCACTGAGCAAGACCGATCTCTTTTCATGAGCAGACCGGATTGCCGCAAACGCAACGCGCGTTGCTAACACCGCGTCGACAACGCCGCACACTTCAGGGCCTGTGCCTAGAATCTGATCAATGAAGCGTTCCAGAGCATGAGCATGACCCTTGTCGGGTTCGGCCGTGAACTGGAGCCGCGGATCATTGCCAGCCGCGGCCTCAGCGCAGGCCGCACGCTTCTTGGCGAGCCAGCCGGAGACGCCGCCCTCGGTCCCGATGAGCGGGTGGCGATCCTGCAACATGGGATAGATGGTTGTGGCGGGAACGCTTTCGATTCCGGCCGTGCGAACCTCAAGCATGTGGTCTACGGCCAAATACGCGCCGTTGCCCATGAACTCATACAGCTCTTTGCAATAGCCGAAGGTTCCGTTGCTTGCGATGACGATGGTGGCCAGAGCGCCACTTCGATACCGGATGATGACGGCTTCATTCAGCATCCCGGTCTCTACCGCTGTTACTTCGACGGGTTCTTCAGCAAGGAACCAGTTGCATAGATCGGTAAAATGCGTCATCTCGAAGAGCATCAATCCGTGGGGCGCTTGTGTCTTGTCAAACACCCATCTCTTCCAGCTATACCAATCATCGTTGATGCGCACGGAGACGGACGGAACGCCATCGTCGGCCATGGCAGGGAGGGTATTTTCCTCGCGGCTCCAGCGCCACGGGCAAGGCTCAGGATGAGTCATGTGGCGGCGAAAGATGCGCTGCGCGTCGACCATCGCAGGACTGGATCGACGGTTGTGGCCTACGCAGAACGGGATACCGGCGGCGAGTACGACTCGCTGAATCTCGCGCATTTCGTCCAGGGTCGTGGCAAGCGGTTTTTCAACGTACACCGGCTTGCCGGCTTTTGCCGCTGCTGCGATCACCGGAAGGCGTAGCTTTTCAGTTGTGGCGAGGCAGATGACATCCACCTCAGGATCTTCGATGGCGCCCTCAAAGTCCTTGCGGATATGGCTAGCGCCAAAGACATCACGGCACTCGGCCAGTACGCCGTCATCCAGGTCGACGCAGGTGTGGAGCGCCATCCGAGGAGATTTCACGATATTGGGTATGTGCTGGGCGCGGGCGACGGAGCCGCAGCCAATCACGGCAAAGCGCAGCGGCTCGGTTTGAATGATCTGGCTCACACAAGCTCCTTGCAATCTTCTATGGATGCTTCGTTTTGGAGGCGCGCTTCAGCGCGTATGGATCGCGTTGAGCGAAATAGTCCCGCCGCGAGACGAGGCCGAATTGCCGCATCACTTCCTCCACGGAAAGATCTGCCGAGCGCGATTCCAGCGTGAACAGGCAGTTGGGCTGATTGAAGCGGATGCGTACATTGCGGCCATAATGGCGCTGGACGTCATTCAGCTTCTCCTGGTTATGATCGGCGAAGAGGGTCACTGCGTCGAAGTTGACCGTGGCCAGCAGTACCGGCGAGCCAAAGCCGTAGCGCAGCGTCTCGGATCGATAACCACCGGCCGCCAGTTCCGTGCCGTCCCGATCGAGGATGCGGCTCCAGGGGGAATATGCAAGGACAAAAGGCACGCCATAGATCACCGCCCAGGAGTCCAGCAGAGAACCGGCAGGCGTGAAGCTTGGAATTACAAAAAGGTCCGCTCCGGATTCGATCTGGGGATCGAAGACAACGTGGGGGTAATAGACGTCAATGCAAATTCCTCCCCCAATCCTCAGACCTTCCCAGCGGATGGGGCTTGGATCTCCTGCTTCGACTCCAGCGGCCAGTTCGCCCGGGGCGGGGAAGCGCTTCTGATAAGAACCAAGCAAATCTCCATCGCGGGAAAGAACGTAGAAGCGATTGGCGAGGACTCCGTTGTCGCGCACCAGGAGGGGCAGGACCAGCGAGATCTTCAGCCGCGCGGCTGTATCGCAGAGAAGCGCCGTTGCCTGCCTCCAGTCGTCAAGGGCAAATTCGTCCAGCGGAGCCGAGGCGTTCTTTTGGTGGAGCAGATTGATGGTTTCAGGAAGCACAGCAAGATGAGCGCCCTGAGCCGCCGCAAGTTCGAGCCACCGGGCAGCCTCCTGCAGTGTCTCCCGGAGATTGGCGTATCCTTCGTCCCTGAGGGCAATGGTTGCAATCGTCTTCTCGTTCACGGTGCCTCACTTCCGCTTCGATTCTAGGACAACCAACGGTCCAGGTGCTCGGCAACGAACGCGTCGTCATTCAAAAGCGGATAGGAGGAGTAGACGCGCTCGATCTCCTCCAACTGTCCCTCAGAGAGCGTTTCGGTTGGCTCCAGGCACCAGCGGCCGGCCAGCAACCCTTGTCTGCGCAGGACTTCGTGGATGCCGGGAATGCAGCCGCGAAACTGATGCCGGGCGTCGAAGATGGCGGCATTTGCATCGGTAATCTCCGCGCTTCTGGCGAGAACGTCTCCCAGGCGTGCGCGGCTCTGCTTTGCATCCTGTACAGAGTGGAGGAGTTCAACAGCGCGGCGCGTCCACACGGCCCATTGCCCCAGCAAGCCGCCCACAAAGTGCACGGTACGTTCTCCAAAGCGAAACTCTGTGAGCAGGTCGGCGACGATGTTATCGTCATTGCCGGTGTAAAGAGCAATTTCAGAACTGCGCTCGCTGCAGGCCACCGCGCGCAGCACCTCCATGGTCTGATACCTGTCGAAAGACGCGACCTTGATGGCTACAACTGACTCGATCTCAACGAATTTTTTCCAGAAGTCGGCGTTGAGCGGCCGTCCGCCAACGGCCGGTTGCAGATAGAAACCTATGAGGGGGAGGGTTTCGCCGACCGCGCGGCAGTGGTCGATGAGCTCATCGTTGGAAGCGTCAGTGAGAGCGGCAAGGCTGAGCAATCCGCCATCGTAGCCGATCCGGCGGAGCGTGGCGGCTTCCTGACAGGCCTGCCTTGTATCGCCACAGACGCCCCCAATTTTGGCCAGCACTTTTCCGGAACGCTTCTCGAAGGAGCGCACCTCTTCGAGGGCAAGTTCAAGAACGGGTTCAAAAAGTGCGAATTTGCTGTCGCGGATGGAAAACTGTGTGGTATGGACCGCAACGGCCACTCCGCCGCTGCCGGCGTCGCAGTAGTAGCGTGTGAGCGCGCGCTGGCGTCTTTCGTCGAGCTTGCGGTCTTCAGTCAGGGCCAGGGGATGGGCGGGAATGACAAGCCCGCGCTGCAGAAGCGCGCGAAACTGCTCAGTGCTGTCGGGCATCAGAACTTTCCATCCGTGACCTGAAATTTGGTTGCCTTGTTCAGGCTTGTGCCGCCGGATTCCACCCAACATGCGACAGCTTCCATCAATTCATCGGCCGAAACCGCAGGGTAGCCAAGCGCGGCATGGCATGCTCCCGCGTTGTTCAACAGCGCCAGTCCCGTTGACTCGCCTTTCACCAGCAGTTCGCGCTGGAAGCGGCGGGCAAAGAACTCCGCGGCGCGCTGCACCTGAATAGTCTCAGGCCCGGTTACATTGAGAATGCGCGCTGGAGATGTGCAGAGTTCCAAGGCACGCATCGCGTAGGAATTGGCGTCCCCCTGCCACAAGGCGTTGACGGCGGGGACAGTGAGGGAGACGGGCATGCCCTCGAAAACCTGCCGCGCTATATCGACCAGCACGCCATAGCGGAGATCGACTGCGTAGTTGAGCCGGAAGATCAGGCACGGCGTATTGAACTTTTTGGAGTAATACTCGAAGATCCGCTCGCGACCGAAGCAGGATTGCGCATACTCGCCAAGCGGAGCCGGAACATCCGACTCCACGCAGCCGCCTTGTTCGGGAGAAACGAAGGGGTAGACGTTTCCGGTGGAGAACGCGACAATGCGCGAATCGCGAAAATGCTGCGCCACCAGCATGGGAACCACGGCATTCATGGCCCAGGTGACTTCAGGGTCTGCAGCCGAGCCAAACTTGCGGCCGGCAAGGAAGATGACATTCTCGACCTGCGGCAGAGTCTTGAGGCTGTCAGGATCGAGCAGGTCGCAGGCGATGGTCTCCACGCCGGCTTCCACCAGTTCGCGCTGCGCTTCTGAAGACTGAAATCTGGAGACGGCAATGACCCGCGACGTGCGGTCGGCGCCGCGCAGGGCGCGCAGAAGCCTCTGTGCCAGCGTGGGGCCCATCTTTCCGCCGGCGCCGAGGACCATGGTGTCTCCGCGGAGCCGGCGGGCGAACGCAATATCCGCATCGCTTGGCTGCGTCAACAGGCTATTGAGTTGCTGTTCGGACTCGATGCGAATCATGGATGGGATGAAAGCTCCCTTATTCTTTGTTGAGAAACTGGTTGGAGTGCCGGGAATGATCGGTGCAATTATGGTTCCGAGTTTCGAAATGCGAAATCAAGGTTTGAATAACGGATGAAGAATATGCCCTGGTCCATGCCCTGTCAAGCAGGCGTCTGGCTCAACCGCGCAGCCAACAGGCCGCCTGAGCCGCCTGCAGAAAAGGGATGCTCCAATACTCCAGCGTGTTCCATTCGATGGCCGTAGACTCCTCAAGATACGGCGAATCATCCGGTCTGCCAATGAAGCCGACCATCATGGCCTCTGGGAGTTGCGGAATGCGGAAGGAGTAGCCGACGGGCTGACGGTAGCCGATCCCGGAGAACAACGAGCGGTTGAGCATATTGTGTCCGAGGCACCAATGGAGCAGCCGCTCGGCGGGGCCGCGCCACGCGGGTTGGCCGAACAGCGCGGCGGCCCGGGCGAGCAGATGCGCGTGGCTCATGAGGACGGAGCTGGTTCCATGGACGATGCCCTGCGCATTGAAGGGATGCATGAAGGTCCGCACGCCGTGTCCGTTCCCGGCATCGCGGAAGTGCTGCCGATCGCGATGCGGCGGGTTGTGATAAACGCCGTAAGGGGTAAGAGAAAACGGATTGCTGCCGCAGTCGGCCAACAGGTAATTCTCGATGTAGTCAGAGACTGCCTGTCGAGCCTGCTCCGCAACCGGCGTGTCCCGTAACATCGCACGCAGCTCCCAGAACCGAAGCAGGGTGAGCGCCGGGTCCGCTGCGAAGGCGATGGAGCGAAATCCATCGGTGGAGTCTGCTTCAGTGAAATAGCCAGACAATCCCTCCGGTAACGTGGCTTGGCGCCGCATCAACTCCTGAGCTGAGTCAATGAGGGCGGACGGGTCGATGGATGTGTCTCCGGCTGCGAGCAGTTCCAGATTGCCTCGCAGTTCCGCGGCCAGGAAGAGCGTGCGGTTGTCATGGCCGTGCCTGCGCCCGAAGGCAGCTGCTTGCCGGGCAAGTTGCAGGCATCTTTCAGCCTGGGGCGATGGAAGGTGCCTGGATGCGCGAGCCTGGACGTGGACAAAAGCCCATTGGACGAGGGGATTGTAGGTCGTCCGAATCCTGCGCTCGTCGCCTGAGTGAGGCGCGTTGTCTGTCCAGCGGTTGTCGCTGGCATCGGCGTAGCAGCCGGGATGGTTCTCAAACCACCAGTCGTTCTCGTAGGTAAAAGCGCTGCCTGCCGGGGATCTGCCGCCGGCAACGTCTTCATAGACCTGCCCGCTAGAGTCGATCATGCGATGAAAGAAGGCGTTGCCCCACGAGATTTCGTCAAGCAGCAGATCCGGTGCGATGCCGCCGCGCTCAAGGTCCGTGCCAACTCTCTCACGCAGCGTCAGCAACGCGTCGATATGGTAGAGCGTGAAGGCGAGCCACTTGCGGAAGTCGCCGGCGTCATGCCAGCCGCCTGCAGCCGGCAGCGGGGAGCCATCGGTGTCAAGGATGCCATCGTCAAGATGGCATGCATCGTGGACGCCGAACACCGCGCAGCCACAGCGCTGAGAGCGCAGAAAAGCCAGGTAGCCCGCAACGATGCGGTCATAGACCCGCTCGCGAATGGCGAACGGAGGAGAGATTTGCCAATCGGTTTCTATCTGGTAGCTGCCAGGGGTTTTGAAGCTGCTGAAGTCCGCCTGCCACAGGGAGCCCCAGCGGCTCGAGATCCTTCGCAATTCGCCCTGGTACAAGGGCGGCGTTCCGCCGTCCAGGGTGAGTCTGCCCCGCAGCAAATTGTACGGGGCCGGAAATCGCGCCGAAAAACCGTCCTCGTCTTTGACGTCGCGCGGCATGCGAAGGCAGTTCTGGCGTAGATAAAACGGGATCATGTCGGGCAGCCCGCTTGCATCCCCAGGCAGCAGGGTCAGCATCTTGGGGCTGTCGGGGAGATATCCGAGATGGCTCAGACTGAGTTGCATACTCATCCACTATGCATCATCACGCTGCCGGCTTCAGTTTGCGTGAGATCGTGACCTAGGTCCAGACGACGATTCAACGCGCAATGCTGCCGTGACCGAACTGCAGTGAAGCCTTTCGGGCCGCTTCCTTCACAAGCGCCGCAACGGCGGTTTCCCGTTCCGGCGTGAACTCCTCCAGCGGCAGTGTGATGCTGATGGCAGCGGCCGGCCGGTCATCCTGACCGACAACGCCTGCCGCCAGCACCCAGTAGCCGGGCAGCAGTTCCTCCACATTGCGGGCGTAGCGCATCTTCTTTACTTGCGCAATCTCCTGCCTCATGCGCACCGCTGAGGTAATGGTGCTGCTGGTGAATTTTTCCTTGCACTTGGACATGATCCTGTCGATCTCTTTGGCCGCCATGCCGGCAAGAAATATCTTGCCTGACGCAGTGGCGTTCAGCGGGCGCCTCAGGCCGACATCGGCAAACGCGTCCGGCGCGCCGAAGTAGCCCACCGAGTGAATGAACAAGACGTAGTCCTGGTCCAGAACGCCAAGCTGGACGGTGCCGGGAAGATGCCGCGCCAGCTCCTGCATGGGGAAGAACGCAGCGCGGTAAAGAGGAGAGTGACGGAGATAGCCGGAGCCGATCCAGAGGGCATGGCTGCTGAGCATGTAGCGCCGCGTCACCGGCTCCTGCTTGATCAGATTCGCTTCGATCAGCGTGGTGCACAGCCGGTGGGCAGAAGCCTTGGGAACCCCGAGCCGCGCCGCGAGTTCAGTGAAAGACAGCTCAAACGGTTCGTCTGCCAGAAGTTCCAGCACTTTGAGGCAGCGCAGCGTAGAGCTCATGGCTGTGGAAGCCTTTTTCATACAGAAACACTCTCACAGGGGGGCTTGACAGCGCAACGATGTTTCGATTAACTTGATCCGCAATACAGAATATCGTTTCGTATTTCAGAACTGTTGAAATACTCCGCCTGTCTCATATTTAGCATTTTCATGTTGGCGCTCTGTTGGCCGCTTGTGGCCAAATAGTGGATGAATGGAAAGAAGCCTTGGGAGTTGCTGACGGAATATGAGGAATAGAGATCTAATCGCCTTCCTGAAGCCGATTTTGAACCAGTTCAGCGCGGCCGATTCTGTCGAGTTCATCGATGTGACGGGCCAGGTAACCGATATTCAGGCGAACCTTCATCGCCTCTCGATCCGCCTGGATCTGCCGGCAGGGCTTTACAGCGGCCGCTTTGAGACCAAGTCCAACGCCTTTGACATGTCGACGGCGATGATCGAGATGGTGCGCGCCCCCGATGGCAAGCGCGTGCCGGTCGGTCCGTGGGATCTCGATCACATTCGCAACGTGATGGCCCTTCCCATGATCCGCACCTACGTCAACGGCAAGCTGAAGGGCGGCCTGTGGTTTGCTGTTCCCGGCCCGGAGCAGATTGCTGAGGGGCGTCTGTCGGCGGAGTTCGGGTTTGAGGCACAGGAAGGCGAGAACGAGCTGATCCTGGAGCTGATCGAGCGCGATCGGGAGCGCATGGACTGGGGGAGGCTGGCTTACTTTGAGCTGCGCAAGGACGATCGCCGCACCATGCCCCTGGAGCCGGCGGCAAACAGGCATCCGCGCCTTTTTCTCGGCGCAGAACAGGTGCAACAGGTGCACGAGCGCTGGAAGGGAACTGCCGGGTTTGTGGCGCTCCAGGAGCGATTGCGCACTGAAGATCTGGTCTTCCTCACAGACAACAGCCAGGGCACGCTTGAACTGGCGATCCTGGTCTATGCACTGACGGGTGACGAGGTGATCGGCGCGCGCGCCAAGGCGCGCATCATGGAACTTGCGCATGCGCCCACGTGGAGCGGCCGTCCGGATCCTCTGCTGATGGGGGGCGATAACGACCGGGGCATCGGACTGCGGCTCTATCACACCGCTCTGGCCTGGGACTACCTGCAGCCTCTCTTCGAGGCCGAGGACCGACGCGCAATCTTGTCAAAGGCCGAAGAATATCTCACGAAGATCTACGATTTCACCCTGTTGCAGCGCGCCTACATGGGTTATCCCACCATCGACCCGCATTCTCTGGGCGCGTGGAACGGCGCTTCCATTGCCTGCATGGCGTTTTATGAGGATCTTGCGATTGCGCGTCTTGCCCTGCCGTTCTTTCACGGTCTGTTCTGCGAAAGCCTGGAGCTGTTTCCAGCAAGCGGCAAGGCTGCCTGGGCGACCTATTTTCCGTTTCACATGGTTCTTTACCTGGCGGCGGCCCATACCTTCGGGGGAAAGAGGCCGGAGCTTTCGTCCAGCGCCTTCCTCGACAATCTTGGGCAGGCCATGCTGGCATCCTTCGAAGTGCCCAACAGCCAGGAGATGCAGCGCGGTTTACGAACGCGGGAGCATCGCTTCCTGACGGCATTTCTCTGCCGTTTCCATCCCACACCCGGCATCGAGTCCATCTACCGCGCTTTTGCGGAAAAGGAACGAAAGGCCACCGGGGAACTGGTGCTGGGCAACTTCGATCTGCTCTATGCGCCGGATGCATCCGGCGAGATTGCACCCTTCCCCGACCGGCCTCTGTTTGCAAAAGACGTTGGCGATCTGATCGCAACGGCCCGGGGCGAGCAGGTGATTGCGCTCTCGCTGAGCGGAGGTCCAAAGGCCGGGCGCAACGCCATCTTCACGCTCATGCCGCACAACCGGGAGTTTGCTCCGTCACTGGGCGCGCTCGATGTGGCCATTGACGGAACGCCGGTGCTCTGCAACGTGAACATAAGCGTCTACGGGCTCAACAGCGCCCTGACGAACACCATGTGTTTCGAAGACGGCGGCGCAGTGACGAATGGGCAGTATCTCAATGGCGCGGTTCCGCCGGAGAGCACGGCCGTAATCCGGCGATGCTTCATCGATGAACGCTATATCTATGCCCACATAGTCCTGACGCATGCGCTTGATCCCAAGCTCAAGGTGCGGCGCGCCGACCGGATTTTTGTATTCGACCGGAAGTCAGGAGCCATCGTGCTCTCCGATGCTTTTGAGGGCGAGCGGGCGATCCGTTTTGCCACGCACCTTCATTGCTCGGGATCGGTCACTGAACTGGAGGATGGGCAGTACCGCCTGACGGGCGGGCAGGCCAACCTTATCGCCGGCATCAAGAGCGGCAGCAAAGGCATGGATGACGAAGAAAAGGGAGAGATCTTTGTTCAGGTGCTCGGCAGCGAGCCTTCCTCGCTTGTTGTGGTGGAAGAACCCACATGGGTGCCGGGATACATATACGGCTTGAACAACACCGGGCTTGAAGACATCAGCGAAGGGCATTTTCCGCGCTATCGGCGCTGGCGGCTTGAAGCCACGGAACCGGTGGCGCAGGGCTCATTCCTTGTTGCGCTCAGCCCCAGGCGCGGCCAGGTGAGATATGGCGAGGGCGCAATTCTCCTGCCTGAGGCCGGCGGCATTCGACTTGGATACGGGGTGTTGAAGGCGCTCGGCGCAGAGTGCGAGTGCGAGTGCCTCATGTGGGATGAAGCGACGCGGCGCTTGACGGCAATGGGACTGCGGGCGCTGCGGCACGGCAACGGCCAGTTGACCTTTGCCGCGCCTTTGGACGTCGTATTCAGCACGGAGACCGGAGAGGGCGCGCTCTACGCCCAGGCAGTTCTGCGGCCCGAGGACAGCCGCGGCTTCAAGCTTGGCCCATGGGGTCCGGTGGGTGACGAAGACTGGAAGACGCATAACAGCTATCGCGCGCCTTTCAGCAAGGCTCAGGACAAGACAGGAAAGGTTGAGGACGAAGCATGAGCAGTGCCAAAGCAATCGAAGTGGCCGTTCTTGGCGGCGGGAAGATGGGCGAAAACGTCATTCAACACCTGGGTGACAGTCCGCTGGTGCGTGCCATCACCGTTTTTGACCGGCATCCGGAGCGCATGGAGCGGCTCAAGCAGAGCCATGGCGTGAAGACGTCTGACAGTCTCGAACGGGTTCTCGCGAATCCGGAGATCAGGCTGGTATTCATTACTGCTTCAAACAATGCGCACAAGGAGCTGACCATTGCCGCGCTGGAGGCGGGCAAGGCCGTGATGTGCGAGAAGCCGATGGCGACAACGCTGGCCGATGCAGAGGCGATGGTGGAGGTGGCGGAGAGGACAAATGGTTTTCTTCAGATTGGCTTTGAACTGCGCTACTCGCATCTCTACACCGCGGTCAAGGACTGGATCGACCGCGATCTTCTTGGTCGCGTGCTGAACACACACTGTTTTTATTGCAGCAGCGCCTGGGGACGGCACGATGCATGGCGCGCGGGCTCGCAATCGAGCGGAGGAATGTTCGGTGAGAAGTTGAGCCACTACGTAGATCTGGCGCGCTGGTGGATCGGCGATGAGGTCGAGGAAGTTTACGCAACCTGCGCTCCCAACGTGATTCCCTACCTGGAAGTTCACGACAACTACCACTGCACCTACCGCTTCAGGAACGGAGCCGTAAGTCATATCACCTTCATGATGGGGCAGGCGGCAACATTCAACGGCGATCCGCTGCAGAATGCGGTTTCGCAGCAGGCGGGCGACGGGCACATGCTGCGCTACATGATCTACGGAGACAAGGGCGCGGCGGAGACCGACGTTTTTCCGCGAACCATCAAGCGTTGGAAGTTCGGCGAGAACGACTACGGCCAGACGAGTGACTGGATTCAGAAGGAGACCTGGAATCCCGAGCAGGACTTTACATACTTCCACAACACCCACGATCAGGCGCTGGATATCGTCCGCCGCGTGGCAGAAGGCGAACCGCCGAAGACCAGCCCGCGGGATGCGCTGGAAACCACGCGTCTATGCTTTGCGGCCGAGATCTCTGCAAGTGAAAAAAGGCCGGTTCGTCTTGAGGAACTCAAGTCAGTCGATGCGCGCACCCCACCGGTAGCCCAGAGGGAGGGGCGATGAGCGAGGAGCCGAACCAGCAGGCAGCGATGCCGGTGCAGGGTCACGCGGGGGAAGCGCCAGGCATGGTTGCCAATAACCTCGCCGGTTATTATGCAGACCGCAGTCTGATGTGGCGCAACGTCATGTGGATTACCTTCGGCCACTTCGGCACGGCGCTTTCCATGACGATTGTTGAGCCGCTGATGAACCTTCGGCTCAAGGCCATTGGCGTGAGCGAGTCGAGCGTTGGCCTGCTCGCATCAGCCAACCTCTGGGCGGTGAGTTTCCTGGTCATGTACTTCTCGTGGAAGAGCGATCACTGCACCAGCCGGCTCGGCCGCCGCACGCCCTACGTGCTCCTGTCTCTGCCGTTTATCACCGTCACGCTCATCCTCTTTCCCAATTTCCAATCGAAGTGGCTGCTCATCGGCCTGATGGTCGTCTACTACTTTTTCAATGATATGAAGGCCTCGACCTACCCGCTGCTGTCGATCGATTGCGTCTCGAGGGAGGTTCTGGCCCGTGTATCCGGGATAGTGGCCATCGTGATCAGCATGGCCGGATTCCTGTCTTCGCGTTTAGGCGCGCAGATGGCAGACGTGAATCTGAAAGGCGTATTCGTCATTGCTGCAATAGCGATGACGACTGCGACGCTGGTGGCGTTGTGGCGGATCAAGGAGCCGCCGATCTACCATCCTGCCGCGGGAAAATTCAATCTGCTGGCGCCGATCAGGGTTGCCTGCCAGGACAAACGGATTCTCGTGCTGATGGTGGCGATAGCGCTGCTCAACGCCTTTCCCATGATCTTCACCACTTGGGTATGGTTCTATGCCAAAGCCAAGCTGGGCCTGACGATCGGCAATACCGGGGTTGCGTTATCGTGGGGGCTTCTGCTCAGGATTGCGGTTTCATATCCGGCAGGCTTGCTGATTGACCGGTTAGGAAGCTATGTGGCGCTCTGCATCGAGTGGGTCCTGATGCTGGCTCTCGCGCTGTGCTCAATCCATGTGACGAATGCAAACGGCTTGATCCTGCTCATGGTGCTGTTCTCGTTGTTCACGCCGCTGCAGGTTGCCGGAGACACGATCCTGTGGAAGTCAATGGACAAAGCCGACACCGGATCCTATACCTCAACAGTCGCACTGATTCGCAATTTTTTCACCGGCACCGTGATCGCAATCTCCGGCTTCCTGATCAAGTGGACCGGGAGCTACGTGATAGCCTTCTGGTTCGGCTTTGTGCTCAGTTCGGCTGCCATCATCGTTTTCTTCGTTTACAGGAGCATGATGCGGAACGGCGGCGCTTTGAGGGCTGCCGCGTCTGGAGAGGCCGGCGGTGCGGAGTTCCTGGAGGAGTCGGCTTCGACGGCCTAGCCGAGAGTGAGTGAACCAGGGACAGAATGAACCGGAGCCGAGGGGACCAGGGAATCAGCCATGGACAAGCACTCGTTATTGACCGCGCTGGGAGAATTTCCAGAGAGAACGCCGCTGAAGTCCAGAACGCTTGAATCGGCTGACTGCGGCAGTTATATTCGCGAAAAGGTTGAATATTACACGGAACCCGATGAGGTCATTCGGGCCTATATTTGTATTCCCAGGAACAGGAAGCCGAAGACCCCGGCAATCTTCTGCCATCATCAGCATGACTGGAATTTCGCGCTGGGAAAGAGCGAAGTCGTCGGCCTTGCAGGCGATCCCGATCAAAAATATGCGGTGGAATTGGCAGAGCGCGGCTACATTACATTTGCTCCGGACGCCATCGGGTTCGAAGAGAGAAACTGGAGCGGTGGCACATTCGAAGCAGACTACTTCGAACTGACTTCCCGCCTTGTCACAGGCCGCACGCTGTTAGCCAAAGTGTTGCATGATGCGTCTGTCGGCATCGATTACCTGGAAAGCCGCGACGAGGTTGACCGAAGCAGAATCGGCTTTATCGGCCATTCCTACGGCGGACGCATGGCGATCTGGGCGCCGGCCTTCGATAAGAGAATTCAGGCGTCCGTGTCCAATTGCGGATGCGTCAATTACAAGAATTCACTCCGGCGCGACGCAGGCATCCAGATGGAATTCTGCGTTCCCAACATCATGAATATTGGAGACATTGAGGATATTGTCGCGCTTGTCGCTCCCACTCCCCTGTATATTTCGGCCACCGATCAGGATAAGTGGAGTCGCGGAGCAGAGCAGATCGTAGATTCCGCGAAATTGTACTTCCCTGGAGAGAATCTGAAGCTCAGAATCTGGCCAGGCGGTCATGTCTTCACAAAAGCCATGCGGGAGGAGGCTTACCGATTCCTTGACCGGCATCTTCTCTGACCGGGCTGTGTTGCTTTGAACATTCAAGTGCTCATTTCCCAGTCAGGAGCCGGCATGAAAACGGATGTCACTGTATTGACAGTGCGAGAGCGGTGGGTGTGGGGCGATGGAAGGGGAGTATATAAATTACTGATTTATTTAGGTTAAGTGGTGCGCCCGGAGAGATTCGAACTCCCGACCCTTTGGTTCGTAGCCAAATACTCTATCCAGCTGAGCTACGGGCGCACACATTGGTTGCAAATGAACCATACACAGATTATCAGGGTTCTTGCGGTGGCGCAATGCGGCTTGTCAGGCCGCAGGCAACGCTTCCGGAACAGGCGGGGGCGGAATCAGCGGCAGCTCCTCGGCAATCTCAAGGCCGGTCTGGCGGACGAGCTTGGTGACGGCAGCGGCGCTGAGCCGGGTAGCATCGAATTCGACGCGCAGGGTGCGGGCGTCGTGATCGAAGCTGAACCGCCGGATGCCGTAGACATCCCGTGTGCTGGCCAGCGCGGAGGTTACAGGCTCAGTGGGCGGCGTGGTGTACCGATAGAGAATTTCCACCGTGGTCATAGACCCAGAATAGCAGTTAGTAATCGCTTCGGGCCATGGTGACTTGCGGTCCTTTTTCCTTTTCATTTACCAATTCGGCCTGGCCGGGTCCGGTCAGCGCAAGTCGGAAGGTCATGGGCGGATCGGACAGAGTGTTCGGTTGGTGGGCGTGCCTGTGACTGACCTGGAAAATAAGCGTCTTGCCGTCGAATCGGGGATTGAAGATCGGCTCCGGCAGGCCCGGCGTGGAGGTATAGGGGTCATTCACCGTTTTACGCATGTGGAGGTAGAAGAGGATGGCGCCCTGCAGGCTGCCGTTCTCATCGGTAACGACGAGCGTGACGCCGGGCAGGCCGTCGAACTGGCCGCGCCAGACACCGAGAACGGGCGCGGGGGTTTGCTGCGGCAGAGGTGGGTTGCTCTGCCCGAAGGCAAGTGCCGCCAGGAAGATCGGAGCAAGCGCAAACGGGATGATTTTGCGGGACATGGCAGCCTCAGAGGTTCTGAAGGTAGGCGCGGACCTCGGAGCTGGACCAGTCCTGAGCGCCGACAAATTTGCGGCGAACAACACCCTTGCGGTCGATGACGTAGGTTTCCGGCCACATTTCTGTCTTGTAGATTTTAGCTACGGATTCCGAGGGGTCGCGGACCGTGATCAGGTCAACGTGTCGGTGGAGGATAAAGCTGGAGTAAGCATCGGGGTCCTCGTCGATGCTGACGGCGAGAATGGCCAGGTTGGGCTGGTCGTGGTGGAGCTGCAGCAAGGAGGGCAGTTCCACGACACACGGCTCGCACCAGGAGGCCCAGAAGTTGAGCAGCACCACCTGGCCGCGGTAGTTGGCCAGATGGATGGAGGATGTGCCGTCGGAGACCGTGAAATCGGGGGCTGAACGGCCAATTTGGGCGGGATGCGCGCCGCGGTTGCAAGCGGGCACAAGGGCCAACGGCAGCAGAAGAATCAGGATGAGGGAACGAGAGGACCGCACATACTTATAATACGGAGCGACAGGGCGAGAACGAAAGGGTGAGGCGCAATGAGCATGGATGAGCCTAAGCCGGGTAGTGCAGGCAAGGCAGGCGGGTGGAAGCCGGTGCTGGGGCTTTCTGACGATCCGATTGGGCTGGCTGAAGGCGCCGATTGGCGGGAATGGGCGGGCAAGACCGTTCCCGGGACGGTTTTCGACCAGCCGGAGCCGGAGGAAATGATCGAGCTGACGGTGATTGTGCCGGCGAGGAACGAGGAGGAATGTCTGGGAGCGTGCCTGCGCTCGCTTGTGAGCCAGTCAGAGGAGATCTTTGCGCTGGGCACGGATTGGGAGCTGCTGGTGGTGAACGACCACTCGACCGACCGGACGGCGGAGATTGCCCGCGGCTTTGCTGGGGTGAGGGTGATCGAGGCAGGGAAGCTGGAGCCGGGCTGGACGGGAAAGGCGAGTGCCGTCTGGATGGCCGCGAAGCAGGCGCGGGGCCGGTGGTTGCTGTTTACCGATGCCGACACGATTCATGAGCCGGGAGACCTGCGCCGGGCCATCCATGAGGCAGTGCGGCACAAGGTGGGGATGCTGAGCTATTCTCCGCGGCAGGCGGCCAGCGGGCTGGCACAGAGGTCGCTGATGCCGCTGGTTTTCAGCGAGTTGGCGCTGGCTTATCCGCCGGCCAAAGTCTCCGATCCGAATGCGCGGATTGCCGCGGCCAACGGGCAGTTCCTGCTGGTGGAGCGCGAGGCCTACCGGCGTCTGGGCGGCCACGCCAGCGTGGCAGACAAGGTGCTGGAGGATGTGGAACTTGCGGTGCTTGCCAAGCGGCGCAAGGTGGGCTTGCGCTTCCGCTATGCCGACGACGCGCTGTCGGCGCGCATGTACCGCTCGACGGGGGCGATGGTCGAGGGCTGGACCAAGAACCTGGCGCTGCTGTTTGATAATGCGCTGGCGCTGTCCCTGTGGCGGGCGCTGGATATCGTCCTTCTGTTCGGGCTGCCGGTGCTGGCCGTCTGGCTGTGGAACGCCCGCTTTGCGGCGCATTCACTGCAGTGGCTGGGCGTGGGATGGGTGCTGGCGCTGCTGTGGGTGCGAACGATGTTCCGATTTTATGCGCGGGTGGCCAAGTCGAATTTTCCGTTTTTGGACTGCGCGCTGGCGCCGCTGGGACTGCCGCTGTTCGTGGTGCTGCTCTATCGAAGCTGGTTTCAGCATCGAATTCTGAAGCGGGTAAGCTGGAAAGGCAGAACGTATCCAGGATGAACGCAGCTTTCAGCTTCCAGCTTTTAGCCTCCAGCTTTTCGGGCCGAACGGGTCGATTGTTTTCAACCACCAGGTTTGCGGCTGGAATTTTGAAGACATGAAAAGTGGCCTGCATTGGGTGAAACCCAAGGGCGAATTGCGGCATCTTTACGTATGAGGACCAAGGATGATCTTTCTCACGCGGCGGGCTACCTTCTCCGCTTCACACTACTACTGGAACGATTCCTGGCCTGCGGAAAAGAATGAGCAGGTCTTCGGACGCTGCGCCAATCGCAACGGGCACGGGCACAACTACACGCTGGAGGTCACGCTGGCGGGCGAGCCTGACCCGGTTACCGGTTTTGTGGTCGATCTGAAGTGGTTGAAGGACGTGATGGAGCAGGAGGTGCTGTCGGCCTGGGATCATCGCCACCTGAACCTGGAGGTTGCGGAGTTTGCCGCGGGAAAGCTGATTCCGACGACGGAGAACATTGCGATTGCGGCGTGGAAACGGCTGGAACCGGTGGTCACGACTGCCGGTGGTGCGCGGTTGAGCCGGGTTCGCGTCTATGAGACGCCGGAGATTTTTGCCGAATACCGGGGCGGGCTATGAACGCCGACTATGGGACAGCCTATTTTGGCCGCCGCTACCTGCTGAGCGCCAGCCACCGGCTTCATGCCGATGCGCTCACCGCGGAGGAGAACCGGGCGACGTATGGCAAGTGCAACAATCCCCATGGGCACGGGCACAACTACGTAGTGGAGATTCTTGCCGGTGGAGAGGTGGACCCGGAGACCGGCATGGTGGTGAATATGGCGGCGATGGACGAGACGGTGCGCAGCCGGGTACTCGATCGCTTTGACCACACCAACTTGAATCTCGATCCGCTCTTTGTGAATCGGGTTCCGACCACGGAGAATCTGAGTAAGGCGATCTTCGAGTTGCTCGATGGCGGGTTTGCGCCGGCCACGCTGGCGCAGGTGCGGGTGGAAGAGACCGAGAACAATTTCTTTGAGTGTACGGGCGATTGATTTTTATTGCATTTGTTCAGCGGAAGTGAGCGCTGAGAAGGAATTCGCTCCATTCCCCGGGGCGAGGAGGATGAGAAACATGGCGCAGCCGATTGCAGTGAGCAAGTCCGTACGCAGAGCAGCATCGCTTGACGAAGGCTTGAGCGAAGTGTCGACGCAAGAGATGTATCGCGAGATTCTGAGCCGGCTGGGCGAGGACCCCAACCGCGACGGTTTGCGGGCCACGCCGGCGCGCGTGGAAAAATCCATGGACTTCCTGACCAAGGGCTACGACGAAGACCCGACGCAGATTCTGCGCGGGGCCATGTTCGACGTGGATTACGACGAGATGGTCATCGTCAAGGACATCGAGATGTTCTCGCTCTGCGAGCATCACATGCTGCCGTTTTTCGGCAAGGTGCACGTGGCTTATATTCCAAAGGGAAAAGTGATCGGGCTCAGCAAGATTCCCCGCCTGGTGGAGGTGTTTGCGCGCCGTTTGCAGGTGCAGGAACGGCTGACCCGGCAGATTGCCGACGCGATTCAGCACGCCATCGAGCCGCAGGGCGTGGGCGTGGTGATTGAGGCGCGGCACCTGTGCATGATGATGCGCGGCATTGAAAAACAGAACTCGTCCACGGTCACGTCGGCCATGGTGGGCTGCTTCCGCCAGAAGGAGACGCGGGCAGAGTTCCTGACGCTGGTGCGGCATTCAAGCATGGGCGGCATGTGAGCGATAGGGCGCGTCGACTAAAGTAGATAGGTGAACGGGCTTCTGGTAATCGACAAACCGGGCGGCATGACCAGCCATGATGTAGTGGGGCGGCTGCGCAGAATTACAGGCGAGCGCTCCGTGGGCCACCTGGGCACGCTGGACCCCATGGCGACCGGCGTTCTGCCGCTGCTTTTGGGCAAATACACACGCCTGGCGCAGTACTTTTCCTCCGCTGTGAAGAGCTATACCGGGACGATCCGCTTCGGATTTGCGACAGATACCTATGATGCCGAGGGTGAAGCAGCCGGCGAGGACGTGTGTCCGGTGCTGACGCTCGAACAGGTGCGCGCGGCGGCGAGCCGTTTCCATGGCGAGATGGATCAGATGCCGCCGGCTTACTCCGCAAAAAAGATTGGCGGCAAACCGGCCTACAAGCTGGCCCGCGAGGGCAAGCCGGTGGAACTCAAGACGGCAAAGGTGCGTATTGCAGGCTTTGAGATCACTGCACTGGAGGGCGCCGAAGCCAGCTTTGCTATGAGCATCAGCGCCGGCGGCTATGTGCGCTCCATTGCGCACGAACTGGGCCAGGACCTGGGTTGCGGGGCGCACTTGAGCAGTTTGCGGAGAATGCAGGCCGGGGTGTTTACCCTCAGCGAGGCGCATACGCTGGAGGAATTGGAAGCGCTGGCCGGAGACGTGGAGGCGCTGGAAGACCTGTGCGTGCATCCGCGCAGCCTGTTGCCGGAGATGCCCTCGGTCACCGGCGATGCCATGGCCCTGGGACGCTTGCGCAACGGCGCACAGGCCAACCTGCCGGAGCTTTCGCGGGCGCCGCTGGTGAAGGTGTTTGCCGGACAGCGGGAACTGGTGGGGATTGCGAAGCGCGTGGCGGGAACGCTGTTTCAGCCGGTAGTGGTGTTCAGTTGTCAGTAGTCAGTTGTCAGTGATCAGTTGGTTTTGCGGAGATTCGAGCTTTTGCGGCTGCAAGTAAATCGTGCGGGAATTGCTGACAACTGATAACTGACGGCTGACTACTGGCCTTTGCGCAGTAACGGCTTGAGGGCAGGTAGCAGCGTGTCGGCGATGATTTCAGAGCCTTTGGCGGTGGGGTGGATGCCGTCTCTCTGAATGGTGTCGGGAACGTCGACCAGGCCTTTGTAGATCATGGGCACAAAGGCGGCGTGATGTTTGGCAGCCAGACTGCGGAAGGCCTGGGCCAAAGCCTGGATGTAGTCCTCGCCAAAGTTGGGCGGCAGGGTGATGCCGGCAAGCAGAATTTTGATATGTGCGTTTTCCAGCGCCGTCAGCACCTGGTCCAGGTTGCGGCGGGTCTGGTCGAGAGGCAGACCGCGCAGGCCATCGTTGCCGCCGAACTCGACGATTACGATATCGGGATGCAGGCGCAGTACCGTACGCAGGCCGGCAACGGCGTCTTTGGTGGTGGCTCCGCTGGTACCTTGATTGTTGACAAGATAGTGGTAACCGCCGCGGTCCAGATCGCGCTGCAGTGCGTCGGGGAAAGACTGCCCGTCGTCGAGGCCGTAGCCCGCGGTAATGCTGTCGCCATAGCAGACCAGGACGGGCCGGCTTGCGGCCGGCTTTTGTGCGGTTAAGACAGGGCCGGCCAGAAGCATCAGCCCAAGCGAAACGATAATCGTGCGGCGAACGTCCACACAGACAGTGTAACGAAAAACCGGGAACTCGGATCAGGGAATAGGGAACAGTTCTACAAGCGTTCAGGAGGCTGGCGAGTGATTGAGGTACGGGATGCGAAGAAGTGGATTCAAAACGGCGCGCGCCGCGTGGAGATTCTGAAGGGGATCTCCCTGACCATTCCAGCCGGCCAGTTTGTGGCCATCGTGGGCGCCAGCGGCAGCGGAAAGAGTACGCTGCTGGGTCTGCTGGCCGGTCTGGACACGCCCAGCTCCGGCGAAATCTGGCTGGACGGCGTGCCCATCCACAACCTGGCTGAGGCGGAACTGGCCGAGGTGCGGGGCAGCAAGATCGGTTTTGTCTTCCAGTCCTACCAGCTGATTGCCACGCTCACCGCCCTGGAGAACGTGCTGCTTCCCTACGAACTGAACCTGGAGGGCAGCGGCCTTGCGCAGGCGCGGCGGCTGCTGGACGAGGTGGGCCTGGCCGAGCGCGTGGATCACTATCCCGTCCAGCTCTCGGGAGGCGAACAGCAGCGGGTGGCGCTGGCGCGGGCCTTCGTGGTTGAGCCGCCCATCGTGATGGCTGACGAGCCGACGGGCAACCTGGATTCAACGAACGGAAAACTTGTGCTGGACCTGTTGCTGGAGCGGAACAAGCGGGCCGGGACCACGCTGGTGCTGGTGACGCACGATCCGGAGATTGCCAGCCGCGCCGATCGCAAGATTGTGCTGAAGGACGGGTTGGTGGTGGAAGACACGCTGCCCTTTACCGCGGAGTTGAGCAGCCCGGATGCGGTAGCGGCTGCGGAGCGGGGTCAGAATGGCTAAGCGGGCACTGAGTTGGAAGCGCGCCGGGGCCATCGGATGGCGGGATCTGAAGTCTGCGCCCGGCAAGTTCGGCTTTGTGGTGCTGTCGGTTGCGGTGGGCGTTGCGGCGCTGGTGGGCGTGCGGGGCTTCAGCGACAGCTTTCGCAGCACGCTCTCAACTGAAGCGCGGTCGTTGCTGGCCGGCGACCTGAGCGCGCGCCTCTTTCAAGAGCCCACCGCAGAGGAAAAGGCAAAGATTGCTGCCATTTTGCAGGGAACCCCTGGAATGCGTTCGACCTGGATCACGGAGACCATTTCAATGGCTTCGGCGCCGCCCGATCCGGTTCCGCTGCTGGTCTCGCTCAAGGCTGTTGATCCCACCGAGTATCCCTACTACGGAACGGCCGACCTGGAGCCGGCGATGACCTTGCAGCAGGCTTTGCAGGGCGACTCGGCGGTGGTGGCGGACGAGTTTCTGATTCGCATGAATGCGCAGGTGGGCCAGACGCTGCGGCTGGGCGGCAAGAATTTCAGAATTGCGGCGGTGCTGAAACAGGAGCCGGACCGAATCACCGCCGGAGCCGGGATGGGGCCGCGGGTCATGATCTCGATGGCGGCGCTGGACAATACAGGCTTGCTGGCGCCGGGCAGCCGCGCCAGCCGCAAGCTGCTCATCAAGCTGCCGGAGAAACTCTCGACCGCGACAGAGGCCGCTGCGCTGCGCAAGCAGTTGGAAGAGGCTCTGCCTGACGCGCAGGTGATGGACTACCGCGAGGGAAATCCCGCGCTCACCCAGGGACTGGACCACGCCACCGCGATTCTGAGCCTGATCTGCCTGGTGGCGATGGTGCTGGGAGCAATCGGCGTGGCCATGGCCATGCATGCCCACCTGGAACAACGCATGGACATGCTGGCCATTCTCAAGGCCGTGGGCGCCGGTTCGGCCGATTTGCTGCGCATCTTTCTCTTGCAGACGCTGGGGCTGGGGCTGGCCGGAGGTGTGCTGGGCGTGGCCGCGGGCGTAGGCGTGATGGCCGCGCTGCCGGCGGTCTTCGGAACGCTGCTCCCGGTTCATGCGGTGTTGGCATTTCCCTGGCAATCGGCGCTGGCCGGGCTGGGAACGGGTCTGCTGACGACGCTATTGTTCTGTTTGCCGCCGCTGCTGGACGTGCGCGCGGTGCGGCCGGTGCTGGTGTTGCGCAGGCTGGTGGAGCAGGGGCCGGAGGGCATTGGAGGCTGGTTTGCGCGCTGGTGTGCGCGGCGCCTGCAATTAGGAATCTCGCTGGTCGTGGTGCTCGCGCTCGGCGGAATCGCCTGGGCTCTGTCGGACTCCGCCAAGGTGGGCACCTGGTTTGCCGTGCTGTTCACCATGGCGCTGGTGGTTCTGCTGCTGCTGTCGGCTGTTTCGCTGCGGACGCTGCGCTTCCTGCTCAATCGCGTGCGGCTGCGGCTGCCGTCGTCGCTGCGCCACGGGCTGTCTAATCTGTACCGGCCCGGCAACCAGTCGGCCGCGGTACTGGCGGCGCTGGGAACGGGCGTCATGCTCATCCTGGCGGTTTACCTGATGCAGGCGGCGCTGTTGCGCGATTTGCGCGAGACCGCCTCACCCAAGCTGCCCAATATTTTCCTGGTGGATGTGACCAACGACGAGGTTGCCGGCGTTAAAGACTTTTTTAACCGCCAGCCGGGGATGAGTCAGGCTCTGGACCTGATGCCTGTCGTTCCAGGGCGCTTCATCACCATCAACGGCCAGCCGGTGGAGCAGATGAAAGGACAGCATTTTCCGCGCCGCATGCTGGAGAGCGCTCAATTGACCTGGGCCGATGCTCTGCCAGAGGGCGACAAGGTGACGCAGGGAGCGTGGTGGAGCGATGGAAGCGCAGCCGCGCTGGCCGTAAGCAATGGCGTGGCCGACAGGCTGCACATCGGCGTGGGTTCGGTGGTGGAGCTGGAGATTGGTGGAACGGTGCACAAGCTCACAGTGGCGGTTGTGTACCGCGCCGATGGGCAGCACCTGGGGTCGCGTGTCTCATTTGTTCTGCCTTCAGGCCTGCTCAAGAGCCAGCCTGCCACGTGGTACGGCGGCGCTCATATCGACCCCCAACAGGTTGCGTCGATGGAGCGGTCGCTGTTTGCGGCTTATCCCACGATTACGGTGATCAATCTTGCCGATGTGCTGGTGCGCATTGAAAGCGTAGTGAATCAGATTACGTTTGTGGTGCGCTTTCTGGCGGGTTTCTCCATCTTTGCGGGATTGATGATTCTGGCTTCGAGCATTGCCAGCACCCGCTTCCGGCGGATGCGGGAGGCGGTGGTGCTGAAGACGCTGGGCGCCACGCGAATGCGCATTGTGCGCACCTTCAGCGTGGAGTTCAGCGTGCTGGGATTGCTGGCCGGCTCAGTGGGCGTGGTGTTTGCCAACGTGCTTACGCGCGTGCTGCTGCACAAGCTGGAAGTCGGGTTCCATATCGAGTGGGGCGCCACGCTGATTGCGCTGGCAGGAACGGCGGTGCTGGCCACGGCGACAGGGTGGATTGCGAGCTACCGGATTCTTGGCATGCGTCCGCTGGAAGTGCTGCGGGAAGAATAAAAAGCAGCTTTAGCTATTAGCTCTTAGCTTTGTCATGGATGATTGAGCTGCGTGGACTTCCACCCACTGTGCAAAGCCGGAATCCCATGCGCACGAACTTGGTGCGCTGGGGTTGAGAAGATGCGGGAAGAATGGATTACAACGCTAGAGCAGAATCAAGTTAGCTATACCTAAGGTGGGTGAGTAAGGGTGATCCTGTATTTCTCTGGCGAAGTGACCGCGATAACGAGGATGGGACGAGCCTATTCGGACGATTTGCGGGTAAGGATTCTGGAAGCGGATGAGCGCGGCGAGGGCAGTTGCCGTGTGCTCGCCAA
>Ga0302320_10005800_pt1 | contig 27552 bp, 21 predicted proteins | sample Bog_T0_3_FD_202130 | JGI IMG/M metagenome (GOLD analysis project Ga0302320, IMG submission 202130) | Peat permafrost microbial communities from Stordalen Mire near Abisko, Sweden - Bog_T0_3 | ecosystem: Environmental > Terrestrial > Soil > Wetlands > Peat | place: Sweden: Abisko, Stordalen Mire...
TGTTCCGCGATCGTCTTCGCCCAATGCCTGCTGCTGTCTTTCCGCATGTCACCACTATGCGCGGCGGACAATGCCCCGGCCAGAGCGGTTCACCAGTCGCTTACGTATAACATATGTTGAGCATGCGCAAACTTAACATGATTCCGGGCATCTGGGCAATGTTCCTCCTCGCGAGCCATCCGGCGTGCGCGGCGGATCCGGAAACCGCGCTTTCCGTCGTTAAGGACGGCAGGACGCCGGTGCTGATGAACACGCTGAACCTGATCGCGGAAGGTGCCGGCTTTTACAAAGAAGAGCACCTCAAGGTCACGACGGTCGCGAGTAACGGCTCGCTCGAAGCTCTGCGGGTCTGCACCAGCGGCAAGGGCGACATCTGCCCCGTCGGCATCGAACCGGTGGTCACCAGATACGACGAGGGCATCCACCTGAAGATGTTTCTCACGCGCGCCTCGAAATTCGGCTACGTGATCGGCGTTCCCGACGAGAGCCCGATCAAAACGCTGGCGGACTTCAGGGGGAAAAAAATCGGCGTGCATTCGACCAGCGGCACGTCGGCGGTCTTCACCACGGAGTCGGCCCTATCGGTGGCGGGCCTGAAGCCCGCGGACTATGAGTTGGTCACCATAGGCATGGACGATGCGGCCATCGGCAGGCTCAAATCGGGCGATGTGGTGGCGGCGGCTTTGCCCTTTTATGAGCTGATTCCGTTCATGATCGCCGGCACAAAGCTGCGCATCATTCGTCATCCCACGCTGGGGGAATTCGCCAACGCCGGCTATGCCGCCGCTCCCTCGGTGATAGCCACCAAGGGAGACGCGATCAGGCGTTTCTCGCGGGCCATTGTCAAGGCGTCTCTCCTGACTCGCTATAATCCGGCTGCGGCGGCGCGAGCCATGCTGACCGCCGACGGAGAACCGTTTGGCGACGCAGACGTGCGGCGCAGAACGGCGGAATTAACGTTTTGGGAGGACGATCTCCCGGCTTCCGACCCAAACAATAAGCGCATCGGCGCTTTCTCGCTGACCGGCATGCAGGCCTACATCCAACTGATGGCCGATGTGGGGATCACCAAGACCGTCATGCCCGTGTCGCAGGTCGTTACGGATGAGTTCATCGAGTTTGCCAACAATTTCGATCATCGGGCGGTCGAACGTTACGCAAAATCACTACCCTCGAAATAGTGCGCTCCTGCCGCGCCGGATATGTGAAACCGAACCGTGGGCGGGACCATCAACAGGAGCGTGCGATCACGCCCGGCATTATGGCTGGTTCTGACGCTTCTGCCACTGGCTGTGCAGGCGGCCGGACCTACCTTTGACATCCCTCCGCTGCGCACGTCTTTGACGGTCTCCGGCCAGCCGATCGGCCTCACTGTCTCTGGCGCTATCTCGGAATCGGCGAGCCGGGGCGAAGGCGCGCGGACCTTTGACGTCAACCTGCGGGCGGACCTGAGGGACCTGCAGGACCATATGACTCTCCTGCTCCAGTCCGAATTGAACCAATCCAATCGCTGCGGCGAACGCCTTTCTGTGGAGCAAGCGGACATTATGCCCGCCGCCCCGGCCGCTCATCTGACGGTTCGGGTGCATTTCGAGAAGTGGGCTTGCTTAAAGGCCTTCGGTAAAGAAAACGCAAAGAGGCTGGTTGGCGGTGAGGGGACGGTACATATGATTCTCACGCCGGCGGTCGAATCGGGCGGCGCCGTCCGTCTCGACGCCGAAGTTGCCAATATCGAGGCTGATGGGTCTTTGGGCGAATTGCTCCACTCCGGCTCGGTGGGTGCGGAACTGCGCGAGAAGATCCGCGATTCCATAATGAAGGCGGTACAGAGGTCGACTGACCTCGGAAATGTTCTTCCAGCGCAGGCACAGCCATTCGTCACCGTACGGTCGGTGGTGTTCGGGGAGTCAGGCGATGCCGCCGGGAGCCGCCTGACCCTGCAGGTCACCGGAAGCCTGCTGGTTCCCGCCCAGCAGGTATCTTCATTGCTGGCCCAGTTTTCCGCTCGGCACTGAGTCCCAACGCCCTCCTTCCCTCCGTCCCCGTTTCTGGCCGTGATAGCCTCCTGTATGTAACACTCAGAAGTCTCCCCTCTTGATTTCGATGGTTGGCACCACCATTTCGCATTACGAAGTCCTCGATAAGCTCGGGGAAGGCGGGATGGGTGTCGTTTATAAAGCGCGCGATATGCAATTGGGGCGTTTCGTCGCCATCAAGGTGCTGATTCCAGCGTCCGGAGAATCCTCGGACCGGCGCGCCCGGTTCATCCAGGAAGCCCGCGCGGCGTCCTCGCTCAACCATCCCAACATCATCACCATTCACGACATTGTCAGCAGCGATGACGGCGACAGCATTGTAATGGAGTTCGTGCGCGGCCAGACGCTGGGCGACATGATCTCCGCCGGCAAGATTCCTACCGTGGACTGCCTGAAGCTCGCCATGCAGATCGCCGACGCGCTGGCAGCCGCCCACAGCATCGGCATCGTGCACCGCGATCTTAAGCCGGCCAATGTGATGGTAACGCCCGATGGCCTGGCAAAGGTGCTCGACTTCGGGCTGGCCAAACTCTCCGACAACATGGGGGCACTAGATTTTCAGGAATCCGACACCACCATGTCGCTGCATCTCAACAGCCGGCCCAAAACGGCCGAAGGCGCCATTATCGGTACGGTGGCGTACATGTCGCCGGAACAGGCGGAGGGACGGAAGATCGATCCCCGATCCGATATTTTTTCGTTCGGGTCGGTCCTTTACGAAGTGTTCACGGGCGAGCGGGCTTTTCGCGGCGGCTCCGGGCTTGAAACCCTGGCGGCGGTGCTGCGCGATACGCCGCGCGATCTGGTGAAGGCTGGCGCCACCGACGCGCCCCCGGAAGTGCAGGAGATCGTGATGCGCTGCCTGCGCAAGGATCCCGATCAGCGCTATCAGGCGATGGCTGACGTGAAGAACGCTCTCGAGCAGGTTTACTTCGCCACGCGCTCGGGCATCATGATGATGTCGTCGGGCGTCTGGAGGCGGCCTGCGCAGGCGAAGCAGACTCCATCCATCGCCGTTCTCCCGTTCCTGAATCTTAGTTCCGACAAAGAAAACGAGTACTTCAGCGACGGCCTGGCGGAAGAGATCATCAACGCGCTGACCCGCATCGAGAATCTCCGTGTGACGGCGCGAACTTCTGCCTTCGCGTTTCGGGGCACCCAGCAGGATGTCCGCCAGATTGGCGAAACCCTGAATGTGCTGAGCGTCCTCGAGGGCAGCGTGCGAAAGGCAGGCAACCGCGTCCGCATCAGCGTGCAACTCATTGGCGTGCAGGATGGCAGCAATCTCTGGTCGGAGCGTTTCGATCGCGAGATGACCGACGTGTTCGAGATTCAGGACGAGATTTCGCAGGCGATTGTGGCCAAGCTGAAGGTGCGTCTGGCCAGCCAGAGCGGCTCGGGAATTGGCTTTACGCAGCCGCCCGCTCCGCCCGTCAAGCGCTATACGGAGAACCTCGAAGCCTACAATCTCTACCTCAAGGGCCGTTACGAGTTCTACAAGATGACCCGCGAGGGCCTCGATTCGAGCAAGCGCCATTTCGAGGAAGCCATCCGCCTCGATCCGAATTATGCTCTGGCGCACGACGGTCTGGCTTATTGCTGGTATTCGGAAGGATTCCTCGGGTTTGTGGCGCCGAAAGAGGCCATGCCGAAGGCCAAAGCCTCAGTCCGGCGGGCCATTGAACTGGATGAAAGCGTGGCCGATGCGCACGCTACTCTGGGCGTGATTCTGGCTCTTTACGATTGGGATTGGCAGGGCGCCGAACGGGAGCTGATACGTTCCATCGAGCTCAATGGATCTTCGCCGGTTTCGCGGGATGTGTACGCGTTCTACTATCTGCGTCCCGTGGGCCGGATCGAAGAAGCGGTGGCCGAGGTTCAGAACGCGCTGGCGCTTGATCCGCTGTCGATTCTGTTCCGCGTCCATTTGGGCTTTTTGTTCTCCCTGCAGCATCAGTACGAGCACTCGATCGCGCAGTTCCGCAAGGTGCTGGAGATGAATCCTCAGTACTACCTGGCACATGCCATGATGGGCAACGTCTATGCGCATATGCGGCATTTCGACGAGGCTCTGGCGTCCTATGCCGAAGCGCGTGTGGCCGACGCGGACAGCAAGTTCGTCGATTCGCTCGAGGCCATGACACTGGCTCTGGCCGGCCGGCGCGCGGAGGCGGTTACGATGCTCGATGCCATTACGCGCCGCGCCGCGAACGATTACATTTCGCCGGTAAGCATCGCCTATATCTGCACCGCGTTGGGCGATAAGGATCGCACCTTTGAGAACCTCGACCGGGCGATTTTCGACCGCGATCCGAACATCCTGGGCTTGAAGACCAACCCCAACTTCGATAGCATTCGGGACGACCCGCGCTACCATGCGCTGCTGCGCAAGATGCAGCTGGAGTGGTGAGCAGAAGCTGTGGCGAGGCTCTTCCAGAAGCCTTTTCCGATGGCACGTGGGGAGGCAGATTTCCGATCTGCCCGCTCTCTTCTGGACAAGCTCCGTTGAAAGCACATTGTCGTCGGTCCCGTAGGTTGGTACCAGCCTGCGGAGGCCGATTGCCAATTGGCCGCAGCTTACTGCCCCACGTGGCGCGTGGCGAGGCAGATCGGAAATCTGCGCCACCGGAATGAGCTCAGAGCCTGCTCCTGAACTTAGCCTGGCCCTCGAATTTCTTCCGCCGGGCAGGGCCCTGGACCTGGCCTGCGGTTCCGGGCGGCATGCGCGCTGGCTGGCGGCGCGCGGCTGGCACGTAACAGCCGTCGATATCAGCTTTCAATCTGCAAACCACGGGGAAGCCATACCAGGCGTGCGCTGCGTCCAGGCCGATCTGGAACTCCACCAATTCATCATCGAGCCCAATGCCTGGGACCTGATCATGTGCTGGCTCTATTGGCAATCCGATTTGCTGCCGGATATCGCGGCAGGCGTGCGGCCCGGGGGTATCGTGGCGCTGGCGGGAAAAACTTCGGGCCGCTTCGCCACGTCGCTGGCGCAATTCCGCGGCGCTTTCCCCGATTGGAAAGAGCTAACCAGCGGCGAGGGCGCAACCCGCGCTTTCCTCATCGTGCGCCGGGCCGGTGAAAAAGCGGTCGACTAAATCCAGAATCGCCATTGCTTCCTTCGCGTGGTAGATGGAGGTCCGCAACTGCGCGCCGCCGCGGATGCCATGTGTAAAGTACGTGGCAAACTGTTTCATCTTGCCGGTGGCATCCTCCTCGCGCCTGTCGAGCAGCATGGCGTAATACGTCCGCATCATGTCGTACCGATCGCCATCGTTCGGTTCGTCATAGCGACCGGTTGCCAGATACTGCTCGATCTGGCGGAAGATCCAGGGATTCGAGGAAGCTGTCCGCCCCACCATCACGGCGTCGCAGCCGGTTGCTTCCACCATGCGGACGGCGTCCTCCGGGGTCACGATATCGCCGTTGCCGATTACCGGGATCTTAACCGCCGCCTTGACTGCGGCGATGCGCGACCAATCCGCCTTACCGGAATAACCCTGCTCGCGGGTGCGCGGATGCAGCGCAATGGCCTGCAGGCCGCAATCCTCGGCCATACGGGCCATTTCCACCATTACGAGTTCCTGATCGTTCCAGCCGGCGCGGAACTTGCAGGTGAAGGGGATCTTGATCGCCTGGCGGACGGTCCGTAGCAGCGTTTCGACCAGCGGGAGGTCGCGGAGCAGCCCGGAGCCTCCATTGCACTTCACCACCTTGTTGACGGGGCAGCCGAAGTTGATGTCCAGAATGTCAAAACCCAGATCCTCGCAGACGCGTGCGGCGTCGGCCATCACGTGCGGATCGGCGCCGAATAATTGGGCCGAAATGGGGTGCTCTTCGGGCTCAAAGGCGAGGTAGCGGGTGAGGGTCCGGTTGGGCTTCTTCGCCTTGCCCTCCTGCCGCAGGTGCGCGCTGACACCGTGCGAACTGGTAAATTCGGTCATAATAAGACCGCATCCGCCCAGATTGCGGATGAAGCGCCGGAACACGGTGTCGGTTACGCCAGCCATGGGCGCGAGTACCGTCGCGGGCGCGATGGTGACGTTTGCAATGCGGATTTGACTGGGGAAACTCACAGTATTAGTTTAGCGTCGAGATATACAGTATCGGGACGAAAGCGATGAAGCCGCTCCATATTGCCGTTATCGTGGTGGGCGCCGTACTGGCCGCGGGACTGGCGGTGGTGATGACCCAGCCTCCCGTAACGCCGACGCCGGCTCCGCTTTCGACCGCAGTTCCCGCGGTTCCGTCGACCACGCCGACGCCGGCTCTCGCGCAGCCGACAAAGACCGCTCCGGCATCCACGCCTGCGCCCTTGGTTCCGCATCGCGCTGCGCCGCCAGCCACTACTGCCGCGCCACCGCCGGTTTACGCGCTGCCTGCCTCACATCCTGAACCCCCGCCCTCAGGACGCCGCAAACCGTTCCCGCCGCCCGCGCAGCCTGAGCCTGTGGCGAAGGTGAATCCCCCTCCGTTAAAGCCTGCTCCATACGAGGCGCCCCCGTCGCCCGCCACACCGCGCCGGCAAGCCACGCTTTTACCCGGAATGCAGATCGCAGTCCGCTTGAGCCAGGTGGTTTCGAGCGACCATGCGGCGGCCGGGCAAAGCTTTCCGGCTTCTCTGGCGGAGCCGATTATCGCCGACGGCCTGGTGATCGCCGAGAAAGGCGCGCACGCTACCGTGCATGTCATCGACTCGCAGGGAACTCCCCGGGGGATTCAGCTGGGCCTCACCAACGTGCAGACGGCCGACGGCCAGCGTGTCGCCATGGAGAGCGAGCCCTGGGTCAGGCGAGGGACACGCGCCGGGGAGATCATGGGGACTATCATCGATGCGCTCGGCGGGTCCGGTCGGGATGCTGCCAGGCCCGTCAGCATTTCTCCTCAGACCGTGATTCGGTTTCGATTAGCCGCGAAAATTACCATCACCGAACGGCAGTTGTAAGTACACGGTGGGGCAGATTTCCGATCTGCCCTCGCCATGAGCCTGCCAACCGTCCGAGCTTGCCGGGAAGAGAGCGGGCAGATCGGAAATCTGCCCCACCGGCTAGCATGTTCGTCAGAAGAGGACGTCGAAATCGACTCGGGAGCGGTGGCGGTAATTGCCGAAAAAGTCGCCGTACCGCGGGTCGTCGATGTTGTCGTGGACGGCCAGTGCGTTGAAGTGATTGGTTATATTGAAGCCCGAGAGCGACAGGCGCAGGGTGTACTTCTTCACCTTGAAATCCCGCATCACGCGGGCGTCGGCGGAGAAGAAATTGGGAAACAGGTGGGCATTGGGAACTCCCACGTAATTCTGTTGCGCATCGAATACGGTGTAAGGGAATCCATTGCGGTATTCGACGATGGGCAGCAGCTTTATGTTCTTGAAAGGAACATTCCAGCGGCCCCACATCAAAAAGCGGTTAGGCACGTTGCCCGGCAGATTCGCATAGGCGTCGGCATGAACCAGCGCAGTGGGAAAGTTCCCTATAAATGTATCGAACTGATTGAGGCTGCCTTCAGCCAGGCTGTGCGTATAGGAAAACACCAGCTGATTGTCCTTCCAGGTTAGCCTCGAGGTGATCTCGATCTGGCGGAAACTCGAACTGCCGTCGCCGTTCAGAACGATTTCGTTAGTGGTATCGTTGAGCTGTTGCGGCTCGAGGACAATCAGGCCCACCGAACGGTTGTCGGTATAAACGGCGCGCATGCGAAAGAAGTTGTTGAAGCTGTGCTCGATCTGGGCATTAGCGGTGGCGCCGCGTGGCGAGAAAGCCCCGGCGACTCGTTGGCCGTGGATCAGAAACGAGGTGGGTCCGGTGGCGCTGCCGATCACATTGGTGAAATCGAGGGGAGTGCCGATGATTTCGCCATCGGGAGCGTAATTGGTGATGATTCTTTCGGGATAGCGGCTGAAGCTGTAGACGTCGAGCGGGATGTGATCGTAGAACTGGCCGTAACCCAGGCGAACCACCGTTTTTCCATCCCTGAACGGCGTCCAGGCGAGGCCCGCCCGCGGGGCAATACGCAGGCTGGATGCCAGTCTTTGGTGTTCCACGCGCACGCCGTAATCGAGGGCGAGCCGCGAATTCAGCGTCCAGTGATCCTGCGCGTACGCGGTGAATTCCAGGTCTGTTCGTTTGAAAGCCGCCTGATTGGTGAAGTCGATGGTTTGCGTGAGGACACCGAGGGCGTTTTCGATGTCGACATTGCGGAAGAGAAATTGTCCCCGGTCGTTCGAGACAGTGAGCGAGGTGCCGTTTTTAAACTGGTGGGTGCCGAGCCGCCGCAGCGGTTTGGGAGACCAGATTTCCAGCCACTCGCGCCGGAAGGCATCGCGGCTGCGCACGCCGAAGTAGTTGCCGGAGTCTCCCTCGGGCGAGATCATCTCGTTGCCGGGGCCCTGGGCGCCAATGAAAGTGTGGAAGCGCTGATAGGAGAGCGAACTATCGAGAGTGCCGTCGAGAAAACCCAGGTGGTCGGCCACAGTAGCGACGTAGCTGCGCTGGGCGTAACTGGGGGTGACAGGCTGCGGATCGAAGTAGTTGGGATTGACGAAGTTCGTATGCTCCGGGCTGAAGTGCAGGCTGGCATTCAGGATCTGCCGCTGCGACGCGATGTAATCGAGCTGCGTGTAGGAATTGACGCGCTCGTGCTTCGATACGCTGGCCGGATACTCCAGGGTCTTGTTGGGGAATTTATCCAGAAAATACTGCAGGGCCGCCGTGATGAACAGGCGGTCGCGAATCACGGGGCCACTGACGACGGCGCGCGGCGTCTCATTGCGAATGCCTTCGACGTGATAGCTGCGGACGACGACATCGGGAAAGAAATCGTTGAGATCGGCATGCCATTTATCGCCGCCGCGTTTGGTTTCGACCGCGACGACGGTCTGCGTGAAGCGCCCATATTGAGCGAGGAACGGCGTAGTCAGGACATTGACCGATTCAATACTGTCGATGGGAACGGTTTGCCCGAACTTGCCGGTGGCGGGGTCGGTGACGTCGCTCTGGTTCACCACCAGCGAACTGCGTTCCTCGCCGGAGCCGTCGAGCTTAAGTTCGCCCGTGGGCGACCGCACAACGCCGGGCACCAGAGGGAGTGTGTCGTCGACCGTAGCCGGATTGCCGGGAAGAGTTTTCACCTCGGCGGGGTGCAGTTCGTAGTTTTGCGAACCGCTTTGTGCCAGGGGTACAGTCGCCGTGTCGGTCACGTCGATGCTGGATTTGTTGATCTGCGGACTAAGTGTCAGGCTGATTTCAACCACGCCGGGGCCGGTAATCTGGGCTGTGGCGGCAGCATCCTCGAAGCCTTCTTTGGCGGCGCGCAGCGTCCAGAGGCCGCAGGCGACGTTTTCGAAATCGGCAACGCCCGTGGCGGGCGTCTGGTGGGTGACAGCGCCGGTCGAATCCGCCATGGCAGCGGACGCCACGCGGACCTGCGCGTCGTAGATCGGGGCCTCCTGGGAATCTTTGACGAGGACTCGCAACTCACCGGGCAGGCAGGTTTGCGCGGGGGCCGGGGCGGGCAGCAGCAAAACTACCCGTAATAAGACAGCACAGATGGCGACCCTCACGCTACATCTTAACCCCGCTCACAGTATATGATCCAGTAATGAATCGACGTAAATTTCTTCAGACTTCGGCGGCGGGCGCCCTCCTGGCGGGACGGGCGGGCGCGGATATGGATGCAGAGATTGTGGAATACGAGAAGCCCGTTTTCGATCTGCATAAGTTCTCCAGCTCGCCCGTGAAAATCGCTTCGATTGAGCTGCTGCAGTCGCGCAACCAGTTCTTTCTGCGCACGCGATCCACAGATGGCGCGGAGGGAATCATCGAGACCAAAGACATGGCGGACTACGTGCCAATTCTGGCGCACCGCGTGGTGAAGCACTTCCTCGGCAAAGACGCGCGCGATCTGGAGCATCTCGTCGACGAGGTTTATGCCGCCGATTCTAATTACAAGCTGGCCGGGCAGGCATTCTGGTGTCCGGTGGCGTATGTGGAGCAGAGCCTTTTCGATCTGATGGGTAAGACGCTGAAGAAGCCAGTGGGCGAGTTGATGGGCGGCGTGTTGCGCAAGGAGATTCCGGTTTACCTTTCGGGCTCGGGGCGCGAAACTACGGCGGAAGAAGAGGTGGATATCTATGTGCGCGGCGTCGAAAATACCGGGGCGAAGGCGGTGAAATTCAAGATCGGCGGGCGCATGAGCGACAATCGCGACGCTACGCCGGGGCGCACCGATAAGATCCTGGAACTGGCGCAGAAGCTGCTGGCGCCGAAGGTGACGCTGATGGCGGATGCCAATGGGTCGTACGATGCAAAGAATGCCATTGCGATCGGCAAGCGGCTGCAGGAGATGAAGTATCTGTGGTTCGAGGAGCCGTGCCCGTGGGAGGAGTTGAGCGAGACCAAACGCGTGGCGGACGCGCTCGAGATGAAGGTGGCGTTCGGCGAGCAGGATTCGAGCTTGTGGCTGTTCCAGTGGATGATCGATAACAAGGTGATGGATGTTGTCCAGCCGGATCTGAGCTATAGCGGCGGGTTTATCCGGGCGGCGCGGGTGGCGCGCATGGCGCGCAAGGCCAATATGTGGATCTGCCCGCATAATACGCAGACCGGCGCGGCGTCGGTGAATATTCTGCAGTTCGCGGCGACCACGCCGAATATCGGGCCGTATATGGAGTATGTGTCGCGGGGGCCGGCGCGGAAAGAATCGTGGTACTCGCCGAATTTCGAAATTAAGAATGGGGTGATTCCGGTGCCCACGGGGCCGGGGATGGGGCTGGAGTTCGATCCGGACTTTTTGAAGAAGGCTACTGTGGTGAGTCTGGCGTAGAGAAGAAGAGCCGCGGGCAGATCGGAAATCTGCCCCACCGGGTCGGATCGGCTATGCTTATCTGGTAAGGCCAAAAAACCTCGTGTGTTGGGCCAGGAAACGAGCCCATGACACTTCCCTACATCAGAACCCTACTTCTCGCAATCGCCGCGGCCTGCCTGCTCTCAGGACAGAAGACTCCGAAGATCACTACGCCAAAAGAAGCCCTCGGCTTCAACCTCGGCGACGATTACCAGATGGCCTCCTACACGCAGCTGGAGGCTTACTGGAAGAAACTGGCCGCGGAGTCCGACCGCATGAAGCTGGTCGAAATCGGCAAGACGGGCTTTGACAGGCCGCACTACATGGCGATTATTTCCTCGCCGGCGAACATGGCGAACCTCGCCAAATACAAAACCATTTCGCAGAAGCTGGCGCATGCCGAGGGCGTTACCGAAGAGCAGGCGCGGCAGCTGGCGAAGGACGGCAAAGCCATCGTGTGGATCGACGGCGGTCTGCATGCCAGCGAGACGGTGGGGTCGCAGCAGTTGATGGAGACGGTGTACCAATTGGTCACGCGTACCGATGCCGAGACGATGCGGCTGCTGAACGACGACATCGTCCTTTGCGTGCAGGCGAATCCGGACGGCCAGGAGATCGAGGCGAACTGGTACATGCGGGAGAAGGATCCGCTGAAGCGTACCTTCGACGGCGTGCCGACACTTTACAACAAGTACATCGGCCACGACGATAACCGCGATTTCTACATCTCGAATATGCCCGAGACCACCAACATGAATAAGCAGATGTTCATCGAGTGGTTCCCGGAGATTGTTTATAACCACCACCAGACGGGGCCGGCGGGCGCGGTGATCTTCATGCCGCCGTTTCGCGATCCGTTTAATTACAACCTGGATCCGCTGGTTCCGCTGGGCGTGGAACTGGTCGGGACCGCCATGCACAGCAGGCTGGTGGCGGAAGGGAAGGGAGGGTCGGCGATGCGCAGCGGGTCGAGCTATTCGACGTGGTGGAACGGCGGATTGCGCACCACCGGCTACTTCCACAACATGATCGGGCTGCTGACCGAAATCATCGGGAGCCCCACGCCGATGGATATCGCGCTGGTTCCCGAGAAGCAATTACCGCAGGGCGACTGGCCGCTGCCGATCGCGCCGCAGAAGTGGCATTACCGGCAATCGATCGATTACGAGATCACCAATAATTACGCGGTGATGGACGTGGCTTCGCGCTATCGCGAGACGTTTCTTTTCAATGCGTGGCGGATGGGCATGAATTCCATCGAGCGCGGCAGCCGGGACAACTGGACCATCACTCCCAAACGGATCGAAGCGTTGAAGGCGGCAGGGTTGAAGGCAGGCTCGGCGCCGAGTGTCGCGGCCGCTCCCAGTGGCGATGCGGCGCCTGGCGCGGGCGGCGGACGCGGTGGGACAGTCCCATCGAATCTCTACAACACGGTTCTCCAGGATCCGAAATTGCGCGATCCGCGTGGCTACATCGTTCCGGCCGATCAGGCGGATTTCGGCACGGCCACCAAGTTTGTCAACACCTTGCTGAAGAACGGCATCACGGTGACGAAGGCGACGGCGGCGTTCCAGGTGAATGGGAAAAGTTATCCGGCGGGGTCGTACGTCATCAAGACCGCGCAGGCCTTCCGGCCGCATATTCTCGACATGTTCGAGCCGCAGGATCACCCGAACGATTTTCGTTATCCCGGCGGTCCGCCGATTCCTCCCTACGACATTGCCGGATGGACATTGGCCATGCAGATGGGCGTGCAGTTCGACCGCATCCTCGATGGATTCGACGGCCCGTTCGCGAAGGTGGAGGGATTGCTCGATGCGCCGGCCGCGCCGGTGACGGGTCCGGCCAACCCCGCGGGGTGGTTGATCAGCCACAAGGAAAACGATTCGTTCGTGGTGGTGAACCGCTTGTTGAAAGCCAGGTGCGACGTTTACTGGATCAAGGGCAACGTTCGCAATATGGGTGCGGGCGCGATCTGGGTACCGTCTTCTGCAGCCGCCCGGCAAGTGATTGAGGCAGGCGCGAAGCAACCGGGCGTTGGCGCGATCGGTCTGGTCGCGGCTCCCGCGGGCGAGGCGATGAAGCTGAAGCCGATCCGCATTGGCCTCTACGATCAGTACGGCGGCCTGATGCCTTCGGGCTGGACGCGCTGGATACTCGAACAATTCGAATTTCCGTTCGAAGTGGTTTATCCGCAGACCCTGGACGCGGGCGATCTCAGGAATAAATTCGATGTGCTGGTGTTCGTCGATGGCGCCGCGCGGCTGGGTGCGAACGGCGGCGGGCGGGGCGGGGGAGGCGGACGTGGGGGTGGGCCGCCGGAGGATCTGCCCGAGCAATACAAGGGCATGACCGGACGGCTCACAGCCGAGAAGACGATGCCGCAGATCCGGAAGTTTGTGGAATCGGGCGGCTCCGTGGTGACCATCGGCAGTTCCACCAGCATGGCGGAAACACTCGGCATTCCCGTGACGAATTACATGACCGAGATGGGCTCCGACCGCAAGGAACATCCGCTGCCGCAGGATAAATTTTACGTGCCGGGGTCGTTGTTGAGGATCGCGGTGGATAATACCAATCCGCTGGCTTATGGGATGCCGGATAAGGTGGATGTGTTCTTCGACAGCAGTCCGGTGTTCAAGCTGGGTCCGGATGCGGCCTTGAAACATACCAGTGCGGTGGGTTGGTTCGCGGGCCCGGAAGTGCTCGACAGCGGCTGGGCGTGGGGTCAGCAGTATCTCGATGGCGGCACAGCGATTGCCGAAGCTTCATTGGGTGAAGGCAAGGTGGTCCTGTTGGGTCCTGAAGTTGCTTTCCGGGCGCAGCCGCATGGAACTTTCAAATTCCTGTTCAATGGGTTGTATCTGGGAAGCGCCGAGAACGCGGATCTGAAATAGCCGAGCGGCGGCGCCTGATACGCTTCAGGCTGTGACTGAGACTACCTGGCAAGACGACGAAGAATTGTTTTCTTCGATGCGCGAGCGGCTGTTTACTGCCGCGGTGGGGGATGTGCTCGATACCATGGGCTTCCTGCATCAGTTCCTGCCGCCGGGCATTGTCCCGCTGCGCCAGGACATGGTGGTGGCGGGACGCGCCATGCCTGTGCTCGAAGCCGATTGCTTTGGACGCGGCGATCGGCCGTTCGGACTGATGCTCCATGCCCTCGACGACCTGAAGCGGAACGAAGTCTACATTGCTTCCGGGGGCAGCCCAAGGTACGCGCTGTGGGGGGAGCTGATGAGTACGCGGGCCATGCAATTGGGTGCGGCGGGCGCCGTAGTGAACGGGTACTCGCGGGATACGAGGGGAATTCTCGGGTTAGGCTTTGCAACCTTTTCGCGAGGGAGCTATGCGCAGGACCAGGGATATCGCGGCAAGGTAGTCGATTTTCGCGTCGGCATCGAGATTGAAGGGGTGGCGATTGTGCCCGGCGATATTGTGTTCGGCGACGTGGACGGGGTATTGATCATTCCCCGGGATGCGGCGCGCGAGGCGATCTCAAAAGCGCTCGAAAAGGTGAGCAGGGAAAGCGCCGTGCGTACCGCTATTGTGAACGGGATGAGTACAGTTGACGCCTTTGAGAAATTCGGCGTCATGTGAATCGCCGTTTTCTTTGGCGCAACAATTGCAAGGTGTGTGCCCGGAGGCATCACACAAGATGTTGCACTGGTCACTGGTATTTCTGATCATCGCTCTCATTGCGGGAGCGCTGGGCTTTTTCGGGATCGCCGGCACGGCTGCGGGGATCGCGAAAATATTGTTCTTTGTCTTCCTGGTGCTGTGGCTGGTCGGCTTTGTTTCCAGTCGCCGATCTATCTGACGCCCGAACCTGGGCGTCGACTGGTCTCAGGCGATGTCGACGCCCATCGAGCGGGCCGTGCCTTTTACCGATCGAATGGCGGCATCGACGTCGAAGCAATTCAGATCGGGCATTTTGATCCTGGCAATTTCCTCGATCTGCTGTTGGGTAATTTTTCCCACCTTCGATTTGTGAGGTTCCGCCGAGCCTTTGGCGATGCCGACAGCTCGTTTGATCAACACCGGAACCGGCGGCGTTTTGGTGATGAAGGTGAACGAGCGGTCCGAGAAGATCGTGATCACCACGGGGATGATGAGCCCCTCCTGATCCTTCCCCGACGTCTTAGCGTTGAACGCCTTGCAGAACTCCATGATGTTGACGCCTTGGGGGCCTAAGGCCGTTCCCACAGGCGGGGCGGGGGTGGCTTTTCCAGCCGGAATCTGCAGCTTCACCTGCCCTGTAATTTTCTTTGCCATAAACCTTTTCCTTTACCTATGAACTCTTTTCAACCTGCAGGAATTCCAGTTCCACCGGCGTGGCGCGACCGAAGATCGTAACCAGTACACGCAGCGTGTTGCGCTCTGCATTGATCTCGTCCACCTTGCCCTGGAAGTTCGCGAAGGGACCGTCCACGATGCGCACCACTTCGTTCTTTTCGAACGTCATGCGCGGCCGTGGGCGCTCGGCGGAAGTAGTCTGCCGGTACAGCATCTTGTTGATCTCGTCCGCACTGAGCGGCACCGGCGTCTGGCCGCCGCCGACAAAGCCGGTGACGCGCGGGGTATCTTTGACGCGGTGCCAAAGCTCGTCGTTCATATCCATCTGCACCACGACGTAACCGGGATAGAGCAGGCGTTTGCTGGTGACCTTCTTGCCATTGCGCAGCTCCACGACTTCCTCTTCAGGGATCAGAATCTGGCCGATCTGTTCGCCAAATCCGAAGGCGTCGGCGCGCGTACGCAGCGATTCCGCCACTTTACGTTCGAAACCGGAATAGGTGTGAATGATGTACCAGTGCTTGGTTTCTTCGGGGATGGCTTCAGCTTCAGGAACCGCTTCGGCGGATGCAACCTCCTCAGGCGCCGCGGTTTCGTCGGGCGCGATATCGTGCGCTGCGTCGTGCTCTTCGGGAATGTAATCTGGTTCCGGCATGGGTTTATCTACTTCACCAGAAACTGGTAGGCGCGCTGCACGGTGTTCTGGAGGATCTTATCGATAATCTCGAAATACAGGGCGAAAGCGAAGACGCTCAGGATCACCACGAGCGTGGTTGATTCAACCTGCTTGCGGCTCGGCCACGTTACACGCCGCATCTCGGCCCTGACGTCCGTCAGATACTCGCGCGTACTCTCCAACCAATTCGACTTTTTAACTTCCAGTTCGGCCGCCATGGCTTTCACTTCGCTCTTCTTAAAATTTTAACGGGATTCTGGCAGGGGCGGAGGGATTCGAACCCCCAAAGGCGGTTTTGGAGACCGCTGGTTTACCGTTAGCCTACGCCCCTGTCTAACGCTCTTGAGGAGAGTCCGTACTCCAGTTTACCTTATTACTTCGTTTCCCGATGCGGCCGGTGCTTGCGGCAGTGCGGGCAGAACTTTTTCATCTCCAGACGCTCGGTGGTCGTCTTCTTGTTTTTGGTATTGGTGTAGTTCCTGTTTTTACATTCCTGGCACTGGAATGTGATGATTTCTCTTGGCATCTGTATAGCTCCGTTTTAATCCAGAATCTCGCTGACCGTACCCGCGCCGACGGTCCTGCCGCCCTCGCGGATCGCAAATCGTAAACCCTTGTCCATGGCAACGGGAGTGATCAGCTCAACTACCAGTTGCACGTTGTCGCCGGGCATCACCATTTCCGTTCCTTCGGGCATCTCGGCAACGCCCGTCACGTCCGTGGTGCGGAAATAAAACTGCGGCCGATATCCCTTAAAGAAGGGCGTGTGTCGCCCGCCTTCTTCTTTCGAAAGCACGTAAACTTCGCCCCTGAACTTTTTGTGCGGCTTGATGGAACCCGGCTTGGCGATCACCTGCCCGCGCTCGACATCGTCTTTATCGACGCCACGCAGGAGTAAGCCCACGTTATCGCCCGCCCGCCCCTCATCGAGCAGCTTCTTGAACATCTCGACCCCGGTTACCACCGTCTTGCGGGTGTCGCGGAAGCCGACGATTTCCATATCTTCGCCGACCTTGCAAATACCTTGCTCGATACGGCCGGTCACCACCGTGCCACGGCCCTGTATGGAGAAAATATCTTCGATCGGCATCAGGAACGGCTTGTCCATCACGCGCTGCGGAACGGGGATGTAGCTATCGACCGCTTCCATCAACTCGTCGACCGTCTTTTCCCACTCCGCTTCGCCGTTCAGAGCGCCCAGCGCCGAGACGCGAACCACGGGCAGATCGTCGCCGGGGAACTGGTAGGACTTGAGCAGTTCGCGAACTTCGAGCTCGACGAGGTCGAGCAATTCCGGATCGTCCACCATGTCGACCTTATTCATGGCGACGACGATGAAAGGCACACCCACCTGACGGGCCAGCAGGATGTGCTCGCGGGTCTGGGGCATGGGGCCGTCGGTAGCCGCGACGACAAGAATCGCGCCATCCATCTGGGCCGCGCCCGTAATCATGTTCTTGATGTAGTCGGCGTGGCCGGGGCAATCGACGTGGGCGTAATGCCGTTTGGCCGTTTCGTATTCGACGTGCGAAGCCGCGATGGTGATGCCGCGGGCTTTCTCTTCCGGCGCGTTATCGATCGAATCGAAAGAACGGAATGAGACTTTGGGGTTATGTTTCCCGAGCACTTTGGTGATGGCCGCCGTCAGCGTGGTCTTGCCGTGATCGATATGGCCGATGGTGCCGATATTGACGTGCGGCTTGCTGCGGTCGAACTTCTCTTTGGCCATGTCTTTCGAAAACCTTCAAACGGGGAAAAAACTGGAGCCGTTGACCAGGATTGAACTGGTGACCTCGTCCTTACCAAGGACGCGCTCTACCAACTGAGCTACAACGGCTCATACAAAAAAGCTGGTGGACAGGGGAGGATTCGAACCTCCGTAGCTCGCAAGGAGCGACAGATTTACAGTCTGTTGCCATTAGCCGCTCGGCCACCTGTCCGGGGTAACAATTTCAATAGCTTAGCAAACTCGCTCGGAACGTGACCTGCTCGATTGGGCTATTGTTGGACGAGCGTCTTTTCGGACGCCAGCCCGCAACTGTTAATCATACCTCATTGGGCAACGCCGCCGGAAACTGTCGCGTCGCGTGGGGCAGGTCCGACCCGGTACGCACACGAAAAGACTGGTCTCGTCCGGACAAGGTCATCCATGCGGCTGCGCCAACGGTCAAAACCTGCGACGATTGGTTGGCAATCAGCCTCCGCGGGAGGGTCCGAAGCTGCTGGAACGCCGACCAAAGGTTTTTCAACGGTACCGGGCCAAGCTACTTCGAGCATGTCCGCCGAGTGGGATGGTTCGGGAATCGGATCGCCATCCTCACGCATAGCCCGGAGGTGCGCTTCAATAGCTTCGGTCATTCGGTTTCGCGTTTGTTCCAACCTCGGCCCCGTGGCAATGCAGCCCGGCAAATCCGGCGCGTACGCGCTGTACCCAATGGCCGTTGGTTCGTAGATCACAGCGTACTTGTTCATTTGAGCGTCCCCGGCGCAACCTCGTCGGACGGATGGCCGTTAACCGTAACCTTGCCGGGTTTCGTCAGTGAACGAACTGCCGGTGGCTGCCCTTTGTGTTCTTGAGCTTCCACCCATCCAGGTCCCGAACCTTCATAGATACACCTTTGACGTGGACGTCCCCGGTGGGAGAGCTGGCACGGGAGGCTCAAAAAGAGGCCTGCCGCGCCGCCTACTTCATTATTATGTATTCTTCAGTGGAAACATTGCGCGACATTTGACACACTATGTGTTTTGGGAAATGGCGGGGCCGGCCTGTTTTATGTCGAATGCCATTAGAACTCGTCGTGTGGGATACTGTCGCGAAGACACAGGGGCGTCTGTTTCCGGGGGAAACTTATGGGCTTTAGAGGTTGGGCGGCGTAAGATGTTGAATTCCCAAGGCGTCTCCTGGCGATTTCCTGCCCGCATGGCAGAAGCGGGAACACCATGAGAAGCCGGGTTTTCGGGCGATTTCCCAGCATCGCTCTGGCGCTTCTTTTCGCTGTCTCGGTCATCTCCGGTGCAAACTTACCCGATTCGACTACCCCGTTCAGCGTGCTCGACGCAAATGGCGCGCGCGGGCCGGTGCCGTTTCCTCATAAGATCCACGAAGGAGTGGTGAATCCCGACGCTTCCTTTCCGCACCATGTCGCGGAGGGCGATAGTTGCGCCGGATGCCACCATACCGTGAGTTCGATAACTTCGACCACGCAGTACCAGGAGTGTTCCACGTGCCATGGACCGGACGGGCGGCAGGGCAATCCAGCCGACCGGGAAGGGATCGAACTCAGTGGCCGCGAGGTCGCGCACCGAGCCTGCATCGGCTGCCATCGCGCCACCGCGGCCGTAACGCCGAGCGTCTTCAAGAACAATGTCACCTGGACCCGCTGCGGCGAATGCCACGAGCCGACACTCAGAGCGCCGGTCGTGCAAGCCTCCCAGCCGCCGGTATTTCTAACGTCCACCTCAACCACCACTGCGCCTTCCGTCGTGCCTGGGGCGATTGCCCCGGACACCGCTCCCATGAACCGCTGGGACGTCAACCCGCCCATGCGTCACGAGGGCCGGTGGTATGACCCCTATCATCAGAATCCTTTGAAAGGCGACCTGCCCTTGAACGATGGCTCGCACTTCCTGAGCATTTCGGCCGAGAGCGAATCGCTGGGTGTACAGCGCCAAACCACCGGAACCTGGAGTCCCACCAATGGGGGCACAAACCTGCTCGAGCGCGGCAACCAGTGGGCGTTCCGCGAGAACCTGCTGCTGACGTTCGATCTCTCGTCGAAATCCACGGCGTTCCGTCCCGCTGCCTGGCGCGTCTCGTTCACGCCGGCGTTCAGCTTCAATTTCCTGCGCACGCAGCGCGCTGGTATACCGTTTGAAGACGTGGCGAAGGGACTGGATCGAAGGAAGGCATTCGCCACCGTGCAATCCTTCTTCGCGGACTTCCGTCTGGGCGACACTCCCAAGGTTTTCCCATTCCTGCATGCGGACGAAGGCATCCGCGGCGACAGCCCTTATTTCGATTCCACTTCGGTGCGCTTCGGTATTCAGCCGTTCGTCAGCGATTTCCGCGGCTTCATTTTCAACGATACGAATCTTGGAGCGCGCGTTTTCGGCAACGCCTCGGCCAACCGTTACCAGTTCAATCTGGCGGGCTTCAGCATGCTGCAAAAGGATGTCGACAGCGAATTGAATACATGGCTTTCGCGCGGTCAGACCGTTGTGATCGGCAATATATACAGGCAGGATACTTTTCTGCCCGGCTACACCATGCAGTTCAGCTTTCACTACAATCACGATCGCGGCGGGGGTTACACGGATCAGAACGGCTTCGTCGACCGGCCGGTGCCAGCCGATCTCGACGCGGTTTATTTCGGCTGGGCGGGTGAAGGCCATCTGGGCCGGCTGAACCTGACACACGCTCTCTATCAGGCGGTGGGGCGCGACGGCCACAACCTGATCGCCGACCGGCCGGTAACCATCAACGCGCAATTTGGAGCGGCGGAGGCCTCGGTCACCGAGGACTGGATTCGTTTCAAAGCCGGATTCCTGTATGCGTCAGGCGACAGTAAACCTTACGACGGCACCGCGCGCGGCTTCGACGCAATCATGGATATGCCGGATTTCGCGGGCGGGCGGTTCAGTTTCTGGAATGCGCAACCGCTGCGTCTGGTGCGCACCGAGTTTAATCTCGACTCGCAGAATAGTTTGCTGCCTTCCATGCGCAGCAATAAATTCGCCGGCGTATCGAACTTCGTCAATCCCGGCCTGATTCTCTACAACGCCGGATTCGATGCCGATCTCAAGCCCAAGGTGCGCTTCGTGGCGAACTGGAATTACGTGATGTTCGACCACACACAGCCGATTTCGGCAGTTATCGGGGTGAATAACATCAGCACCAAAATCGGGCTCGACAATGGTTTTGGCTTCCGCATCCGGCCGCTGCTGAACGAGAATTTTACGATCGATACCGGCTATTCATTTCTGTTTTCCGGCGAAGGCATCAGGCAGATTTACGGCGGCACGGGCCAGGCGGGCGCGGTCTTGCATGCGGTGTTCCTCAGGATCAGGTTGGTTTATTAATGGCATACAGATTACCGATTGTCGCGGCCGTGCTTGCTATCGGGATTGGCGCCGTGCTGATTCGCGGGCAGGCCCCCGAGCAGCAGCCGGTGGCTACCGAAGCTATGGCCCGCAGCGCTGGGTGTCTCAGCTGCCATCTGGGTATCGAGGACATGCACAACGGCAAGGTGCCGCTGGCGTGCGTGGATTGCCATGGCGGCAATGCGTCGTCGACTGTGCCTGCCGGGGCTGCAAAGGGCTCGGAGGCATGGCTGGCAGCCAAACGCGCGGCTCATATTGCGCCACGATTTCCCGACAGCTGGCCCACCTCGGGCAATCCGCAGCGGACCTATACTTTGCTGAATCGCGAAAGCCACGAGTTCGTGCGCTTCGTGAATCCGGGCGACTTGCGCGTGGCGAATCAGACGTGCGGGAGCGCCGGTTGCCATGGCACGGACGTTCACAATGTCGGTCGCAGCATGATGACCACGGGCGCCATGCTGTGGGGCGCGGCAACTTATAACAATGGCGCGTATCGCGTGAAGAATTATCGCTTCGGCGAAAGCTACGACAGCGCGGGCCGGCCGCAAAAGCTGGTCGCCGACACGCCGGTTACGCCGGAACAGACGCGCACCAAGGGCATCCTGCCATTCCTCGAACCGCTGCCGCACTGGGAGATCTCGACACCCGGCAATATCCTGCGCGATTTCGAAGCCGGCGGCAGGCGTCCGCCCGAGGTCGGCCAACCGGCGCTCGAGGAAACACCCGGCCGGCCCACGCAGAATCTGCTCAGCTCGCGCGGCCTCGGCACCAACCTGCGCACGGACCCGGTATTTCTGGGGCTGACGAAGACGAGGCTGTTCGATCCGCTGCTTTCCTTCCTCGGAACCAACGATCAGCCAGGGGATTACCGTTCGAGCGGCTGCACGGCGTGCCATGTGATTTACGCCAACGATCGCGACCCGATGCATTCCGGGCCTTACGCCGCGGCCGGCCATGACGGCTTCAGCATGTCCGGCGATCCCATGATTCCGAAGAACGAGTCGGGACATCCCATCCGGCATCAATTCACGCGCGCCATTCCTTCGAGCCAGTGTGTGGTCTGCCACATGCACCCGGGAACGCTGGTGCTGGCCAGCTATTACGGAGTCACCTGGTGGGATCTCGAAACCGACGGCCGCGTCATGTACCCCGCCCAAACGAAGCATCTGACGCCGGGGCAGGTGCAGGCAATACAGGAGCGTAATCCCGAGAGCTCGGCGCTCAAAGGCCTGTGGGGCGACGTTAATTTTCTCGATAAGATTTATTCCGAAATCAATCCGAAGCTGCAGCACACGCAATTCGCCGATTTCAACGGCCACGGCTGGGTCTATCGCGCGGTGTTCAAGCAGGACCGCAAAGGCACCATGCTGGATGTCGACGGCAATCCGCTGCCCAGGCCGCCGACGGCCGCGGAGATGCAGAAAGCCGTCAGCGGCGAAGCGCAGCCCGGCCTGCCGGTGCACCTTAAAGACATCCACATCGAGAAGGGCATGCAGTGCGTGGATTGCCATTTCCGCAACGACAGCCATGGGAACGGAAATCTGTATGGAGAGCCGCGCGATGCCATCGAAATCGATTGCGTGGATTGCCATGGAACGATATCGAAGCGCGCCGACCCGAGTTCGCTCAATGCCCGCACCAGCGCGGCGGCCGGCGGCAACCCCATGCTCAATTACCGGACCGTGATTCCGGTGGACGCGAAACTGAACAGCTCAGTGCTGGGCAAGGATCGCTTCTTTAATAAAGACGGCAAGGTCTTTCAACGCTCGGCCATGGACGAAGGCAAGGTCTGGGAAGTCGTGCAGGTGAAGGATTCCATCACGCCAGGAAATCCGCATTACAACGAGAAGGCGCGCCTCGCAAAAACTATCCTGCGCGACGGCAAGACGTGGGGATCGGCGCCGGGCGACGAGAAGATGCTCGCGCATTCGAATGCGAACATGACTTGTTACGCGTGCCACACTTCGTGGACGCCGAGTTGCTTCGGCTGCCATCTTCGCCAGCAGGCCAACAAGAACACTCCGATGCTGCACTACGAGGGGGCGCAAACGCGCAACTGGACGTCCTACAACTTCCAGACCCTGCGAGACGACGTCTTCATGCTGGGCCGGGATGGCACAGTTACCGGGAATCGCATCGCCCCATTGCGCTCTGCCTGCGCCGTGATGGTGAGCTCCCAGAACGCCAATCGCGAATGGATTTATTCGCAGCAGCAGACCATCTCGGCCGAAGGTTATGCGGGGACGGCGTTCTCGTCGCACTTCCCGCACTCGGTCCGCACAAAGGAAACCAAGACCTGTACGGATTGCCATGCGGCGGCTGGGAAAGACAACAACGCCTACATGGCGATGGTGCTGGCGCAGGGCACTAATTTCTACAACTTCATCGGACGCTACGCCTATGTCGCGAGCGGCAAGGGCGGCTTCGATGCTGTAGCCGTTACTGAGCACGACGAGCCGCAGGCGGTCTACGGCAGTACGCTGCATCAGATCGCCTATCCGGAAGATTATCGGGATCACGAAAAGCGCGGCGGCGCGCTCAAAGAGGCGTATCATCACTCAGCGAGCATTCCGGCGCTCGGCGATGCCGAGGTACTCGATCTGCAGCTGCGCGGCGAATATATCTATGCGGCCATGGGCAAAGGTGGCTTCCGGATTTTCGACGTTGCCAACATCGATCACAAGGGCTTTTCGGAACGCATCGTGACCGCGTCGGTATCGCCGATGGGCCAGAGCCTGGTGGTGCCAACGAAGTATGCGATGTCGGTAGCTTCGCCGTCGACGCTGGCTGTAGACCCGACGCGCAGTCATCTGAAGGAGAACGAAGAAGCGGCCAATCGGAACGACCCACAGCCCATCCCGCTGGTCTACGCGTTCCTCTACGTGGCAGATCGCGAAGAAGGTTTGGTTGTCGTGGGCGATCCGAAGAAGGGCGTGGGTACGCTGCTCGATGGCAATCCCAATAATAATTTTCTGCGCCGCGCGCTGGCGTGGAATCCCGGCGGCATTCTGAAAGGCGCCAATCATATCTCGGTCGCGGGCAGGTATGCCTACATCACGGCCGATGCGGGCATGGCGATTGTCGATCTGGACAATCCCGCCGCTCCCAAGCTGGCGGCGATGGTAGGGTCCCCGGTGCTGCGCCAGCCGCGCGATGCGCAGATTCAATTCCGCTACGCCTTCGTGACCGACGCGGACGGCATGAAGGTCATCGATATCACCGATCCGCACAAGCCGGTGCCTGTGGCGAATGCCCTGGTGCCGCTCGCCGATGCGCATCGTATGTATCTGGTGCGCACTTACGCTTACATCGCGGCGGGCAAACAGGGCCTGGCGATCGTCGATATCGAACATCCCGACCACCCGCGCCTGGTTCAGACGTTCAATGCGGGCGGCAAATTAAATGACGCGCGCGACGTGAAGGTGGGGATGACCAACGTCAGCCTCTTCGCATATGTCGCGGATGGCGCCAACGGACTGCGTGTGGTGCAGCTGACTTCGCCCGAATACACGCCGGGAAACAGGGGTTTCAGTCCCACGCCCGATCCGCATTTGGTTGCCACGTATCAGACGCACGCTCCGGCAGTAGCGGTTTCCGAAGGTCTGGATCGCGATCGCGCAGTGGACGAAAGTGGGAATCAGCTTTCCGTTTTTGGCCGGCGCGGCGCGCGTCCCTTCAATGGAAATGAGATGCAGCGCATGTATCTGAAACCCGATGGGACGCAGTGGTCGGTTCCGGAGATTCGCTCGGATGCCGATATTCGGCGGGCGTACGGTCAGCCCACGGGAGGACAGTAGAAGTGGCTGCCGCCCTGCTCCCCATGGTTCTGGCGTTCCTGCTGGCCGCCGGTAATTCGGGAGATTCTTTGGTACTGGATCGCGAGGGACATCAGGGCGCGGTTGCCTTCGATCATGCGGCGCACGTAAAAGCTCCGCATGATCCGCAGTCGGCGCATCCGGCCCCGGCAACGGCCACGTGTGCGGGGTGCCACCATACCACTGACGGCAAGGGCGTGATTCAGCTGGTGAAGTGCGAAGGCTGCCATGGCCCCGAAGGCGATCCGCGCAATCCGCAGAGCCTGGCGTTCGACGAAGAGAATCGCAAGACGGCGTTTCATGAGATGTGCATCGGGTGCCACGCAAACCTTGCAAAGGCGGCAGGTGCCACCTCGAATATTCGCACCGGGCCGGTCGACTGCGCCGATTGCCATAAGGCGAACGCGAGGGCAGGGAACTGATGCGCCCGGCACTGGCCTTCCTGGGACTGGCAATTGCGTTGGCGCCTCTGCAGGCGGCCACCTTCGGCGCGTCCGCGGCCTATTCGCATCTGCATCCGAAACATGTGGGTATCGAATGCCACGAATGCCACGCGCTCGAATCGAACCAGGCGGACATTCATAAGATGCCCGGCCACGCGGCCTGTGCGGGTTGCCATAATTTTGCCACCGAGGCAGTGAAGCGAGCCGATGCTTATTGCGGGGAATGCCACACATCGCTCGAGGCTTCGACTGATCATCCGTCGCTGTACGATTTCCCCAGGCAACACAGCAGCCACGATTTCGGCGATCTTTTCTCGCATGTCGCTCACAAGAATGCGGGTGCGGCAACGCGATGCGGGGCGTCGGAAAGTACATCGGGATCTGCGTCTCAGTCGCAATGCGCCGATTGCCATGCGCCACTGAAATCCGCCACGAAACAGCCGGATAAGCAGATGGAGGCCAGCCATACTTTCTGCTTCGCCTGCCACTGCGATAGTCCACGCGGATACAGCGCAGCGCAGAAGAATCTCAACCCCAGCCGCAACGATTGCGCGGTTTGTCATGTGGGCCATGAGGCTCCGCTCACGGTGTTCGCCGATGTCAAAGATTTCCGGCATGCCGATCATATCTTTGACACGAGGCCACGCAAGAAGAATGCCGGGCCGGTTTCTCACGATCCCGATGTGCTGTGCGTGGAGTGCCATCGAACAGCGGCGGAATCGCGACAACTGAGCGATATCCGGCCACCCGCGGCGGCGACGTGCGCTTCCTGCCACACCGGAAAAGTCGGCTTGCCCGATCCTCTGGAGCAAAGGCCATGAGGTCCTGGTTCACGTTGTTCGCGGCCATTGCTCTGGTGTCCTGCGGAGAGCACGCAGAAATGCCGGCTCCCGCTCCATCGGTTACGATCACCCCTGCGAAGCGCACCGAAAAGCCGGTTTTCGATCACCGCCTGGCGGAGCACGCCAAGGTGGCCTGTGAAAGCTGTCATGCACGCAGCCTCGATAATCTCACTGGCGTCGAGCCGCAGCGCCCGCCGCATACCGCCTGTTCCGATTGCCACTCGTCGGAGAATTATCTGGATGCATCCACCACGGAGCCTCTTTGCGCCACCTGCCATCCGGCTCGACAAATCCTCGATGCCTCGCTCAAGACGCAGGTATTGCCGTTTCCCAATCAGCTGCATCAGTTTGGTGTGCGCGCGTTCTCGCACCGCGATCACATGGACGACGCGAAAATGTCGCCTGCCCCCGCCGGCTACGGCTGCGCCTTTTGCCATGCCAGCGGCGCCAGTCTCGCGGCCAAAACGTTCCCGGCGCACGCCGAATGCTACTCATGCCACGTCCATCAGGCGGGCCAGAAGTTCGGGCGCTGCCAGGATTGCCACGCCCCCACCGGTGAATCGCTGGTCTTCGCGCACGACGAGGGCACCGCAACCCGGGATTACAATTTCCTCCACTCCGGGCACACCAAACACAAAGATGGAACGGCCATCGCCTGTGCCACCTGTCATAATTTAACGGCCGAAGCGCCGAAAGTTTCCGATTTAGCTCGCCTCGAACCGACGCGCGGCGAACAGCATAAATCCGCCTGCTGGGGCACATGTCATATCCAGAAGGAAGAAACACGATGCGGGAAATGTCACGTCCGCGGCGTGCCGCTTGCGGTCAAAACTTCATAGCGTATGCCAAAGGAAATCCAGAGCCGACGTGAAGTCCTCCGCGCCATCGAAAAGGCGCCGCCTCTCGAAGATCTGCTCGAGATGCACGATGGCCACTACGAATACGAACTCGATCTGGAAGTATGCGTATACGGTCGGAACTACCACGGCAAGCAGGTCGGCCCTTATATCAAGCTGCTGGCCTGGGAGCCTGGCGAGACGATCATCAAGCAGGGAGATTGGGGCGGCAACACGTTTTACATCGGAGTGGATTACGAGCTGGACGTGTTTATCAAGACGCCGGACGGAGGAGAACTGCGCGTGGCCTCAATTCCGCAAGGCTCGCAGTTTGGCGAGATGTCGGTTTTGGCGGGCGTGCCGCGCGCGGCAACGGTCAAAGCGCCGGAGGAGAAAGGCGCCCGCGTTTTAGAGATCCAGCGGCCCGCTCTGCGCCTGCTGCGCAAGATACCGTTCTTTCGCGACAGCCTGGACGCAGTCTACACGAAGCACGGCAAGATGGCCGCCTTCCAGCGCATGAGGATCCCGCTGGGCGTGAGCGAGGCGATGCTGAGCCCGCAAAATTCTGGTCTGTCGCGGTTTCAGGTTTTCTCGAAAAACCACGTGCTGGCCGACGAAGGTTCGCCTATCGAGGAACTGTATGTCATCAAGGAAGGCTGGCTGC
>Ga0302320_10005801_pt1 | contig 27551 bp, 25 predicted proteins | sample Bog_T0_3_FD_202130 | JGI IMG/M metagenome (GOLD analysis project Ga0302320, IMG submission 202130) | Peat permafrost microbial communities from Stordalen Mire near Abisko, Sweden - Bog_T0_3 | ecosystem: Environmental > Terrestrial > Soil > Wetlands > Peat | place: Sweden: Abisko, Stordalen Mire...
GTCGCTCATCATCTGCTGAATTGCTCAAACACGAACCTCATTTGCTGCCAACTGGGATTCGCGTTCATCGAGTGGATGATCCGATTTCCGAAACATATTAAGGATTTCCACGGAGTCGTGAATTGAGAGGCCGCAGAGGGCTACTTACCTGATTTGCAAAGGATAGTAGTACGACGCCTGATCCTGTTCGTGGGTCGTGGCGAGAAAATACGCCCCTGCTTTGGCTGATCGCAGGTCCAGTTCAATGGACACTGATTCGTGGTCGCCATTGATCGTCGCCGGCGCGCTTCTCTGATGGACTACGAGAGTTGGTCATCCAGTCGCAGCGGGCTGAGAACGAGCAGATTCTTATTTCATTCAGTGATACCGGCATAGGGCTTCCGCCGCAGTTCGCAGAACAGATTTTCGATCCGTTCTTTACAACGAAACCCCACGGCACCGGCATGGGGCTTCGCATCAGCAGATCAATCATTGAGTCTCACGGTGGGCGCTTGTGGGCGGCGGGTTCCCCTGGGCGCGGCGCAACTTTTCACTTGAACCTGCCCGCCGCGATTCCACCGTCATAGATGAATCCAGCCTGTGGTTGCTGCTAAGAATCGCGATTTCTTGGTTGATACGAGCTCGGATTCAATTTGTCCTTCGGCGATGAAATTCCCAATCCGTAGCATGGCCGGTCATCGCCAGACTGACGGTCAGCAGTAATAGCTCAAGTCGCATGAGTTTGTTTGACCGATACCAAAGTATTCGCCAATACCATCGTCCAATAGATTCTCTTCTTTATATCTGGCTCAATAGCAAGGATGGAGTGCGCCCCGATACTGCGAATTCGGTGAGCAATTGGAACGCGGCTCTTATCCAACAGAGGGGAGTCGAAGGATGAATGAACCTTTACGTCGCGACCATAAGGATCTTCTTGAGAGCCTTGTCGGCGGTAAGCTGCCTCGCAATCTAACCTGGAACTCTGTGATTGATTTGATCGGGAATATCGGCGAGGTACAACCACGTGGAAACGGCGAGTTCATCTTCGCGGTCGGCTCACAAAGATGTTTCTTCAAGCTCCCCAGCGGGCATAATCTCCCGGTGGAGGAGACATCTCGACTACGTAGGTTTCTGAAAGAAGCCGGTGCCTTTGGGGTGCCCGCCACCGCACCCCAAATCCGGCGAATGGTCGTGGTCATCGACCATCATGTTGCTCGCATCTACTACGATCTGGACGACAGGCGGTCTGAATCCGAAGTCACTGTGAAGCCGTATGATCCCTTCGGCTTCCACCATCATTTGATCCACCGCAAGGAAGCTCACTACAAGGGCGAACGCGTTCCCGAGGAACACTCGTACTACGAGGAGATAGCCAAGGACGTTGTACCCGCCGAAGCGATCATTCTGATCGGACATGGGACGGGGAAAAGCAGCGCAGTCGGGTATCTAACGGAGTATCTCAAAGCTCATCATCCCGAGGAGTTTCAGCGAATTATCGCGACCGAGACGGTGGATCTCTCCGCTCTGACGGAGCCGCAGATCGAGGAGATCGCGAAGAGGCATGTCGGGGCCGCGGTTAATTCCGATTGAAAAGAATTCACGTCCATGTCAGGAATCGAATTTTCTGCAGCGGAACCTGAAGGATTCGCTGCGTTTAGCGTGACTACAGGACCGATGAACCAGCCGTATTGGAGGACGTCATGGCTACTCACCAACATCAAGCACCTGCGGGTCGAACCCTTACGGAAGTTGCCGGGGTGTTCAGGAACCGCTCAAAGAGACCACAAACCAAGAGATCTCGAAATGAACAATGGGAGCGGAGGATCGAGCGAGACTGGCAGGGACACTTTGAGACTTTGCGACAGTGTATCAGTGAGCTTCTCATCGGAAATCAGCAGCCACAGATGGGGGCGGACAAGCCAAGTCGAGAATAAGGCCCACCGTCATTGAGTGGCTAGAATAGGGTCGCCCAGACAGGAGGCATAACTACCATCGCTCTTCGAGCTTTGCGCTGCGCACGGGATAGAAAATGAAAATGTAGCTCCGGGGCCGTCGTTACGTGTGGCCCACAACCGCCCGCTATGATTCTCGATAATCGAGCGGCAGACGGACAAGCCCATCCCCATTCCGTTACTCTTGGTGGTGTAGAAGGCGTCGAAGAGCCTCTCCATTTCTTGCTGGTTGATGCCCACGCCTGTGTCTTGTACCGTCAAGCGCACACAATCATTTGCGGCCCTGTCAGTTCTGATGACCAGCACTCTAGGACGATCGTCGACGTCGCTCATCGCGTCCGATGCATTCCGGACCAGATTGAAGATGACCTGCTGAAGCTGAATGCGATCACCCTTAACGGGCCGGAGGTCGTTAGCAAACTCCCGCCGCAAGATCACCCGGTCTCTCTGAAGGTCATCCGAACATAGCGCAAACACCTCTTGCGCAGCGTCATTCAAGTCAACGCTTTCGGTTGCGGCTTCCTTCTTACTGAATAGAGCGCGCAATCGCGTAATCACCTCGGACGCACGGTGGCCATCGCGCATTATGCGCCGCGCAGCTTCGCGAGCACTATCGAGGTTGAGACGATCCGCGGATAGAGCGCGCAGACAGGTACCGGCGTTTGTGACGATCCCTGCAAGCGGTTGATTGACTTCGTGCGCGATGGATGCCGTCAAGGCCGCGAGGCTCGTGACTCTTGCCATGTGGGCGAGTTCCGCTTGGAGCTTGCCGAGAGCTTCTTCGGCACGCTTCTGATCGTCGATGTCGGTGGTCGTACCCACGAATTTAAGTAATTGTCCTTCCGTATCGCGCAAGGGCACGGCTTGCTGGAGATGCCAGCGATACGTCCTGTCTTTGGCGCGGAGGGATCGAGTTTCAATCGCAAAGCTCTGTCCCGAGCGCACACCTTCCCAAAAGATACTCGCTGCTCTTTGGCGATCCTCGGGGTGGACGACCATCATCCATGCCTCGGGATGCGACCGGACGAAATCGAGGGTTTGACCCGCGAAATCGAGCCAAACCTGGTTCACGAAATCCGGTGTTCCATCAGGCTTCAGCGTCCAGGCGGATACGGGAAGATGCTGCAGCAGGCCAGCCTGGAGTTGCAGTTCTTCGACGGCTTCGGCAAGCTCCCTTGTTCGTTCGGCGACGCGCCGCTCGACTTCATCTGCAACCCGCTTTTCCTCATCGAGGCGGAGCGCCTGCTGCAACCCGATTGTCAATTGATTCGCAGCTACTCCAATCTCCGGGCTAAGGTTCTCGTTCCCGAGGCGATCATTCGAACATTTGCCCCTGCTTTCATCGTATTGACGTTGGAGCGGATTTCGGGCCGATCGATGGAATGCAGATTGCTTGATCGGGACCATCAGGTCGAAGTTTGCTGGGATCGCTTGGTCGCAAAGGTTGATTACATTCGAGTCAGGCATATGGACCTCCGGTGGATGAAGGACGGGATTCGCTGGCTGCGGATTCGTGAATTCGACGCTTTCTGAATCAACGACTCAGAAGCCGAAGTGAATCCAACCACGGACCTCACTATGCGACCGTGCCAGGCCCGCTGACAACCTCAGATGGAGGGAATGTTATTCGTGCCATGGTCTGCTGGATTTTCCTACTTTTGGGGGAGGAACAGCGGCAGACGGGTTTGAGTCAACCAGCGATATACTTTCTTCCGAAAAGCCGGGCATCGATGGACCATGCGCCAGGACCGATCATCGCGAGCGTGCCGCCAAGAGCCGCGAGAATCACTGCCATCGACTCATCGCCGGCGCCTGTCAAGGCGATCCGGAGGTGGTCGGGCTGGTCCACGTCGCAGCGTTCGCGCCGCGCGAGGGCGAATCCATTAATTCCGTCGGCAAGCCGTACCCGCCCGCTCCGCTGGGCGGCGAGCTTCGGCCCGACGCTCAGGGTTTTCTAACGGCGACTCCTAAAGGAATCGCTGAAGACATGGCGCAGGAACTCTCCGTGAGTGAGCAGCAGGTACTCACTGCGACACAGCGGCAAACGGCGGCGGCTGTTTTCGGAGCGACAGTTACGAAAGCTGCGTGGAAGAGCAAGCCTTCATGGGCAGTGATCGCGGGCAACGACAGGGCGATTCCGCCGGAGCTGGAGAAAGACGAAGCAGCGACCATAAAGGCGACTGCAATCACGCTCCCGTCCAATCATCTGGCCATGCTGTCTCATCCGCGCGAAGTGGCGGAGTTGATCGAGCTGGCGGCGGCGAAAGCCAAATTGAACAGGTGAATGAATGCGAGTTCAAAAGAGCAAAAAGGTAGTCCGCAAAGGGAGCAGGGAATATGAAACGAATCGCCTTCTCGCTGGTTGCGCTGCTTACGATGGGCGTATTGTATTGAGCTCCTGAGGCGATGATGATGCTGCGAGCCTGCAGAATATCGCCATTCTCCAGCGAGAGCCGATAGGGCCTCCGATCGCATTCGAACTTGACCACTCGTTCTCCCACCATCATGTGTGCGCCGAATTTTTCCGCCTGAACAACGCCGCGGCGCGTGAGTTCCAAACCGGAGACGCCGGTGGGGAAGCCAAGGTAGTTCTCAATCTTCGAGCTCGAGCCCGCCTGTCCACCAGGAAAGTCAGCTTCGATCACGACGGTGTCCAAGCCTTCTGAGGCTGCGTAAACCGCCGCCGCCAATCCCGCTGGACCAGCGCCCACAATGGCGACATCGAGAATGTGCGATTCATCGACTCTGCCCGAGAGCCCCAGGCATTGAGCCAAATGTTGCGTCGTGGGATTGCGCTGCACGGCCTTTCCGCTGCAAATCACAATTGGTATTTCGTCGATCTTCACATTAAAACGATCGAGCAGCTCCTGAGCTGTTGCGTCACTGTCAAGATCGACGTATGCGTGCGGCTGTCCGTTGCGGGTGAGAAACTCGCGCAGGCGCAGTGTATTAGCGGAGTGACGCGACCCGAGAATGACGACGTTACCCAGGTCACCCGCGATAAGCGCCAGGCGACGATGAATGAAAGCGCGCATGAAGATATCGCTGAGTTCGGCATCTTTCGCGATGAGTGAACGCAAGGCATTCGCGGTCACCTCAAGGAACTCTCCGGACTCGGCAACCCGTCCGCGCGCCATGGAGCCGGCTCCGGAGATCAACACCATGTCTCCGGAGAAGTTCCCCGGGCCGTGGGTCGCAAACACGTGTTCACCGGAGAGCCTGGTTATAACAGCATCGAGCTTTCCTGAAAGCACAACAAAGCAGGGTATTCCCATATCCCCTGCGTCGAACAAGATCTCTCCCGTCCGAACTGTTCTCGCGGTGCCACACACCCGGATGCGGTCGATCTGCGCCGGCGTCAAAACCGGGAAAGCCTCAGCCTGCCGATCGGGCGTGTTTATTGATGGCGGCATCGACGGGCTCCCTAACATGTCTTCGTTCCAATGGCCGATTCTGTTCAGATGACCATCTGCACTACTTTATCCCAGCCGGGAGTTTGTTGATTACTGCAGCCCCTGCCTCGCTTACAACTTCGTCCTGGGAATCCGCGCCTCCCGAACAACCAATCGCGCCGATAATCTTCCCTTGATCGATTAGTGGAATACCGCCTCGGGACGCAATGATCCCGTCGAACGCGAGCAAATAGTTGAGATGCATGAGCTGAACACCATCCTCGAAGACCTTCGTCGGACGCCGAAATGTAACAGCTGCTCGCGCCTTGTGTTCCGCGATCTGAATGGAGGCGAGCATGGCGCCGTCCATTCTCTGGAAGGCAACTAAGTTACCGCCGGAATCGGTCACCGCTACGTTCATCTTCCAATTCCGCTTCCTGGCCTCTGCCACCGCAGCCTGAATAACCGCCTGCGCCTGCTCCAGTAATATCGAAGGTCCATAGGGAACATCAAATGGTATTTCGTCTGGGATGATATCAAGAGGATTCGACCTGAGCGTCGCTTCGACCGCGATTTCAGCTATGTTGCTTGACATAATTTTCCTCCGAAGACCTTGAAAGTTTTGGCAACCCTTGGACCAACATGAGCAGGCATGTGAGTCTAGACCAGTTACTACCCCCACCGATCAACTCTTTCCAGCATGTTGCGAGTTGGCCATCATTCGTAATACGTCGGCAACTTCTTTTGCGCGTCGCTTTGTGTCTGATCGTGGTTGATCCACAGCTGCGCATGTTCCTTGGTCATGACTGCCGCTATCTTGTCCATGGACTCGAGCGAGGCCTGCTTGTTCCAATTGTTGTCGGGAACATAACGCTGATCGAAGCTTGTCTGGAAATGCGCAACATCGCCGCTAAGAATTACTGGTCCAGTTTTAGGAAGTCTCACGAGCAAAGATTGGTGCCCGGGGGTGTGTCCCGGTGTGGAAAGCAACACGAGACTTCCGTCGCCAAAGATGTCGTAGTCGCCGTCGATAAGCTTTACCGGATGCTTTTTGTTAAAGGCGACGGTGTCTTGTCGACTCCCAGCCCATTCGTACTCGACTCGTTGTACCAGCATCAACGTGCCAGGAAACATTTCGACGTTTCCAGCGTGATCCGGGTGGCTATGTGACACGGCCATCAGCTTTATGTCTGAGGGCTTAACATGTATCACTTCGAGCTGAGCCGCGAGCGTTGTCGGTTTGCGCCAGATTGGCCCTGTGCCAGGACCCCACTCGTGAAACACTTCTTCATGATTCGGCAATTTCGCCACAGCATCATCGATGCCCGTGTCCCACAGGAACCACCCCTGGGTGTGGTGGATCAGATAGCAGTGCCCGGGAAACCCTACGGCGACTCCGACGTTCGCTCCCGGTGTCCAACGCGACTCGTCGGCGCCACTGCCGTCGCCGCAGTCGATCACATAGAGTCGGTCGACTCCGCGTTTGACTTCAGGATCGGTCGCGGCCGAAATTCGCATGCCAGGGATGCCGGTTGCCAGCGTCAAGACAGCGACCAGGAAGGTGCAGCTGACGTATGCTTTCATGAAACCCTCCATTCAAAGTCTGAAATCTGAGTGAGCAGCGAAGAATGTCCTAGCGCGCGATTTCGCCGAGGTAATAGCCAAGTCGATTTTCGACATCCCCCGGCTTATGGAAGCCGCGCGCGATCAACGCCTTGATCCCCTCCTGCGCTGCAGGCCGCCCGAGCGATGCGATGCAAGCATCCCATCCGGCGCCAAGCTCGACATCCGGCGGCAGGCTGGTGTTGACCAGGCGCTTGGTCTGTTCGATCGCCCAACGTCACCAACCTAAAGAAGTTTGAAGGCAATGGAATCTATTATGCAGCCACATTTATGGAATCGCAGCTCTGCGGGGGTGATCAGGTCGTCGTCATCGGCGGAGGAAACTCGGCCGGCCAGGCAGCCATTTTCCTGGCGGAAACTGCACAGAAGGTCTATATGCTTGTCCGCGGAAAGACCCTTTCCGAAACGATGTCGCGCTATCTGACGCAGAGGATTACTACGCATCCGGGGATCGAGCTGCATTTGGAAACTGAGCTCGTGTCGTTAGAGGGCGAATCGCACCTCGAACGCGTCACCTGGTTAGATCGGTCGTCAGGGGAGAGAACGACGCGCGAGATCCGGCACGTTTTCGTGATGACGGGTGCGTCGCCCCGCAGTGACTGGTTGCGTGGCTGTGTCGAGCTTGATCAGCAGGGCTTCGTTCTTACGGGGCGGGACCTGGATCCGATTCTGGCAGACGCACCGCGAAAGTGGCCTCTTGAACGGCCGCCGCAAATGCTCGAGACGAGCTTGCCGGCAGTTTTCGCGGTTGGCGACATACGATCGGGAAACGTTAAGCGGGTTGCGTCTGCCGTTGGCGAGGGTGCGATCTCGATCCATCTTGTGCATCGCGCCCTCGCGGAAGTATAGAGTCGATAACCCCGCATGATGATGGACGCCATAGACCCCCTGGCGCCGGCGACGACCACAGCATTGTTTGACGCGAAAGAATTCAGACCCGCGAGCCCCTTCGGTGAATTGGAAAGCAGTGGGCCGCGCCCGCAGTCGAACCGCAGCGCTTGATCTGCTACCCAGGTAGTGCGAGCTGAGCCTAGTTCAGCAGCGATTCCCAGTCCGTTGGCACTCTTCCCGCCGGTCCAGGTACGGACTGATTTTTGGGATGCGAATGCGGCGGAAGCAACGTCGCACCTTCGATCATCGCCTGCCTTTCGTAGTCGTAGAACCAATCCTCACCCGGCTCGAAGCTGGCAATGATCGGATGGCCCGTCTCCGTGGCATGCCTGGATGCATGCTGGCTCGGAGAGCTGTCACAGCATCCGATGTGCCCGCACTCCGCGCATCGGCGGAGATGAAACCACCAACTTTCCGGCGACGCCAGGCATTCCATACATCCATTGCCGCTCGGCTTTGAAGCGGCGTTGATTCCGCGCTGATCCTTTTTCATTTCGATTTATCCTCGCTCTTGAAGTGATGCCTTCGGTCTCTCAACTCCCTGGCCAGTAGATCGTGAACTCTGCACCAGTGCCGGGTCTCTCGCGAATTTCTGAGACGGGCCACCAGGCGCTACCGCCTCACACGCTTTGTCCGGAATTCTCTCAAGCGGCAGCCCGATTCTGCAATTGGACGATGGTGTTGGCAATTTGTCCAACCCGCACTTTGGTATTGGTCGATACCTTCGTCCAATGGACCCGTTCTCCTGCTTCTGGTGTCATGAATTTGCCGCACCTGGAAGCAGATGTGAGGGCCGCATACGTGGCCCTTCATCACCGGCGGACACGGTATCGAGATTGGAGTCATCAATGACCGGCATTCAAGTCGCACAAAAGGCCTATGAGATGCCCCCGCGAGACGGGATCAGCATCGCGTTTTTTCTCACCGTCGCCGACATCGAGCGATCGGCTCGCTACTACGAAAAGGTCTTCGACGCTCGCATTCTGAGCCTGGGTGACGGCAACGCGCCTGGGTACCTTCAACTTGCGAATATCTGGATGATTCTGAACGTTGGCGGCGGTCCGACCCCGGATAAGCCGACGGTAACGCTCAGTGTCCCCGAGCCGAATCACATCAACAGCTTTATGAATTTCCGCGTGGCCGATATTCAAGCCTGCTACGAATTATGGAAGAGCCGCGGAGCGGAGTTCATCACGGAGCCGATCCCCAAGTACGGCGAGATCCGATGCTACATCCGCGATCTTGACGGTTACATTATCGAAGTTGGACAGAGCACCGATCTCACATACGGTTAACGCTCGGCCCGGATGGATTGCAAGCGCTTCTGGCAACAACGCCTAGCCCACGTTTTCGTACCGGTCGATACGCTGGTCGAATGACTTCGTCGTCGCGCTTCTGCCAATTCGCCCTTGAACAGTCATTCGCTCCAGCATCGAAAGGGGTACAAAATGGACGGCACGAATGGACTGAAAGAGAGCGCGCCTATCGCGTCGAGCAAGCTGAGTCTGAACGTGTTTACCGCCCCGGGAAAGGCAATGGTCGGCGAGCGGCCAAAGCCGTTTGGCGAGCCGCTCGGCTTTGACCCGATGACGTCGACTTTAATCTTTGGCGAGTACGACGCGGTGCTGGTAGACGCGATGACCACGGTTGCTGAGGCCGAGGCTCTGGCGAATTGGGTTGCTCTGCACAACCGCAACCTCGAGACCATCTATATCACGCACGCCCACTTCGATCACTTCTATGGTCTGGGCATTCTGCTCGAGCGTTTCCCCGGTGCCAGGGCGATAACAACGCCCAAGGCGCTGAATGCCATGCAGATGTCTTTCACTCCCCTGGTGGAGCGGTTAGCGCGCGGTATGTTTCCTGGGCAAGTGGCAAACAAGTTGGTTGCGCCTGAGCCATATGAGCACGACACGTTCACTCTCGAAGGCCACGAATTGCGCATCATCGAGCAGGGCCGTACCGATAGCCCCGATTCGACATCTCTCTACGTTCCATCGATCGGCCTGATTGTCGCTGGCGACGTTGTGTACAACCAATGCCACATGTACATCGGCGACACCACCCCGGAGAGCCGAAAGAATTGGATCGCGGATCTGGATCGGTTAGCAGCGCTGAACCCAGCGATAGTTGTCGCCGGCCATAAGAAGCCTGGCGCGCCTGACTGCCCGTCGGCGATCCAGGAGACCAAGCGTTATCTTGAGGATTTTGATCGGCTGCAAAAGTCCGCGACGTCCGACCGCGATTTGTTCGATCAGATGACGGCGCTATATCCGGATTGGGTAGCCAATCAGTCGTGGTTGATGTTTGGATTCCCGGGGGCATAGCCGGCATTCAACCGCGTTAATCCAGTTTTACATGTCGGAAACAGACTCGATTTCAAAGAGGAGAACGAAATGACAACAAAAGGAAAGATCCTGGTGCTATTGTCGAGCGGTCGCGGTTTGCCCTTGAAGGACGGCAAGATTTATGCCGGCGCCGGCTACTACCTCAACGAACTGACTGTTCCGGTTCGCGCCCTGATGAAGGAGGGTTACGAAATCACCTTCGCCACCCCCAAAGGCAACACACCCCAACCGGATGTGAATTCAGAGGTCGCCGATTTCTTCGGCGGGGACGCGGCAAAGCTTCAGGACTATATGCTATTCCGCGACGGTCTGACAGGGCTCAGAGATCCATCCCGCATCGCGGATGTCATCGCATCGGGACTGGATCAATATGACGCTGTCTTCGTCCCCGGCGGCCATGGCCCGATGATCGATCTTCTCGACGACCCCGATGCCGGCATAGTGATGAGACACTTTCATCAAACATCCAAGCCCACGGCCGTGCTCTGCCATGGCCCGATTTCACTTCTCTCCGCTCTTCCGAATTCGGCGGAGTTCGTTGCCGCACTGGCAGCGGGCGATGCCGCAGGAGCGCATGCAAAGGCTCAAGGATGGATTTATTCTGGATATAAGATGACGATCTTTTCGACGGCGGAAGAGCAGCAGCGGGAACCGCTTGAGATTGGTGGCAAGGTACTTTTCTATCCGGACTTCGCCTTGCGTACTGCGGGCGGTGACGTGAGCGTCGTTGCTCCATGGCAGAGCTACGTCCTTCAAGATCGCGAGTTGATCTCAGGTCAGAACCCGTTCTCTGACGAAGCGCTTCTGAGACTTCTATTGGCGGCGCTCAACGAGAAGAACAAGTGAGTCGGTAAGCTCGGCTGGTGCAGCTTCGCCCCTTCGCATTCGTCGCGACGAAGACGGCTGCCGAGCTTTCTTTTCTAGCGGAACGATGGGCTGTCTCAGTCGTGGTCCTGACGGCTATATCATCGAAGTGGACAGAGCAGGGAATTCGTCCGCGGTTGACGCTAGGGCCGGGTTGCTTCTCCCTCGCCGGAGCATCCAGAAGGACACAGAATGGGGCTCGTAAGGACTCTGATTGATTGTGACAAGGAGTACACCGAATCTGCTCTCCCGCAGGAGTTGAGAGAGCTGTATGACGGAGATCTTCACCTTCGCACATCAGCTGCGGCGCGCCCGTTTGTCATTGCGAATTTTGTTTCCACTCTTGACGGGGTCGTGAGCTACAACATTAAGAATAATTCTGGCGGCTCAGCCATAAGTGGTTCAGATCCTGCGGACCGGTTCATCATGGGCCTCTTAAGGTCTTCCGTAGATGCCATCCTGGTTGGCGCTGGAACGGTGAACGACTTAAGCGCGAAGAGCCTTTGGACTCCCGATTACGTCTACCCCGATGCGAAGCGTTTATATGCGGAATACCGAGTCAATGCACTGCATAAACCGTTGTACCCCCTGCTCGCGATCGTTAGCGGTAGCGGCCAACTGGATTTGGCGAGAGCGATTTTTCAAACACCGGCTATGCGCACTGTAGTTATCACAACCTCGGCTGGCAGAGATGAGCTCACCCGTCGAGGCGCTACGACTCCGAACTCCGTTGAGGTGCATGCTTTGGATTCGAGTAGCGGCGCCATCGCTCCGCAGGCCATCCTGAAGTTGCTGCAGTCGCAGTTTGGAGTGAAGACGCTTCTTCATGAGGGCGGCCCTACACTGTTTGGGCAATTTCTGGCGGCGGATGCGGTAGACGAACTCTTTCTGACGCTTGCGCCGCAAGTAGCGGGCCGTGAGCGCGATGTAACTCGGCCGGCACTGGTGCAAGGGGTGCAGTTTCTGCCGGATTCCGCGCCCTGGTTTCAGATGGCCAGCGTCAAGCAACGGGCTGCGTATTTGTATTTACGCTACCGGCGGACCTGACTCTACTTCTTCAATGCAACCCCAAAAATTTCAAGGAATCAGCAAGATCTTCCCGATACCACCCTTTTCTGCGGCTGCGTGAGCCTTGGCCGCTTCGCTGAGTGGCAGCTCCTCGCTGATCGGGATCACCAACTTGCCATCTCGCACCGCTTCGGCCATGAATTGGAGTGTGTCCCTGTCGAAATGCGAGAAGACCGACACTGCTTTTACAGATGGGTACTCCGCGGCGTTCTGCGGCGTTCCGGCAACCGAAGCGAACACCCCGCCCGTCTTGACCTTGGCGATCAGCTTCGCAGCCGTTCTTCCGCCGACCGTATCCGCCACCGCATCGAGCGGCGGAAGACTCGCAATCGCGCTTTCGTCGTCGGTTGCAATCACCTGATCACCGCCTACTGCCTTCGCCTCTTCCATCTGCCTCTTCAAAACACCAGCGATCACAGTCGCTCCGCGATCCTTTGCCGTGAAGACTGCCGAACGTCCGACATTTCCTACTGCGCCAAGAACCAGAACGGTCTGGCCCGCTTCGATTCCCGTAGCTGCTAGCAGCTGGTTGCCGGTCACCGTCACGAGCGGCAACGCCGCCGCCAGGATCAAATCAAGGCCCTCGGGAATATCCGCTAGAGCGTCCGCTTTCACCACGCAAAGTTCGGCATATGTATTGTCAGCCATTGCGAACACCCGATTGCCGGCGCCAAAGTTTTCTACTCCCGGCCCGACACTCACCACGGTCCCTGACATATCGACTCCTATGAGGCCCGGGAAGTGGATGGGATAAAAATCCTGCGTAAGGCCAGCACGCCTCTTGTAGTCGATCGGATTCACGCCCGCTGCGGCGACCCGCACTAACACCTCGCCCCGACCAGGAACCGGATCAGGGTATTCCTCGAACTTGAGTACTTCAGGACCACCATATTCGCGGACTACGATTGCTTTCATGTTTCATCTCCCTGTGCGGTCCGCGAGCCTTCACTTACAAAGCGTAGATGAGTGAAGCTAGAATTGTCCACCGACGCAATGGACCATCAGCAACTTGAAACTTGGCTCCGTCGGAATAGGTTTCCTCCGCCCCCAATCGGCGTGAGGTGGGGATCGACGAACCGTCCGATCCCACCCTCCCAGTGCGATCAAGCGGTTGCCGGTTGCGTAGTAGCTTCGAGAACATGATCCGCCAGGTGGAGCGGTTTCAATTTTCTCAAAATCTCTCTGGCCTTATCCGCGTCTGCTGAGGTTCCGTGAGCAACCACCAGGTACTCGCCAGCCTTGATGGCTGCCTCGTAGGTTACTATGCTGTCTTTCGGTACGCCCATGCTGTAGAGGCCCGCGCCGAGAGCACTCAAACCGCCGACGAGCACTGCATCCTCCAGGCCGGCGACGATCCAGGCCACCAGTGGACCCCCAACCAGGACAGGGCCTATGGCAGGAACCCAGAAGAATGCGGCGCCAAACGCCAAACCCCACAATCCGCCCCAGAAAGCTCCTTGCTTTCCCCAATACTTCATGCGGTCTCCTGCATTGTAGTAGCCAACGACTTGCTCGTCGGTGTGATAATCCTTCCCCACAACCGACAGGTTCTTCATGTCGAAGCCTGACTTCTGAAGTTCCTTCACCGCGTCTTCGGCCTCGGAGTGGTGGTCATACACTGCGATCGCTACGTTCGTGTCCGTCATATTCCGTCTCCATTTCATGTTTGGTTTTTGGTTGGTTGTGGCCTTCCTCGACGCTTGCCAATTCTTCATCTAGTCGCCGACACGAGGACTATCGGAAACTTATCCGGGCGCTCGGCGTTCGCGCGTGACAGTGCCTTCGGGGGTAGCCTACTTTTGGTTCTTTTGAGGATGAACGCCCAAGTCGTGCCATGATGTTTCCCCGAGGTTGACGCCGTAGTAGCTTGCGTCATTCTCGATGTTCGCGAACGCCAAGGCCCGGTCGAAATCTGAGACGTCGATGACCTGATCGAACCGCGCCACTGCGTTACGGACATGTTGCGCGTCGGTCAGTGGCTCTTTACGCTGCTTTGGAAACGCATAGACGCTGTCGGGTAAGTCGCTCTGCGTCGTCAGTCGTCCAGGTTTCTCGTGAGGTTTCCAGCTAGCTTCCGGCATATCATCGCCATCCTTTGTCGAGATATTTGGCTAAGGGACGAGCACCATGTCGCACTTCCGACTGAATCGGCCGCGATGGAGCGATTAGACCCGTGCTGCTCCGCCGAATCAATTGGACGATGGTATTGGCGATACTTTGGTAGTGCCCCGCGGAGCAGAGTACAAGCCACTCTGTGCCTATACGTCGAATCCGGATTTCGGAGGCAATCGATACGTTAGTCCAATAGATTTGCCGTCGTGATTCTGTCCTAATTAGGGTGATGCCAATCGAACGAGGAGGGAACATGGCAACTTTGCGTCCGTCTCCGAGCAGTGAGCCGATAAGCGGCCCTGGCTCCAACGGAATAGATATGAAGTTCGAGGTGGCCGTGATCCCGGTCGCGGACGTTGACCGATCGAAGGAGTTCTACACCAAGCTCGGTTGGCGGCTCGACGCCGACTTTCTGTTTGATAACGGCTTCCGCGTTGTTCAGTTCACCCCGTCGGGCTCAGGGTGCTCAGTTCAGTTTGGCACGAAGACGACGCCTGCCGCACCAGGGTCGGCTCAGGGCCTGTACCTGATCGTCCCAGATGTTGAATCCGCACGGAGCTTTCTTGCCGCGCGCGGTATTGAGGTGAGTGAGGTGTTCCACTCCGGAACGCCAGGCGCCCAGTTTCAGATCGACGGCAGCGGTCGCATTAGCGGGCCAGCACCAGAGCACGCCACCTACGGCTCATTCGCCACTTTCTGTGATCCCGACGGCAATGGGTGGTTGCTTCAGGAAGTAACAGCGCGGCTGCCCGGCCGAGGCCTTAGTAATCTCGATGTCGCGACGCTGACCGAACTCTTGCAAGAGGCTGAAACGCATCACAGCGAATACCAACCTACGGCCCCGAAGCACGAGTGGTCCGACTGGTATGCCGCCTACATCGTCGCGCGGCAGGACGGCAAGCCCCCCGAAGAAGCAGCCAAAGACGGCAAGATTCATGTAGAGGGGGCGAATTGAGCACTACGGCGAAGCACTTCGACGCAATCATTATCGGAACGGGGCAGGCGGGCCCGCCCCTGGCGGCGCGGTTTGCTGGTGCGGGCAAAACCGTCGCTATCATCGAACGCGATAAATTTGGCGGCACATGCGTGAACACAGGATGTACCCCGACAAAGACGCTGGTGGCGAGCGCCTATGCGATCCACACTGCGCGCCGAGGAGCGGAATATGGTTTCTCCATTGGTGATATGCGCGTCGATATGAAACGCGTCAAGGCCCGCAAGGATGCAGCCTCCACGAGTTCCAGCAAAGGAGTAGAGGAACGGCTACGAGGAACACCAAATTGCACCGTCATTCAAGGGCAAGCTCGCTTTCACTCGGCGAACACAGTGATGGTCAACGATGAGGTTTTGCAGGCCGACAAGATATATATCAACGTTGGCGCACGCGCTTCGGTTCCTGAAATGCCTGGGATTCACGACGTCCCGTTTCTCAACAACTCATCGCTGATGGACATCGGTTTCTTGCCGGAACATTTCATCATCGTCGGCGGAAGCTACGTGGGGCTGGAGTTCGCGCAGATCTATCGCCGCTTGGGGAGCGAAGTCACAGTTGTGGAAATGGGACCGCGCCTGATCGGACGGGAAGACGAAGACATCTCTGAAGCTGTGCGCAAAATCCTGGAGGCTGAGGGTATAAATATCCGGCTGAATGCGAAGTGTATCTCGCTGACGAAACGCGATGGCGGTGTAGCCGTCGGCCTCACATGCGAAGAAGGTCCGCCAGAAGTAGTCGGCACTCATGTCCTGCTGGCCGTGGGACGCATTCCTAACACGAGCGATCTGGGACTGGACCGGGCCGGAGTCGCTACCGACCACCGCGGCTACATCGTAGTTGACGATCAATTGCAAACGAACGTGCCAAGCATCTGGGCATTGGGAGACTGCAACGGCCGAGGCGCTTTTACGCATACTTCCTATAACGACTACGAGATCGTCGCGGATAATCTCTTCAACGCTGACCATCGTCGGGTCTCCGACCGGATCCAAGCCTACGCGCTATATATTGATCCTCCGCTGGGGCGATGCGGCATGACGGAGGCAGAGGTACGGCAGTCCGGACGCAGTGCCATTGCTGCAAAGTATCCGATGAGTCAGGTGAGCCGGGCCTACGAGAAAGGTGAGACACAGGGTTTCATCAAAATCAGCGTCGATGCGGAAACGAAACAGATTCTGGGTGCTGCGATTCTTGGCGTCGGAGGCGATGAAGTGGTTCACGTTCTGCTGGACGCTATGTATGCAAAGGCGCCGTACACGGTCATCCAGCGCGCCATGCACATACATCCGACGGTCTCGGAATATCTGCCGATCATACTCGACAAACTTGAGCCGCTTGCGTAGCCATTGCAGTCTTAGCTGATACGAACGTATTGCCAATACCATCGTCTGATTGCTTCGTTTTGACGTCTTTGTTGTTATGCATTCAGCACATACGAATCGATTCGGCGTACACGAACGAAAACATCTCAGGAGAACACTATGGCTCAGACCGGTGCTATCGAAGCGCGATGCCAAGGGGAGGCTATAGAACCTGCTCGCTGTCGCGTTGGAAGCGACGCGCTGGACACCACCATCCGATCCAGGTACAAGGCTGTGCGGTCTGCGACAAGTGCTCTGACGGCGAGTTTTTCGGCCGAAGATCAGATGGTGCAGTCGTGTCCGGAAGCCAGTCCCATGAAGTGGCACCAGGCTCACACCACATGGTTTTTCGAAACGTTCGTGCTGCGTCCGTTCCTCAAGGACTACAAACCCATTCGGGAAGAGTTTCATTGGCTTTTCAATAGCTACTACAACTCGCTCGGCCAGGAGATTCCGGATAAAGGCCTGCGCTCGGTCTTCTCACGGCCTTCGCTCGATGAAGTTCTTGCGTTCCGCGCACACATTGAGCACGAGATGGATCGATTTTTTGCGAGCGGCGTCGATGAGGAAGCGACGCGGCGCATTGTGATGGGATTGAATCATGAGCAGCAACACCAGGAACTCGCACTGACGGATATTAAGCATGCATTTTTCTCCAATCCACTATGCCTCTCGTATAGGTCGGGCCCTCTTCTAGACGAAAACGACGATCGAGTGTCCAAACTGACTTGGCATAGCTTTGACGGTGGATTAGTGGAGATTGGCTACCCCCTTCGAGCAAAGGATCCTCTCGATTTTTGTTTCGATAACGAGACTCCCCGACACAACGTCTTTCTAGAAGCTTTCCAGATTGCAAACCGTCAAGTCACCTGTCGCGAATACCTAGAATTCATGTCGGACAAGGCCTACACGCGCCCGGAATTGTGGCTATCCGACGGATGGGACACCGTGAAGCGCTCGGCCTGGCAGGCGCCACTGTACTGGCGGCGCGATGCCGGCGATGAGACAGGATGGCGCGTGTTCACACTTGCGGGTTGGCACGGACTTTCGGAACTGCTTGACACACCCGTATGCCACATAAGTTGCTTCGAGGCTGACGCGTTTGCACGTTGGAAAGGTTGCCGGCTTCCGACTGAGGCGGAATGGGAACATGTCGCGAGCCAAGCAACGGTCCAGGGAAACCTGCTCGAATCTGGAAGGCTCCATCCCGCTGCGGCGCGAGGTGTGGGTATACAGCAATTGTTCGGCGATTGCTGGGAATGGACTTCAAGCGCATATACCGGATATCCGGGATACAAACCTCTGCCTGGCGCGCTTGGCGAATACAACAGCAAGTTCATGTCTGGCCAAATGATTTTGCGCGGTGGGTCGTGCGTCACTCCAGCGAGCCATATCCGGGCGACTTATCGGAATTTCTTTTCACCAACAACCAGATGGCAGTTCACCGGGATTCGCTTGGCCGCCTGAAAGGACTTGTGCACATGGCAACCTACCTTGAAACCATCGACATCGAGCAGCTCGAAACGGCGGATACACGCGAAGCGCTGACTCGGGAAGTTCGGCGCGGCTTAGTGGCGCGACCGCGCTCGCTGTCACCCTGGATGTTCTACGATGCAGAGGGCTCGCGGCTTTTTGAGCGAATCACGACTCTTCCCGAGTACTACCCCACTCGCACAGAAAGAGCGATCTTAGCGGGAAACGCTGATGCGATCGTTGCTCGTGCTCACGACGATAGATCGTTGCCACTGCGGCTTGTCGAGTTGGGTGCCGGCAGTGCTTCGAAAACCTGCATTCTGCTCGAGGCTGCTTTGCGACTCTCGGACGACGTGACATATGTGCCAGTCGATGTCTGTTCCAACGCTCTCGAGTTGGCATGCGTAAACGTTGAACGCGCGTTACCGGAAGTGCGCGTACGGCCGATCGTCCGGAACTACGTAACTCACCCGCTCCAACTCGAATCCTTCGACGGAACTACACTCGCACTCTACATCGGCACAAGTATCGGCAATTGTTCGCCTGAAGAAGCGCGGCTCATCCTACGAAATTTACGTGCCCAGTTGCAAACCGGAGATGCGCTGTTGCTCGGTACAGACATGGTGAAAGACGAACCCACTCTTCTAGCTGCATATGACGACAGTGAGGGAATTACGGCCGCGTTCAACCTGAACATTTTGCGTCGCCTTAATAGAGAGCTGGGGGCCGACTTTGACGCCTCCCGCTTCCGTCATCGCGTGCTTTGGAATTCCATTGAGTCTCGGATTGAGATGCACCTCGAGAGTACGCAAGAGCAGGATGTAAGTATCGAGGACGCGGATCTCGATCTCCACTTCATGCCACGCGAAACCATCCATACTGAGAATAGTTATAAGTTCACGGACCAGGCCATTCGAAGCCTTCTCAACGAGAGTGGGTTCGAGACCAGAGGGGCATGGAAAGACAGCCGTAGTTGGTACGCCCTCACGCTTGCGTGCCTCCGGTAGTGCTTGCGGAGATGCGGTGATCGCTCAATGGCAAGGGCAGACCGGCTCCGTGATCGTTTGGCGATTTGAAAGTGGCGAAAATAGGGGCAGCACACGGAGATGTAGAACAGAGGAGAAGAAAGTTTATGTCGCACCATTACTCCGGCCCGGAATTTGGCTTCCCCCACGGGGACGCCCGCCTCGATCTTACTGACTTGTACGCCTTCCCGAAGCCCGGGGACGCAGGCAAGTCGATCTTCATTATGAACGCACATCCATCCGTAGGCGTGAGCCCGCCGGGACCCACGACGGAAGTTCCCTTTGCGGCTGAGGCGGTGTATGAACTCAAGATTGACACCGACGGTGATCTCGTTGCCAATGTCGCGTACCGAGTGCGCTTCACAGCGGACAAGAACGGAGTCCAGACCGCATCGTTGCGCCGTGTTGAAGGAGAGCGGGCTGCTGGCATCGGCGACGACGGACAGATGATCGTAGAGATGGCGCCGGTCTCCACTGCACGTGAGGCGTTGGTAACAGAAAGCGGAGACTACCGCTTCTTCGCCGGCTGGCGAAGCGATCCTTTCTTCTTCGATACGATGGGCGCGCTGAACAATTTCCAGTTCACCGGTGAAGATTTCTTCACCGACAAGGACGTGTGCAGCATCGTGCTGGAAGTACCCAACTCCGCCCTGGGCGCTGGAAAGATGGGTCTGTGGCATCGCATCGTGGACGGCGTAAGCGGCAAATGGGTTCAGGTGGACCGCGGTGCGCTTGCCTCGCAATCTGTATTCCTTACCGGCGACAAGATAGGCGCCTATCAGGCTGGGCAGCCGTTAGAAGATGCCCGTTTCATAAGTGTCTTCGCACATTCGCTGGAGCACACAGGGGGATATGCCCCGGAGGCAGCAAAGCGGGCGGCCGAGATTCTTCTGCCGGATATCTTGCCTTACGATCCCAGCAAACCGGCGTCATACCCGGTAAATGGCCGCACACTTACCGACGACGCCATTGATGTCTTTCTTCCTATACTTACAAACGGCAAGGTGACCGGAGATAACGTGGGGCACCACACGGATCTCCTCGACTCGTTCCCTTATGTTGGGAAGCCGCACAAGGTACGATCCGCGGTTTGAGAAGGCCGGTAGGATGCGAAGTTCGCGAGTTTGCTTGGATTGGTGGAAGCGTGAGATGTTGCCGCGAGAAGGTTGCGCCGCTGAATCTTAGAGAAAAATGGAAGGAGTCCAAATCATGCGATCTGATATTGTGCCCGGAGGCATCTTCCCCGACTACGAGCTGCCCGATCACACAGGCACCATGCGCAAACTCAGCGAACTTCAGGGCGACGATCCGCTGATCCTTACCCTTGCGCGCGGCCACTACTGCCCGAAGGAGCATCAGCAGCATTTGGAACTCGCCGCGTTCTATCCGAAAATCGCAGTGGCGTACACTCAGGTCGTGACGATCGCTACCGACGATCACCACACTCTGCAGGAATTCCGTGCGTCAATCGGAGTCCAGTGGGCCTTTCTTTCGGATCCCGGCCGAACGGTTCAGAAGGATCTCGATATCCAGGAATACACTGACCCCGAGCACGATCCAATGATCCCGCATACGCTGGTGCTCAAGCCAGGCCTTGTGATTTACAGCATCTACAACGGCTACTGGTTCTGGGGACGTCCGTCGATTGCGGATCTTTGGCGCGACCTGCGTGCTGTGACGAGCGAGATCCGCCCGGACTGGGACCTGAGCGCCCCTGGACTTCGTGAATCATGGAATGCGGGTGACTTCTCGCGTTTCCACGGGTGGAACAAGCGGAAGAGCTGAGAATTATTTGGTCTGAAACATGTGGATGGCAAACTATGTCAACGACTGAATTAGCGACGAAGCAGAGTCTGGCGGATAACTTCGCTGCATTGCCTGAGGAAAGTGATATCCAGGCGGGGTATCCACTTCCGATTGGGGGAACACATCAACAAGGGGACGGAGTCAATTTCGTTTTGTTCAGTCGCAACGCGACACGCGTTCGCTTGGAATTTTACAAAGACCCTGATGATTCTTCTCCGGCGAGGATCATTGATTTGGATCCGAAATGTCATCGGACGGGTGACGTTTGGCACATCTGGGTGCGAGGCGTTAACGCCGGACAACTCTATGGTTATCGCATCGAAGGACCTTATCAACCGGAAGAAGGCCATCGCTTCAACCCACAGAAGTTGCTTCTAGATCCGTACGCAAGAGCAATTGCCGGCGTCAAGAATTGGGATTTTTCAGCCGCTCGGGGGTACGACTCCTCAAGCAGACTGACCGACTTAAGCATGTCGGCCGTTGATAACGCCGGCACCACGCCGAAATGCATCTACACTCGCGACCATTTCGACTGGGAGATGGATTCTCCTCCGAAGCATTCCGCCTCCGATACAGTCATCTACGAGACGCACGTTCGCGGCTTCACAATCCATAACAGCTCGAAGGCAGAATGTCCCGGAACCTTCGCTGGATTGATCGAAAAGATCCCTTATCTCCGAGACCTGGGCGTGACGGCCATCGAGCTGATGCCGGTTCTCGAGTTCAACGAAAATGAGTCGCAACTGCTCAATCCAATGACAGGAGAAAGACTCAAGAACTATTGGGGCTACAATCCTGTCGCTTACTTTGCTCCCAAGCAGTCCTACAGCTTTGATGGATCGCAATGGCGACAGACCACGGAATTCCGAGAGATGGTGAAGGCCTTTCACAGTGCCGGTATTGAAGTGATCCTGGACATCGTCTTGAACCATACAGCTGAGAACAATGAATTGGGCCCGACTATCTGCCTGCGCGGCATTGAGAACTCGATCTTCTATATGTTGCAAGAGAACCAGCGCCGGTATTACAAGGATTTTACCGGCGTTGGCAATACGCTGAACGCCAACCACCCTGTCGTGAGAGAGTTCGTTACGAGTGTGCTCCGTTACTGGGTGATGAACATGCACGTTGACGGGTTTCGCTTCGACCTCGCTTCGGTCCTGGGCCGAGATGTGCATGGGAATATTCTGCGCGAAGCTCCGCTTCTTGAAGGCATTGCCGAGGATCCGATCCTGCGCGATGTAAAGATAATCGCGGAAGCCTGGGACGCAGGCGGCGCCTATCAGGTGGGAGACTTTTCCTCCACGCGCTGGACAGAATGGAATGGCCGCTTCCGTGACGATGTGCGCCGCTTCTGGGCTGGCGACGCGGGCATGATCGGATCGTTTGCACTCCGCATCTGTGGAAGCTCAGACTTGTACCAAAGCTCGGGCAAGGGACCCGCAAGGAGCCTCAACTTCGTGACTTGTCATGACGGCTTCACTCTGAACGATTTGGTCAGCTTCAAGCAGAAGCACAATGAAGAGAATGGTGAGTTCAATCGCGATGGAGCCAACGACAATAATAGCGACAATTGCGGGGTGGAAGGACCGAGCGAGGATCCCGGCGTCGAGGGCATGCGCAGCCGCCTGATCAAGAATTTCCTGCTAACTCTGTTTATCTCTCGCGGGATTCCTATGTTGCTCGGCGGCGACGAGTTTCGCCGAACCCAGCGCGGCAATAACAATGCCTACTGCCAGGATAACGAGGTGAGTTGGTTCGACTGGAGCTTGCTCGCAAAACACAAGGATATCCACCGCTTCAGCCGGGGAATGATCGCCTTTCGCCGAGCCCATCCTGTTTTGCGACGAGAGAAGTTCTACACCGATGAAGAGATAAAGTGGTTCGCGCCAAACAGCGCCACTCCCGACTGGGGGGACCAACGGCAGAAATCCTTTGCGTGCCTGATCCTGGGAGAGACAGAACCAGACTTGTTCCTCCTGTTCAACTCCGGCACAAGTCCAATAGACTTCTTTATTCCTGCATTGCCGCCCGGTACGGTCTGGCGATTGGCAGTGGATACTTCGCGGGAAGCCCCTGACGATCTCTTTGAGCCTGGGAAAGAGCCTGTCATACAGGGGCAAAACGGTTTCCGGCTCGAACCTCGATCAAGCGCAATTCTCTTAACGGACGACGCCGAGGTGCTTCGTGACAATTAACCCTGCTGCCGGGAAGCCGGCTGACCCCTCCATTCTTGCGAACGTCCCGAAGCTCGTCACCGACTATTACGAGTTGCGGCCCGATCCCTGCGATCCCAGGCAGCGGGTTGTGTTCGGTACGTCCGGGCATCGCGGATCTGCATTCGATGTGGCCTTCAACGAGGGTCACATCCTTGCAATCACTCAGGCGATTTGCGATTACCGTAAAGCCCAGAGCATCGACGGTCCGTTGTTCCTCGGGATGGATACTCACGCTCTGTCCGAGCCGGCGTTTGCGAGCGCGCTGGAGGTGCTTACGGCAAATAACGTCGAAGTTATGCTCTCCGAAGGCACGGCATACACCCCAACCCCAGCCGTCTCCCACGCGATTCTGCATTACAACCGCACACGAAAGTCAGGGCTCGCCGACGGTATCGTAATCACCCCATCTCACAATCCTCCGGATGACGGGGGCTTTAAATACGACCCCCCGTCTGGGGGACCGGCGGATTCCAGCGTAACTTCGTGGATTGAGTCGAAAGCGAATACCTATCTCGAGCACAGCCTCGACGGTGTGAAGCGGGTGCAGTTTACCGAGGCACTCGGTGCGCCCACAACCCACAAGCACGACTTTTTGAACGCCTATGTCAACGATCTCAATAATGTTGTCGACATGAATGTGGTGCGCGACGCAAAGATTAAGCTCGGTGTGGATCCACTCGGGGGAGCCGGCATCGATTATTGGCCACGGCTTGCCGAGCAGTATGGTCTCGATCTGACCATCGTCAACAAATCTGTAGATCCTACATTTCGCTTCATGAGTGTAGATTGGGACGGAAAGATTCGCATGGATCCTTCCTCGCCTTATGCGATGCAGAGACTCATCGCATTGAAAGACAAGTTCGATATTGCGTTTGCCAGCGACACTGATCATGACCGCCACGGCATCGTGACCAAAGGAAGCGGGCTGCTGCCCCCGAATCATTACCTTTCCGTGTGCGTCAGTTATTTGTTCGCGAACCGGCCCAATTGGCGTGGGGATGTCGCCGTCGGCAAGACCGTCGTGAGCAGCAGCATGATCGATCGTGTCAGCGCTGGCCTGGGGCGGCGCCTTTATGAAGTTCCGGTGGGCTTTAAATATTTTGTCGAGGGATTGCTCGCCGGCCGCCTGGGTTTTGGCGGCGAGGAGAGCGCCGGCTCGTCCTTTCTCCGGCGCGACGGCAGCGTATGGACCACTGACAAAGACGGAATCATTGCTTGTTTACTCTCAGCGGAAATTACAGCACGTACGGGCAAAGATCCGGGTGAGATTTATCGCGAGCTTACCCGCGACCTGGGAGATCCCGTTTACGAGCGCATCGATGCTCCCGCCACGCCCGAACAAAAGGCTGCTCTCGCAAAATTGTCCCCGTCCGACATTCAAGCTACTGAAGTTGCTGGTCAGCCGATCCTGAAGATTCTGACCACTGCTCCCGGAGACGGCAATCCAATCGGAGGAATCAAAGTAATTGCCAAAGATGGCTGGTTTGCAGCACGTCCTTCGGGCACGGAGGAAATCTACAAGATTTATGCAGAGAGTTTCCTAAGTCAGGACCATCTACGAAAGATCCAGGAAGAAGCTCAGTCCATTGTTTCAGAAACACTATCTCAAAGTGCGCACGCGGCCGGAACCAATAAGTCTTAAAGACATAAGCGGTGACAGGAGTTGGTCCTATGAGTAGCTCAACAATCGGCGATCGTCCCTTCGACAAAGGCGTTTCAGATGCTCTTACCGACTTGGCCTTGGACCTTAGATGGTCGTTCAATCACTCGGCGGATCAGCTGTGGGAACAACTCGATCCGGAGCTCTGGGAACTGACCCATAACCCTTGGGTACTGCTGCAAACCGTGTCTCGGGAAAAACTGCAAACTGTTACTGCGGACCCAAACTTTCAAAAACTCCTGGCCGATCTGCACCGCGAGAAGTTACTTGTCGAAGCGTCGGAAGCGTGGTTCCAACAGGCTCATCCGCGCTCGGGCGTGTCGACAATTGCGTATTTCTCAATGGAGTTCATGTTGAGCGAGGCCCTGCCCATTTATTCTGGCGGACTCGGCAATGTTGCCGGCGATCAGCTCAAAGCCGCAAGCAATCTGGGCGTCCCGGTTGTCGGAATTGGTTTGCTCTACCAGCAAGGCTATTTTCGGCAGGAAATTGATGCCGAAGGCCACCAACAAGCTTTGTACCCATTCAATGATCCCGGCCAGCTTCCGATTCGACCTGTGCGCGAGCCGAACGGAGAATGGCTGCGCCTGGCCGTCGCTTTGCCTGGCCTTAAGTTGTGGATCAGGGTCTGGCAAGTCGAAGTGGGCCGGGTCAAATTGTATTTGCTCGATACCAACGATCCCGCAAACCTCCCGTCCTTCCGCGGCATAACTTCTGAACTGTACGGTGGTGGTCCGGAGCTGCGTTTAAGACAGGAGTTAGTTCTCGGTGTTGGAGGCTGGCGGCTCCTGCGAGCCTTGGGACTCGAGCCCGAGGTCAGCCATCTCAACGAAGGTCACGCCGCATTCGCGGTGCTGGAACGGGCGCGCTCCTACATGGAAGACAATGGCAAATCATTCGACGTCGCACTTGCCGTCACCCGTCCCGGCAACCTTTTCACCACCCATACTGCCGTCGAGGCGGGCTTTGACCGTTTTGCTCCCAGCCTCATCGAACGATACCTCGGGAAGTATGCCGAGGAGAAACTGTCGATTTCGGTCGACGATCTTTTGGCGTTGGGGCGACGCGATCGACGGGACTCGTCTGAACCTTTCAACATGGCGTATCTTGCGATCCACGGCAGCGGCGCCGTCAACGGCGTCAGCAAATTGCATGGTCAAATGAGCCGACAACTCTTCCAGCCCCTCTTTCCCAAATGGCCTGAAGCAGAGGTGCCAGTTACGCATGTGACCAACGGAGTGCACACCCCTACCTGGGACTCTGTTGAAGCAGACCGCTTGTGGGAACTCCACTGCGGAAAGCAATACTGGTACGGAACTCTCGCAGACAAAGAAAAAGATATTCGTGCCGCCAGAGATTCCGACCTTTGGCAACTCCGCACAGATACCTGCAAGGATCTCGTCGCCTACGTCCGCAGAATCTACGGCCGTCAATTAGCATCTCGGGGAGCGTCGTCAGAAGACCTCGCGCAGGCCGCACTGGTACTCGATGAAAATATTTTGACCTTGGGATTTGCCCGTCGCTTTGCCACGTACAAGCGCCCGAATCTTCTCCTGCACGATCCGGCGCGGCTTATCAACATCCTTACGAATCCAGAGCGACCTGTTCAACTCGTGCTTGCGGGCAAGGCGCATCCCCAGGACATCGAGGGGCAACAAATGATCACGCAGTGGTTTGAGTTTCTTCGCCGCCCTGAGGTTCGATCCCGAGTGGTCTTCCTTTCGGATTACGACGTTCTCATGGCGGAGCATCTGGTGCAGGGCGTGGACGTCTGGGTCAACACTCCGCGACGGCCTTGGGAAGCGAGCGGCACAAGCGGCATGAAGGTGCTGGTGAACGGCGGGTTGAATCTTTCGGAACTCGATGGCTGGTGGGCGGAGGCGTATTCCCCTGAAGTAGGCTGGGCGATCGGAGACGGGCGCGAACATGGGGATGACCCCTCCTGGGATGCAGCTGAAGCTGAACAGCTCTATGCGGTGCTCGAAAGGGAAGTGATTCCGGAGTTCTATACCCGCGACGAGCATGGAATTCCACGCGGCTGGGTTGCCCGCATGCGCGAAAGCATGGCCCGCTTAACTCCGGCATTTTCGACTAATCGCGCAGTCCGCCAATATACCGAACAACACTATCTCTCGGCGGCAGCGGCATTTCGCCAGCGCGCCGAGAATCGGGGTTCAATGGGAGCCGATCTTGCCGCCTGGCGGGTTGAGCTGGCGAAGCATTGGTCAGCGCTGCGATTCGGCGCCGCGAGCGTCGAGCAACAGGTTGAGCAATATCAATTTCACGTGCAGGTTTTTCTCGATGACATCGACCCCGATGCCGTGGGGGTCGAACTCTACGCGGATGCGCAGAAAGACGGAAAACCTATCACGCAACCTATGACACGTGGCGAGCGCCAGGCAGGTGCCACGAGTGCCTTCACCTACAGTGCTTCTATTCCGACGAGTCGTCCGACTGCTGACTACACTCCGCGTCTCGTTCCGCGGCACAACGGAGCGTTCGTGCCGCTTGAGGCTCCTTTCATTCTGTGGCACGAGTCACCGTCTTGGCGATGAACTTTGAGATTGGCTGCTACAGCGATGGAAGATATCGCAGTCGCAGGTTATAACGATCGATCAAACAGCGGGAGCAAGAATCGGATCACTCCCGCAAATCAAAAAATGGAGGAATTACTATGCCCGACGATTCTCGACCGCTCGATCAGCAACAACCGCTGGAACTCATCCCTGATCATCCGTATGAGAGTTGGCATGAGTTCAGAGAAAGACTTGCGTATAGTTTTGG
>Ga0302320_10005802_pt1 | contig 27551 bp, 23 predicted proteins | sample Bog_T0_3_FD_202130 | JGI IMG/M metagenome (GOLD analysis project Ga0302320, IMG submission 202130) | Peat permafrost microbial communities from Stordalen Mire near Abisko, Sweden - Bog_T0_3 | ecosystem: Environmental > Terrestrial > Soil > Wetlands > Peat | place: Sweden: Abisko, Stordalen Mire...
TGCTAGCCAAATTCGCCTACGGCCCAATTCTCAAAGTTCTGGAAGAGCGCCGTCAAACCATCGCGGATGGCTTGGCCAACGCGGACAAGATCAAGCAGGAACTCGCCCGCACCGAAGCCATGCAGAAGGAAGTCCTCGACAAGGCCAATATCCAGGCCACCAAAATGATCGAAGAAGCCCGCGAAGCGGCCGCCAAGGTGCGCGAAACGGAAACGCAGAAAGCCATCGCCGAGGCCGCGCAAATCATCGCCAAGGCGCGCGAGGCCAGCGCGCTGGAACACGCCCGGATGCTCGCCGAACTGAAACATGAAGTCGGTATGCTGGTCGCGAAAACAACCGGCATCGTGACCGGCAAGATCCTGACCGCCGACGATCAACAACGCCTGGCCGAGGAAACCCGCCGGCAATTGGCGGCCTGAGTCCACCGCGGCTGACATGAAAATTTCCAAGCAAGCGCGGCACGACGCCCGGCAACTCTTCAAGAGCTGTTTGGTGGGTGGATTGCTCGACGAAAACAAAGTCCGTCAAACCGTCAACGCCGTGGCCCAGCAAAAGCCGCGCGGCTACATGGCGGTCCTTTCACAGTTTGAGCGACTGGTCAAATTGGATGTAGTCAAACATACCGCGCAAATTGAGAGCGCCGCCCCTCTCCCGCCGCAATTCCAGGCGCAAGTGCGGGCGGACCTTTCCCGGACCTACGGGCCGGGGTTGAACTATGTTTTTTCGCAGAACCCCGCGCTGCTCGGCGGCGTGCGCATCCAGGTCGGGGGCGATGTTTATAACGGCAGTGTCCAGGCCCGCCTGACCGCGTTACAGGAGAGTTTTTAGCAAATTTATATGAGTACATTGTTGCAAGATATCGAAGCGCAAATTTCCGGCCTCAAAACTGGGGTCACCAAGCAAAACGTCGGCACCGTCCGCGAAATCGGCGACGGCGTGGCCAAGATCGAAGGCCTTTCCGACGCCATGCTCAACGAAATGTTGGACTTCGGCAACGGCATCGTCGGCCTGGCATTAAACCTCGAAGAAACCGAGGTCGGCGCCATCATCCTGGGCGACTACACCACCATCAAGGAAGGCGATGAAGTCCGCACCACCGGCAAGCTGTTGCAGGTGCCCGTCGGCAAGGCGATGCTGGGTCGCGTTGTGAACGCCCTCGGCGTTCCGATTGACGGCAAGGGCCCTATCGTGGCGGACACGAATTATCCCGTCGAAAAGATCGCGCCCGGCATCATCCGCCGCAAATCCGTCAGCCAGCCGGTCCAGACCGGCATCATGGCCATTGACGCCATGATTCCCATCGGACGCGGCCAGCGCGAGTTGATCATCGGCGACCGCTCCACCGGCAAGACCACCATTGGTGTTGACACAATCATCAGCCAGGCCCGCTTGAACAAGGCCGCCTTGGAGGCGAAGGATGCAAGTTACCGTCCGCTTTACTGCATTTATGTCGCTGTAGGACAAAAGCAATCCAACGTCGCCCGCGTAGTCGCCGTTTTGGAAGAAGCCGGCGCCATGCCTTACACCATCATCGTCAGCGCCTGCGCCTCGGATTCGGCCACGAATCAATATCTCGCGCCCTTCGCCGGCGCCGCCATGGGCGAATGGTTCATGGACAACGGCATGGACGCGCTGATCATCTACGACGATCTTTCCAAGCACGCCGTCGCCTACCGCCAGGTCTCGCTCGTCCTCAAACGCCCCTCCGGCCGCGAAGCCTATCCCGGCGACGTATTCTATTTGCACAGCCGCCTCCTCGAACGCTCCGCGCGCGTCGGCGAGAAATACGGCAACGGTTCGCTCACCGCGCTCCCGATCATCGAGACGCAGGCGGGCGACGTTTCGGCCTACATTCCGACCAACGTCATTTCCATCACCGACGGCCAGATTTACCTGGAAACGGACTTGTTTTATCAAGGCATCCGTCCGGCCATCTCGGTCGGTCTTTCCGTCTCGCGCGTCGGTTCCGCCGCGCAAATCAAGGCGATGAAACAAGTCGCCGGTCGCATCAAGCTGGACCTCGCCCAATTCCGTGAGTTGGCGGCTTTCGCCCAATTCGGTTCCGACCTCGACGCCAAAACCCAGGCCCAACTCGAACGCGGCAAGCGCATCGTCGAAGTCTTCAAGCAGCAGCAATACAACCCGATCCCGGTCGAAATCCAGGCCGCGATCCTGTGGACCGTGCAAAATTCCCTGCTGGACGACGTGCCCGTGGACAAGGTTAAGGATTTCCAATTCAAGCTTTCCGACTATTTGACCAACCGCAAAGCCTCGTTGGTGGAAAAAATCCGCAACGAAAAAGCCTTGAGCGACGCGCTCTCCGCCGAATTGAAAGCCGCGGTAACTGAGTTCAAGCAAACCTACCGCTAACACTGCGGCATGAAATTATATTTGACATACAACAACCCTCCGGGGAGCGCACGCGCCATCGCGTGCAGTGTCTGGCGCCTCGCCAGACACATGCCTTAATCCCATTTTGTCCCAACCCTAGAAATCCATGCCCAGCACGCGCGACATTCGCCGGCGGATCAAGTCGGTCAAGAACACCGCCCAGATCACCAAAGCCATGCAGATGGTGGCGGCCTCCAAGATGCGCAAAGCCCAGCAGGCCGCGCTGGCGGGGCGGCCCTACGCGCACTTGATGAACGAAGTGCTGGCGGCCGTGGGGGCGGAAACCAGGGACGCCAGCCATCCTTTCCTGGAAAAGCGCGAAGGCACCAAACGCTGCGTCATCCTCGTCAGCACCGACAAAGGCCTGTGCGGCAGTCTCAACAGCAACCTCATGCGCGAAGCCGCGAAATTCGAGGCGGATACCATTTTCATCGCCGCCGGACGCAAGGGCTCCCAGTTCCTCGCCCGCACCAAGCGCCAGGTCGCCGCCGAATTCACCTTCAAGGACGCGCCCGTCTTCGCCGAAGCCCGCGCCATTTCCAAATTCGCCCAGGAACTATTTGTGAAGGGCGAAGTGGACCGCGTGGACATCGCCTACACCAATTTCGTTTCGACCCTCGTGCAAAAGCCCGCCGTGCATCAACTCCTGCCCATCGGCCAGATCGAAGGCGTCAAAGCCGGCATGGGCGCCGAGAAAACGGGCGCATTACCGCTCCAGACCGGCGAATTCCTCTTCGAGCCCGGCCAGGAGCAAGTGCTGGCCGCCTTGCTGCCCCACAGCCTGAATTTCCAAATCTACCAGATACTGTTGGAAGCCAAAGCCAGCGAACACAGCGCCCGCATGGTCGCGATGAAGAACGCCACCGACAACGCCAAGCAATTCATCAAAGACCTCACCCTCGAGTACAACAAACTCCGCCAGGCCAACATCACCAAGGAGTTGCTCGAAATCGCCAGCGCCGCCATGGCCATGGGATAGGTGGGATTGCGGACTGCGGATTTCGGATGGCAATGCGGGGTGGTAGGTGCCCCTCATCTGCGTAGCGGCGTCTCGGCAGAGCGCCGCCATCTTCATTCCTCGCCTGGCGCCATCCCGAAAGCGCCGTTCCCCGGCTGCCAGCGGCGCGAAGCGTCTTGGAGTGCGTGCGCGTAGCGCCGCTTTTAACCTTGAAACGGCAGTTGAGCGTGCCCGAGATTCGCAAAGGCCTGAGCGAGAAAGCGGTGCGGAGCGGCGGGGCATATCCGTATGGTGATATGGGCCGCCGCGACAATCCGCTTTATCGCCAGGACCTTGCGAAGATCGGGCGCGGGCAACTGCCGTTTCAAGGTTTAAATGTTCCGGCGAAGCCAAAGCCGCACGCCTCCGTCTATCCGCGGTTCCATCCCCTTCTTGCCGTCGCCAACCCAATCCTGCCATTCACTGAGCCAGGTGCTATTTCTTCCGCACCTCCTTGTGACGAACCGAAGACGCCGATATGATTCGTGTACCCGTCCATTCCGGTCTGCTCTACCGCTGCAAAAAGGATGCGCCCGCACACCGCAAGAGAGCCAAATGCGCCTTGAGGTCTGCGGTGATGGGGCTAATGTGATCCATTATGGCAACAGTCAAGAAGCGCAATACCAAGCATTCCGCTGCCCGCCGGGCAGAAGATTCCGGCGCCAGGAAGACAAAACTCCGCAGCCGTCTTGCGACGTCTCCCTCCCTGCGCGTTGAACTGCGCTGCCACCCAGTTGAACCGTTGCCGGAAGAGGAGTTTCCCGTGCGGTGCCGTTGAACTATCGCCCCTCACCGTTATGTCGCGCATCGTCCTTGCCACTCTGAACGCCAAGTATATTCATGCGGCGTTTGGGCTGCGCTACTTGCTGGCAAATCTCGGGCCGCTCCGCGAAGCAGCGTGCCTTGTCGAGTTTGACCTCCAGCAGCGGGCGGTCGATGTGGTGGAGACCATTCTGGCGCATGACCCGCAAATTGTCGGGCTGGGCGTTTATATCTGGAATGTGGCGGAGGCCACCGAAGTGGTGGCCGCGGTGAAACGGGTGCGGCCGGACTTAACGGTCGTTCTGGGCGGACCGGAAGTCAGCTACGAGACCGCCGAACAGGAAATTGTGCGGCTGGCGGACTTCGTCATCACGGGCGAGGCGGATTTGAAATTCGCCGAAGTTTGCCGCGATTTGCTGGAGGGAAGGCGCCCGGCGGAGAAGATTATCGCGGCGGACATCCCGGACCTGGCGCGGGTGGAGCTGCCCTACGACTTGTATAATGACGACGATGTGGCGCATCGCGTCATCTATCTCGAGGCCTCGCGGGGCTGCCCGTTCACCTGCGAGTTTTGCCTCTCGTCGCTCGACATTCCGGTGCGGCAGTTTCCGCTGGAAGCGCTGCTGGCGGCGGCGCAGAAACTGCTCGACCGCGGGGTGCGTCAATTCAAATTTGTTGACAGAACCTTCAATCTCAACATCGCCACCAGCCGCCGCATCCTCGAGTTTTTTCTGGAACGCCGGCGGCCCGGTTTATTTGTTCATTTCGAGATGATTCCCGACCGGCTGCCGGAAGCCCTGCGCGAAGTGATCGCCCGCTTTCCGCCGGGCACGCTTCAGTTCGAGGTCGGCGTCCAGACGTTCGATGAGGCCGTGGCCAAAAACATCAGCCGCCGGCAGGATTACCAGAAGCTCGCGGACAACTTGCGCTTCCTCCGCGCGGATACCGGCGTGCATGTTCACGCCGACCTGATTGCCGGGTTGCCGGGAGAAACGCTGCAAAGTTTTGCGGACGGATTCGACCGGTTGGTGGCGATGGGCCCGCAGGAAATCCAGGTGGGCATCCTCAAGCGGCTGCGAGGCACTCCCATTGTGCGGCACGATCAAACGTGGGAGATGGTTTACAGTGCGCATCCGCCTTACGAAATTCTGCGGAACAGGACGCTCGATTTTGCCGCGGTGCAACGGTTGCGGCGCTTCGCGCGGTTCTGGGATTTGACCGCGAACAGCGGCAACTTCGTGGAGACGACCCCGTTGCTATGGAGTGGCGGGCGTTCGCCGTTTGCCGCCTTCGTCGGGTTCAGCGAATGGCTTTACGCGCAAACTGGCCGCCGGCACGGCATTGCGCTGGCCACACTCGCGGAATTGCTTTTTCGATATTTGACTGCGCGTGCCGGCGTCCCGGAAAAAACCGCCGCCCAGGCATTGTGGCGCGACTGGCAGCGGGCGGGGCGGAGCGAGAAGCCGGCTTTCCTGGTGGAGTATATTCCAGACGAGTCGCCAAAACGGCCACGGCAACGGGCCACGTCGCCGATCCGCCAGGCACGCCATCTTGCGTAGCGGCGCCTGTTCCATCTTATGAGCTTTCAATTCCGCAATCGCACGGAAGCCGGACGCGCGCTGGCGAGAAAACTGGAGAGTTACGCCGGCCAGCCCGACATGCTGGTGTTGGGACTGCCGCGCGGCGGCGTGGTGGTGGCGTATGAGGTCGCGCTTCGCTTGGATGTCCCGCTGGATGTTTTCCTGGTGCGCAAACTGGGCGCGCCGGGACACGAGGAACTGGCGCTCGGCGCGGTCGCCAGCGGCGGAATTTGCTTTCTCAATGAAGCCCTGCTGGCATCGTTGCATCTTTCCCAGGCCGCTCTGGATCAGATTGTGGAGCGGGAGAAACTCGAATTGACACGAACCGAACAGCTTTATCGAAACCGGCCCGCGCCCGATTTGCGCGGGCGCACCGTCATTTTGGTGGACGACGGGCTGGCCACCGGAGCCACCATGCGGGCGGCGGTGCGGGCGGTTCAATTGCAACATCCGGCCCGAATCGTTGCGGCGGTTCCGGTGGCGGCGGGGGACACGCTGGAAGAATTGCGCCAGGAAGTCGATGAGGCGGTCTGTGTGCAAGCGCCGGCGGAATTCCACGCCGTCGGCGAATGGTACGAAGACTTTGGCCAAACCACATCCGAAGAAGTCCGGGCACTGCTGGAAAAAAGACGATGAAGCAATCCACAGCGCCACTTTGCGTTGTTTTCCGGGCGATTCTGCTGTCGATTTTCGCCCTCGCGAAGCACGCGCAAGCCGATTCCGTGGACGACTTCATGAAGGGAGCGATGCTGAAGCATCCCATCCCGGGTGCGGCCATCGCCATTGTCCAGGGCACCAACATCGTCAAGACCGCGGCCTACGGCATGGCAAACCTCGAAAGCCGCACGCCGGTCACAACCGACACGGCGTTCGAGATTGGCTCCATCACCAAACAATTCACCGCCGCCGGCATTCTAATTCTGGCGCAAGACCGCAAGCTCTCCGTGGACGACCGGATTTCGACCTGCCTCAAAGGCACTCCCACCAATTGGTATTGGATCACCCTGCGTCATTTATTGACACACACCTCCGGTCTCAAAAACTACACCGGCCTGGACGGTTTTGAATACACGCGCCATCTGACGCAGGCGCAATTCATCGCGAAAATGGCCGCTTACCCGGCCGATTTCAAGCCGGGCGCACAATGGGCCTACTGCAACACCGGCTACAATTTGCTGGGCTGGATCATCGAGAACGTCAGCGGAAAAAGCTACGACGAATTCCTGCGCGAGAGAATCCTCGCGCCCCTGCAAATGACCAACACCACCCTGCGCAATCCGGGCACGAACCTTCCAAACCGGGCCATCGGCTACGAAACTAATCGCGCCGGCCAGTTCGTCATCCGCGATCCCGCTCTGACCGACGTCTTCTCCGCCGGCGCCCTCGTCTCGACCGTCGGCGACCTGGCCAAATGGAACGCCGCCCTCGAGACCGACCTTATTCTAACCAGCGAAAGTCGCCGGCAAATGTGGACGCCGGTGAAATTGAACGACGGCACGGTGCATCCTTACGGTTTCGGCTGGTTCCTGTCGCCTTACCAAGGCCACGCCAACGCCGGCCACAGCGGTTCGACCGACGGTTTTTCCGCCAGTCTGCAACGTTTTCCGGATGCAGGCTTGACTGTTATTTTGCTCAGCAATTCCGACGAATTCGACATCGCCACGAAGCTGGCCAGGGAAATCGCGGTAATGGAGATGAAATGACCGCCCGCAAACGCGACGATCATCCAGGGGCGCGGACAGCGTGATGGGTCAGTCGCAGCGGAGTCCCATTAACACCTGGCTTCAGCCAGGTGAACCTGCGACCCAGAAGGCATGTAACTGTTTCAACAGTTTCGAACTTCCCGCCTTCACTCACGCGTTGCCGGAGAGCCTTGTCCGCGAGGGCCTGTTGGAAAAGGACCGCCTGGACAGGCTGTCCGCGCTCCGTGGGCGTAGCACGGGGTGGGACGCCTTGCGGTCACGTCAAAATAACTATGTGCGTGTGGTCAACCGCGCGCGGACATAATCGATGTGCTGCCGCAGGCTGTAAAACTGGTCCGCGAACGATGCCGGCACCTTCATCCGGTTCACCTCCGTTTCAATGGTGTCCAGCCGGGCCATCGACCGCTCGAGCGATTCACCGGGCGCCGCCCCCAACAAATTGCGTTCGAGGGTCAGGAGCGCGCGGTACCAGCGGGAGATCAGCAGTCGAATCCGCAGCCGGTACAGCGCCGGAATCACCCGCAACGCCGGAATCAACACCACCACCGCCGGCACGAACACCACCAGAATTCGCCGCGCGATGCTGGCCATCCAAAACGGCAGCAAGGTGTAAAGAAAACCTTTGCCCGACTTGTGATACCGGGCGGCATCGGCGCTGATTGGATAATCCCCCTCCAGTTGCGCCGGAAACTCATTCCGATGTTTCAGCAAACCGGGTTTGCCATGAACTTCCGCCGCCGCATCCAACAACAGGTCCGACAACGCCGGATGCAAATTCGGCCGCGCCAGCAATTCCACTGTCGGCCCGATCAACTGCACGTCATGCGCCGGAATGTTTTTGCCGAAATCAATCGAGCCTTCCGGCAGCACCAGTTTGTTGAGATAGCTGATGCTTCGCGAATAGCCGTCTGCCTGGGTAAAGTCGAAAAGCTGGATGCCGGGCGTCCGCAGCATCCGGCGAATCTGTTCCTTTGAGGCCGAATCACTCATCAAAAAGATCGCGTCCACCTTGTCGTCGATCAGGGCGTTGATGGCGTCTTCCGCGTCCAGATCGGAGAATTGGGTCGGCCCGTTGGATCCAATGCCGTTGAGCTGAAGCAGCGACAGAGCCAGCGCGCGTGTGCCGCTGCCGGCCGCCCCTACCGCCAGCCGCTGGCCGGCCAGTTGCGAAAGCAACGTGACGTTCGAGTTCGCCCGATAAAAAACAAAAAGCGGCTCGAAGGAAATGCTCCCGAGAGAGACGAGCTTGGCCTTCCCTTCGGCATTGGTCACACCGCCCTGAACGAAGCCAATGTCCACGTGGGCGGAATCATCGCAGAGCCGTTCCAGGTTCTCCAACGATCCCTGTGACGGCAGGACCTTCAACGTCACACCATTCTTGGCCAGGATGGCGCGGTACTGTTCCGCATTGGTTTCGAAGCTGCTCCCCGGCGCCCCGCTGGTGATCGTCAAAGTTTTGGGCGGCGCGGTCTTGAAGAACCAGAACACCGCCAACACCACGACCGCGACAATCAAGGCAAACGCGGTCAGCGCCGCGCCGCGGCTCAATCCGAATGCGTCCATGGAGGGAGTGATCAGGCGCAGGATGGTCGTCGAGAATCGTGTCGGTTTCTCGGTCTGGGGTGCTGGGTCATTGCTCATGGGATATTCAATTAAAATCCGGCGCTCACGGCGCCAATCTGGCGATCGTCCAATCCCCGCCGGCTGGGCGCGAATAGAGGAAGCGGTCGTGCAGCCGGCTGGCGCGCCCCTGCCAGAATTCAATATCGCGCGGAACCACCCGATAGCCGCCCCACCACGATGGCAACGGCACCTCGCCGTCGCCAAACTTGCGCTTCATCTCCTCCCATTTCATTTCCAGCATTTTTCGCGAAGTCACCACCGAACTTTGCTGGGAGACCCACGCCCCCAACTGACTGCCCCGCGGACGCGTCAAAAAATAAGCGAGCGATTCACCGGTCGAGACACGTTCGGCGGAGCCATTGATGATGACCTGTCGTTCCAACGCCAGCCAGGGGAACAGCAACGAGACATTCGGGTTCTCGGAAATATGCCGAGCCTTGCGGCTTTCCAAGTTGGTGTAGAACACGAAGCCGCGGGCGTCGTAGCTCTTCAATAAGACCGTCCGCACCAGTGGCCGTCCATCGGCCGAGGCGGTTGCCAGGCTCATGGCGTTGGGTTCGACCACGGCGCTCTGGCAAGCCTCACCGAACCAGACGGCGAACTGCTCGAACGGGTCCGGTTTGAGATTCGACCGGCTCAACGCGCCGCGTTCGTATTCCGACCGGGCAAGGTCAATTTTCATTCCCAACACTCCATCATAGCATGGATGATCGTTCAAACCTTTTGTTCCGTTTCGTCGCCCCAATCGTTAGCGACTTCTCAGGGAGCGCGACCGTCCCGGTCGCACGCGTCGGCGTCTCGCCGACGCACCGCTGCGCCGCCGACAAGTTCACCCGTTCGGTGGCAATTCGTCCGTGTGGTTAATGATTGGGGTGCTTCCTTCGAAGCGACCATTTCTGCCTCCGAATTAACAAACGGCAGGACCACGGATTTTACGGATGACATGGATGAAGAACCTCTTACCGCCGGGACCGCGAGACAGACGACACTCCGCGCTCAAGGAATAGCCGCGAAAAATCGCAAAAATCGCAGTGCGGCGAAACCGCAACCGCCAGGAGCGCGGACAGCCTTGTCCGCGCGTCTCTTTGCCGTTTTAAGGTCTCGCGGACAATGTTGTCCGTGCTCGTGAAGAATCCTCGCGAAACTGCGCGATTTTGAACGATTGCACTACAAAATGAAATGCCCGAAGGACAGGGTTCATAGGGGAACGAATCAGAATCCATTCCCCATCCGGTCAAAATTTTTTGCGTCTTTTGCGCCTTTTCGAGGCTAATCTTCTGTCGCCCATCCTGTGGTTTGTGCGGGGTCAGCCCTCACTTTTTACACTCCCGTAATGGGGCGTAACGGGTAATCGTAACCCAATAAGAGTGTTGGTGCTGGCGCATGATGTCCCTCTCGGCCTTCTGCGCGGGTGTGGCCCGCAAGCTCTGAATCGCGATATGGCGGGCAAGCCTCCATGTTTGTTCTGCTGACGCGCTGCCTCCTGTTTCGTTAAAGGTTCCTGGAGAGCGAGAAGTTCTCCAAGGAGAAAGCCAAACCTGACGCCTGACTGACGCTTCCTGCCGTCAGCCCTGACGCTTGGAACCAAGGTTAAGTCCTTGATTGACAACAAGGTTGACGCCCTGACGCCTCCAGACCCCCCAAAGCCCTCATCCCATCTCAAATCTCAAATCTCAAATCTCAAATTCCCATTCCACCCTGCCCAATATTCGATTGATTCGGGCCAAAACCATTCTGCAAGATAAACCCCTTGGGAGCGTATTGGCTTGTGGAAGGCTTGGCATGGGGGCCGGGCTGTTGTAGGATTTTGAACAAAGAGACGGATAAGGCTCTCGAATAGAAGAATTTATATGAAAACAAAACAAATATCGAAATATCGCAAAAGCGCGGCGATGGCTGCGGCCTGCCTGGCGGCTGGATGGCTCTGCCTTGGAAGCGCAGCTTACGGCCAACCGGTCCCGGCCAACCTCTCGCCCGGCTTGCAGGAAGTCGTCAAGCTCTCGCAGGCCCACATGTCCGACGACATCATCACTACGTATATCAAGAACTCCGCCGTTGCTTACAGCCTGAGCGCGGATGACATTCTTTATCTCAACAGCCAGGGAGTCTCCCAGGGCGTCATTGCGGCGCTGCAACAAAGAGGCGCGGTGGCTCCGGCGGTGGCTGCTCCTCCTCCCCCAGCGCCAGTCGCACCGGTTGCGCCCGCAATGCCTCCGCCCGCTCCCGCCATGACGGATGCCTATGTGCCACCGGTCGCACCGGCAGGCTCGGAGATCAACATGCCTTATTTCCAAAGCCAATTGGCTCCTTACGGAAGCTGGCTGGACCTTCCGCCCTACGGCTTGGTTTGGCGGCCGAATGACGCCGCGGTGATTCCAGGATGGCGCCCCTATTTTAATCAGGGATATTGGCAATACACCGATTCCGGCTGGTTTTGGCATTCGGAAACCCCGTACGGAGACATCGTTTTCCATTACGGAAGATGGTTGCGGGAGTATCGTTACGGCTGGGTTTGGGTTCCCGGATATGACTGGGCGCCCGCCTGGGTTTCATGGCGGCACGCGGACGGTTATGCAGGATGGGCACCGCTTCCGCCCGGCGCGCGCTACGAGGTCGGCGTGGGCCTGATGTATCACGGCGGCCTGGCGGTGGATGTGGATTTTGGTCTCGCGCCGGATGATTACGTGTTCGTTGGCTACGATCACTTCTGGGATCACGACTACCGACCGTTCCTGTTGCCGCGCGAGCGCTTCGGCTTCGTGTTTCGCGCCAGCCTGGTGATGAACGCGCACAGTATCGTCGATGGACGCCTGGTGTTTGATGGCTTGGGCCGCGACCGCGTGGCACTCTATTCGCATCATCCGATCGTGGTGGAGAGAGTGGTGATTCGGGATGCGCGCATTGACCATGCCCGTGAAGTGGAGCGGACCCGCGTGGTGGCCCACGTCAATGAAATCCGGGCGCGGCCGGCGGGTGATACCATGCGGCAAAACCTGGAGCACGGCGACGCCGTCCGCCGGGGAATTGAACCGGCGCGCGATCCGCGTTTGGACCGCGGCGGCAGGAATCCAGTTCCCGCCGGGCGCGGAGACCCGAAGGATTCCAAGGACTCGAAGGATTCCAAGGATTCGCGCAGTGACCGGTGATTGCGCCAGCCGGTTCTTGCCGGCGTAAAACTTCCGTTTTGTTCAAAGTTGCCCGTGCTGAAAAAGGCGCGAGGCAACTTTGAACTTTGCACGTTGGACTTTCATCTCTAAAGTTCGCTTGATGGCACGCAAAGAATCAGCGCGGTCTCGTCCTGTCGGGCACAATGTCGTCCTTGGCATGGTGTTGGGGGTGGCCGGACTGCTGCTTTTTTGCGCGTTGATTTCCTATGATCCGCGCGATCTCGCCGCTACCACCACCTCTGTCAACAATCCGTTGAACAACTGGGTCGGGACCCTGGGAGCGCATGTCGGTTATGGATTGTTTTGGCTGATTGGAGTAACGGCTTATCTGGTTCCGGTGTTGCTCCTGATTTTTGCCCTGGGCTGCCTGGTCGGCCTGCTTTCCTACCTGCCGCGGCGGTGGGGTTGGGGAATCGTCCTGCTCGTTTGTTGCATGGGTTTTGTCAGCATGTTTGAAAACAACATTCCAGGGCTGAGGAGCTACAAGGAACATCTGAGCGTGCCCGACGCGGGCGGTTTGATTGGACAGTCCTTTTACACGCACGGCTTGATCTACACGGGCAAGGTGGGTGGGAGCATCGTGCTGGCGGGGCTGTACCTGATCAGCCTCCTCTATCTTACCAATTTCCGGCTCGGCGAATGGTGCCGGCAATGGTGGATGCTCCGATTCGGAGGCGCGGCACCCGCCCCGGCCGTGGTGAATCAAGGCGACCTCGAAAAGCGCGCGCGTGCCTTGGAAAAACAGGCGCGCCAACTCCAGGAACAATTGGACAAATCCGCCGGCAAAGCCACCGCGCCGGCCACGCCCAGCGGCCTGGGTGCCGACATGCAGCCCGTGCCGGAACCGACCGTGCGGGATTTGAGCGTGCCGCAGCCGTCTGCCAACCCGCCCGGCAAAAAACCCAAGGAGCCCGAACGTCCCAAAGAACCGGCACCCGCGGAGGAAGGCGAAGTCATTCCGGCGCGGGAAATTGCCGCCGCCACCACCGCGGACATTCTGGGAAAAACCGCCGCGGCAGAGTCGCCGGCCAAAGACAGCTCGAAACCGGAGGCAACGACGGAAAATCCCGCCGCGCCCGCATCCGAACCACAGGCAGTCGCAGCCGTGGTCCCGGAAGAAGGCGTTCCGGCAGTCGCGCCGGCCAAGCCCAAACCGGCGCCCCGCAAGCCGAGGCAGATTGCCGTGGCCGCCACCCCGAAGATCGGAAATTACGAATTGCCGCCGCTGGATTTCCTGCAACAGGCCGATACCACGCTGAAACCGACCGAGACGAAAGAGGAACTGATGGCCAACGCCCGCCTGATGCAACAGACGCTGGCGCAGTTCGACATCGAAGTCTCGCCCGGCGACATTACCAAGGGTCCGACCATCACCCGTTACGAATTGCATCCCGCGCCGGGCGTGAAGCTGGAAAAAATCGTCGCCCTGAGCAACAACATCGCCGCCGCGCTCAAGGCGGAGCGGATCAACATCCTCGCGCCCGTGCCGGGCAAAAGCTCGGTCGGAGTCGAAGTCCCCAATCTTGTCAAAACGAAAGTCATCGTGCGCGACCTCTTCGAGGCCGAGGAATGGCGCGCTAGCAAGGCCCGCATCCCGGTGGCGTTGGGCAAGGACGTCTATGGCGCTCCCATCATCGCCGATCTGGCCGAAATGCCGCACCTGCTCATTGCCGGAAGCACCGGCTCGGGCAAATCCGTCTGTATCAATACCATCATCGCCTCGCTGCTTTACCGGTTTCCCCCGGACAAATTGCGGTTCGTCATGATTGATCCCAAGGTGGTGGAATTGCAGCAATACAACGCCCTGCCGCATCTCGTCGTCCCGGTGGTGACCGACCCGAAAAAAGTCATCCTCGCCCTGCGCTGGGTGGTCAACGAAATGGAGAAACGCTACCAGATTTTTGCCCGGGTCGGCGTCCGCAACATCCGCTCCTTCAACGAGCGGCCGAAAAACAAACCGGTCGTGCCGAAGGAGCCTGAACTGCCGCTGATGGCGAAAAAGGAAAAAGTCGAGGTCAGCTCGGACGGATTCGCCGTGGAACTGGACGAGGAAATCGTCGTGCCGCGCGACGAGGAAATCGTCATCCCCGATTACCTGAGCTACATCGTGGTTATTATTGACGAACTGGCCGATCTGATGCTGGTGGCGCCGGCGGAGGTCGAAATGGCCATCGCGCGCATCACCCAGATGGCGCGCGCCGCCGGCATCCACTGCATCGTGGCGACGCAGCGTCCGAGCGTAGATGTGATTACTGGTGTAATCAAAGCCAACATCCCGGCCCGCATCGCCTTCCAGGTGGCCGCGAAAGTGGACTCCCGCACCATCCTCGACGCCATGGGCGCGGACAAATTGCTGGGCAAGGGCGACATGCTCTATTTGCCGCCCGGTTCCGCCAAGCTCATCCGCATCCAGGGGGCGTTGATTACGGACGCCGAGTTGGAAAACGTGGTGGCCTTCATCGCGAAACAGGGCAAACCGAGCTACGAAGTCGAAATCCACCAGCAACTCCAGAAAGCCGGCGCGGAGATGGAAGTGGAGAGTGGCGGCAGCGGCGAGGACGAGGATTTGATCGAGCAATGCATCGAAGTCATCCGCAGCGAACAAAAAGCCAGCGTCTCCCTGCTGCAACGCCGGCTCCGCCTCGGCTACACCCGCGCCGCCCGCATCATGGACGAACTGGAAGACCGCGGCATCGTCGGCCCGAACAAAGGCGCCGAGCCGCGCGATATTCTAATTGACTTGGACGGCGGCGGCGCGGACGGCAACCCGGCGACGGGGGGGGACGAAGGTGACGGCCAGGCATAATCGCAGAATTGATGTAACGTTTTCGGTTTTGGCGGCATTTAATGGGTAGATGCAAGAACTGGCTGACAACGACTTGTTGCGGGAATACGTCGAGCACAAATCCGAGGCCGCCTTTACGGCGCTGGTCGCCCGGCATGTCAACCGGGTGTATTCGGTTGCGCTGCGGCACACCCGCAACCCCCAGCAGGCCGAGGAAATCACCCAGGCGGTCTTTGTCATCTTGGCGCAGAAATCCAGCCGGCTGGGAAACAAGGTCATTCTGGGTGGCTGGCTGTATCAAACCGCCCGATTGACGGCCCTGACCTTGATTCGAAGTGAGATTCGCCGCGCCCACCGTGAACAGGAGGCCATCATGCCACCCGGCTCGAACGATCGCGAACCCGATCTTTGGAAACAGATTGCTCCCTTGCTTGACACGGCCATGGCCGGTTTGAATGAGAAGGACCGCCACGCCGTCGTCCTGCGGTATTTCTACGACAAGAGCACGAAGGAAATCGGGGATGCACTGGGCGGCAGCGAAGGAGCCGCTCGTCTGCGATTGCATCGCGCGATGGAAAAACTGCGTCGCTTCTTCCTGAAACGCGGGATTGATTCCACCACGACCGCCATCGCGGGCGCTCTGTCCGCTCATTCCGTGCAAATTGCCCCCATCACGTTAATGGCACGAATCTCCGCCGCCGCGATCGCCAATGGCGCGGCTACCACGTCAACATTAACCCTGGTGAAGGGAGCCTTAAATGTTATGGCCTGGACGAAAGCAAAATCCGCCGCCTTGGCTGTTATCCTGATATTCCTGACGACGGGCGTAAGCGTCGCTGTTTTGAGAGCCATCCATTTGGCGCGGGTGGCGGGCTATCCCAGCCTGCAAGGCGCCTGGGAAGGTGTCATGCTGCTCGAATCCGCTGGCGTGGCTCCAGGCGACTCCGCGGCCAGCTCGCACGTGGTTCTCAAGTTGGCCAAAACCACCCAGGGATATACCGCGGCCACGGATTGGATCGAGATGGGCCGGAAGGACGTTCCCATGGGGCGGGTCGTTTACGAGTATCCTTCGCTTCGCATCGAACGGGGCCCGAACGACATCTGGAACTTGAAAGTCAATGGGGACGCCACTCAAATGGTCCTGGACCATTCGCGCCACTTTATCCAGCCCGCTCCGGTGCTGCTGCTGCGCACCGCCACCCCAGATCCGGTCCCCGGGCGCTTGGAGGAAAGCGATTTTTCCCCGCGTCCCGATTCCGAGCTGCAGGGCTACTGGAAGGGCGTGTTCGTAGAAGAGACTAACGCCATTCCGGTCAACATCAAAATCGCCGAGGTGTCCGCCGGCGTCTATCGCTTGGAAAGCGACTCTCCGCAATTCGGCTCCTACGGGGAACCGGGCACGTTGAGTTACCAGCGGCCGGAGATCAAATTTACCGACGCCCCCGGCCACGGCCTGTTTCAGGGATCGCTCCGCAGCAATGCCACCGAGATCATCGGTTCGTGGACGACACACGGTGAGACCGCCCCCGCCTTTCTCAAACGGGCCGATTACGCCGCGGAACACGCCCTGGACGCGTCGCGGGATTACACCTTCCGTTCCCAAAGCGATTTGCAAGGTCACTGGAAAGGTGCGTGGGTGGTGACGATCGGGCAGTCAAAAGCCTCAATTCGAATGGCACTGGACATCGCCCGGATGCCCGACGGGTCCTACTACACGACAGGGTCAAGAATAGACATCCTGGGAAATGGCGGGCCCGTCCCGGCTTCGGATTTTCAATTTGATCAGTCAAGTGTTCGCATCGAATGGAAATGGATGGGCTGGGCCTATGAAGGAAGCCTCCAGAACGGGAAACTCCGCGGCCGCTGGATGCAAGGCGGGGGCGCTTTCCCGCTGGTTTTTGAAAGAGCTTAGTCAATATAATGGCCAAGGAAATGCCGACCGACCTATGAACTCCCGGCGCGCCTTTACCCTGATTGAACTCTTGGTGGCTGTCGCCACCATCGGAATTTTGGCGGCGCTGCTGTTGCCGGCAGTGGGCATGGTGAAGAGCAGGGCGCAGCGGACGGCCTGCCTGGGGAATCTGGGGCAGATCAATTTGGGAACACGGATGTATTGCGATGATTATGAGGGCAGGACACCGGTGATCCGCCTGGCCTCGGGCAACCTTTACCAACACGGGTTGAGCGCCTTCTTCAGTTATCGGCGGCTGATCAAGAGTTATGTTGGCGTGAAGGGCGAACCGTCCCCGCAGGATAAGATTTTCGCCTGCCCGTCCGACACCTTTTGCTACGACGTGACCACGCCCTCGATGTCCGTCACCTACGTGAACCAGGGAGCGCACACCGTCACCAACACCCACTATTCGAGCTACGCCTTCAACGGCGGGATCAGCAACATCTTTGGTGTTTACACCAATTCCATCGGGATCGGGAACCAAAAACTGACGACCATCCGGGACCCGGTCAAAACCGTGATGAACGCGGAAGTGTCGGCGCTGTTCCCGTATTCATGGCATGAGCCGGGCAACGCCGCCAGCTTCGGCGCGGTCCTGTTCAACAACGGCGCGGTGCTGTTTGACGATGCCAAAAACATGGTCAGCTTCGTGGATGGTCATATTGGATATATTCGGATATTTTGGAATCCCAGCCCCGTCCAGCCCGGCGTGTGGGCACTGGCCCTGCAATACAATCCGCCCCCCGGCTACGATTACAAGTGGAGCGGAGATTAATCCTGTATCAGGCGAGGTGAAACCTACTGTAGAACTGCCGAAGCCGATTTAGGCGCGGCGCATTGCGCGGATGAGTTTCTGTCGCGACGATCTTGAAGAGGATCGGACTGCTCGGACTGGGAAAGTGCTCGATCGGAACGCGGCGCGGCGCAGGGGGCGGCTCGCGGTGGAGCTTGATCAGGACGGTGAAATGGTGCGGACGCGGGGCGGGGAGACCGAAGTTGCGCGGCGGAAGTGATGCCTCAATGCTCAATTTGGGCAGTGTCCTTTTCATGGCGCGTCATGCATGAGTTTCTTTTTGGCACACGGAGGTGGAGAGTATGCCAAGGGTGGTTTTCAAAACGTCCCACTGAACCTTCAAATGGAGGATTTCCTGGCGCAACGCCTGATTCTCAGCCTGGAGCTGGCTGACCGGGTCAAGCCGCTTCACGGATTTGGCCGCAGCGGCAGGGTACTTCTTCTTCCACTGCCGCAATTCCGCCACCGACAGACCGAGTTCCGCCGAAACTTCTTCCACGCTCTTGCCGCTTTGGCGGAGAAACTGCACGGCGGCATGCTTAAAGGGCTCTTCGTACGTCTTGCCTTGATCGAGATTCCGTTCCATAAATTCGTGTCATTGTTCAATATCCCAGTTAACTATCGGCGAAATTCGTCGCCGTGTTAATTCTGCGATTAGGAGTCTTCTAGCAACCCGCGTGCCACCGCAAAAAATCTCAAATTTGGGAGAAGATGAATTAACCCAATGAAGTCTTAACCATCAGGAAACGAACGGGTTGGGCTTCACCACGGCGGCGGTCAATCGCGGGGCAAAGATGGGTGCTGTCACCAAATACACCCAGCCGATGAGCAAATGCACCATTTCGAGCCAGCCCAAACCGAAGACATCCAGCACCTGCCAGCCGTAGAGCACGATGGCCGCAGCCACCAGCACGGCCCCGGGCAGCAGCGCCGCGCCGGCCAATCGCCACGAACCAGCCCAGGTCAGATCCCGGTCACACAGCCACGCGATCAGTTTGGCGGCGGGCGCATAAACCAGCGCGAGCACCAACCAAAGCAACATCAGACACAGGACGACCGCGATACCGACCCCCACCAGCAGCACCGGGCGCCAGGCACCCCACAACGGCTCCAGTTGCGCCCGGCTCATGTCCAAATTGTTCACCGCCGCGTATGAAAGCTCCAACGAACCCAGCACCGAGCTCAGGAGTGACGAAACGATAATTCGGTCCTTGCGAAATACGATTTGCACATCGGCACTGCGATCTAGTTCCGCCTCCTCATCGGGAGCGAAGGCAACGGAGAGAAACTTGGTTTCCGAAATCTCGAGAGCGTCGAATCCGGCCAGTTGTCCATTGGTGATTCCAGCCGCATCGGGCAGTTTTTGCGCCGCCTGCGTAATGACCGGCGCGTAGCAATGTCCCAGAAACCACACCACGCTCGCGGCCACCAGAGATGCGGTGAGAAGTTGGACCACAAAGAGCCGTCCATACCCGGCCCGCGCAAAGGCCGCGACCCCGCGAAAGGTAAACGGCTGCCAGGCCCCACGCAGCGGAGTTGGCGGAGTCTCGGCCACAGGCGGTGCTGGCTTGGCAGGTTTGTCACTCACGCGTTGATTGAGAATTGGTCATTGAAAAATGGTAATTGGCCATCGCTGTTCGATCCCGACCCGGAGACCGGATACGTCACACCGCAGGCTTGTAGGCCGCGTGCCCCACCCGGCGCTTTCGCGGCATTCCCGTTGCGCTGCGAAATGCACGAACCACTAAACAGACGAACCACTCCAATGCAATTTACGGCGGACGGTTTCGAAAAACGACCACCCGCCCATGTGAACCAGATTTGCCGCCCCATCCTGGCGGACAGTGACGGTGTCGCCGAAGTCGAGCCGGCCGCACATCTGGCCGTCCGCCGCCACGATGATCTCCATCTTCTCGCTCAATACTTTGACTTCCACGACAGAATCCAGACCGACGATCACTGGCCGGCTGGAGAGCGCGTGCGGACAGATCGGAGTAATGCTAATGACCGGCGCGGACGGTGCGATGATCGGCCCGCCCGCCGCCAAAGAATGGGCGGTCGAACCCGCCGGCGAACATACAATCAAACCGTCGCCCGCGTAGCAAGTCAGCGATTCGCCATTCACGCGGACCTCAAGCTCAATCACACGCGAAACCGCGCCATGACCAATGACGACATCGTTCAATGCGGTCATTTCGATGGTTTTGCCACCGCACTGAGCCGTCGCGCCCAGCAACGGTAGGGGAAGCAGGGTGTAATCGTTCGCCCAGATACGGTCCAGCGCCGGCACCAAGTCGTCCAGCGAGACCGCGGTCAGGAAGCCGAGACGCCCGACATTGATCCCGAGAATCGGTGTGCCGGCGTCCTCGCTTTCCCGCACGGCACGGAGAATGGTGCCGTCGCCGCCGAAGACGAGCAGCAGGTCCGAATTGCGGGCCACAGCAGTGGCGTCGGGAAAGGTGGCACATTTTAGCCCGGCGCCGAGAGCGGTTTTCTCGTCCGTGACGCCAATGCGCCCGCTGCTCGACAACAACGTCAGCGCCTGTTCGAGCGCGGCCCGGCTGGCCGGCTTGGAAGAGTTCGCCACCAAGCCAACGCGTTCAATTTTGTCAGGGAGTTTTTTCAAGCAACACCAGAAATTCTTTGTTCCCCGCCGGACCCAATAGGGGCGATTCGGTCTCACCGCGCCAGACCAGTCCGTGGCCACTGGCGAGAAATTCGCGCAGCTCGCGAAGAACGCGCGCGTGAATGGCAGGGTCGGTGATCACGCCGGCTCCGCGATCCGCTTCGGCTTTGCCCGCTTCAAATTGTGGTTTCACCAGGGCCAGGATTCTACCGGATTGACCCAACAATGCAACGGCGGCGGGAATTATCTTGCGCAACGAAATAAACGAACAATCGGCCACCACGAGGTCCGCCCCGGAAAAGGGCGGTGGGAACTGCGCGGAAGTCAACGAGCGGGCATTCGTTTTCTCCATCACGACGACACGCGGGTCCTGCCGCAGTTTCCAGGCAAGTTGGCCGCGCCCGACATCCACCGCATAAACCTTGGCCGCGCCGTTTTGGAGAAGGCAATCGGTGAACCCGCCCGTGGACGCGCCCAGATCAATCGCCGTCAGCCCCTGCGGATCAAGCCGGAAATGGCGCAGGCCGTGTTCAAGCTTGAACCCGCCGCGGCTGACGTAGCGTTCCGGCTCCGTGAGGGAAATTGCGTCATCCGGCTTGACCAGATCGCTCGGCTTCCTGGCCGCATGACCGCGCAGCAGCACCTGGCCGGCCAGGACGGCCCGCCGCGCCTTCTCCCGCGTCGGACAAAGGCCGCGCTGCACAAGGGCTTGATCGAGTCTCTGGGATGGCATCTACGTATTCGAGCTTGATCCACAGATTTGCTCAGGTAAACACAGAAAAAGTGGAAGAGGCGTCCCGCCTCTTCAGTTGGTTAACCCCAATCATTAGCGACTTTCCGGGGAGCGCGACCGTCTCGGTCGCATCCGTCGGCGTCCCGCCGACGGAACGTTGCGCGTCCAATGGTTTCACCCGTTCGGTGGCATTTCCTGCGTGTCGCTAATGATTTGGGTTGGTTAAGCCGACTCCGAAATCCGTCTTGCCAGAGGCGGGGAGAGTGGTTAGCGTTTTAAAGAATCGGAGCGCGGTTAGCTCAGTGGTAGAGCATCACCTTGACACGGTGGGGGTCGTAGGTTCAATCCCTACACCGCGCACCATCCTTTAAATCCTCTCTCGTGTCACAGGTCAATTTCACTCCCAATAAATCACTGATACGCCCCCCAATTCACGCATTCTACCAATTGGGAAACCGTTGAAAATCCAAATTAGAAAGGATAAGTTCAGCCCATGATAACTGCATTAGAGCTCAAGGCCCGCATGAATGCCCAGCCGTTCGTTCCATTCCGTGTCTGCATGTCGGACGGCAAAACCTACGACATCACCAATCATGATATGATGTTTGTCGCCCGCAATGCCGTTTACATCGGTGTCACCCTCGACGCCGATGACATTGCCGACCGGTTAATTCAATGTGCCATTCTGCACATTACCCGAATAGAGGACATTATCCCCGCCAAGGCCGCGTAATCCATCCCTAGGTTGACGGCGCTCTGGACAACTCCAAGCCGTGTTTGGAAGCCGTTGACCTGACCAATCCGTCGCCGATGATCATGGGTCACAGCGTCTGCGAGTGCTGCGACGGTTGCCGGCCATACAACGGGGCGGCGGCGGAATTGCAGATCTTCAGCCGTGCGCTGACCGCCGAGGAGATTCTCACCATCTACACCGCGCAGAAGCCCGAAAAGTGATCGCTAGCGTGTTTGGAAATCCGGCCCACCCTCCAACCGGCTCGGAACGGCTGTTCCAAAGGCGAATACCCCCACTCCAATACGCCTCAATTGCGGCGGCTTCTTATTAACACCTGGCTTCAGCCAGGTGACTCCGGACGCTGTCCACAGGAAACTGTTTCAACAGTTTCACTCTCCCCGGCCCCGCGCATGCCGCGCCCCATTTCACGTTCCAACACTAGACAATCCTTCTATACTATGCTACCTTCTCCACTGAAGGTCAATCTGCCACCCTTCACCACTATATAATGGCAACCCATGACCAAATTGCCGCCGTCCGGTTCCCGCTGAACCGGCTGCTTCCCCCTGCCCGCCGCCAGTCTGGCGTGGTCGCGAACCGTTCGCCCCGGACCCGCGCCGCTCGGTTTCCCAAATCCGTGCTATTCTATGTTCATCTCCGGCCCAATCCGCCAACCCCCATCTTCATTCAAGGCTGTTCAAGGCTGTTCAAGACTGATCAGGGCATTTTTTCCAACCCAATTTCAGATGCGTCTGCCCGGCGCCAATTGTGCCTGCTCGTGTCTAATCGTGTTATTTTTTCCAAATGGTTGAGAACCCGCGCCGAAAGCCCGCATGCCACATCCGGCTTGTCAGCGGGCGAAGCCAGCCGCTACAGTGAGGCCCGTGCTGTTGGTCCGCGCGGCGCGGGGCCTGCGCGCCTTCGGAAGATGCCCGCATAACTTATAAGTCTATGAACCGCAAAAACACTGTTTCCCGCCGCAAGTTCATGGGCGGCCTCGCCTTGGCGGCGGGTTACACGGGATTTCGCCCCGGATCATCCCTCGCCCAGGCCATGCCGCCGCCCGAAACGGGCCCGACCGGTCGCCCTGTCCCGACCGACGAATACGATAAACTGGCCCGGCTTTCGTTTAACGAAAACCCGTATGGGCCGCCGGAATCGGTTCTCCATGCCATGACTGGCGCGATGAAGTACGCCAATCGTTACGGCGCCCCGGACGGCGGTCTCGTCCAGGCCATCGCCACTCACCACGGCGTTTCGCCCGCAAACGTGATTCTCGGTGCTGGCTCGACGGAAATTCTCGACTTGGTGGATCAAACGTTCCTCGCTCCGGGCAAGAAGGTGCTGGGCGTCCGGCCCACGTTCGGTTCGGTCTATGAATTTGCCCGCGGCGAGAAGTCGGGCTCAATCCAACTCGACCTCCTCCCCGACCATCGGCAGGACATCCCTGCGATGATCAAAGCAGCGCAGGATCACCGTGCCGAGCTTGGCTTGATTTATCTTTGTAATCCAAACAACCCCACCGGCGCCATCGTGACCAGGACCGAAGTCAAACAACTGCTGGACGGCATTCCGGACAACCTTCCGGTCTTGATTGACGAAGCCTACTTTCATTACGTCGAAAGCCCCGACTACGCGACCTCCATCCCGTATGTGATCGAAGGCCGCCCGGTCATCGTGGCGCGCACCTTTTCCAAAATCGTTGGCCTGGCCGGGATGAGGCTCGGCTATGGGGTCGCGCCGACGCCATTGATGGAGCAGATGAGAGTCCATTCGCTGGCCAGCATCAATGTCCTGGTCAAGTGGGGCGGCGCGGCCGCGTTGAAGGACATCGAGTCGCAAACCAAGGTCAAGGCGATGACCCTGGAGTTGCGTAAGAAAACGACCGGCGAACTCACCCAAATGGGCTACGAGGTAATTCCGTCGGAAGCCAACTTTTTCATGGTGAACATCCGGCGTCCCGCCGGATCGGTCAACGCCGAATTCCGCCAACGCGGCGTGTTGGTCGGCCGGCCTTTCCCCCCGATGACCAATTATTTGCGGGTTTCCGTTGGGAACGCGGAGGAGATGGCCCGGTTCATGGGCGCGTTCAAAGAAATCGTCAAAACCAGTTGAACATTGGGATGATGCCGATTCTCGCAGTTGTGGCGTTGATGGCCTTTTCCGCCGCCAGTTTCTTTTTTGCGCTGGCGGAGACCTCGCTTTTTTCGCTGGGCAAATGGCAGGTCCGCCAGTTGGAAACCAGCGCGCCCGCCACGGGCAAAATCATCAGCCGCCTGCTCGCCCAGCCGCAGGACTTGCTGGCGACTCTCGCGCTCGGAAACAGTTTTGCCAACGCCGGCATCGTCGGCGTGGTGCTCTGGGCGGTCTTGCATGAGAACGGGCCCACGGATGCGGTGATGTTTGCCCTGCTTTGGGTCGTTTTGTTTGGCGGTGAGGTCGCACCCAAAACATTGGCGGTGCGCGCGCCCGAACTCTGGTCATGCCGGGTGGCGCGCCCAATGTTAATCCTGCAAAATGCCAGCCGCCCGTGGCGCTGGATCGCTCAATACTTGACCAACGCGGTTTTCGGCCTCGTCCCGGCCACCGTGGCCGGCCCCGTCGGGCTTTCCGACGCGGAATATCAGGAATTGCTCGAAACCGCGTTTCAACAAGGAGCGCTGGCCGCGGGCGAAAAGGAAATCATCCTCCAAATTGTCAGCCTCGACCGCCGTCAGGCCCGCGACGTGATGAAGGGCCGCAGTCAAATGGTCAGCATTCCCGACGACCTGCCGCTGGAGGAAATGATCGCCGCCGCGCGCAAGGCCGGTCATCGCCGTCTGCCGGTCTATGACGAATCGCCCGACAATATTGTGGGCATCCTCAATACCCAGGCGCTCCTGCTGTCACCGGAACAGGATTTGGCGAATGTCTTCGAGTTTCCGTCCTTCGTTCCCGAGAGCATGAATCTGCTGCAACTCCTGAAAAGCCTGCAACGCCAGCGCCGCGGCCTGGCCATCGTGCGGGACGAATTTGGCGGCACCGCCGGCATCGTGACGATTGAAGACATTCTGGCTTCCGTCTTGGGCGAGATCCACCATGAACACGCGCAGCAGCAGGCCGTCCTGGAAAATCTGGCGCCCGGTCGCTGGCGGGCCAACGGCGCGGTGCTGCTGGACAATTTTCGCCGGGAATATCCGCCGCTGACCCAGATTCCCGGCGTGGAAACGCTGGCCGGACTGGCGCTGCACGAATTCCAGGTCGTGCCGGCGGTGGGCGACACCGTGGTCGTCGGTGGACTGCGCCTGACCGTGCAGGCGGCGGACGAACGGCGCATCCGCGAACTGCTGGTGGAGGTCGTCAAAAAGAAATAATATGAGCGACCGGAACCTGTTCATCCTCCTGGCCCTGGCCGCCTGCTCGGCGCTTTCCTTCCTGTTCTCCGGGATGGAGTCGGGCGTCCTGGCGCTGAATCATTTCCGCGTCCGGCAATTGATGCGCTCCGGGGATCGGCGGGCCAGCGTGCTTTACGGCTTCCTGGAGAACCCGGAGGATTTCCTTTGGACTATTCTTGTAGGCAACACCGTGGTGAATTTCGTCATCTTCAGCGTCGGCTTGGCGCAACTGCACGCCTGGCTGTGGGCCCGTCCCGCCCTCTTGTTGCTGGCGTGCGCGGCGGCGGTTTTTGTGTTTTACATCGTGTGCGAGCTGGCGCCAAAAACACTCTTCCAGCGTTTTCCCAACCGGCTCACGCTGCGGCTGGCGCGGCCGTTCCGCCTGATTCACGGATTGCTGGCTCCGCTGGTCGCGCTGGCGGCCTGGTTTTCGCGCGGCCTCCTCCGCTACACCGGCGGCAAGACTTTCACCGGGCGCCTTTTCGGCAGCCGCGAGGAACTGCGCTTCATCATGCAGGAGTCGGCCCCGAATCTGACCACGGAGGAAAAGGCCATGATCAATCGCGTCCTCGACTTGCAAAACCTCCGCGTCCGCCACGTTACCATTCCGATGGCCACAGCTTCGACCGTGCCGGTGACGGCCCCAATGTCCGAAGTTCTGGCAATTTGCCGGGAGCGGAAGTTCAACCGGATTCCTTTAATTGACAAGAACTCCGGGCGGGTGGCGGGCGTGATCAACATGGAATGGGTGCTGTATTCCAGCGCAGTGGACCCGGCCAGGCCGGCGCGGGATTACATGGAGCCGCCGTTTTTTCTGCCGGAAGAACTGCGCTTGGAAGAGGCGTTGCGCCGGATGCAGCAAACCGGCTGCCGCCTCGGCATTGTTTTCAGCCCGGACCACGGCGAGACCGGCTTGATTGCCTTGCAGGATATCCTGCGCGTCATCTTTGGGGAGGTGAATCTGTAAATGGAGAGCGATTCCATAGGCGCCCAAGTTCTGCGCGTGCTGGCCGTGCTGGCCATTGTCCTGGCCAACGGCTTTTTTGTCGCGGCCGAGTTTGCCTTTGTGAAATTGCGCGATACGCAACTGGACCCGCTGATCGTGGACGGAAACCGGCGGGCGCGCCTGGCCCGGCACATCCTGCAAAATTTGACCTCATATCTTAGCGCGACCCAACTCGGCATCACCATGGCGAGCCTGGGCCTGGGCTGGTTGTCGGAGCCGGTGTTTTCGGCGTTGCTGCATCCGTTTTTGGGCTGGTGTTCGCCCCATGCGCAGGCGGAGATTGCTTTTGTGGTCGGATTTTCCGTGGCCACATTTTTGCAGATCATTGTGGGCGAGCTGGGTCCAAAATGGTTCGCCATTCAAAATCCCCTGCCCGTTTCGCTCTGGGTGGCAACGCCGTTGGAGTGGTTTTACCAGCTCTCTTATCCGGCCAATTGGCTGCTGAATCAGAGTGCGCGCTGGCTGCTGCGCCGCGTCGGCATCGAAGCCGACCCCGGCGCCGCCGTCAAGCATACGGAAGACGAACTGCGGCTGATGCTGGATCAACGCCGCCCCGGCGGCAGCCGGCTGGGCCACGACATCATTCTCAACTCGCTCGACCTGAGCCGCCGCACCGTGCGCGACGTGATGCGCCCGCGCATGGAAATCGTTGGTTTTGACACCTGTGCCAGCCTGGCGGAATGCATCGAGATCGCGGAGAAGACGCGTTACTCGCGCTTCCCTCTGTGCGAAGGCGGCAATTTGGACAAAACGCTCGGCGTCGTGCATATCAAGGATCTATATGCGTTGCGCTCGATGGCGGGCCGCGGCGCCGATTTGCGCGGCGTGGCGCGCAAGCTGATTTACGTCCCGGAATCGGCCCGATTGGAAAAGCTGCTTCAGCTCTTTCTCGAACGGAAACTCCACCTCGCAATCGTCGTGGATGAATGGGGCGGCACGATCGGTCTGGCCGCGCTGGAGAATATACTGGAGGAATTGGTCGGACAGATTCAGGACGAGTTCGACCAGGAAAAGCCGCTGCTCCTCCGCCGCGACGACAACACCTGGCAAATTGACGGCGCCCTGCCCTTGCACGAACTGGGCGAACTGGTGGGCGAAAACCTGTCCAGTGACGGCATCACCACCACCAGCGGCTGGGTCACCCAACGCCTGGGCGGCTTCCCGAAACCGGGAGACGTTCTGGTGCTCGGGCGGTTCGAATTGCGGGTTGAGGAAATGGACAGCACGCGCGTTTCCCGGCTGAAACTGTCGGCGATTCCGCCGACGGAGACACCGTAGTCCTGATTACAAACGTGGCGACGAATTGGAATAGGAAACTGCAGCG
>Ga0302320_10005803_pt1 | contig 27544 bp, 21 predicted proteins | sample Bog_T0_3_FD_202130 | JGI IMG/M metagenome (GOLD analysis project Ga0302320, IMG submission 202130) | Peat permafrost microbial communities from Stordalen Mire near Abisko, Sweden - Bog_T0_3 | ecosystem: Environmental > Terrestrial > Soil > Wetlands > Peat | place: Sweden: Abisko, Stordalen Mire...
CGGGGCTGACGCACCTCGGAAGCGCCAAGGAGCGGCAGGCCATGCATCTGGCGGAGGCAGCCAAGGCGGAGGCGGTGACCGACAGCATGAAGATGTTCCACTGGGGCGTCGAGGGCGGACGGCCTGTGCCCGGCGAGGTTGGGATTGCGCCGGAGTGGTTCTACAAGGGAACCGGGACGGTGCTGCGGGGGCCGTTTGAGCCGTTGACGGTGCCGGCGCACGCAGAGGACGGCGGCGAGGAGGCGGAGATCGCCGGCGTCTACATCGTTGGCGAAGACGGAACGCCGTGGCGCATCGGGATGACGGTGGGTAACGAGTTCTCCGACCACAAGTTCGAGAAGAGGAATTACCTGAACCTGGCCGGATCGAAGCTGCGGACATGCAGCGTGGGGCCGGAGCTGGTGATTGGCGCGGACTTTCAGGCGGTCGCGGGAGAGGCGAAGATCGTGCGCGGCGAGCAGACGATCTGGCGAAAGGCGGTGGCCACGGGCGAGCAGAATATGTGCCACAGCCTGGCCAACCTGGAGCATCACCACTTCAAGTTCGAGGGCCACCGCCAGCCGGGCGATGTGCATGTGCACTTCTATGGAGCGGACCGGCTGAGCTTTGGCGACGGTGTGGTGCTGGAGGACGGCGACTCGATGGAGGTGCGCTACGAGGGCTTCGGGCGCGCGCTGCGCAACCCGGTCCAGATTGCGCCCAAGCAAGACGACCGGCTGGTGGCGGTGCGGGCGCTGATGTGATTTGGGTCTATGGCTTACGCAGCGGTTCGATCACCGATGCCATGTCCTCATCGCCAAATCCCTTGGCCACTGCATCATCGAAGAGACTGCGCGCCACCTTTGCCGTGGTCAGGTCGAGGTCGCAGCGTGCGGCTTCGTTCTGCGCATAGAGCAGGTCCTTGGCCATCAGCCGGAGCAGGAAGTTGACTGCGTAGTTGTGGCTGGCCATGCGCGCGGAGACTGCGCCGAAGACGGGACTGCCCGGCGCGCCCGTCGCGAGGAACTTGAGCGCCTGCTCGCGGTTGAGGCCGCTGCGCTCGATCCAGGCAATGCCTTCGGCCACGGAAGCGATCTGCACTCCGCACAGGAAGTTGTTGATCAGCTTGAGCTTGGCGCCGCTGCCGATTGGGCCAAGGTGCAGAATCTCCTTGCTGATGGCCTTGAGCACCGGGGTGACCGCGGCCAGGGTCGCTTCGCTGCCGCCCACCAGGAGGGAGAGCTGGCCAGACTGGGCCTGCGTGCGGCTACCGGTGACCGGAGCGTCGAGGAAGCCGACTCCGCGCTGGGCGGCGTGGCTGGCGAACTCCGCGATCCACTCTGGGCTGACCGTGCTGGATTCAATCAGGATGGCATCTTTCTCCGCGGCCTCGAGTGCGCCGTTAGGCCCGAGCCATACCGCGCGCGAGGCGGCGTCGTCGGCAAGCATGGAGATGACGACCGACGCGCCCCTGGCCGCATCCGCGGGAGTGGATGCGAGGCGGGCGCCGGCGTCCACCAGCGGCTGGGCCTTGGCGGCGGTGCGGTTGTAGACGGCGAGCGGGAACCCGGCCTTGAGCAGGTTGGCGGCCATGCCGCTGCCCATGGTTCCCAGTCCAAGGATGGCTACGTTGGTGCTCACGGGCTGCTTCCTCCTTCGGATCGAATCGCCTACCCCCTCCCCCCCCCGGGGGGGGTGTCTTCAAATAGCCTGTAATCAGCCAGATACGATTATTCTGCTGCAAATATAACATTCCGTGCGGCTTGCGGGTAAATATAAGATTCGATTAGGTGAGCGTCCGTGCCGCGTGCGGGTCTCTCCAAGTCCTAATACCAGAATAGCAGGTTGAGGGTAACTGGAATGCCAACTCTATATCGTTATGGATCAGCGAGTTAGGTGGTTTGGGGGCTTGACAACAAAATGCGGCCCAAAAGCGCGGTTCAGGGAGTGGAAGGCGCACCGAAAGACAACTAGGGGGATTCTGCACGTCGTGCAGAATGACGAGCCAAAAGACAAACACAGGGGTCCCTTCGGCAAGCTCAGGGCAGGCTCTTCGCTGCGCTCAGGATGACAAGCGAAAAAGGGGCAACAGTAGATTCCCTGCGGGAATGACAAACAAGAGAACAGGCCACGGCAAAATGCGGGGATTCTTCCCCGTTCCCCTTCGCGGTGCTCAGGGTCAGGGTCAGAATGACAAGCCGTCGGCTAGGGGCGGGCGTAGTCTTCGCGCATGGGGGTGAAGACGTCGAGCACTTCGCAGTCTTCGAGCGCGGAGGCCTGATGCTCGACGTTGCCGGGGACGAGGAAGCAGTCGCCGGGGCCGAACTCAAAGACTCCGCCGGGATGCTGGAAGCGGATGCGGCCGCTGACGAGGTAGACCATCTGTTCGTGGGGATGGCTGTGGCGCGCGCCCACCCAGCCCTTGGTCATGGTGTGCCGGACCAGCATGATGTTGGGGCTGTACGACATGACCTGGCGGCGCAGTCCGGGCTCGGGCGTGGACATCGCTTCTGGGTTGGAGGGGATGACTTCGATCGCGGGCGCGGTGGTCGGGTTGGCGATGGGGTTGGCGGTTGGGTTATTCATGCCGTCCAGTTTAGAGCGAAAGCGATGCGCAGGGACCTCTTGGTTCGCGGCCGCACCTTGTGTCGGGCCTTCAGCCGTCAGATGCCGTGGGCGGGGTACCTGGGCCTGCGGCCCAGGCTGGTATATTGCGCGCCTTCAGCGCGCCTAAGACGGGTAGAACAAATTCGGAGAATTGCCGATGAATGGATTGCACGGCAATGGAGCAACGACAACTCTCCTGCACCTGAGCCGAACCTAGCAAACAGCCGAGCGTCGAACCCGGAATCGCCGTGTGCGGCGATACGGCGGACGTGCGTCTGGAGACGAAATCGTCTGGAGACGAAGATGGAACAGCAATTCCGCGGATATGGCGATTGGGGATCGGACGCCGGGCAGGGTACGCGGTTCGCGCATGAGATCCAGCAGGCGATGGGAGAGGACTTCGAACTCGATCCGCAGGTTCTAGATGCGCAGTTCCTGGATGCTCAGTTTCTGGAGGAGAGCTGGACCGTGGGCGTGGCGGCGGCGACGGAGAGCTGGCAGCGGAGGCAGCGGAGCCAGGCCGAGCGCGAGCGACAAAGCCGCGCGTTCCGCGAGATGGACAGCCTGGGAGGGCTGAATTTTGTGCAGGCGAGCGACTGGGTTGCGGAGTTGCGCGGCTCGATGGCGGCGGTTGCGACGGATGCGGGCAGATTGCAGCATTTCGCCGAGGAGCCGGCACTGGAATGGCCTCTCAGTCAGTCGGAGCACGAGCCGTGGGAGGGTTTGTGGGAGGACGGCGACAGCGCCGAACCGATGACGCAGCTGCGCGCCTGCCGTCTGCTGGGTGTGGATGCAGGCAGCACGCGCGAGCAGATCCGGGCGGCGTACCGGCGCATGGCAAGCCAGTGGCATCCCGATCGCCGGATGGATGAGGGGATCGAGGCAGCCAACGAGCGCATGGCCGCCATCAACGAAGCGTACCGGTTGCTGCGCGAGGGCGCGATGAGCGAAGCTGCCTGAAGAAACCCCACAGGATTCCATAGGGCGACGAGTTGATCTCAGCGGCTAAAGCCCTTTCTGTTTGTGCGCTTACGGACGGGATAAATCCCGTCCCCTTCAAAATGTCACATTTGATAGAGCGCCCCCAAGTGGGCGAAGGCGGGAACGCGCGGGACGGAGTATAACTCTCGAAAAGGCAAATCATGCGTTTTTTGGAGGGTTGTATGAAAGTGTTGCTCACCCAATTCCTTCTGGCTGCGTTTGCGGTGCCGCTGATGGCTCAGGGCGCGCCGCCACAAGGCAACGCGGACCAGCCGTACACGATGGAGTACTACTACAAGACCCAGTGGGGCCACCAGCAGGAGTTTCTGGACCTATTTCTGAAGAACCACTATCCGCTGCTACAGAAGATTGCGGCGAGTGGACGTATTATCGCGCTGAAGATTGAGACGCCCGCGAACCACATGACCGAGGACGCGCGCTGGGACTACCGGGTGACGATTACGTATAAGAACTCCGCGTTGGCGACGACAGCCAACCCCGACGAAGACGCGCTAATCCGCCAGCTCTACCCCGACCAGGAGACGTATAAGCGCGAGGAGCAGCGGCGCTTCGAGATTCTGCTGGCGCACTGGGACCTGCCCTTGACCGACATCACGCCAGCGAAGAAATAATTCCGAACCTCTTGCATCGCTGCATGGATGATCCAGCGCGGGACAATTCCTGAGCGCAATTCGCAGCCACGGGGTAAAGTGGATGGCGAGCGCGAGCAGGTGGATGTGCGCGCGCCAAAGACGATTGAGATTCGAAGGGACGAGAGATGGGAAAGTGGACGCGGCGGGATCTGGTGAAGGCGGGGCTGGCGGCATCGGCCGGGGTGATGACGGGGAGCGACTTGCTGGCGCAGGCGAGCGAGCCGAGCAAGGCGGCCGCAGCACCGACGCGTGCAGGCGCACTGGCTGCGGACGCGAATGCTCCCAACACGCTGCGCGAGCGGCTGCTGCTGGACTACGGCTGGCGTTTTGCCCTGGGCAACGCCAACGATCCGGACAAGGATTTCGGTTTCGGCAAGCTGCGCGGCAGCGGGACGTTTGCCAAGGCCGGCCAGGTGGACGGGCCCGCCTCGCTGCGATTCAACGATTCGGCGTGGAGCAAGATCGATCTGCCGCACGACTGGGCGATCGACCTGCCCTTCGTCAACAATCCGGTGCTGATTGGGCACGGGGCCAAGCCGCTGGGGCGGGAGTATCCGGAGACCAGCGTTGGCTGGTACCGGCGCGAGTTTGTGCTGCCGGGGAGCGATGCGGGACGGAGAATCTGCGTGGAGTTTGACGGCATCTTCCGCAATGCGACGGTGTTCTTCAATGGCCACTACATTACCGAAAACATGAGCGGGTATGCGCCGCTGAATATCGATCTGACGGATTTTGCCAACTTTGCGGACAAGGCCGCGATCGACCGGGCGGCGGCGGACCAGGCACGGCTGGCGGCGGCGGGCAGCGATGCGGCGGCAGCGGCGAGAATCCGCAACGGGGTACAGGTACCGGGAAGAAATGTGCTGGTGGTGCGGGTGGATGCGACGCTCGACGAGGGATGGTTCTATGAAGGCGCGGGAATCTATCGGCACGCGTGGCTGACCAAGATGGCGCCGGCGCATATCGCGCGCTGGGGCACCTATGTGCGGACGGAATTTGCGAAAGAAACCGGAGTGGTTACAAGTTCCGATCCGGCGACCGTATTTGTAAGCACAGAGGTTACGAATGAGAGCGATGCAGCGGTTTCCGGGGTGATCCATGCGGCGCTGGTGGACGCGGCGGGCAAGACGGTGGCGACGGCAGTGTCGCAGCCGGCGACGATTGCGGCAGGCGAGGGGCACACGTTTGCGATGAAGGCGACGGTAAGCCGGCCGGCGCTGTGGTCGTGCGAGGAGCCGCATCTTTACCGGGCGGTGACGACGCTGGAGGTGGGCGGCAACGCGGTGGACCGGGACGCGACGACGTTCGGCATTCGCACGCTGAAGTTCGATGTTGCCAAGGGGTTCCTGCTGAATGGCAAGCCGGTGAAGATCAAGGGGACCTGCAATCATCAGGACCACGCGGGGGTGGGCGAGGCGATTCCCGACCGCATCCAGGCGTACCGGCTGGAGCGGCTGAAGTGGATGGGCTCGAACGGATGCAGGACGTCGCATAATCCGCCGACGCCGGAGTTTATGGACGCGTGCGACCGGATGGGCATGCTGGTGATGGACGAGACGCGGATGATGTCGTCGAACCCGGAGGGAATAAGCGAGCTGGAACGGCTGATCAAGCGCGACCGCAACCATCCGAGCGTGGTGATCTGGTCGCTGGGCAACGAGGAGCCGCAACAGGGGTCAGTGAGCGGGGCACGGGTGGTGGCGTCGATGAAGCGCTTGCAGCGGAAGCTCGATCCGTCGCGAGTATCGACCGCGGCGATGAACGGCGGCTGGGGCGGGGTGGGCATCTCGAATGTGCTGGACGTGATGGGCTGCAACTACAGCGACCGGCTGATCGACAAGTACCACAGCGACTATCCGAAGCAGCCGATGATTGGGACGGAGACGGCGAGCACGGTGGCCACGCGGGGCATCTACGCGAACGATAAGGTGCGCGGATACGAGAGCGCGTACGACACGGAGAAGCCGGGCTGGGGTAATACGGCCGAGGAGTGGTGGACGTTCTACGACGAACGCGAGTGGCTGGCGGGCGGATTTGCGTGGACCGGCTTCGACTACCGGGGCGAGACGACGCCCTATAGCTGGCCGTGCATCAGCTCGCATTTCGGGATACTGGATACGTGCGGGTTTGCCAAGGACACGGCCTGGTACTACAAGGCATGGTGGGGCGCGGAGCCGGTGCTGCACCTGCTGCCGCACTGGAACTGGGAGGGCAAGGAAGGCGAGGAGATCGCGGTGTGGGCCTATTGTAACCAGGAGAGTGTCGAATTATTTTTGAATGGCGCGAGCCTGGGATCGCAGCCGGTGAAGAGGAACGGACACCTGGAGTGGAAGGTGAAGTATGCGCCGGGCGTGCTGGAGGCGCGCGCGAGCAAGGGCGGCAAGGTGGTGTTGACCGACAAGCGGGAGACGGCCGGGCCGGCGGCGAGGATTGTGGCCGAGGCAGACCGGCCAAAGCTCGCGGCGGATGGGCAGGACCTGGCGGTGATCAACGTAAGCATTGTGGACGTGCAGGGACGGGCGGCGCCGAACGCGGGCAACAAGGTGAGCTTTGCGGTGAGCGGGCCGGGCACGGTGATCGGGGTTGGGAACGGCGATCCAAGCTGCCACGAGCCAGATCGGGCGACCGAGCGCAGCGCGTTCAATGGGCTGTGCATGGCGATCGTGCAGAGCAAGCGGGGCGAAGCAGGGACGATTACGGTGACCGTGACCTCAGCCGGGTTGGAGACGGCGACGGTAGAGGTGACGGCTGCCGCGGGGGCGCTGCCGCCAGTTGCCTGATGTTCCGGGGGAGTTCTCGCGTCTTTCATTTGGATAACCGGAACTGAGGCTTATCCTTAAGGGATGAGAGATTTGTCGCGTGGCGTGGCGCTGTGTGCGCTGCTGGTGATGGGTGGAGCGAGGATGGCGTGCGGGCTGGAGGCGAAGGTCTCGGCGCAGGCGCTGGAGCGGACCCTGCGGACGCAGCTCTTCAACGGTCCGCAAGGCCGGTACTACATGCGCGGAGACGCGACGACGGCGTGCTTTGTGTATGCGGAGTCGCCGCATGTATCGTTTCGGGACGACCGCGTTGTGGTGCATGTGCACACCAAGTCAAAAATTGGGACGGCGCTGCACGGTGCCTGCATAGGAGTGACGCTGACGACCGACGCGGATGTGTCGTTCATCCCGGAGGCGGAGGGCGTGTCGGTGGGCTTTCGCGATGCCAGGATCGAAAAAGTGAGCGAGTCGAAGGAGCTGAATTTTCTGCTGGAGCCATTCCTCAGCCACAAGCTGCCGGCGGAGATGAAGGTGAACGCCGCCGACATTGTGGGCAAGCTGCTAAGCCAGTCGGTAGCGACGACCGGATATACGTTGACGCTGGATTCGCTGAAGCTGCACTCGATGCAGGTGGACCACAATGCGCTGGTGATGGATGTGGATGCGGATGTGAGCCTGGACTGAGGGGGCGCTGAGCGGCAGACCTAAGAATATGCGGGGTCTGTGCTTTTGTTCCGGGCTACACAATGGTGCATCGCGTTAGACCTTTCCAGGTACCGCGGGCACCGCCTGCGCCCCGTCATGTGATTGGAAATACTAGCACAGTTAACGATAACGTTAGCGGGCCCATTTTCTCTTGACATCGCTACCGCGGCAAGTCTAAATTCCCCAAATCGAACTCGACTCAACTGTGGTCCATGCGCCTGCGCAGTATCCAATTTCCCACGAGGATTCTATGACACACAAAATAACCGACCTTGGCCGTCCTCTTTGGAGCGCGGCAAGCATTTTATTGTGCCTGTTGCTGCTGCTTGCTGGCCCGGTTAAGCTCAAGGCGCAGACGGGTGGGACAGGTTCCATCGAAGGTACGGTTACCGATCCCAAGGGTTTGGTGGTGGCGGGGGCCACGGTAACAGCCACAGACACGTCGACCGGGGTGAAGACCACGGCCACCACGACCGATGCGGGGCGGTACACGATCTCGTTGCTGCTGCCGGACAGCTACGATGTGACAGTGGCGGCGCCTGGCTTCTCGACGCTGACCCAGGAACACGTGGTGGTGGCTGCGCTTGCCGACGTGGCGTTGAACCCACGGTTGGCCCTGGGCACGGCCACGGAGACGGTGACTGTGACCGATGCTCCGTCGGCCCTACAGACGGAAGACCTGAAGTTGGGGGCCAGCGTCAACAATGAAACCTACGATTCGCTGCCGGTGGCGCAAAACCAGTCTGCGCGCGACCCGTCGGCCTTTATTGGAGCTGTGGCCGGCGTGAACAGCTTCAGCGTGCAGGCTGCGGGACCTTCGACGGCATCGTTCAACGGCGGGCAGACGTATCAGAATGAGACCTACGTCGAAGGTCTACCGATGACCAGTGCCGGGACCGAGAGCGACACGCGCAATCTTGCGTTCGGCGTCTCCGTGGAGGCGGTCGAGCAGTTTCAGGTTGCGGTGACCGGCTCGGAGGCGAGTTATGAAGGTCAGGGCGTCTCAAACTTTATTGTCAAGTCCGGAGGTAACAAGTTTCACGGCGGGATCTACGAATTTTTCCGAAACACGGACCTCGACTCGAAGAACTTCTTCTCGTCCGCACCATCGGTCGAGCATCAGAACGAGTTCGGGGGCAGCATCAGCGGGCCTGTGTTCAAGAACAAGCTGTTTTTCTTCGCCAACTACGACGGATACCGGTTCGATTCAGCAACACCCCCTGCGCTGCAGACCATTCCTACGGTGGCGGAGCGGAATGGAGATTTCAGCGCCTTCGCCGCCACCGTTCCCATCTACGACCCCACCACATGCCTGACGACAAACGCTTCGGGATCCTGCACCAGCCGCCAGCAGTTCTCGTACCTGGGCGTGCTTAATGTGATCGATCCTAAACGCCTTTCGACGGCAGCGAAGTCGTTCCAATCCTATTTGCCGACGACGAATTACGATGGAACTGCTCTGGGCACGGGAATCTCCGGGAACTATGACGCTTCGCTTCCCAATCTTGTGAACAACGATAGCGGCACCGCCAAAGTCGATTACGATCTCTCCCCCAAGAACCGTATTTCAGGCGTGTTCAGCAGAGGAAAGTATGCGAATCCTGTGGTTGGAAGTTTGTCCGCCGCGGGCCTTACCACGAACTCGACGCTGCCGGTTCCGTATACCGACGGGCGCGGCGTGATCGAATATGCCACGCTGGCCCAGGTACACGATGCCCATGTCTTTCGCCCCAACCTAATCAACGATTTTGGCTACGGACTGAGCCGTCTGTTCATTCCGCTGACCAGCAATACTGGGGGCGGCAACTATCCTTCCAAAGCCACCCTTACGGGCCTGCCTCCGGGGATCGCGAGCACCGGCTTCCCGGATGTCACCTTTAACGGCACCGGCAACCAACCCGTCAGCTGGGATGGAACGAACTCGCACGCATACAACGAGACGCAGACGACCTTCACGGCGCAGGACAATGTTCTGTGGACGAAGGGCAAGCACCAGGTCACGATCGGATACCAGTGGCAGGCGCTGCAGGATAACGAGAACATCCCGCTGACCGGGACCCAGGCCGGGTTTACGTTTGGTCCCAATGAGACGGCCAACTTCGTTGGTGGCGCCAGCAATTCGTCGGCGATCAACACGTCGACCGGCCTGGCCTACGCAAGTTACCTGCTGGGAGCTGTAGACAGCAGCATCATTACCCAGAACGCAGTCATCGAAACCGGCGGCCGCTACAAGACCAACGCTGCCTATATTCAGGACAACATCCAGCTGACGCCCAGCCTGACCGTGAATGTCGGCCTGCGCTGGGATGTATGGACTCCCTTCACTGAATCCGAAGACCGCATGTCCTTTTTCAATCCCAATATTGCCAATCCGGTGGCGGGCAACCTACTGGGAGGATTGCAGTTTGCCGGTAACGGTACGGACAGCTGCCACTGCAGCACGCCGGTTCAGACCCACTACCATGAGCTTGGCCCACGCATCGGGTTTGCGTACAAGGTCAACAACACCACCGTGATTCGGGGCGCTTACGATATTTTCTATGCTCACGCCGGAGGAGTTGGAGGGCGCACCGATGGACGCCAGGGCCTGGGCCAGATCGGGTTCGACAATAATGGCAACCAAGCAAGTACGGTTAACGGCCAGCCTGCCTATTACTGGGATGGCGGCATACCCGGCAATGTTCTCTCGCCTCCATTCATCAATCCGAGCTATGGCATCGGCAACATCCTGAGCACCCAGGCTGGTGCCGCGGCCATCGGAGCCGGACCTGGAACCGCAGTCGCCCTCAACTACGGCGATCCGGCCAAGGGTGCGCAAGCTCCCCAGTACCAGGATTTCTTTTTCAACATCCAGCGCTCGCTGGGGCGGAATACCACGCTGAGTGTGGCCTACAGCGGCAGCGTCGGCCGGTACCTGCCCGGGGCCGGTGTTGCGGGGCCGTTCACAGATCAGATCCCGCTGCAGTATCTTCCTCTTGGCGCAGATCTGAACGACGCATTCCCGGCAGGCGGCGGCTCGGTGACAGCGACCCAGGCGGGCCCTTTCAAGGGCATGACGTTTGCGCCGCCCTTCCCCGGCTTCTCGGGAACGCTTGCCACGGCGCTGAGACCGTATCCGCAATACAGCAGCCTCGCCGATCCCTGGCTTGACGTCGGAACTTCCTCTTACAACTCGCTGCAGGCGACCTTGACCCGGCGCATGACGAACGGCCTGGCGGTGATGGTCAACTACACGTTCAGCAAGGAAGAGGACGATATTGCAGGGGTGCGACTACCGGGAGCGGACTATCTTGAGTATTCGGTGGGATCGCTCGATCGCAAGCATGTTCTGCAATCGACCGTCGTCTACAAGCTGCCGTTCGGCGCAGGACGGCGCTTCCATTCGAGCAACGCCATCGTCGATGGAATCGCCGGAGGCTGGCAACTCGCAGGAGTCGTCCAGGTCAACACAGGCGCTCCGATCTCTGTGGGAAGCTCCTGCACGGGCGGCGGAATTATCGACGCCTCCTGCTATCCGAACGTCAATCCCGGGGTCAACGCGTTTACCAGTGGAAGGCCGACGACGCGGGTCCAGGCAGCAGCGACCAAGTACATCAACCCTGCCGCCTTCTCCGTCGCTCCAAACTATACCTATGGCAACGCGGCCCGCACGGCGCCGGATGGCCTCTTTGCCCCGACCTACAGCGACCTCGACCTCAGCGTACGCAAGGAGTTCCCGCTGTTGGAGTCGGCGACGCTCACGGTGCAGGCGGATGACTTCAACGCGCTGAACGAAGTCGTCTTTGCCGCTCCGAATAGTTCATTCAGCGCGAGTGCCTCATCTGCGGCGAACGCCTTTGGAACCTATACCGCGCAGGGTAACCTGCCGCGCAAGTATCAATTCAGCGCGAGGATCACGTTCTAAGCCGTCGTCCAGATCAACTGAATACCTGAAGACAAGCCGCCCCATTCGAAAGGATAGGGCGGCTCTCTTTTCGCGCGATGGACTCGTTCAATCGTTCCAACCGGACGAATAAGAATAAGACTTAGCGATAAGACCAGGTGCGGACGGGGCCCACGTCGACGTGGACGAACTGGGAGACGGGGTAGAAGCCGACTCCGCCGGCGTGCAGGGCGAGGGCAGCATCGCGCAGGGCCAGCGTACTGACGCCGGCGACGCGCATGTCGATGGCCTTGGCGAGCATGTGCTGGCTGTGCTCGGCGACGCCGGTGGAGGCGCCGCGGGTGCGCAGGAAGTTGTTGCTCTCTGGAGTGCGATAGCCGCAGACGATGTCGATGACGGCGTTGGGGCGGCCGAGCGAGGCCATGATGGCGTGGAGAACGTCGAACTCGCGCGGGTCGTAGCTGCTGACGTCCTGGGTGCGGTGGTCGCGCAGGAAGTGGTTGAGCCGGTCAAGCGCCTCGGGGATGTAGGTGTCGCCGACGCGGTAGACGACGTCAATGTCTTCTCCGGTGTGGAGATGGTGCATGCGCAGATGGTATTGCTGAGGCGACGAGTCTGGGCTGGGGCCGGGTGCAACAGGATTGGCGGCGTTGGAGCTGGCGCTCAGCGCTAATAAAAAGACGGCGACGGCCGCGATGCGGGTGACAACATTCAATCGCAATGATTACTCCCCCGGGGTCAGAGCAAAATCAGATTTCGCTCTAGCGTTCCTGTGAATCCGCACGTGCGAATGAGCTTTGCGGGCTTTGCGATCTTTGATTCACAATCTCCAGTTTAGCGCAGGCGGAATGCGCGGCTGTAGCTCGTTCGTGTCATCTTATTGTCACAGGCGAGCGGATTGGCTGGGCGCGGGTGTGGCAAGCTTTAGATATGACACTTGATGGGAAGCAGATTCGCGTCCTGGGCGCGCTGATGGAGAAGGAGATCGTGACGCCGGAGAGCTATCCGCTGTCGTTAAATGCGCTGATCGCGGCGTGCAATCAGCGGTCCAGCCGCGATCCCGTAATGGAAATGACCGAGGACGAGGTGCGGCAGGCGCTGCACACGCTGGAGGACATGGGGCTGACCGCAGTGGTGCGGGACAGCCGCGTGGCGAAGTACGAGCACCGCGTCCGCACGGTGCTGAACCTGCGCCGCGATGAGACGGCGATTCTGTGCCTGCTGTTCCTGCGCGGGCTGCAGACGCCGGGAGAGCTGCGCGCGCGCGCGGACCGGATGTACAGCTTCGACGGGCTGGAGGCGGTGGAGAGCACGCTGGCGCGGCTGACGGCGAGGGTAGGTGCGGGGGATGGTGCGGCGGCCGGTGCGGTGAGCACCGGCCCGCTGGCGGTGGTGCTGCCGCGGCAGCCGGGATCGCGCGAGGCGCGGTATATGCATCTGCTGGGCGGGCCGGTGGAGGCAGTGGCTCAGGAATCTGGCGAAGCGCTGCGGTCGCGGGGCGGCTCCGCTGCGGGACAGAGCGCCGAGCTTGCGAGTCGAGTGAACGAGCTGGAGGCCGAGGTTGCGGAGTTGCGGGCAGCGATTGCGCGGATTGAGGCAAGGCAGGAGACGCTGGAGAAGAGCGTGGGGTGAACGGTGTGTCTGCACAGCGAGGTACGGATTTATACTGCGCGGCATGGGACAGGTGCGGGAGCTGCTGCGCGAAAGACCCTGGGGTCTGAGACAGGCGCGTCTGCTGGCAGAGGAGATTGGCGACTATGGGCCGTCGCTGCGCGCGCTGGTGCAGGAGCTGTTTAGCGAGGAGGTCGCTGTGCGCAAGCGGGCGGCCGACGTGGCGCGACGCATCACGGACCGCGACCCGGCCCCATTGGAGCGGTATGCCGATGAGCTGGCGGGGCTGCTGGAGTCGCTGGCGGTGGAGGAGTCGCAGACGCGCTGGCATCTGGCGCTGGTGGTGGCGCGGGTCGCGCATACGCGGATGCAGCGGCTAAGGGCGGCGCGGACCATGTCGCTGCTGGTGGAGGACGAGAGCAACGCACTGCGCTGCGCGGCCATGGAGGGGATGGCGACGCTGGCGCTCGGGGAGCCTTCGCTACGCGAGCAGGCAGAGGGGCTGGTGGAGCAGTTTCTGTGGAACGGCACGCCAGCGATGAAGGCTCGCGCGCGGCACATGCGGAAGCTGCTGGGGAGGAAGTGTGGGGATGACGCCGATGACGGTGGCACCGTCAGGGAACGAGCGCACCAGGCTGCGCGATAACCGGAGCCGGCGACAGAATTAATAGCTACAGAACAGGCCACGACGCGCATAATGATCCCAAGAAAAGCTATGAACATTTTGGCGCGGAGAGTACTACCCCTTGTCGTTGGCACGAGCATGATGTGCTTACTCGCGGTTAGTTCATCGCAGCTATCGTGTGCGCAGGAAGCCTCTCAACCGCAACTCACGAAGGAGGAGATCTTTCAGAAGTCAAAGGCAGCCTACGCCGCGCTCTCCTCTTATAGCGATGAAGGAGAGAGCGTTGCTACTCTCAACGGGTTAACCATCACGCACGATTTCTCCATCCGGTTGAGCCGTCCAAACCTTTATCGAATTGCGTGGCGGGACATTTACTCGGAGCCGGCGGCTATGCCGCTTTCCAGACTGCAAGCGGTCTGGTCGTCCGGAAGCGGAGATTTTCTCGACATGGGATTCGGCAAGGATCCAGAGAAACACAAGGGTCTGGAGGATGCACTGGCGGGTGCGACCGGGATCTCGGGCGGCGCGGCAGGCACAGTTCCGGCGGCATTCTTCAACACGGAGTGGGCGAATCCGTTTTGCTGTCTGGCGATAAGCCTCGTACGACAATCAGACGAGAAGATTGGAGATGTCGATTGCTACGTTTTTGCGGGTGAATCGTCCAGTGGCAATACGAGGACAATTTGGCTTGGGAAACAGGACTTTCTTATTCGCCAGATTCGAAACGTCACCACCGCCGCGGCCATGAAGGCCGGGATGGAGCGTGCCGCAAAGATGGAGCCCTCAGCGCCTGACGAATCGAAGATTGAACTCACGGGAAGCACGTCGATCGAAACCCACTGGGACATCGTGGTGAACCAGAAGTTTGTTGAGGCGGACTTCATACCGGCGGCAAGAAAACAATGACTCCATTGCCTGGTCGAACGATGGAGTGCCTTGGCATTTGGGGTGCGATAAAAGGCAACTGCCGAGATTCTGACCCTTCGGCAAGCTCAGGGCCAGAATGACGACCCTATAGAGGTGTCAGCAGACGGAAAAGGCCGCCATTGCTGGCGGCCCTTGTGTTGTTATTTGCGCGAAGCGCGATTGTCGGGATGGATTAGTCGCCAGCAACGGTCTCTTCGATGCGGCTGACGACTTCGGCCTGGGGCGCGGATGCAGGCTTGATGCCGTTGCCGTTCGAGCCGTGACCATTTGAACCAAGGCCGCCGATGTCGCCGAGGGCGACGAAGCCCGCGGGGGCGTCGGCTTCCTTGAGGACTTCCTTGCGGTAGAGCTTGGCCATGCGGGCGTTCTCTGCATCCAGCTTGAGCTTGGCGTCGCGGGCGCGGATTTTTTCTTCGCGCGCGTTCTTGGCTACGCCGGACTTCTCGAAGGTGTCGTTGGCGGCCGCGTTGACGTGGGCTTCGTTGAGGACCAGGTCGTACTTGTCCGCGGTATCCAGGCCAACCTTCTTGCCGCCGGCGAAGATTTCGTGACGCCCGTGCTCCTCGTACCACTTGGTGAGGGTGGAGGTCATGTGCATCTTCTCGATGATGTTGCGCCAGCCGACGCCGGTGTTGTAGGCGCAGAAGCTGATCTCGCCCTCCTGGGTGGCGTACGGGATGATGCACTGCTCAGTGCGGCGGAAGTCGTAGTTGAAGAGGTCCTGGAACCACATGCCGGCGATGAAGAGGAAGTTCCAGCGATCGGCGCGGCGCTTCTTGATGTCTTCCATGGTGCGGTCGCCGGTGACCTTGCCGTAGTTGCGGCCGGTGGCGCCGAAGCACTTGTCGAACTTCTGCAGCAGATCGACGATCTTGAAGTGGGTGGGCGCCTTGCTGGGCTCGTAGTTGCGCAGCAGCGCGAGCGAGACGCCGAGGATGGAGAGGAACTTGCCGCGGGCGGCGTCGTTGACGCGGGCGACGTCCTTGGCCAGGCGATCGGCGTTGAGGAAGGCGGTGACGGGGACGGCCTCCTTGGTCTCCTTGTCGATCATCAGCGCCATGCCGATGCCGCAGTTGGGATGGCATCCGCAGGAGAGCTGGCCCCAGTCGCGGTCGGGACCATGGACCAGGTCGGCCCAGTCGGAGAAGGTGGACATGAAGGAGATGGGGAACCAGTCGCGAGTGGGCTCGCCCAGGCCGGTCTGGTCCTTGACGTCGTGGGCCATGTGAGAGAGGGTGTAGCGCTGGGCGGCGCGGCGCTCGTCGGAGACGGCCTCGTCGCGGCCGGTGAAGCTGACCGGCTGGAAGCTGAGGAAGTTGATCTTCTTGGGATTGTCGAGCGCGAACTGGATGATGCGGCCGACCTGCTCGTTGTTGATCCCGTTGACGATGGTGGTGACGGGGACGATGTCCACGCCGGCCTCGTGCAGGTTGTGGATGGCCTGGAGCTTGACGTCGAAGGCGTTGCCGACCTTGCGGTGCGAGTTGGCGGCGTTGCCGATGCCGTCGAACTGAAGGTAGGCATAGCGCAGACCGGCCTCAGCGGCGGCCTTGGCGAACTCCTTGGACTTGGCGAACTCGATGCCGTTGGTGGCGGCCTGGACGGAGTTGTAGCCAACCTTGCGCGAGTAGGCGACGGCGTCGAGGAAGTATGGGCTGAGGGTGGGCTCGCCGCCGGAGAACTGAACGCTCATCTGCCGCTTGGGCTTGATGGTGATGGCGTTGTCGAGCATGGTCTTAATCTCGTCCCAGGTGAGTTCGTGGACGAAGCCAACCTGGTTGGCGTCCATGAAGCAGGGATCGCACATCATGTTGCAGCGGTTGGTCAGGTCGATGGTGAGCACCGAGCCGCGGCCATGGGTGACGGTGGAGGTCCCGTGGTTGTGCAGGCGGGCGTCGTTGTGGGCGCGGATGTCGCGGCCGGGGAAGGTGTCTTCCAGGTGCTTGAACATGGGCGGGTCGATGGACATGACGTCCTCGAAGTGGCCGTGGATGGGGCAGTCCTTGACCATCAGGATCTGGCCATCGCGCTCGATGATCTGGGCCTTAATCTCGCCGACCTTCTCGTTGAGCAGGATCTCGTGGGGCAGCTTGCCGTCGACGATCTGCTGGCGGATCTCGGGGACGCACCTGGGGCAGAGCGAGTCGGTGGTGCGGGGCCAGCCTAGCGGCGGCTTCTCCTTCTGATAGCTCTTCTGCAGCGGCTTGTCGCTCCACCGGGGGGTGAAGCTGGGGCTGTCACCGAACATGGAGTTCAGCGAGTTATAGACGACCCATCCGCCTTTGGCGGCCTGAACCAGAACGTTTTCGAATATCTTTGCGCGCTTTGCCATGTTTGGGTCAATCTCCTGAAGGAATGGGGTCCGGAATGGCCGGGCTTTGCTTATCTTGCTGGAATGAGAACACGAACCGGGAAGAATTCCGTGAACCTAGCGTTGGAGCATGGCGGGTGTCTGAAGAGGCAATGCCGTTACCCGATAAGATGCGCCACAGCAACAAGATTACGCAGCCGGAACGGCTTTCCTAAGGTTCAACTAGCGAATGGCAATATCCTGCATTGAACGGGGAAAGCGGGCGGCGAATGGGAGGGTCTGCGAGGCGACGGATGGGCGCGGCAGGGAAGATGCTTAGTGGGTCTGCGGGTGGATGCGCTGCATGAGGTCGCCATAGAACTCAGAGACGATGTCGCCGAGGGCGGAAGCGGCGATCGATCCATCGAACGTCTCGAGCGTCTGGACGGCGCCGCGATTGGCCTGTGGATAGTAGAGGTTGGTGAGAGCGGACCCGCCCAGCGTTCCGGAGAGGAGCGCGAGGTTGAGGGAGGCGTGGCCGCTGTCCGACCGAGTGATCAGGGGACGGGTGCCGGCGTAGACCAGTCGGGCGAAGAAGTTGTGAGATGGGCCCAGCCGGTAGTAGCGCGGGTCTTCGCGGAAGAGCGAAGACATCACGCTGTCGCTGAGGATGTCTTCGGACGTGTCGCGGATAACGGCATCGCCCAGTCGGCGGCCGAAGGCCCCGCGATCCGTTCCGTAGTTGGGGCTTCCATTCGTCACATGCTCGTACCCGGCGACGATAAACCAAGAGGCAACGGAGGAGGGCGAGAATGCACCCCTTGCGCCCAGCAGGATTTTGTCGTTCGCGGTGAGGATGGGCGCCACCTGGCCGGGTGCGATGTGCTTCTGCGTGGGGGACGCCTGGGGCGTGGGAAGAACGAGGCCGCTGGTAACGGCCCCGCCGGGAGCATCGGGCAATGGCGCCAGCTCCGGCAAGGCGGTTGCGGTGCTGGAGGTGGCGGCGGAGGCTGAGGAAACGGGAAGGACGCCCTGTGCGCCAGCAGCGACGCAGAGGCACGCGGAGGCGGATAGGGAGATGCAGACGGCGATGGCGCCGCGCAGGCGATGGATGGAGATCGCGCTCATGAGGGACTCCCCTGTCGGAGGTGACCGCGTGCGGAGTCCTAGAGGGTCGCCAAGCGACCATGAAAGCGAGATCCCGTAGTAAGACGGACGCCCGCAGAGCGTGCTTCGTTGCCCAGCCGACGCGGATTGGGCCGGATTACCACTCAGGCACTTTGCGTCCGATGGCGCGATTCAGAGATTGACCCGCGCTTTTCCGGCTCTTCATACTCAATCGTGGAGAGGTGTGGCCATGGCAAACGATGAGTTCAAGCGCTGGGAGCAGCAGTTGCGCGATGCTGCGACCCACGTGGAGGAGGATGTACGGCGGGTGGTGACCTACCTGAACGATGAGGTGGTGCCGGACATCCGGCGCAATGGGTCGCAGGCGCTGCGGGTGGCCGCTGCGGAACTACAGAAGCTGGCACAGCGCATGGACGATCGCCGGGCTGCGGCGCCGGCATCCGGGCAGCCTGCGACGGACAAGGATGAGCCGAAGCCTTGAAGCGCATTGCGCATGGCCGCGGATGGAGAGCCGCCGGGCTGGGTTGGATGCTGTTGCTGGGCGCGGTGGGCTGCCACCACAAGAACACGACGGTGAACTATCCGCCGCCACCGCCCCCTGCGCCGGCATCGAGCGCGACTGGGAATCCGCGTCCCGCACCGGGCAATGCAGGCACAAGCGGCCGGGGCGCGCCGGGTGCATCTGGCGCAGAGAAGGCCAGCGCGAATGCGCAGCTGGAGCCGCAGGGCAAGCCGGTGTCGAGCGAGATTGGCCTGGCCAGCTGGTATGGGCCGCCGTACACCAACCGCAAGGCGGCCGACGGCAGCATCTACGACCAGAACGCGATGACGGCCGCGCACCGCGAGCTGCCCATGGGGTCGATCGTCCGGGTGACGAACCTGACTAACAATCAATCGGTGTATGTGCGCATTACCGATCGCGGACCGTTCGTCGATGGGCGGATCATCGACCTGTCGCTGGCCGCGGCCAAGGCGGTGGATGTCTACCGGCCGGGTGTGGCCAAGGTGCGGGTGGAGGCGTATGCGCCGCCCGCGGGATCGGACCCGGCGGGCAAGTGGTGCGTGCAGATCGGGGCGTTCCTGGACCCGGCGGACGCGGTGCAACTGAAGAACGACCTAATGCGCCGCTATGCGACGGCCAAGGTGATTGAGTTTGCCGGACCCACGGGGCACTGGGTGCGGATCAATCCGCTGGGCCAGGACAAGGCGACGGCAAGACGGATCGCCGACAGCATCCATGTGCTGGATGCGGAGCCGTATCTAGTGCGGTTGAATTGAGCAAAAGAATCGTGCCCGCTACTTGTTTGCCGGAGCGGGGGGGCTGTAGTAGGGGAGCTTTTGCTGCTCTTCGGTGGCGCGTTTGACGCCGATGTCGTCGAAGAGCAGGCTGGGCGCGATGGTGGTGGTGGGGACGGCGCCGAGCGAGTTGGAGACGTACTCGTCGTCACCGGCGGCGACGATATCCGAGCGCAGACTGCGGTTGTCGAGTTCGTCGAAGACCGCTCCGCGCACCAGTTCGCGGCTGCCATCGGGATGGATGAGGTAGAGCACGCGCGGCGCGAGATCTCCGCCGAGGGTCTCCACGGAGTAGACGTCGCGGCCCTGCTCCTTGGCCATGGAGAGCAGGCGCGCGTTCAATTCCGCAGCACTGACGGGCGCATTGGATTTGAAGATCATGACGCCCGAGCGGGAGCGCGCGGCCTGGCCGAGAGCGGCGCGGCCGTGGCCGTTCGATTCGGGAAGGTCGCGCACCGGGGTGCGGCCGATGAGGTAGTTCTCCAGCTTGCCGTTGACCGCCGCGTTGACCGCCTGGGCGGGCACGCCTTCATCGTCCACGGTATAGGCGCCAAGCAGGGTGTGGCCGGCAAAGGTCGTGGTCAGCGGGTCGTCGGTGGCGTTGAGGAACTCGGGCAGCACGCGGGCATGGAAGCTGGACGTATATATGCCCTGGGTGCGCGCAGTGGTGCCCATCTCCGGCCGGTCGGCTTCCACGTTGGGGATGAAGAGCCGGTCCATCACGTCGGCGACGGCGTCGCCGCTGAAGAGCACGGGGCCATGGTAGTCCTCGGCGGAGACGACGGGCGCATGGCGCAGCGCCTCGAAGCTCTTGAGGTTGTCGATGACGCGCTGGCGGAAGGCGGGCCAGGCTTCCAGTTCCTTCGCGGTCGCGGCCACGGTGCCGTTGTCGCGGCTGAGTTGCATGCCGTCGGCTGCCTGCCCGCCGACGCTGATGTTGGCGCTATAGCCCGCGTATCCCTGGCGCACGACGGTGCCTTCGGTGTTGACCAGATAGCGATTGACCGCCTGGGCGCGCAGGCTGGCGGTGGAATACTGCACGTCCGCGGCGAAGAAGCTGACCTGGGGGTCGGAGGTGTAGAGGCCGCTGGCGTCCACGATGTGACGCGTCCACTCAGCACGATCGAGGTCGAGTGCGACGATGGGGCCGATCTGCACCACCGGCTTGGCGGCGGCGAAGTCCTTCTCGGTTGGCGGGGCTTCAAAGCGCTTGAGCGCGGCCTGCTTGGCCGAGTACGCACGCAGCGCGTTTTTGTAAGCGTCATCGGTCGCGGACCAGAGGCTGTAGCGGATGGCCTCGGGGCTGTCGTCGACTGAGGCCAGGGTGATGGTGCCTTCTCCGCGGCTGCTGCTGGAGTCGGTGGCGTAGCTGCCGATGCGCACGGTGACGCGCACGACCCGCTGATGGGAAGACTCCTCGCGCACCAGTGCGCCATAGTTGGCGATGGCCTCGTAGGAGGCCACGTCATCGAGGCGGTATTCGATGAAGTAGGGCCGCTGCATGCCGGGAAGCAGCAACTGGGCCTGCTCGCGGTCGAGCTCGGCCTGCATGGCGCGCAGCACGGGGTCGTCCTTGGCTGAAGTCTGAGCGGAGGCTTGGGGTGGGGCCGCATAGGAAACTGAAGTGGTTACAGATAAAGCCATGGCGGCGAGAAACACGAACGAAGCGCGCTTGATTTGTAACTCAGTCAGGAGCATATGCATTAATTTGCTCCTTTCTTCGATACAGGTTCACCGGGAGTGGCGTTGGGCGGGGGCAGAATGGGCGGACGGGCGGTGCCCTGGGCCTGGCGCTGGGTCTCAATCTCGCTGACCAGCATGGCCGGAGCGACCGCGCTGACAGGGATGCTGCCCGACTCCGCACCGCAGATGCCGTTAAAGATATCCTGCTTGTCTCCGGTGGCCACGATGCGGTTGAGGGCGGCCTGAGGCGTGCCCACGATGCTGACGCCGCGCACGAGTTCGTCGGGACGGCCGTCGACGTAGACGCGATAGACCACCAGCGGAATGACCTGAAAGGCCTGCGGCGAGCGCCGGGTGGTGACCGCGAAGCCGGAGGAGATGTCCTCAAAGTAGAGGCCGTAGGCCTTGCCCTGCTTTTTGGCCTCGGCGATGAGCATGGCCCGCAGCTCGCTCTCGGGGACGGTCTTGGAGGAGGTGACGATGAGGTTACCCTGGCGTCCGGTGGGCATGTGGCCAGCTTCGGAGCGGCCATGGCCGTTGCTCTGGGAGACGCTGGCGATGGGCAGGCGCGACATGAGGAAGGTCTGGAGCACACCATTCTTGATCAGATCGACGCGCCGGGCAGCCTGACCCTCGTCATCGAAGTCGTAGTGGCCGCTGAGCGATGTGCCCTGGAAGGTGGCCAGGGTGGGGTCGTCGGCCACCGAGAGGAACGAGGGCAGGATGGGCTTACCGAGCAGCTTGGTAAAGGTCTGGCCCTCCTCGTCGCCGCGCTGCCGCTGGCCTTCCAGGCGATGACCGAGCACTTCGTGGAAGAAGACCGCCGAGGCGCGCCCGCTGAGGATGGCGGGCCCATTGAACGGCTCGGTTATCGGGGCTACGCGCAGGGCTTCCAGGTTCTTGGCCATAGCGTTGGCCTTATCGGCGATGGTCTTCTGGTCGGGCAGATGGGCGGGAGAGTCGGCCTCAAAGGTCTCGGCGCGGAACATGTCCATGCCGTCGGCGGCGCGGGTGCGGGCGACGAGCACCAGCCGAGCCACCTGGCTGGGGTTGGACACGCGTGCACCTTCAGAGGAGACGAAATAATCCGTCTCATTGGAGGCCGTGAACTCGACCTGGTCGGCGATGATGTCGGGATACTGAGTGAAGAGGCTGGAGATCTCGCGCAGGCGCCGCTCCCAGGCTGCGCGGTCGACGGCCAGCGGGGGCGCGGGCGGAAGCACGTCGGTCTGGGGCTGTTCGGCGCTGAAGTCGGCGGAGGCGTCCTCTTCCTTGGCGCGGACCTGCTGCTCGGTTTTGACCTTCAGGTAGCCGTCGAGCGCGCGCGCGTACCCGCGATTGGTGGCAAACCACAGGGAACGCGCGATGGAGTCGCGGTCTCCGGTGAGCGGCAGCGGCATGGTGGTGAGGGCGCTGATGCGATGGTCGCCGTGGGTGTTGTCTTCCGCCGGGCTGCCCAGGCGGACTTCCACGTCGACGGAGCGGACATGGTCCTCGCGCGAGTTGGCGATGGCGCCATACTGCGCGGAGATGCTGGCCGAGGACGCGTCGTCCACCGCGTAGCTGAGGAAGTAGGGCTTGGGTTGCTGCGCGGCGGCGCCGTCCGACCCCAGCGAGGCCATGGCGCGCTTCAGCTCCGCACCCAGCGCGTCCATCAGGACGGCTTCGCCGGGGTCCGGCCTCGAAGCGGCGGCAGTAGTGGTAGATGTTGGGTTGGATGCGGCCAGCGCGGCGTGCCGGGGGACGAGCACGCCCGCCACGAAGAGTCCTGCCAGAGATGCACTGGCAAAAACGAGGAGCCGGTTGGTTGAGTGGAGTTTGTTTGTGCGCTGTGTCATTGGCCCTGGGTTGGTGCGAAGCTGCGATATTCACTCTACTCTTCTTCCGGAATGCTAACACTCCCCCCGGACGGGCCCCTTTGCGTGGAGACGCGGCCATGCGGCACACTGGAGCACGGGTCTGGAGCAGGGTTCGGAGCACAGGCTTGGGGAGTCGACGAATGCGCGCTCACAATATGCTGATTCTGCTGATCGCGCTGGTGGCCGGGTACGCGGTTGGGTACGCCCGGCTTACCCGGCAAACTCCCACCGAGGCCCAGGCCGCGCGGTTTGCCGCCCACGATCGGACGGCCTACACGCTGCCGTCGGGAAAGCTGGAGCGGGCGGTCGCGCTGGACCGGACGGGCAGGACGCTGGTCGTCGCGGAGACGCTTGGGACGCCGGCCCAGTTGGTGTTGATTCTCGCGTTGGGTGTGGTCGCGCGGATGAGGGACTGGGCGGTGGGCCTGTCAAGGTATCGATGGGTGCAGGGCTTCGCGTTTGTATTTCTGTTGTTGCTGGCGATGCAGCTGCTCGACCTTCCGCTGGAGATTTACGGGCACCGGGTCGGGTTGAGCTATGGCCTCTCGGTGCAGGGGTGGGGCAGTTGGCTGGCAGACAAGGGCAAGATGTTCGCGCTGGAATGGATCTTCGGCGGCCTTACGACGATGCTGATCTTCCTGATGCTTCGCAAGTGGCCGACGCGCTGGTGGTTCTGGTTCTGGATTCCAGCGGTGTTCATTCTGGTGAGTGTCGTGTTCGTCTCGCCATACGTCTTCGATCCGCTGTTCAACCAGTTTGAGCCGCTGGGCAACGCCGACCCTGCGCTGGTCCAGCGGCTGGAAGAGGTGGTCGCGCGCGCGGGCATCTCGATTCCGCCGGAACGGATGTTCCTGATGCGTGCCAGCGCGAAGTCCACCGAGCTGAACGCCTACGTCACCGGCTTCGGTGCGTCCAAGCGCGTCGTGGTGTGGGACACGACCATCGCCCACTCAACCCCGGACGAGATCGCGTTCATCTTTGCGCATGAGATGGGTCACTATGCGCTGGGCCACGTAGTGTTGGGCGTGGCACTGACGTGCGTCGGGCTGCTTCCGCTGTTCTGGATTGGCTACCGCTGCGTGCGCGTGCTGCTGGGGCGGTATGGCGCGGCATGGGGGATTTCGGCGCAACAAGACTGGGGCGCGCTGGTGGTGATACTGCTGGTGGCCGCGGCGCTCTCGACGCTGACGGAGCCGGTGGCGAACGGATTCAGCCGGGCGATCGAGCACAATGCGGATGTGTACGGGCAGGAGGCGGTGCATGGCATCATCGCCGACCCGCAGGCGGTGGGAAGGCGAAGCTTCCAGGTGTTGGGCGAGGAGTCGCTCGACGACCCGACGCCGCACCCGGTGTTTGAGTGGTGGTTCGGTACCCACCCGACGATCCGCTTTCGCACCGCATTTGCCGAGGCGTACGACCCATGGGCGGTGGGAGAGCAAGCGAAGTATTTTGCGAAGTAATAAAAGCCAAGGCTTAACACCGATCAAGGCGGATAAAAGCACCGATTTTAATGAATGGAAACGTGCCGAATAGAATAGATAGTTGCCGGGCGGGCGCGATCGCATTCGCTCATCTTCATCGTCTGACCGGTAGATCGGTGTAGATCGGTGTTAAGGTCTTCTGTATGAGCGTAGATTGTCTGTTCTGCAAGATTGTCGCGGGCACGATCCCGGCGAAGCGTGTGTATGAGGATGAGCTGTGTTTGTGCTTCGCGGATGTTCACCCGCAGGCGCCGACGCACGTGTTGCTGATTCCCAAGGAGCACATCGCATCCACAGCTCATGCGGAGGCGCGGCACGCTGCGTTGCTGGGGCACCTGATGGCCAAAGCCGCCGAGGTGGCGCGCGGCGCGGGGCTCAGTCGCGGGTACCGCGTGGTCATTAACACCGGGCCGGACGGCGGGCAGACGGTCGATCATCTGCATCTGCATCTGCTGGGTGGGCGCGCGATGAGCTGGCCGCCGGGCTAGACTTCGGGCTAGATTTGTCCGGGGAGCCGAGCAGAGTAAGGGATAATGAGTGCAGCGTAGGCGTGGAGGTCCAAGCGATGCAATCCGAGCGTGTGGCCGAGACGAGCGCTCCCTCCAACCCTGAGGCGGCGTCCGCAACTGCGGCAAGCGGGCCGCTCTGCGTGGACCTGGACGGCACGCTGGTGAAGTCGGACACCTTGGTGGATACGGTGATTGTGCTGGCCAGGCAGAGTCCGCGGTCGGTGCTCAAGTTTCCCGGATGGATCGCCGAGGGTAAGGCTGCGTTCAAGCGAAGGGTCTCGTCGCTGGCGACGCTGGATGTGGTGCATCTGCCCTACAACCAGCCGCTGCTGGAGTATCTGCGGCAGCAACATGCGGAGGGGCGCGAGATCTACCTGACGACCGGGGCGGACACGCTGCTGGCCGAGCGGGTGGCCGCGCATCTGGGCATCTTTACCGGCGTGCTTGCCTCCGACGGCAGCGTGAACCTGACCGGGCACAACAAGCTTGCGGCCTTCCAGGAGAGGTTTCCGGCGGGATTCTGCTACATCGGGAACGCGCGGCCGGATGTGCCTCTGCTGACCCATTGCATGCATCCCATGGTGGCGAACCCGCATGGCAGCCTGCTGGCGGGGCTGCGGTCGGCGGGAGTGCAGCCGGTGCGGACGTTTAGCGATGCGGCATCGCCGGCGAAGGCGTGGCTGCGCGCCATTCGGCTGCACCAGTGGGCCAAGAACGTGCTGATCTTTCTGCCGCTGCTGCTGGCGCACGTACGTGCCGCCGGTCCGGTGGTGGCGACGTTCCTGGCGTTCCTGAGCTTCGGGCTGGCCGCCTCGGCAACTTATATCCTGAACGACTTGCTGGACCTGGAGGCTGACCGGCACCACCCACGCAAGCGCCGCAGGCCATTCGCTTCGGGCGATGTCTCGCCCATTGCGGGAGTAGCGACGGTTCTGGTCTTTTTTGTGTTGTCGCTGGCGATTGCGCTGCTGCTGCCGCGGGTGCTGTTTAGATTGTCTCCGGGATTTCCATGGAATGGCCAGGGACTGTTCTGGGAGTGGCTGGTGGTCTATGCGGTAACGACGACCGCGTACTCGCTGCGCCTGAAGCGGATGGTGCTGGTGGACGTGATTGTGCTCTCGGGCCTGTACACAATTCGGATTCTGGCTGGGTCGGCGGCGGCAGGAGTGATGGTATCGCCGTGGCTGGCTGCGTTCAGCATCTTCTTCTTCCTGTCGCTGGCGTTCGTCAAGCGCTTCTCTGAGTTGGAGAGCATGAAGATCCGGAGCGAGGCCTCGGGGACGGTGGCGGTGAAGGGCCGGGGGTATCTCGTCTCCGACCTGGAACAACTGCGCAGCTTCGGCACGGCGAGCGGATACGCGTCGGTGGTGGTGTTTGCGCTGTACATCGGGAACGAGGTGGCGCAGGGCCTGTATCCGCACCACACGCGGCTGTGGCTGCTGGTGCCGGTGCTGCTGCTGTGGCTGAGCCGGCTGTGGCTGCTGGCATCGCGCGGCGATCTGCACGAGGACCCGGTGGTATACGCGATTACGGACAAACGCAGCCTGCTGCTGGGGGTGATCGTGGTGGGGATCGTGCTGTCGGCGCTGTAGCGTTAGACTGAAGATAGATGAAGACGCGAGACATCCTTCGTTTGGTCCAGAACGAAGGATGGTATCAGGTGGCGCAGCGCGGCAGCCATCGGCAATTCAAGCACCCTGAGAGACCCGGCAAGGTCACCATCGCCGGCCATCCTTCAGAGGAGATGGACGAGGGAACTCGCAAGAGCATCTTCAAGCAGGCTGGGATTAAGCCATGAAAGAATACGCCGTCATCTTCGAGCAGACTTCCACCGGCTGGAGCGCATACGCGCCCGACCTTCCAGGGCTTGGCGTCGCCGGGCCCACCTACGAGGCGACCGAACAGCTTATCCGCGATGGCATTGCGTTTCACATTGAAGGACTGCTGCGCGACGGCGAACCTGTCCCCGAACCCACGACGCGCGTGGCTAGAATGCCTATCTCGGCGTAGCGGAAAGACATGGAAGAACAGAACATCAAGAACTTGCCTGGCTATGATTCCGTCACGCTTGACATTGAATTCGGCAGGCTCCTGAAGCAAGTCGAAGAAGAAGCCGTGATGCTTGAGACGGATGAAGGGCGCGAAGCTTTCCGCCTTCACTGGTTGGGCCGCAAACAGGGGAAGCTCAAATCGATAAGCGATGTGTGGCTGAAGAATGCACCTGCCGACAGGAAAGGCTTCGTTGGGCAGAGATTCAACGAACTCAAAGCCAAGATTGAGTTGCGTTTAGAGACTAAGAAGGCCCTTAAGCAGGCCATGAAAGCGATTGAGCCGCTCGACCTCTCGCTCAGCGTGAAGGAGGGCGCAAGAAGGCTACTCGAAAACGAATTACCGAAGATTGTGCAGGAGCGTAAGCGAAGAGCCGCCAAAGTCGATCACATCGACATTAAGCTGCCGGGGACGGTGCGTGTGCCGGGGATTGAGCATCCGCTGCTGAAGACGATGAACGAGATTGTGCGCGTCTTCCACCATCTGGGCTATTCGACTGCGCTGGGGCCGCAGGTGGAG
>Ga0302320_10005806_pt1 | contig 27538 bp, 25 predicted proteins | sample Bog_T0_3_FD_202130 | JGI IMG/M metagenome (GOLD analysis project Ga0302320, IMG submission 202130) | Peat permafrost microbial communities from Stordalen Mire near Abisko, Sweden - Bog_T0_3 | ecosystem: Environmental > Terrestrial > Soil > Wetlands > Peat | place: Sweden: Abisko, Stordalen Mire...
TATGCGGCCCCGTTTTCCCTCACTGCGACCGTTTCCGGCATGGCGGAGAGAGGAATTCCATTTGAGGTCTATCTGGTCAGCGCGGATTTGCGGCGATGGTTGAGTGTCGCCGGGCATCTTGGCGGGGCGGGTGGCCCCCGTGAGGGCATCGGCATCCGGACACCTTTCGGCGGCGCCAGAATCCCGCTGGGCGGCGGCCCTTCGCCCGACTACGGCATTTGGGCCAATTGGACCGGCAGCGCCCAGCCCATTTCGGCTTTGGGCAACAAGATCTATCCGACGCCAATTCCAGGACTAGCCTACACAATTACCATGACGGTTGGAGCCGATGGCATTGCATCCGTCACCTTGCAGGACCCAGTCGGCGTGTCGTTGGGCGCGCTCAATGCAATGCCGCTGGGTGCAGGGCCATTTAATGTGGTTTTGGCTTCCCGAGGCGAAGGGCCGACAGCCGCCAATTGGCGGATGGTGCAATTGAATTCGCTTGCGCCGCAGCCGGTCGCAGTCACAGCACCGCCCGTAACGCCGACTCTGGAGTATTTTCAGGCGCATTTGACGCCTTATGGCCAATGGATTGACGTTCCGGGGATCGGGCCGGCGTGGATTCCGGTCGAGGCCGCCAACCCGTTGTGGCAGCCTTACATGGATGCGGGCCACTGGGAATGTACCGACGCAGGATGGTACTGGCAATCCGATTATCCGTGGGGCGATATTGCCTTCCATTACGGGCGCTGGATCCGAAACGAGCTAACCAGTGGCCGATGGGCCTGGGTGCCGGCTTATGATTGGGCGCCATCGTGGGTCGCCTGGCGCGAAGGCACGGCTGGAATGGGTTGGGCTCCGTTGCCGTGGGGAGTGGAATTCCGCGCGGGCGCGGGCCTCTTCTGGCATGGCGCGCCGGTGACGGCATCGGTTGATTTCGGACTGGGCTTCGATGCTTTTGTCTTCGTGGGGCCGGATCATTTCTTTGGGGGTGATTATCGCAGGTTCGCGTTTGATAGCGTCCGCTCACGCGACTTGTTTGCGCATAGCGAGTTTCACGCGGGTTACCGGATGGAGGGAGGGCGGCTGTTAGCGGAGGGCCTGGGACGCGACCATATAGCAGCGATCACGCACCATGAGGTCGTGGAACGCAAAGCGGTTGATATGCGCCACGACGAGGAGCGCCAGGATTTTACGAAACGCACCGTGGCGCACCAGGAGTTGACGCGCGCTCCAGCGCCTGCTGGGCGCGGCGCGCCCGTGGCCACCCCGGCGGCTGCCGGTCGCGGCACGGGAAGCGCCACTCCTGAGAGCAGTCGCGGCCCAGCCGGCAGGAATCCGGCTCCCGAATCCACCCCGCCAAAAGTTGGCACGGCTACCGGCCGCGGCACACCCAGTACTGGGTCAAGCACAAATCGTCCCACAACCCGTTAACATTAGGAGATCGAAAATGGAAATGAAAAATAAAACCTGTCGAATGGCCTTTGCGGTCATCACCGCAGTCTGCCTCGGCGCGCAATGGGATGTAGCCTGTGCTCAAAACAGTTCCACAGTCCAGGCTGGCGCCATTCCGACCGCGGTGCAGATGCCAGCCGTCGCCACACCGACTCCGGCATTGCCATCAGGTGTGAGCGAGGTGATGAAGCTGTTCAAGGGCGGCATCACCGCTGACATCATGGTCAGTTATATCAACAATTCACCACTGTCGTTCTACTTAAGCGCAGACAACTTAATCGCGCTGCAGAACGAGGGGGTTCCCGCGCCGGTGCTGATGGCGATGATACAGCGCTTCGGCGAGCTGCAGCGACAAACGCAAACAGCAAGCACCGCCACATCGCAATATCAAGCCCAGTCAACGCCTGCTCAGTATGCTCCACAACAGTATGCCGCCCCGGTTCAAGTGCCGGCACCGGAGTATTATTCCTACGCGGCTCAACCCGCGGCGGCATACCCCTATGTTGCGGCACCTGTCTATCCTACTTACGACCCCTATTATTACGATCCGCTTTATTATCCATGGTATCCCCTGGGTGGTCCGATGGTTTTTGATTTTGGCATTGGCCGTTTCGGTGGAGGATACGGAGGGCACGTTGGGGGCGAAAGCCATTTCGGGGGTGGTGGTCATTTCGGTGGTGGAGGACGACGCTGACCCAAGTTTGATTCAGTGCCAAAGGGAATGCATGCCTGCTCGGCCTGCTCCAAGTTTGGAACAGCTTCGCTCCTGGTGGAATATTGTGCGCGATCCTGACAATGCTTACCCTGTTCTGGCAATTCTCCACCGCAATGTGGGGAAGTTGGAACCCGGCCTGACCCAAGGCCGGATGGCAGCGGGAAGCGGGTGGGGTGACAACTTCCCCATTCATGTGGCCATATCCCCCGCAGTTCAGAGTCACCCCATAGACACAGATCTCAGCAGCGGCATAAAATCCAATCGGGCCTTGTGCGCCACTGCGTGCAGATAATCACGGGTGTGGACAGATTGAGAGTCTTGCGGTTTTTCGGCGCCGATCAATGCGGTGAAGGCGCCCTCGCGCGCGTTCCGGCGTGGCAGCCATGCGTCAATCCAGACGTAAAGGTCGAGCGGCAACTGATCCGCAGCATAAACAGAAACCACAATCACATCCGCCACGAGCGCAGCACGAACGGCAGCCAGCAGTATTCCGAGATCGCTTAAGGAATGAACATCGTACCAAGTGTTGCGGACGAGATCCTCTCCGGCCAGCTGCGCCGCCAGGCGGCACATGGGCAGCCCCCAGCTTTGAGTCAGCGGGTCTTGATAAACTCCAACAATGTTTAACTCATATCCCGATTCCCGGAGGGCAACGGTCATTTCGTCCGAAAGAAGCTCGGTGGCTTTCATACGTTTGTCATGCTCTGGAGGACTGTGTCAAAAAGTCGATGCGGGCGCTATGGGGTATTCACCCCATATGCTGATGGAGCGGCAGGCAGGAACGATGCCGCGGTGCTGAATCCCGCCCGGGTGCAACCGGTGCTCAGACAGGGACGCGGCACTGTTCTCGATAATCAACGGTGGAAGGACGGGCCGGCCACACACAACGCCCCAACCGCCCCAATGCCCCCAATCGAGCGGCTGTTTTTGGCTGTTTTTGGCTTGAGACAACCATTCCAGTCGATTACAATCCCGGTCTGGGCTTGCGGTACAACAATCCAGTTCGACTGAGCCATTGGGGCGTTGGCTTCGATGTCGGGCACATCGGAGCGCAGACTTCGCACCAGCTTCTGGGAGCGCTGGAAACAAACGCCGGAGACACATGCAGAGCATGAGCGCATGAAAAAGAAATCTTCACCGACCCGCCGACGGGAAAAACCGGCCGCAGTTGCTCCCCCGGAAACCCCCACGCCGCCCGCGCCTGTTTCGCCCCCGGTCATTGGCATCGGCGCCTCCGCCGGAGGATTGGAGGCTTTGGAACACTTTCTGTCGCATGTGCCGAAGAACAACGGCATGGCTTTTGTCATCGTCCAGCATTTGGACCCGACGCGCAAAGGCATCATGCCCGAACTGCTCCAGCGCATCACCGACATGAAAGTGATCCAGGTGAAGGATCGGACCCCGGTCCAGCCGGACCGGGTTTACGTGATCCCGCCCAACAAAGACATGTCCATCCTGCACGGGGTCCTGCATTTGCTGGAGCCTGTGTCGCCGCGCGGCCTGCGTCTGCCGATTGATTTCTTCCTCCGCTCCCTGGCGCAAGACCAGCAGGAGCACAGCATTGGCGTCATTCTCTCGGGCATGGGATCCGACGGCACGCTGGGGTTGCGGGCCATCAAGGAAAAAGGGGGCGTGGTCCTGGTGCAGGATCCCACCACGGCCAAATTCGACGGCATGCCGCGCAGCGCGATTGATTCGGGACTGGCGGATATTGTGGCCCCTGTGGACGAACTGCCCGGGAGGATTCTAGCCTACCTGAAGCGCACTCCCCTGGTTCATGCCGCCGAACAGAAGCTGGAAGACAAGACCCAAAGCGCGCTGGAAAAGGCGATTATTCTGTTGCGCACCCATACCGGCCATGACTTCTCCCTCTACAAGAAGAACACTTTTAACCGCCGGATCGAGCGGCGCATGGGCATTCACCAGATCGGCAGGATCGGCGATTATGTCCGCTATTTGCAGGAAAACTCGCAAGAACTGGATTTGCTCTTCAAGGAGCTGTTGATTGGCGTGACGAGCTTCTTCCGCGATCCGGCCGTGTGGGAGGAGTTGCGCATGAAGATTCTGCCGGCGCTGATTGCCAGCCGGCCGGACGGTCATATGCTGCGGGCCTGGGTGCCCGGCTGCTCCACGGGAGAGGAGGCCTATTCGTTGGCCATGGTGTTCAAGGAGGCGCTGGAGAAGATCAAACCGCGGAAGAACATCAAGCTGCTGGTTTTTGCCACCGACCTGGACAAGGATGCGATTGACAAGGCCCGCCAGGGCATTTACCCGGAGAACATTTCCGCGGACGTTGGGCCGCAGCAAATGGGCCGGTTCTTCACCAAGGAAGAACACGGCTGCCGGGTGACGGCGGAGATTCGGGAGATGGTCATCTTTGCCCCGCAGAGCATCATCCTGGATCCGCCTTTTACCAAACTGGATATTTTGAGCTGCCGCAATCTGCTGATTTACCTGGCTACGGAGGTGCAGAAGAAGCTCATTCCGCTATTTCACTACAGCCTGACGCCGGATGGCATCCTGATCCTGGGCAGCGCGGAGACCATCGGGACCTTCACCGATCTGTTTACACAGCTCAACAACAAATTGCGGATTTTCCAACGGATGGAGTCCGCGCTGCCGTGGGAGCCAATTGAGTTTCCGTCGTCCTTTGCTTCTCCCTTGCCAGACGGGATCAAGCCGCGCCCAGCACCAAATCCGCCTCTCAGCCTCCAGTCTCTCGCCGATCAGTTGATTCTGGAACAATACGCCCCGCCGGCGGTGCTGGTGAACGACAAGGGCGACATCCTCTACGTGAGCGGCCGGACTGGCAAATACCTGGAACCCGCCTCGGGCAAGGCCAACTGGAATATATTTGCCATGGCCCGCGAAGGCCTGCGCTACGAACTGGGCAACGCTTTCCACAAGGCGCTTGAGCAGGAAGCCGCCGTGGTGGTTGGTGGACTCAAAGTTGGGACCAATGGTGGTCCGCAATACGTGCATATCACTGTCCAGCGACTGGGACAACCGGAGTCGCTTCGGGGTTTGGTGATGATCGTGTTTGCCGATGTGGCCGCGCCCCTGGAAACAAAAACATCGAGCCCGCTTGGGAAGGGCGGAAGAACCGCGGCCCATGACACTCAACTGGAGGAAATCGAGCGGAAGTTCCAGCAGGCCCGGATGGAGGAGCAGACTATGCGCGAAGAAATGCAGACCTCGCAGGAAGAACTCCGGTCCACCAACGAAGAAATGCAGTCCACCAACGAGGAACTCCAGTCCACCAACGAGGAACTGACGACCTCAAAGGAAGAAATGCAATCCCTGAACGAAGAACTCCAGACTGTGAACACGGAGTTGCAGGCCAAGGTGGATGAGTTGTCCCGGTCCAACAATGACATGAAGAACCTGCTCAACAGCACCGATATTGCCACGCTCTTTTTGGACGGTGATCTCAAAGTGCGGCGCTTCACCACCCAAGCCACCAAGATCATCAAGCTCATCGCCGGCGACGTGGGCCGCCCCATCACCGACCTTGCCTCCGACCTGCTCTATCCGGAACTGACCACCGACGCGCAGGAGGTGTTGCGGAAGCTGGGCTTTGTGGAAAAGCCGGTGAACGCTCGGGATGGACGCTGGTTCACGGTGCGCATCATGCCTTACCGGACACTCGACGACCGCATCGATGGCGTGGTGATCACCTTCGGAGACATCACCGTCGCCAAGACGCTGGAAGCGCAGTTGCGGGAGAAGCACGACCTTCTGGAAAAGCACGTTGCGGAACAATCCAAAAAGACAAAGAATTCAACAGGCAAGGCACGGGCGAAGACCGCTGGGTCTAAACGGAGCGGGGACGCCTCTGGAAAACTGCCGGCAACCGGTAAAATATGAAGAATCCCGCCAAGCACAATCAGCCAAGGACGTCGGATGACCCAACCGAACTACGCCGTCGCGCCGAGTTGCGACTGAAGGATCGGCAGTCGAAGAAACCGCCTAACCAAGCGGACGCCGACGACAAGCGGCAGCTCCACGAATTGGAGGTGCATCAAATCGAGATGGAGATGCAGAATGAGGAACTCTTGGATTCCAGGACAGCGATGGAGGCGTTATTGGAGAAATACACCGACCTTTACGATTTCGCGCCGGTGGGCTACCTGACGCTTGACCGTGGAGGGGTCATTCGCGAAGCCAACTTGGCCGGGGCCAGCCTGCTGGGCATCGCACGATCCGCGCTGATCAACGGTCGCTTCGGGCATTTCGTCTCCGCAGCCGGCCGTCCGGCTTTCGGTGCTTTTCTCCAGCAGGTATTTGAGGGCAAGGTCCGGCAATGCTGCGACGTGACGCTCCATGTGGAAGCCCGCCCCCCGCTCGAGGTGGAGATGGAGGCCATTGCGTTTGAATCGGCAGAGGCGTGCCGGGTGGCGGTGACGGACATCACCGCGCGCAAACGGGCTGAATCGGATCGTCTCATTCTGGACAAGCTGGAGTCTACGGGGATTCTGGCGGCCGGCATTGCCCATGATTTTAATAATCTGCTCACCGTTATCCTGCTTAATCTGGAACTGGCCCAGAAGCACAAACCTCTTGACGAGAACTTGGCGCGGTATCTGGGTGAGGCAAAGGAGACCTGTTTGCTGGCCAGCAGCTTGACCGCGCAGCTCCTCACTTTTGCCAAGGGGGGCGCGCCGATCCGCAAAGCGATGCTCCTTTCCGGAGTGATCAAGGAATCGGTCCGGTCGGCCTTGAGCGGTTCCAAAGTGGGCTGCGAAACCTCTCTGGCGGAGGATCTTTGGATGGCGGAGGTGGACGCCGGACAGATCGGACAGGTCATTCGCGGCATGGTGCTGAATTCGTGCGAGGCGATGCCCCAGGGAGGGGTGGTCTTTGTCCGGGCGGAGAATGTGGTTCTGAACGTTCAGCAAGAGCCATCCCTGCCAGCGGGGGAATATGTGCGGGTGAGCATTGAGGATCAGGGCACCGGTATTGCCAAGGATGTGTTGCCGAAGATCTTTGATCCTTATTTCTCCACCAAGCACCGGGGAGATCAAAAGGGAATGGGTCTGACGATCTGTCATGCCGTCGTTCAAAAGCACGGAGGAGCGATTGCCGTCAAGTCTGAGGTTGGCCGTGGGACCACTTTCGACATCTACCTTCCCGCAGCCCGGAAATTAAGGGGTGGGGAGAAAGCCCCGATGCCACCGAGCGAGACGCGGCATGGGAGAGTGCTGGTGATGGATGATGAGGAAGGGGTGAGGAAGGTTCTCGGGCAGACGCTCGAGGGAATGGGCCATTCGGCGGAGATGGCAGAGGATGGGCTGAAGGCTATCGAGATTTATAAGAAAGCAAAGAGTCTTGGCCGACACTTTGATGTGGTGCTTCTGGATTTGACGATTCGTGAGGGGATGGGTGGCCAGGAAGCAATTCAGGCGTTGCTCAAGATTGACCCCGCCGTGAAGGCCATTGCCATGAGCGGATACATCGAAAGCCCGGTGATTCTGGAACCTGGACGCCATGGATTCAAGGCCGCCTTGGAAAAACCCTTTGATGCTGGCAAACTACAGGAGATTCTTGCCTTGGTCATGGACGGCGCGCCGGGCGACAAGGCCGCGCCATGAAGAGAAAACCGGACATTGCCGCCAATCCCGCCGAACTGCGGGATCTCTACAACCAGCAGAAACAGCGTCCCATGATGGCTGAACTTTATCGTCGCGCTGAAGCTCAGTTGCGCAAACGGCGGAAGAACAAGAGGTCGAAGACTGGAGAGACGACCTCCGGAGTGGACACCCGACGGCTGCTCCATGAGTTGCAGGTCCACCAAGTGGAACTGGAAATGCAAAACGCCGAGCTCCAGGAATCACGGGACAGGATGGAAGTGCTGCTGGCGAAATATGCCGACCTCTACGATTTCGCTCCGGTTGGCTACTTGTCCCTGGATGAACAAGGGCGGATCTTGGAGATAAATCTGACCGGAGCCGCCCTGTTGGGCGCGGCAAGATCCCGGCTCATCAATCAGCGCTTGCCGCCCTTTGTCGCCCCGGCGAACCGTCCGGGCTTTCTGGCCTTTCTTAAACAGGTGTTCAGTGGGGCAGGAAAACAGGTCTTCGAGACGACGCTTCGGAGAGAGGACGGCTCCTCGTTCTGGGCCAACTTCCACGGCACCGCCTCAATCTCCGTCAGCAGCCCGCGCAAATGGTGCCGGGTAGTGGTCACAGACCTCACCGCCCTCAAGGAGTCGGAGGAGGCGCAACGCCGTTTGGAGGCTCTGGCGGTGGCGAACCGGGAGTTGAAACAGGAGATTGTCCGGCGGCAATCGGTGGAGGAGTCCCTCAAGAAGAGCAAGCAACACTATAGCCAGTTATTGGAACAGTCGCGCTCCATGCAAGAAGAGTTGCGGCATTTGTCCCGTCAAGCTTTACACGCCCAGGAAGAGGAGCGAAAGCGCCTCAGCCGCGAGTTGCATGATGTCATCGCCCAGACTTTGACGGGCATCAACATCCGCCTGGCCACCCTGAAAAAGGAGGCTGGGATCAACCCCGAGGGCTTTGCGCGTAACATCGCCCTCACGCAAAAGTTGGTGGAAAAATCGGTGGACATCGTGCATCAGTTCGCCCGCGAATTGCGTCCGGCGGTGCTGGATGATCTCGGACTCGTGGCCGCCCTGCATTCGTTCATGAAAAGCTTTACGGCGCGAACTGGGGTCCGAACTCATTTAACGGCCTTTGCCGGGGTGGAACAATTGGACACGGCCCGGCGCACGGTGTTTTTCCGCATCGCCCAGGAAGCACTCACCAATGTGGCCCATCACGCCCGTGCCAGCCAGGTGGAATTGAGCATCGAGAAACAGCCCGATTACATTTGCATGAAAATAAAGGACGACGGAAAGTCCTTTGACATGAAACGTGTAATGCTGGCCCGGGGAAACAAACGCCTGGGACTGCTCGGCATGAGAGAACGCTTGGAAATGGTGGGAGGCAGCCTGGCTGTCGAGTCCGCCCCGGGCAAGGGCACCACCATTATCGCACAAATCCCGACCGGCAACGCTGCGCGGGGAGAGGGTTGATGGGAGTCCGATGGAGCCAAACTTCAATGTCTATGAAACGAATCACCGTTCTGCTGGCCGAGGATCGCGTGATTGACCGGGCGGGATTGTCCGGGGATGCGGCAGCCAGTCACTGTCTGACATGATTCCCAAAACTGGAAACCGGCCTGCATTCAAGTCGAGCCTCCAAGCCTTGAGCCTCTCCGCATTGGGGGTTGTTTTCGGCGATATAGGAACCAGTCCGCTCTATACCTTGAAGACAGTGCTGGCCCTCACCGGCGGCAAGCCTGATCGAGCCGTAATTCTCGGTACCCTCTCGCTGGTCATCTGGACCTTGATCATCGTGACCACAATCAAATATGTTTCGTTCGCCATGCGCATCGACAACGATGGCGAGGGAGGAATTCTCGCCCTCATGTCGCTGCTCGGTGTCAAACTCAAGCCCCGCCCCGTCATCGTCGCACTCGGCCTTCTGGGCGCCGCGCTGATTTACGGCGATGGGGCCGTCACTCCCGCCATTTCCGTGCTGTCGGCGGTGGAAGGGTTGAATATCGTCGCGCCTTTGTTCTCGCCCGATGTTCTTGCCTCCGCGGTCGTGATTCTGGTCGTCCTGTTTTTCATTCAGTCCCAGGGAACGGCGCGGATCGGCAGGGCGTTCGGCCCAATTATGCTGACCTGGTTCGTGACGATCGGCCTTCTGGGCATTTGGGGAATTGCGAGGCATCCCTCGGTGCTGCTTGCGATCAACCCGATTTATGCAATCTCTTATCTGCACTCGAGCGGGGTGACGGGATTTCTGGTGCTCGGAGGTGTCTTCCTTTGTGTGACCGGCGCGGAAGCGCTTTATGCGGACATGGGACATTTTGGCGCGCGGCCCATCCGCCTTGCCTGGTCAGCTCTGGTCTTTCCGAGTCTCGTCCTGAATTACTCGGGCCAGGCCGCCCTGGTCCTGGAGGGAGCGCCAACGTCCGACAATATTTTCTACCGGCTCTGCCCGTCGGCTTTGCTCATTCCGCTTGTTGTGCTCGCGACCATTGCCACGATCATCGCCAGCCAGTCGATCATTACCGGCGCGTTCTCGATGACGCGCCAGGCCATTCAGCTTGGCTGGCTGCCGCGCCTGAAAATCACCCAGACCTCCGCTGAGGGTTACGGGCAAATTTATGTGGGAGCGGTCAACTGGACCCTTATGGTTGTCACCTGTGGCCTCGCACTGGCGTTCGGCAAATCGGACAATCTCGCGGCGGCCTACGGCATTGCCGTCTCCGCCACCATGCTGGCCACTTCGGCGCTGCTTTTTATCGCCATGCGCGAAGTCTGGGGATGGGGCGTTCTCCGGGCCGGGGGAATCGCCGGCGCATTCATCATCGTTGATGTGACTTTTTTTGCCGCCAATTCTTCGAAGATTGCCTCGGGCGGATATGTGCCTCTCCTCCTGGCGGCATTTGCCTATGGTATCATGCTCATCTGGCACCGTGGAGCCAAAGCTGTTTCCGCACGTCTTCAGAAGGGGGTCATTCCTATCGGCGCATTCATGGCGGATATTGCGCAAAGACAAATTCCCCGGGTGCCGGGAACGGCAGTCTTTCTCACACGCACCAAGGAGGACGTCCCTCCGTTGATGGTGTGGCACCTCAACCACAGCCGGGCGCTTCACCAACGCCTGTTCGTGCTCACGGTGGACACGGAGTCTGTCCCGTGGGTCAACGATACCGGACGCCTTGCAATAACGGAAATAGCCCCTCAGTTTTGGCGGGCGTCGGCCCGGTATGGTTTTATGGAGCGCCCTGATATTCCGGCGCTAATCGGGCAGGCCCATGCGTGTGGCTGCGGCATCGATCTTTCTGACATCACCTATTATGTTGGTCACGAAACCATTCTCTCCCGCGACGACGGCAAAGGTTTGCCGAAATGGATGGTGGCTTGTTTCGTAATGATGCAGCGCAACTCCACTCATTTGAGTGAATATTCCCGGCTGCCCTCCGATGCGGTGGTTGAAATCGGGCGGCAGATATCCATTTAGCTCCGTTTGGAGGCACAACTCCAGACGGCGACGGTGTTTTGCCGGAGGGTGTCATCAGATTTCCCGCCATCATGTTTTTGATGAGTTCGGTAGCATCGGGTTTGGCTTGGAGACGCCCGGTAGGGTTTTACCCCATTGCTTCCCCGCCGTTGCTTCGATTATTTTCGCATAGACAAAGAGCAGCGAAAAGATGTGCATGAAGAAATGCAATTCCGTCATCGGTTCAACTTGCTTGAAATATGAAACGAGTCATCGATACAAGTGAAATTATCGGGACGGTGGATACGCCTGATGGAGCCTGTGAAGTGTGCGCGTCCGCCGACGCAACCTACGACGACGGTGCAGGACGGCTGGTCGTACGCTTGGAGTCGTTTCTCCGCACCACGAGCCTGCGGGCCAGGGAAAAGCATGTCGCAGCAAGCTGGCTGCCCAAGGCGGAAACCGTCACGGAATCGGTTGACCCCGGCGAAACGGCGGAAGCTGCCCGGAATATCTTCCATGGCTGGGTTCGGAAAGTGCGCCAAGCAGCGCCGTCGCTGCATAATCCGGACCTTTAATATCAAGGAGATGCGAACTGCGATGCCGAATGGTCATGCCGATTCCACGTTGCAATTACGAGAGCCAACACTGCACGATGATCGCGGAAATTGTCGGCCCATAATTACAACGATGCACAGGAACATCAGCCGCAAGCTGCCGTTTGAAGAACGCCTGACAGAAATCCTCTGAATGATGAAAACTGTGACCAATCCACCTAAAGCCGCCAAGCCTGAAGTTTCCATGAGCGTGCTGGATGCAATCTATCATCGCCGCTCCGTGCGCAACTATATGCCTCGGGCAATCGAGCAGGCCGTCGTTCGCTCGCTGCTCGACGCCGCCGTACACGCCCCCACCGCCATGCACGAGGAGCCCTGGTCATTTGCCGTCATTCAGGATAAAAACCTTCTGGACCGTTTGTCGGACAGCACTAAAGAAATGGTGCGCAGTGAGGCGCAGGGTTCCGATTCCCAACACGCGAGGCATTCGCTTGATCAGGTCAACAAACCGGATTTCCATGTTTTTTACAACGCTGGCACACTGATCGTCATCTGCGGCAAATTCCAGGGGCCATTTGTCGCGGCGGATTGCTGGCTGGCAGCGGAAAACCTGATGCTTGCCGCCTGCGCAAGAGGTCTTGGCACCTGCGTGATCGGCTTTGCGGTCTCGGCGCTGAACACGCCGGAGTGGAAGACTGAATTGAAGATCCCTGTTGAAATGAATGCCATCGCGCCGATTATTGTGGGCGTGCCCGTCGGCGAAACACCTCTCGTCCCTCGCAAGCAGCCGGAAATTGTCACCTGGAAATGACGCCGACGGAGATGCTGTCGCGGCGAAAAATCCCGCTCGTTTATCGCTGGTTTATCGTCCGATTAAGCCGGAGCCGTTTGTGATGGTCACCACCGCCTGCGGCGGGCGGGCGAAGATCATGGTTTAAACTCACTCCGACCCGGGATTTAGGGCCGGGATCTGGTCGGGATTGAGAATGAGATCAACCGAACCGCGACAAATCTTCTCCTCTCCATCCAGGTTGAGGGATCCCGACGCATCGCTGGCTCGATGGGTGTTGATTGATTTGATGAAAGAAGCCCGCTGCCAGGCAAGGACAGTGGGCGGGAGCTTGGATGTGGTGCGGCGAACGCGCAACTTGAACGCGCTTCGTTGAACGCGCTTCGAAGAAGTTCAATTTTATCCTCAAACGATGGTCAACTGGACACTGCTCTCGATGATGCCTGCGCCGATGGCATAACGGGTAAGACCGGCGGTATCGTGGATGTCGAGCTTCTCCATGAGATACTCGCGATGCTTCTCGACGGTCTTGATGCCGATGCCCAGTTCCGCGGCGGTTTCCTTGTTGGCGTTGCCTTCGGCCACCAACTGGAGCACTTCCATCTCGCGCGATGTCAACTGGGCTGATTTCCTCAGGAGCACTCCCGCGCGATCATGCGATGTCGGGTAGAGCTGATCAAGACGCTTGGAGATGGAGGGACTGAAAAATGTATTGCCCTTCTGAACTTCCCGAATCGCACGGCAGACATCTTGGGAAGAGGTCAGTTTAAGCAGAAATCCCACCGCGCCAGAATCGGTCGCCGCTTTGACATACGCATCGTCATTGTGCGCGGAGAGAATGAGCACCTTGGTTGCCGGGAAATCCTTGTGGACCTGGCGTGCGGCTTCCAGACCATTAAGCTGAGGCATTGCGATGTCCATCAACACCACGTCAGGGTGGAGTTTTTTGACCAAGGCAACCGCCTGCCGGCCGTCTTGCGCTTCGCCGACCACTTCCAGGTCTTCTTCCAGCTCGAGCATCTTGCGAAAGCCCTCGCGCACGATCGTATGATCGTCCGCCAGCAAAACAGTTGTTCTTTTCATAGCTTTTCAAGAATACTTTTAGAGGCATTCATCCATGATGCCTCCACCCACGCGGCATTGCTGGATGGAATTTGTGTAGAAATAGGCGATGCCTTCGCCCCAGCAGCCTCAACGGCATGACATGCACCGGCCATCTTCGATCGCTCCTTCATAGCCAGCAGACCGCACACCATTTATTGGAGCAGCACAGTCGCTCCATGTCTCCAATTCTTTGGACTACCTCCCGCCGTCGTTTCTTTCTTCCCTCCTCTCCGGCGCTCTCCCGCGCACGTTCGGTCCGACGTTGCGAACAGCCGTCCTGCGCCAATCTGGATGACCCCCTTCCCACCCGTGAAAGCGGCCGAGACGGACGGGGTCGCAGACCAGCCAAACCCCTTCGGGTCCCAGGTACATATACTGGTCGCCCACCACGCCGACGTATTCAACGCCATCCCAAACATAAGAGTCCGGCATGCCGACCGTCACCACTGCCTGGGGCGGGGGCACATAGACCCTTGCGGGCTCGAATGATACCGTGCAGCCGGCTGCCAGCGCGGCCGTCAACCCGAACAAACATGCGATTCTACGGTTTTTCTTTTTCATATTTCTTCTATTTTCTTGGGCACTGAGCGTGCCATTTGTTCTGGGGTTAAGATGGCCGAGAGGCGCTGCGGACGCTATGAGGTGTTCCCCCCAGCGATGAGTCGGAGATCGAGGATCAGGAACTAATTGACTCAGGACTTAGCTCTGTTTTCAATACTGAGTTGTTTGCCTTGCAAATGTCCGCATCCTCGTGCCTCTTGCCGTTGACCTCCATGATCGCGGCTCCGTTATGAGCGTGTGATTCCTGTTTGATCGGCCGTCGGCACCAATCGACGGCATCGTATTTTGCGTACCAATTCGGACCCCAATTGTTCCTGGGGCGGTCGCCTTTTCCATTTTGCACTGAGTTCATGGCACGCCCTCGTTGTGTTATCAAAAATACGAAGAACTGGTGTGATGTTGAGGATGCCATTGGATAGTCTCAGGGCATCGTTCCTGAAAAGTGATTACCAGCCGGCCCCAAGGCTCGCCTACTCAGCACCCAAAGGAAGCTGGGCTTTTCCGTGCAGTCCTTCGAGTTTTCCGGGGGTTGATTTTAGCCTTCTCTTCTTTGCGGCAGACAGTTCATTTTTCCCAGCGGCTTGTCCCGAAGACACGCCAATTCCCTGAGAAAAATCGGACGTCTGCGTCAGAACAAGGTGATCTTCAAGGCCTTCCAAATGTGTGATTTCGTTTTCTTTCATAGCACGACAGTAAGACGGAATGCTCGCGGACACTATGGGGTTTTCACCCCATCTCGGACCGACCCGACCCGCGAAACTGACGTCATCATGAGAGAACCGGTGAACCGGCGGATGCATGCCTGAGCATCATTTCCACGCGGTAGTTATCCACGCTTTTCAACAGACGATAGGCGATCCAGCCGATGACCAGTCCGAAGACTGCTCCTCCGACCGCTTGTTCGAGGAAAAGCCGTCCAATCTGTGCCGCCGATGCGTGCTGGCCGGTCACCGTAATTTCACGCAAGACGATGAACGCCACCACGCCGATGCCGCCGTTGAACGGCGATTCCGCGGCGATCTGGACTTCCAAATTGTGCGGCACTTTCGCGTCATTCAGAATCCCGATCACCGCCACCGGATCGATCGGTGAAATCAGCGCGCCGAACAGCAGGCACCAGGCATAGCTCAGTTCAAGCCCAACCCAGCCGAGCGCAAAATGAACCAGCGTACCAAAGACGAACATGGAGATGACCACGCCCGCAATGGCAAGAGGAGCGATAACGCCCTCTTGCTCGATCAGATCGTTCAAGTCGATATTGAGCGCGCCGGCAAACAGGAGAAAACTCACCATCTGTATCAGCGTTTTGTCAAAATCAATGCGCCCGAGCAAACGTTCCGCGCCATCGCGGATCCATGGCGCAAAATGTCCGGCGCCGATCAATCCGAGCGAGACCAGAAGGGCAATGAGCATCACACCGATCGTGGCCGGCAGTTTGAAATAACGGAAGTTCAGGTAACTGAACATCGCCGTCAGCGAGATGAGGATCTGATTTGAAAGACAGTCACCTGGCAAAAAGTTCCGCCCAGTATTGCGTAGTGAAGCGGGCCTGTTAATCTCTTTCTGCCGAAGAAAACGGTACGAAACGAACGACGCTTTGAATTCAATCAGAGCGAACTGTCGGGACAAGGAACTGAAAACCGGCAAAAACCGGTCCGATCCTGGCCACAGCCACGCCGTTCCTCAGCGTCTGGTTTTCCCCAAAAAGAAACCCACCCGCATTCGCAGGTGCGAATGCGGGTGGGTGTGTTGTTTCTTGCAAGCCGGCAGGATTAACCTGCTTTGCTTTCATCCACCACCAGATAATGGCTGCCATCACTGCTCCAAACATGGAGGAGAGTGGTCCTGTCCTTGGCGTTTGAGGTAAGTTTGACGGCGTCGTCGGCCGATTTCACTTGTTGCTTGTTGATCTCCATGATCACGTCCCCTGGCTTCAGCCCGGCGTCCGCCGCCGCCGAAGACGGATCCACCTCGGTGACGACCGCGCCCTGGATTTTTCCGGGGACGGAGAATTGCTGGCGCTCCTGGGCGCTCAAGTCGGTCACGGCCACCCCTTGGAGTGTGTCGTTGGCGTCCGATGGGATGGAATCATCCTTGGCCAGTTGCGCCTGGCCGGGCAAGTCCTTGACCACCACGTCAACGGTCTTGGCCGCTCCGTCGCGCCAGATGCCCACGGGGACTTTGTCACCGGGAGCCACGCTGGCCACTTCCAAGGAGAGTCGGCGAGCATCGGCAATCGCCTTGCCGTTGAATTGCAGGATAACGTCCCCGTTTTGCAAGCCCGCCTTGGCGGCCGGGCCGTTGGGCACGACTTCATCAATCAGCGCGCCTTGGTCGCTTTTCAAAGCGAACTCCTTGGCCAGGGCAGCCGTAAGGGGCTGAATATGGACGCCGATATAGCCGCGGGTCACCTTGCCGTCCTTGACCAGGCTCACCATGACCTCGCGGGCCAGGTCGGTGGGAATGGCCAAGCCAATGCCCTCGCTGCCGCCACTCTGGCTGTAGATGGCCGTATTGATGCCGATCAACCGTCCATCAGTGTCCACCAAAGCTCCGCCCGAATTGCCGGGATTTATGGCCGCGTCAGTTTGGATGAAGTCCTGATATTTCAGGTCCATGGCCGCGCGACCGGTGGCGCTGATGATGCCCATGGTCACGGTTTGGCCCAGGCCGAAAGGGTTGCCGACGGCCAGAACGACGTCGCCCACCTGAATCAGGGAACTGTCCGCCAAAGTGATGGCGGGAAGGTCATGCGCCTCGATCTTCACCACGGCAACATCGGACTCCTTGTCCTTGCCGACCACTTTGGCCGTGAATTCGCGCCCGTCCTGCAAGGTGACTTTCACCTTGTCGGCATCGTCCACCACATGATTGTTGGTGAGAATATAGCCGTCCTTGGTCACGATAACGCCGGAACCCAGTCCGTGCATGGGCGGTGAGATGAACCCTTGCCGTCCGCCTCCGAACGGGTTGCCGAAAAACTGGCGCATTCGCGGATTGTTTGGAAGACCGGGCATGTCCATCGAGGTTTCTTTGGCCGCGGTGGTGACTTCAACTTTCACCACGCTGGGCATGACTCTTTTGACGACATCGGCGTAACTGACGCCTGCCTTTGCGTCCCGCACCAGCGCGTGATTATCCATAACAAGGCCCATGGACTGGGTCTTCGCAGACGGTTGGTCACTGGCGTGGGCGATGGGCATCATGCTCACACCCGCAACCAGCGCCAGGCCGCCGGTAAACAGGGCGGCAATAATTTTTTGGGCTCTAATTTTCATCATGTTTCTTCTTTTCGTTAATTGTTCTTGTCAACCGGCATCCGGTCTGATGTTTACAAAATGCCACACGGGGATGACGGACCCCTTTCCCAGACATTACAAATTGGCAAGGCTCGGGCAGATTCTATCCTCCAGAACCACATCCCGTGAGGCGCACACACCGCTCATCCTCACTCCGGGAGGGAGCGCCATTGACGCCGGGCCAGGTTGGGATCAATCCGCACTAGAAGATAATAGGCAAGACGCCGCTTGAGGCGCAGCCAGAACGGATGGACCTTGCTCCATTGTTCGAAATAAATGCGCCGGCATTGGTGCAGGTCCCCGGAGAAAATTGCGCGCGCGTCCCCGGCGATTTGCGCATTTTGAATCCGAATCATCAGCTCGTAGTTGATCCGCAGACTGCGCTGGTCAAGGTTCGAAGAGCCCACATAGACGATGTCGTCCACAATAATTAGTTTGGCGTGGAGAATCTGCGGCTGGAATTCATAAATTTCTACGCCGTGTATCAAGAGCTGGCGATAGAGGCTTTGGGCGGCCAGTAGCGACAACGGCACGTCGGATTTTCCCGGCAGAATCAACTGCACGCGTCCGCCCCGTTGCGCGATCCGGACCAGATCGCGCCGCAACCGCCACGTCGGCAGGAAATAGGCCACCATGATCTGCACATCGCGCGTGGTCGCCAGATCCCCGCGCAACGCAAGTTCGATCGGGTTGCGTCCCCGGCCCGGTTCGCTGAAGAGAATCTGTTCGGATGGCCAAATGGCGGACTTGTCCACGCTGAAGCGCCGCAGGCGCGTGAAACGTTTGTGCCGGAATTCAGCGCGCGCGAACATTTCTTCAAACGAGACGGCCAATTGGGCCGCCAGCGGGCCTTCCAGCTTTAACCCCAGATCGCGCCAGCCCGCATGAACGCCGTCGCCCTCGTATTCGTGGGCGATGTTGAAGCCGCCGACAAATGCCACCTGCTTGTCGCAAACCAGCAGCTTGCGATGATTGCGAAACGACAGTCGCATCAAAGCGGCGGGATTGAACGAGCGCACCTCGCCGCCGACGGCCCGCAACGGATCCCAGAAATCGCCGGGCAAACCCCTGGAGCCGAAGGCATCCATGAGCACCCGCACCCGCGCACCACGCATTTGCGCGCGGATCAGCGTCTCGCGAAACCGCTGGCCGAGGGGTCCTGGCGCAAAAATGTAAATCTCCAGACAGACGGATGCCTGTGCCGCGTCAATGGCCGCCAGCATCGCGGGAAACACTTCGTCCCCGGTGCGCAACCACTGGCAAGCCGTCTGGGTCGCAGAGGAAGACATGCCCCAAAGACTATTTTGCGCCGGAGGAAATGGCAATGATGGCAAATTTGCCGGGGAAGACAAGCGGCGCATTGCGGATGCGTCGCTTGTAATTGGCTCTCAAGAAACTCATTCTATATGTTGTTGATTTAAAGCATGTTACGAAAATCAGAAAAACTGTCGGATTCTGTGGCTGCGAATCCTGTTTCTTCCCTGATCAACCCCACGCCGCGTGGGATGTGTGCTCCTGTCTTTTTCCAAACGCACTGCACTGTCGTTTTTGCTGATTTACAATGTCGTTTTGGCGCCTCGGACGATTTCAACCGGAATCCACATGTGTTTCATCAGCGCGCTTTCGATTTTGAACCCCGCCTTTTCCAGCGCTTCCCGCACATAGATGGGGCGGCAGTCAAGGAAGTTTGGGAAGTGTTCGTGCGTCCATTCAAAAGCACCAACCAGCGGGTCATGTTTGGCGTCTTTGGACATGCCCACCACCACGATGCGCCCGCCCGGTTGCAGGACGCGCTTGCACTCGCGCAACACCTTCGGGATTTCCGGCGTGTCGAACAATTCCAGCGTAAAACTCATGAACACCGCGTCCATGCTGTTGACCTCGTAAGGGAGTTGCGTCGCGTCAGCGCAGCGCAGCCGGGCGCGTCCAAGGAGGTTGAGCATGGCGAGGGTCGCTTTTGCCCGCTGTAGCATCTTGTCCGACAGATCGAGGCCGAACACCGTGCCTTTTGGCCCGACAGCCTTCGCAAGCGCTACGAGGCTGTGTCCGGCGCCAAAACCGATTTCCAGAACGCTTTCTCCGGCGCGCGCGCACAACAACTCCAATCCCGCCTTGCGCATGGGTGCCTCGCTGCGCTCGGACAGCAGATCATAGACGCGGCTGATTTTATTGTAGAACGCCCTGGTCTGGTCTTTCGATTGAAAAACCCTCAGAACTGAGGCATGACTGGTTTTGTGGGCCGAGTTCATATAATTCAGAAATAAACATGCACGACGCATGAGTATGCCAGGAATCTGTATAAACGCGCAACTCTGGCGCTGTCTCTACATCGGGTCTGAGTTATTTCCGAAATGGGGCGGAAGAAGTGGGCGTTCCTGGCGAGAGATGTTTGTGAACCAATTCGCACAGCTTCAAGGCCAACTGATCCTTCATGCCGTAAAAAACCCGCTGACCCTCCTTTTGGCGCGCCAAGATGCCGGCTCCGGCCAGCAAGGCGAGGTGCTTGGAAACATTGGCCTGGGTCGCGCCGACCGCCGTCACAATCTCGTTGACCGTGTGCGGCTGGCGGCACACGGCCTGCAAAATCCTCAGGCGCATCGGTTCGCCCAGCAAGCGGAAGCGGAGGGCAACCTGCTCCAGCTGGTTCTCGGACAACAAATGGTTGATCTTTCCGGTTGACATATTCTTGAATAGTTATATAATCATATAATGAATATGAATGCTTTGCAAGCCAAAAGTTCCATTGAACCGCTCGAACTCCAGCGTCGCTTGGCGGAGGGCGGTCCCGCCCAACTCCTGGATGTCCGCACTCCGGGCGAGTTCGCCGCCGCGCATGTGCCGGGCGCGAAGCTGATTCCCCTCGACAACCTCGATCCGGACGCCTTCCGACGGGAGTGTGGTGCGGAGGGAATTCCGGTATATGTGCTCTGCCAGTCTGGAGGACGCGCCAGCAAGGCGATTGAACGGCTTGAACGGGCCGGGATTCACGGCTGCGTGCTGGTCGAAGGAGGCACGCAGGGCTGGATGGACGCGGGGCTGCCGGTCAATCGCGGCAAGCGCAAAGTTTTGCCGTTGATGCGCCAGGTGCAAATCACCGTCGGCCTGATTTCGGCCGTGGGCGCGGTTCTTGCGCTCGCCGCCAACTCTCTTTTTGCCATTATCCCGCTCGTCACTGGCTGTGGTCTGGTGTTTGCCGGGATCACGGGAACATGCGGAATGGCGCTGCTGCTGGCGAAAATGCCGTGGAATCACGCCCAAAGCGGCGGCTCCTGTTGTGCGGCAAAAGCGGAGTCTGAATTATGAACAAACCTCACCGCATAGTGATTGTCGGGGGCGTCGCAGGGGGCGCTTCCGCCGCCGCCAAAGCACGGCGAGTTGATGAAAACGCCGACATCCAGATCTTCGAGCGTGGTCCCTACATTTCCTTTGCCAACTGTGGCCTCCCGTATTTCATCGCCGGCGAAATTAACGACCGCGCCAAATTGATCGTCATGACACTCGAAAAATTCTGGGAACGCTCGCGCGTTCGCGCACACGTCAACCACGAAGTTCTTTCGATCAATCGCGCCGTGAAAACAATCCGTGTCAAGGAACCGGAGGGCACGCAGCGCGACGTGCCTTACGACAAACTCATCCTGAGCCAGGGCGCGACGGCAATCGTGCCGCCCATTCCAGGCGCGAACTTGCCGCAAGTTTTCACATTGCGCGACATCCCGGACATGGACCGCATCACTGCGTTCCTGGACGAACGACAACCACGTCATGCGGCCGTCATCGGCGGCGGATTTATCGGACTTGAAATGGCGGAGGCATTTCACCATCGCGGCCTTCACGTCACCATTGTTGAGCGCAATCCGCACATTCTGCCATTGCTGGACCGCGACATGGCGATTCACCTACAGAATCAAATCCGGCGCGACGATTTCGACTTTAAAAGCAGCGCCGACGCAACGCGGTTCACCGCCGACGGGGTGGAGTTCGCCGATGGCAGCCGGTTGCCGGCAGATTTGATTCTGATGAGCGTGGGTGTGAAAGCGGAAGTGGAGTTGGCGAGGGCGGCGGGCTTGGAGATAGGTGAAACCGGCGGGGTGAAAACCAATGGCCGTCTGGAGTCGTCCGACCCGGATGTTTACGCCGTGGGCGACGCGGCGGAGACGATGCACGCCTTGACTGGCGCGCGGGCGCGCATTGCTCTGGCCGGCCCGGCCAACCGCCAGGGACGCATCGCCGGCGCCAACGCGGCGGGCGCGCGTCTGATCTATCCCGGAGCCTTGGGCACCTCAATCGTGAGGGTTCTAAACATGACCTCCGGATTTACCGGCCTGAACAGCGCCCAGGCGAGGAAGGCGGGTTTCACCTTCTTCACCAGCCTGACGCGCGACAACAGTCACGCGCACTATTATCCCGGCGCGAAACCGGTGCTGATCAAAATCGTCGCGGAGGAAGGCACCGGCCGCCTGCTCGGAGCCCAGGTCTTGGGTGAAAGCGGTATTGACAAACGCGTGGATGTCTTGGCGACAGCCATCACCGGGAAGATGAGCGTGTTCGATCTGGAAAGTCTTGACCTTGCCTATTCTCCTCCGTTCGGTTCCGCGAACGATCCTGTGAACACGGCGGGATTTGTGGCTGCCCATATTGCGCGGGGTGACCTTGCCACCGTGGCGCCGGAAACTTGGCAACCCGATGGTGAATACTTGCTGGACGTGCGCGACGCCGACGAAGTGGAGGAATTCGGCAAGCTCAAAAACGCGGTGAACATTCCTCTGGCCCAATTACGTGACCGTCTGGCGGAATTGCCGCACGACCGCCGGATTGTAACGTATTGCCAGAAAGGGCAACGCGGTTATCTGGCCGCGTGCGCTCTCCACGGGCGCGGGTTTGAAAACGTGGCCAATTTGCGCGGAGGGTTCCTCCAGGCCAAATTGCTCAACAAGATGCCCGAAGCAGAGGTGGCGGGCATCGCGAACCGGGTCTGTGAGGCGTCACAATAGCCCCTTTCTGAAGGAGAGCGACGGTTCCCCGGGACTTGGCAGCCGGTGCATTAGCAACGTAAACGTGGTAAAGAAGCCTTTCCAGATCGGGCGGCTTCGAGCATTAAACGGGCAGACTTGGCTCGCTGGACTGCGCTTCCGCTTTTGTCCTGGCGAGGCGTCCGGCGCGTTCTTCCTTGGCCGTTTCCAAAGCGGCCCAGAGTCCGGAGCGGGTAATCAGTCCGATGGGACGATCCGGTTTTTCACGCGTCACTACTGGCAAATTGCCGACATCCTTGGCGGCAAATCGCTTTAGAATGGTGAAAAGGTCTTCATCCGGATAAGCCGTGGACCCATCGCGAGACATTATGTCTTTGACCTGCACGTTTTGACGCTCCGTCTCGGCGACCCGATGGATGGCCAGGAGCGTGACCCGTCCGGACAACTTGTTCTGCTCCACCACAGGCAAGCTGGCCAAGCCATAATCTCCCATCAAACTCATGGCTTCGCTCACGGAGGCGTTCGCGTTCACATACACAGGCAGGTAAATCATGACATCGGCAGTCTTGACCCGATGAAGCACAATCGGCTCAAACTCGTCCGCATGGAAAGGGGAGTCGAGACGGCTGTTGACCTGGGCGGGAAAGATCGTTCGTTTCCCTGAGAGAATGAACGCCGTGACCACGGCGAACATGGCCGGCCCTAACAGCCCATAACCGCCGGTCATCTCGGATATCATGATGATCGTGGAAATGGGCGCTTTGGCGGCGGCGGCAAAGAAGGCGATCATGCCGACGATCGCGTAAGTGCCGGGATGCGGCACTGCGGCAGGAAACAGATAGGCCGCCCCATAACCGAAGGCCCCGCCAAACATGCCGCCGGTGACCACGCACGGACCGAAGATGCCTCCCGAATTGCCTGAGCCTAATGTTAAGGACGCGCCCACGATTTCAGCAACCGCCGCCAGCAACAACATGAGCGGCGGCAACAACTGCACGTTTTGGGATATCGCAAATTGCGCCCACCCATAACCGGTTCCAACCACGGAAGGAATCAGGAGACCGAGGATGCCGGTGCAGAAACCGCCAATGGCTGTGGCCGCCCACAGAGGGAAACGCCTAAAAAACTTCTCAATGTGAAAATAGACCATGAACAAGAACCGCGCCAGCAGAGCGCAGCCGACCCCTAATAACGCAAATAAAATCAACGACCATGGGTGGTCGAACTGCGTCGCCTGGGGCGGGGGGGTGAACACGGGCTGAAATCCCACGGCGGCTCCGACAATGGTGTAGCCAACCACGGCAGCGATTAGAGCGGGCACCAGGGCCTCCACCTCGAAGTCCTCCTTGTAGAAAATCTCCGCTGCGATGATGGCCCCGGCCAGCGGTGCCTTAAAGATCGCGGCAATGCCCGCGCCCAATCCCGCAGCCAGGGCGATATTGCGTTCCCGCGCGGAAAGCTTCAGGAGATTGGCGATGCTGGCTCCGGTGGAGGCGCCAATCTGGGCAATCGGCCCTTCCCGACCGGAGGTAAGACCTCCGCCGATGGTGATGGCCGAAGTGACCAATTTGAAGATTGAGGTCTTGAAGTTGAGCTTCTCGCTGTTGTGGAATGCCCGAATCGCCGCATTGGTGCCAATGCCTGCGGTCTGCGGAGCGAATTTCCAGGTAAGAAATCCACCCACCAAACCGGCCGCCGTTGTGACCAGGGGGAGCATCCAGGGGCGGCTCATGTGGAATGAATACTGGCTCATCCCCCCTTCTCCACCCGGCAGCGGCGCAATGTATCCAACCAGAGTGCCGAGCACGAAATGCTTGACCAAGTTGATGCACCAGATCAGCGCCAGCGCCCCCAGGCCGGCCCCGACGCCAATCAGAATCCCGATGAGTCCCCATTTCCGAAGATAGGTGGCTCCTGCCCCAAGTTCCGGGATCTGTCTTAAACCGCGCTGTCGAATCATCCGTTTCCACATAATTAAACTTTAAAACCAACATCGTCATTGCCAATTTCGGGTGACACCATAACACCCGGAGGCTGCAAATCCCACAAATCAGCGTGTAAAAGTCCCCACTCGAACAGATGCCGTTGTCGAAGGACAAAGCCGCGCCGCACCAGTAAAGGGTCCGGCGCGGTAAGCTGGTCAGCAGACAGCCCGGTGGGCCAGCCGAAAAACAGATACATCGCCTCCAGAATAAGCCGCGCCCGCCATTTGGCCAACCCCGCCAGCGGCTCGCAAAAATCCGACAGCAACCATCGCACCTCCGGCATGACCACCTCCGCCAAGCGTCCCACCAACCTTCCAATTGCTCCGACCGAAAGCAATCGAGCACGAAATGGGCGGCCACCTGATCAAATTTATGTGAAGGAGGCGTCCATTCCAAAATATCCGCTTGAACGAATTGGATGCCTCCCACCCCCAACCCCGCCGCATCCAACCCCCCGCTCGCGCGAATGCCATGCAGGCAGCCAGTGGCGACAAACATAGTTGGTTTCGGGACTGAATACGAGCTTAGAACTGGCAACGTGTCGATTCTCAGCCCGGCAGGGCCAAAATATCCATCGGGATCCGACCAAGCTCCACTGTCGCCCCGAAAATGCGGCACAATCCGCTCCTGGGCCTTCGCCAAGGTGCAGTACTGCGCAGTACACTTTTCCATGTAATTTGAGGTCAGTTTGACCTATTTGAATCAGAAAGCGAAAAATTGAAAACAACCAATAAAATCAGGCATTTCAACCACGTTTGCTGATTCTGGCCGATGTAGTCTAACAGGTTGTTGACCTATTTCGTGCGCCAGCCAGCGTCGGTTGCTGCTGCCCCGGGACGGCCAAAATGCCCTCACTACGGCAGCGATATGATGCCCTTGCGCTGAAGTTTTTCCTGCAAGTGCCGTGATGACAACGGTGGCGGCGTAATTTACCCCAACCTCGAAGCCGTGGATGCAGGGATTGAGCCGACTTGGCGCTCGTGATTGTTGCTCGGGGCGGGTGTCGTTGACCTGGTGCTCGCCATCCAGGGCCTTGCCGCGCTTCCAGTCATTGTCGTCCAGATCGTCGTCAACGGTGCGATGTTCCTGTTCTCATTCCAAGCGTTGCCGGGCGGCTGGTCGCTCCCTGTGCCGGAGCTTGGAAGCCGTGACAGCGGTTACTGTCAGTGCAGAGGCTCGGCGCCAGTATCGCCGTCGCAAAAACTACATGCGCATGGTTTTTGAATCCACAATGCGTCAATCACGGAAGATCCGAAAAACACACGTAACATCCAGCGTTCAAGGGCTTTGCGTCGCAACTGGGATTTGGTTGATGTGACATTGAAATGCGCATTCTGACTCACCAAACGTCGGCAACTGTCGGCAACATCTCAATGCCAACGGCCCGCGCTGGCGGTGGTCGCCAGCCCCAACTTCGCCTTTACCATAGGACACCAAAAACGAAAACTTTTTGCACTTCTTCTTCGCAAATGCCAAGCTAGTATCATGTATCACTCATAATTGCGGATAGATGCGCTTTAATTTGATCCGGGCATCTTCGGTGGTAAAGCGCCAGTCGATGGTGGCGGCGCGGTTGTTTCGGTCCAGTTCCCAAGCCGCTACTTCCTTTCGCATCAGTTCAATATTCGGGATTCTGCGATCCAGACACTGACCGTTGAGCGCGCTCAATTCGATCTCCGCGACGTTGAGCCAGCTTCCGTGCTTGGGGGTGTAATGGATTTCCAACCGGCGCGCCAATCGGCGGGCTTCCTCCGGCTCGAAGGTTTCGTAAAGGGAAGCCGCGCTGTGGGTGTTCAAGTTGTCCATGACCAAGCGAACCTTGGTGGCCCGCGGGTATCGCTCATCGAGCATGCCTTTGACAAAGAAGGCCCAATCCTTGCGGGTGCGGTGCTCGGTGATATCAACGTGACGGCGACCGCTCAACGGTTCAACTTCCAGGAAGATTTCCGCCACGCCGTTGCGCACATACTCGTGGTCGATGATTTGACCGCGCCCCGGGGCCGGGGCCAAGGGGGCGTGGACTTCGCCCACCAACTGTTTGTTGGATTCGTCCATGCAGACCAAGGGAAATTTCGGGTCGTAGGGCGCGTGGTAAACATCCAGCACGTCTTCCATGCACACGACAAAGGCGGCACAGTTGTCGGGCGGGATTTTCCAATACTTGCTCAGGTGAGGCTTAAGCTCATTTTTTTTAGCGCGCGGTGGACGCTCATGGTGGAAACCTTGGGCGCGATCTTCAGTTCCACGACTTTTTCGGCCAGCAGACGCACCGTCCACCGGGCCCGGCCAGCGGGTGCCGGCGAACAGGCCAGGGCCGTCAACCGGGCATCGAACGCCCCGTCGAAGGTAATCTTGGGCGGTTTGGTCCGAGGTTTGCGCTCCAACGCGGCTTCGATCCCCTCTTCCACGAAGCGCTCTTTGAGATGTTCCACGGTGCGGGAGGTCACGCCCAAGGCCTCGGCCACGTCAGCCACTTTCCAAGGACTCCCGTGTGGCCCGGCATCACAGAGCAGCAGCGCACGCGCATGGACAAACTTGGGAGCCGCCGTCTTGCCACTGCGCGTCAGTGTTTCCAGCAGGCCGCGTTCTTCTTGGGTGAGTGTAACTTTGTATCGTGGTGTCATCCCCCCATCATTCACCACGGAATGACCGGCGTCAATATGCGAAAGATAATGTGTTACGTGATACTAGGTTGGCATGAGCGAACAACTGGAAATTCACACCACGTTGGAAGAGTTTCAGGGCGTCTCCCAAAAGTTGCGATTGACTTGCCGGAAATGCGGCGACCGGGCCGATTACGATGTCGGCGCGATTTGTTGCGATCCGGGACAAGAAGGAGAATCTGGCGGGATCAATTATACATTCGCCAACTATTTTCGCTGTCGCAAGTGCGGCGGGCCCGGGCCATGGGAAATTGTGGATCGGTGGAAAGTGCTGCGAATGGCGGCGCGCGCGACGCTGGGCTGGAAGTCAGAAAATTTTCGAATTGCCCGATGCGTCATGTTTGATGGCTCGGTGTTTCAAACGCCCGCCATGGGCGAGGAGCACCTTCTCAGCCTCACCCACAAGGAACCAGACAACGCCTTTCTCCACACCCGCCTGG
>Ga0302320_10005812_pt1 | contig 27515 bp, 24 predicted proteins | sample Bog_T0_3_FD_202130 | JGI IMG/M metagenome (GOLD analysis project Ga0302320, IMG submission 202130) | Peat permafrost microbial communities from Stordalen Mire near Abisko, Sweden - Bog_T0_3 | ecosystem: Environmental > Terrestrial > Soil > Wetlands > Peat | place: Sweden: Abisko, Stordalen Mire...
CTAACAAGGGCATGATGAAAACATCCGGCTTGTCTGACCCGGCCAGTTTATTCAGACGCGCCAGCAAGTCAGGGTGAAGCGGGACGGTGACTTTAGCGCCGGTCTTGGCTTGGGTGTAAGTCAGGGTTTCGGCGGTCAAATCCACGCCGTCCCATTGCATTCGGCAGCAATCGGAAAGCCGCGCCCCGGTGAAAAAGGCGAGCATGATTAAAAGCTTCCATTCGCCTTCCGCCGTGTTCACGAGCAGCTTCACTTCGGCTGGCGTGAACGTCCCGCGTTCCATGCCGACAGCTTCGGGCAGTTCCACGGCTTCGGCGGGATTGGTTGGAATCAAGCCTTGCCGCCGGGCCGCGTTCAATGCCCCGCCGATTATTTTTACGTCCAGAATCAAGGTGGCCGGCGCAAGTTTCTTGCCGATGCGATGATTCAAGAAACGCTCCACGTCCGCCGCTGTCAGACTGGTGAGGGGTTTGGTGGCGCGTTTGCCCAACGTCTCAAGAAAATCATCCACGGCCACGCCGTAGCGTTCCCCGGTGCTTTTGGACTTGCGCGCCCGTTTGCTTTCAAGCCAATCTTGGAAATGCTTTTTGATGGTGACGCCCTGCAAAGTTTCGCCCATGTCGGCCCGCTTCATAATGTCCTTCAGGACTTCGCGGGCTTGGGCTTCCGTGAGATCACCGCGCCGGGCAAGCTTGGCCGCCCGCTCATATTCCATCGCCACGGCCAGCGCCGCCTGACGGGTGCCTTGCTTGGTGCTTCGGAGAATCCAGCGTCCATCCGGTCCCAGGTAGGAGGCGTGCCAGTAGGGGGATTTGGGTCTTTGGTGAACGCTGGCCATAACGGTGCTAAAAATAATGCTAAAGTCCACCTGCGTCAAGAGCGTTTGGATATGTCGTATTTATTGAGTTTTATTAAAAACTAGGGCCCGGAAACGAAAATAGTTGTTCGATTCCCCTATGCGCTACCATTTCACCAGTTCGAGGAGTTTCGACGAGGAACGACCACGGTTTTACGCAGGAACCACGCCCGGGCTTTATTGCAGTCGATGACAAGGTTCCCGTCAATCCAACATGATCGGTCAAATTATCGCGACAGGCGCGGAGAGGCGATTTTCAGACCGGGTTATGGCAACCATTGGGCGCGGTAGAACTGGGACTGATTGGTTGCTGAAAGAATGATGTTCAATGAACTGCCCATGAAACTGTTGGTCTGGATGGTTTGCCAGTTCAACAGGTCGCTGCTCGCCTGGACTGCGTAACGCTGGTTCATCTGTCCGTCCAGCCAAAAACTGAAGGTGCCACCCGAGCCGGGGGCCACCGCCCGCAAATCTGGCGGCGTGCCGCCGGGCAGCACGAACAGCGTGATGCTTTGCGCCGGCAGCGTGTTGCTGAAAGTGCCGCCGGTGAAGCTGAGGTCGCTCAAACGGCTGATGGTGTTCGCTGAGGTCAGCTGCCAGACCTGCGCCGTGCCGGCCGGCAAAAAATTGGTCAGGGTGATGCTGGGCGTTGCGGTGGCGGCAAGCTGTTTGTTGATGACCATGAGGGTCAGTGCTCCATCAGTCGAGCGCGTGGCGGCAAAGGTGGAGATGCGGTCGGGGTTCGGGCCGGCGGCGGAAACGCTGGTGTCGCCAAACGTCGATTTTTTGCCGTCATAGTTGCGATAAATCTTGATCGCCTGGTAGGTGGGCGTGCTGGCGTCCGGCGTGGTCCAGCGTGTGGCCAGATCCAGGTTTTCGCGCCCAAAGATGCCGAGAATGTCCGCCTGCGCCGTCGCGCCGCTGATGTCCGGTTCCGCGCCCCAGTTGTATTCGGTGATGCCGATTTTTGTGCCCGGATAATAACTGGCCACCCAGTTTTTCATGCGGGGAATCAGCATGATGACGTTGTTGATCCAACTGGGGTCCACATAATTGGTATCCCAGAACTGCCGGGTGGAGGCATTGCGGAGCAGAACCGTGGCGGAGTCCGTCGCGCTGGTGCCGACACTGCCTTCCTGCGGGTAGCAATGGAGGGTAAAATAATCCAGGAGGCGGACGCCGGAGTTTGTGTCGTGCTGATGAATTTGGTTCAACAGCCAGGGCATGTAATCCATGCCGCCGTTGTTGGCGCGATCAATGCCGCCCGGATTTTGAATGTCGTAACCGCTGTTGAAATATCCCGGCCAGCCCCATTCTTCCGGGCCGCAGACCAGCGCGTTGGGGTCGTTGGATTTGACCATGCTGGCGTAGTCCAGGATTTTGTCGCGGATTTCCTGCATCGTCGGGCCAACCGGATGCACGTCCTGATGCGTGGATTGCCAGAGCGAGTGTTCGTTGTCCATCAGGTAAAAGCCGACTCCCCCGTTGGTGGCGTTGCCCCAGGAACTGATCAGGTGTTGAACGTAACCCTGCTGGAAGGCGGACGTCACCGGAACATTTGCGTCATTGGGATCATTCGTGGTGATGAGCCAGGTGGTGTGCGTGGTGCTGTTGGTGCCGAGCCCGTTGCCGGCATCGGGCAGATATTGGTCATGGCTGGCTTGCGGACCATATTTGGCGATGGAATAACTGGGCAAAATGCTGCGGCCCGAACCAAGTTTGGGGGCCCAGCCGATCATCGGGATTGTCACCATGGCTTGCGCGCCGCCGGTGAGGCTGCCGCTGACGAAGCCGTCGGTGCTGGCGCCCGGCGTGGCGGGTGAATCGGCGATGCTCTCAAAAAACCAGTCGGCGGCATGGTTGTGCGCATTGATCTGCCAGTTGTAGCTCGTCTCGGCATTGCCGCCCGAACGGTTCAACGGCGCATTCAAATCAGACAACTGGCTGGACGATGCAAACGCCACGCCATAAATCAAAGGGCTGATGGGATGCCGGTTCAACTGCGCATCAACGGTGATGACCAGCGGCGGGACCGGGCCGACCGGGCCGCCGGTGAGCGTGATGTCGTCCACATAAAACGTCGGTTCGGCCGCGCCGCTGCGATCTTGAATGGAAAAACGGGTGAAGTTTGGCTGGCCGGCCACGCCCAGAGCGGTCAGAGGAATGGTGATTTGCTGCCAGTTGCCCGCTGCCAGCGTTGACAAGCTGATGGTTGAGCCGGCCGGTTGTCCATTGCCGCCGGTCAATTCCGCATAGATTTGCAATTGTTGTCCACCCGTTGCCCCGCCGTTGATCCAGAACGTGAGGTTCGTGTAAATGCTGGAATCAAAACCGCTGTGTTCCAGCGACAAGGCGCCGTAACCGCCGGTGAGGGTGACCCTGATGGAATTAGTTCCTGAATGAACATAGGTTCCGGTGTTGGTGAAAACAGGGGTCGTGCTCCAGCTCCAATCATTCCAACTGTTCTGCAGCGAATCGGTATAAATTTGCTGGTCGGGGTTGTTTTGGGCGGACAGGTGCATGACGGTTGCGAGCAACCCCAGCGAGGCAAAAAAACCGGCGGTTCGGCACCCTGACAAAACAGATGATATGAACATGGAATTCAATTTCCCATAGCATTCGCAGTCCGGCAACCGCAGGTTTACGGGACACGATTATTTTCGCGGAGATTAAACCGGATCATCTCGCTTCCCCCGGCGAGAAATCATTCAAATTGTTGGTCAAAGGTTCCCACCGCAATCCGCTTGACCTTTGCCAGCGCAACGGATTTAATCCCAGCCGTTAGTAGGCATATTCATGTTTGCACAATTCAAAAGCCTGTTTTCCAACGACATTGGAATAGATTTGGGCACTGCCAATTCCCTCGTCTATGTGCGGGATCGCGGAATCGTCCTGCGCGAACCTTCCGTGGTGGCCATCGAGGCGGGCACGACCAACGTGCTGGCCGTCGGCAACGAAGCCAAACGGATGCTGGGCCGCACGCCCGGCAACATCGTGGCCATCCGCCCGATGAAGGACGGCGTGATTGCCGACTTCGAGATCACCGAGGCGATGTTGCGGCACTTCATCCAGAAGGTTCACCACCGGAAATTGATTGCGCCACGCGTCGTGGTGGCCGTGCCTTCGGGCATCACGGAAGTCGAGAAACGGGCGGTCAAAGATTCCGCCACCCACGCCGGCGCGCGCGAGGTGTATTTGATCGAACAACCGATGGCGTCGGCCATCGGCGTCGGTCTGCCGGTGCATGAACCGGCGGGCAACATGATCGTGGATATCGGCGGCGGGACTTGCGAAATCGCAATCATCTCCCTCGCCGGCATCGTCTTCAGCCGCAGCCTGCGGGTGGGCGGGGACGAGTTTGATGGCACGATCACGGCCCACATGAAACGCGCCTACAACATGATGATAGGTGAACGCACCGCTGAAGAAATCAAGATACGCATCGGCTCCGCCTTTCCCCTGGAACAGGAACTGACCATGGATGTCAAAGGCCGCGACCTCGGGTCCGGCCTGCCCAAAACCCTGACCATTCGTTCCGAGGAAGTCCGCGAAGCATTACAAGAACCGCTCTCGAGCATTTTGGAATCCATCCGCCTCACGCTGGAACGCTGCCCGCCCGAACTTTCCGCCGATCTCGTGGATCGGGGACTGGTCATGGCCGGCGGCGGTTCGCTGATCCGCGGCATAGACCGGCTCGTGGCCGAGGAGACCGGCTTGCCGGTTCATTTGGCCGACGATCCCATGAGCGCTGTGGCGGAAGGCACCGGCCGCGTGTTGCAGGAAATCGAATTCCTCAAACGCGTCGCGACCAACGCCAAGTATTAAATTGATTTCCCGCCTGCGTTCACCTGCACCCGGCTGAAAGAGCCGTTGCAGGATGCTCAAACAAAAAAATTATCTCACGCTCGGCGTAGTGACCCTGGTGGCGGTGCTGCTCTTCAGCCTGCCGCCGCGTGTCACCGGCCGCCTGAAGCTTGCCATGGGCAGTTTGTTTCTGCCCTTGCTGGGTCTGGCCAGCACCGCGCAACAGCTCCCCGTCGCTGCCGCCGACGCCGTCTTGACGCGCCGCGAACTGCTCCGGCAGGTCGAGAATTTTCACCGCGAAAATGACCAGCTCAAAGTCCTGGCCTTGCAGGCCGACGCCACCGCGCGCGAAAACGAGCAGCTCCGCACGCTGGTCGGCTGGCAGCGGCAGGTGCCGTGGAAACTCAAGCTTGCCAACGTTGTCCTGCGAGACCCGGCGAACTGGTGGCGCACCGTCGAGATTGACCTCGGCACGCGCGATGGCTTGGTGGACAACCTGCCCGTGTTGACCGCTGACGGCCTGGTCGGGCGGGTTTCATCGGTCGGTTACACCCGCTCGCAGGTGGTGCTGCTGGGCGACCCGAACTGCAAGGCTTCCGCGCTGGTTGAAAATGCGGCGCACGACACCGGTGTGATCAGCGCGAGCGGTCCGCTCGACAATTCGCTCGTCGAACTGACCTATCTTTCCGGCAGCGCGAACCTGAAACCCGGCCAGGGCGTCATCACCAGCGGGCTGGGCGGAATTTTTCCGAAAGGCATCCCCATCGGCCAGGTGGTGGACTCGCGCTCCGTTGAATTCGGCCTTTATACCGAGGCACGCGTGAAATTGAACGCCAACCTGGGCGCGCTGGAACGAGTCTGGGTGCTGCTGCCATGAACCTGCTGAACCCCATTTTGATCTTCGCCGCCGCGTTTCTCGCGGTGTTCGGCGAGGCCGCGTTGCCCGGCCTGCACCACCTCTTCGGCGTGCAGGTGGATTTGCTCCCGGTGCTGATGGTCTATGCCGCGTTGAACGCCAACCTCGTCACCGTCGCATCCCTCGCCATTTTCAGCGGGCTGGGGTTCGATGCGCTTTCGGCCAATCCCCTCGGCGTCACCATCCTCCCGCTGTTTTTCGTCGGCTTCGTGATTTTTTTGCAGCGCGATCTGATCCTGCGCGAACTGTCCTTCGCACAAATCGTCCTGGGCACCGTCGCCAGCGCCGTCGTGCCCGTGCTGACCGTCCTGCTCCTGTTGACCGGCGGCAAGTCGCCGCTGCTCGGCTGGGGCTCGCTCTGGCAGTGGCTGGTGATGACGGCCGGCGGCGCGGTCGCGACCCCGATGGTTTTTGCTCTGTTCAACTGGCTCAACCGTGCGTTTGGTTATCAGCCGCGGACGGAAACCAGTTTCCGGCCCGACCGTGAAATCCTGCGCGGAAGACATTAAAATGCTCATTGTTGACGAACTGAAACAGAACGACCCGCCCCTCCGCCTGCTGGCATTGGTGCTGGCGGCGGGCCTGGGCATTTTGCTGGCGGGCTTGTGGTGGGTGCAGGTCGTTTCCGCACAGGAATACCAGTTGCATCTGGAAACGCAGGCCTACCGCACCGTGCGGATTCCCGCCGTGCGCGGGAAAATTCTGGATCGCGAAGGCCGCGTGCTGGCGGAAAACCAGCCGCGCTACAACTTGAGCCTTTATCTTGACGATTTGCGGAAACAATTCGATGACGCCTACACTCCTTTGCGCAAACAGGCGCTTGCTGTGCAAAAAGACGCCATTGCCGCACAAGAGAAAAGACTGGGGCGTTCGCTGACAAAGGACGAACGGAAGGCGTTTGCCGGCACCACCGCCCAGTGGCAGCAGCTCCAGGCCCAGGCCCGCGAGGCCGTCGCCAACCGCCTCATCGCGCAGGTCGGCCAACAGCTCGGCCAGCCGCTGACGGTGGACGCGGCCAAGTTTGAGGTTGCCTACGAAAAAGCCCGGGCACTCCCATATCCGATTTTGAAAAACTTGAATGACGTGCAAATCGCGCGGTTCGAGGAGCAGTTCACCAACGGCCTCGGCGCGAATCTGGATTTGCAGGCGGCGCGCGTCTATCCGTCCGGCACGACGGCGGCGCACCTTTTGGGCTATTTGAAGCGCGACGATGAATCGCAGGAAGGGGAAGATCCCGATTTTAATTATCGCCTGCCGGATTATCGCGGCGTGGTTGGCGTCGAGGGCCGTTGCGACGCACAATTGCGTGGGCGCGCGGGGTCCGAATCCGTGCTGATCAATAGTCAAGGCTACCGCCAGTCGGAAAATATTTTGGACCCCCCCGAACCGGGCCGCAACGTCGTGCTGACGATTGACCTCGACCTTCAGCGCGCGGCGGAAAAGGCGATAGTGGATCGGAGGGGTGCCGACACGCGCGGGGCGGTCGTGGTCATGGATGTTCGCAGCGGCGACGTGCTGGCCATGGTGTCGTCGCCGACGTTTGACCCGAACGATTTTGCCGAGGCCATCTCGCAGGAAAAATGGCAGAAAATCCAGGATTTGACGGCGGAAAAAAACCGGGCGACTTATGAAAATTATGCGCCCGGCTCGATTTTTAAAACGGTCGTCGCGCTGGCGGCGCTGGAAAATGGATTGAACGTGAATGCCATCTACCACGTGCAGCCTGATCCCACGCGTCCGGGCAAAGGTTGTATTTACGTCGGCAAGCGCAAGATTGATGACCAGGCAGCACCCGGCGATTATGACTTCAAGCGCGCGTTCATTCATTCGAGCAATTCGTATTTCGTGAACGCGGGTTTAACGCAGGCCGGCATCGAGAACATCATCCGCATCGGCAAGGAATTTCATCTCGGTGAACGCACGGGACTTTTTGCCAACCAGGAAACGCGCGGAAATTTTCCAACCGAGATGCAAATCAATTCCGACTGGCGCGACGGCGACACAGCGAATGTATGCATCGGCCAGGGCCCGGTTGACATCACGCCGATTCAAATGGCCGTCATGATTTCTGCGATTGCAAACAATGGAGCGGTTTTGTGGCCGCGGCTCATCCAGCGCATCGAGCCGCAGGATCCGGCGTCCGGCGAGGCGGTGACAAATTTCCCGGCAGGCGTTGTGCGCGACCGGCTGACGGTGCATCCGCGCAGCCTGAACATTTTGCGTGACGCGATGTTTGCGGACGTGAACAGCAGCGAAGGCAGTGGGATCCGGGCGGCGGTGCCCGGCCTTGACATCTGTGCCAAGACCGGCACGGCGCAAGTGCAGGACGCGCAGAACCACACCATCGGTTACAACTACTGGTTTGCCTCATTCGCGCCGTTTGAAAATCCCAAATATGCCGTCGTGGCCATGGTGCAAATACCCGGTCCGCTGGCCGGTTTCGGCGGCACGATTTGCGCACCAATCGCCCATGACATCTATGAAACGATTTTGAAAAAAGAAACCGCCGCTGCCGGGAAAGTTCTGGCGCGAGACTAAAATGACCGACCTGTTCACCAGAGAACGTGAGAGCAAGCTCGACCCGCTGCAACTGGCTGCGCTGGCCGCGTTGATGTTCATCGGCACGATGTTTGTCTGTAGCGCGACGATGGCGAACGCGGCGGCGGCGCTGTTGCCGTGGTATGACCAGATCTGGGTGCGGCAGATCATCTGGTATGCGCTGGGCATCGGCGCGGGCGTGGGTTTGTGCCTCGTGGATTATCACACGCTGGCGCGCTGGTCGTTCGTGGCGTATTGGGCCACGATCCTGTTCCTGCTGGCGGTGCTGGTGCCGCACATCGGCTCGACGCACGGCTGGGGCGCGCGGCGCTGGATTGACCTGGGGCCGTTTCAATTTCAGCCGTCGGAATTTGCCAAGCTGGCGTTTATCCTGGCCGCCGCAAACTTCTTGAGCCGTCCCGTGGATGAACTGCAGCAACGCGGTATTTTTTGGCAAAGCATCGGCTTGATGCTGCTGCCGTTCGCACTGATCTTGAAGGAGCCGGATCTGGGTTCGGCGCTCGTGCTGCTGCCGACCGGCGTGGTGATGATGTTTGTCGCCGGCACCCCCGTGAAATATCTGCTGCGGCTGGCGGCCATCGTCGGGATTTTGGGCGCATTGTTTTTGGCGGATGTGATGTTCGCGCCGCCGGGCTGGTGGCAGGTCAAGATGCAGGATTATCAGCGCCAGCGGCTGCTGGTTTATTTCGGCGCGAACTTTGCGTCGGCCAATGCGTCGCCGGAGGAAAAAGCCGACGCACGCCATCTGCAGTTTGAAAAATCGTATCAGGTCCGGCAGGCGCTGATTTCGGTCGGCTCCGGCGGGTTGCTGGGCAAGGGCTGGCGCAAGGGCGACCAGACCGCATTAGGATTTTTGCCGCCGGGTGCGGCGCACAATGATTTCATTTTCTCCGTCATTGCCGAGGAGGAAGGATTCGCCGGCTCCCTTGTGGTGCTGGCGCTGTATGCGGTGGTTCTCTTCACCGGTTTGAGAATCGCCGGCCAGGCGCGCGATCGCCTGGGAAAACTCGTGGCTGTAGGCGTCGTGACGCTTTTGTTCAGCCACGTTTTCATCAATATCGGCATGAACATTCGCATCGTCCCGGTGACGGGCATTCCACTGCCGCTGTTAAGTTACGGCGGATCCTCGGTGTTGTGCTCGTTGATCGCACTGGGCCTGATGCAAAACGTCCACATCCATCGAAGAGGATATTAATATGAGCAACAACAACTTCTCGCGGCGCCGCCGTGGAATGCGTTTCCGCCCCAAAGGCGGTCTCGGACCGAACCCGCAAAAGACCGACCGCGACGCCACGCAGGCGCGCGCCGAGGTCGTGGCGGAGCAGGGGGGCGACGAACGCCTTTTTGAAAAACGCCACAACGTCGAAATTGACCGCGCCGAAAACATCGCCGCCGGTTTGCCGCCGCAGGGCGCAACGCCGGAACCCGCCGAACCCCACCAGCATGAGGTGGACAAGAAGGATTTCCGCGAGCCGCATCTCGAAACTCCCGCGGAAGTGCAGGAGGAGGAAAAATTCGCGCCGGTGGCGATCAAGGAACAGCCAAAAGGCATCGTGGAAACCATCAAGTCTGCCGCGACGAACCTCGTGAAGAAAGTCCAGCGGCTGATCCGCCCGGAAAAGAAAATCCACAAGGAAGTCATCATCAACGCCGAGACGCTCGAAACGCGCGTCGCGGTGACGGAGGACGGCAAGCTGGAGGAGTTCAACATCGAGCGCACCACCGAGGAGCGCCTGGTCGGCAGTATTTTCAAGGGCAAGGTCCGCAACCTCGAAGACGGCCTCAAGGCCGCGTTCGTGGACATCGGCTTCGAGAAAAATGCCTTTTTGCATTACTGGGACATCGTGCCGAACCAGTTCGATTCCGGCGTGGAAATCGTCGAACGCGAGGGCAAACGCCGGGACAAGCCAAAAATCACGCAGCGGGACATCCCACGGCTGTATCCGCCCGGCAGCGAAATCATCGTGCAGGTCACCAAGGGCCCGATCAGCACCAAGGGTCCGCGCATCACGACCAACCTCGTCCTGCCCGGACGTTATCTGGTGCTGTTGCCGAACTCGGACCAGTCCGGCATCTCGCGCAAGATCGAAAGCCAGGAGGAGCGCAAGCGTTTGAAAAAAATCCTGCGCGAACTTGCCATTCCCGACGGCATGGGCGTCATCATGCGCACCGCCGGCGAGGGCCAGCAGCTGCGTTATTTCGTGCGCGATCTCGCGCTGCTGCTAGAAGAATGGCATGGCATCCAGGACCGCATGAAAAGCCAGCCGATGGCGACGTGCGTGTTCCAGGAACCGGACCTGATTGAGCGCACCGTGCGCGATTTTCTCACCGAAGATGTCGAGCGCATCGTGGTTGACAACCAGAAGGCCTACGACCGGATGCGCGAGATGATCGCCAAAATCTCAAAGCGTTCGGCGAACAAGATCAAGTTCTACACCGAGGCGCAGCCGGTGTTCGACCGGTTCAACATCAGCAAGCAGCTGGAAAACACCTTCTCGCGCCAGGTGCATCTGAAGGGCGGCGGCTACATCGTCATTGATGAAACGGAGGCGCTCGTGGCCATTGACGTGAACACCGGACGGCACAAGGGCAATCGCGACCAGGAAGCCACCATCCTCAAGGTGAACATCGAAGCCGCCGAGGAAATCACCCGCCAGCTCCGCCTCCGCAACATGGGCGGCCTCATCGTGCTCGACTTCATTGACATGAAATCGCGGCGCGACCAGCAACAGGTCTATTCGCGGATGAAGGACGGCTTGCGCCGCGACAAGGCCAAAACCCACATCTTGCCGATCTCGCAGCTCGGCCTCATGGAGATGACCCGCCAACGCCACAGCGAAAGCGTGCGTTCCGCCGTCTATGACGACTGCCCGTATTGCAAGGGCCGCGGCAAGGTGAAGAGCGTCGTGACCATGAGCGTGGAGATCCAGCGCAAGCTGCAGGAAATCCTGAAGAAGCGCACCCGTGACGAATCGGATTTCCAGCTCCGCATCGTGGTGCATCCGACCGTGCTGGAACGGCTCCGCACCGAGGACGAGAAACATCTCATCGAGATGGAGAAACGTTACTTCGGCAAGCTGTCCTTCCGGGCCGACACCGGCATGCACGCCGAACAGTTCAAGATTGTGAACGTGGAGAACAACGAGGAACTGGCGAGCGTCGGCGCGTGAAATAAATCTGCAACACAAAACGTCCCGTGGGATACCACGGGACGTTTTTATTTTAGCGAAATCCGTCGGCTGAAGGTGGTTTAAAATTAATCCAACTTAATTCACCTGCCGCAGCACGATGAGGGAGCTTTCGTCGTTGCTGTTGGTCACGAGGGTCTGGCCTTTGCGCAAGGACTGCGTGATCTTGCCGTGGCCGACCAGCGTCAGTTCCACCCGCTCTCGGCCAAGGTTTTTCACGGCAATTTCGCTGCCGCCCAGCACGAGGGGTTTGCTCTCATCCTTCGCGACGGAAAACTGCTGCACACTAACGACGGAATAATGCTGCCACTTGAGCGGAAGCCGCTTGAGCTTCTTTTCAATCTCCGGTGCGACTGGCCGGCCCTGCGGCTGCGGGTCGTTGGAACACAGGATCAGTTGCGCCTCCAGTTTTAAATCGGCTTCGGCGGCGTGCGCGGTCACGCCTGCGAGCAGGAGAAAAAACAGGGCGGCGCAAACAAGCCTGGTCGTCGTGAACGATTTCATGTTGTCAGTTGATGGCCGTTGGTTTTACTGCTTTTGCCGGCGTGTCGTCGGAAAACCACACGAGTGTCGTGCCCGCGCTGGTGTCACGATAAGTGGTCGCGTCGGCACTGGCCAGCGTTGTTTCCACGGCTGGCGTGTCGTTGCCGGCCGTGTCCACCGGCGCGACCGGCGTCGCATGAAAATGCACAACCAGACCGGCAATGACAAGCGCGGCCAGCGCGCTGGCCGGCAGCAGGAAGCGCCGCAGCGCGGCAGAAAAGGAGACATCCGGCGCGATGGTGGCCTGCGGCTCCAGCCGCTGAATTTCGCGTTCGATCTTCGACCAGAAAAATTCACGGGTTGTCGGCACGCTCAAACGTAGTTCGGCCTTGGCCATCGCCTGCCGGGTGCCTTTCAATTCCGCGAGCAACGATGCGGCCTCGCCGTCGCGCTGCGTCCAGGCAAGGATTTCGCGCGCCTCGCGCTCCGGCAGTTCGCCGTCGAGGAACGCCTGTAGTTTCAGTTGTTGCTCCTGATTCATGATTCTTTTCGCATCTCCGCCAGCAATCCGGCCATCTTTCGCCGCGCATAAAACAATCGCGACATCACGGTGCCCATCGAGCAGCCGACTGTCTTGGCGATTTCTTTGTATTCCAGGTCTTCAAATTCGTGCAGCACCAAAACCGTGCGGTGTTCCGCCGACAACTGGTCGAGCGCCTCGTCAATTTTTTTTCGCAACTCGGCGCGTTCCAAGCCGGCCGTCGGGTTAACGGTCACGACGGGCATCTGCCGCTCCACGCCGCCGCCTTCGTCGTCCAGTTCCTCAATCGAATCGGTGCGGTGGCGTTTTTGCCGCCGCAAGTGGTCGAGGCAGAGGTTGATGACGATGCGCGTCATCCACGTCGTGAAGCTGGATTCGCCCTGAAACTGTCCGAGGCGCTGCCAGCCCTTGATCCACGCCTCCTGTGAAAGATCAACCGCGTCATCCTCGTTGCGCGTCATGCTGAAGGCGCGGGCGTAAATCGGGTCGCGATGCCGGAAAACCAGTTCCTCGAAAGCCTCCAGCTCGCCGTGCCGGGCGGCATTCACCAACGCTTCGTCGTCGGCAGAGGAATAATTCTTTCCAGACATGGATTGGACGACGGGAAAAATTATTTATTCAATGCCCTTTATAATTTTCCCTTGGTGCTGGGCAGTTGCCCGGCGATGCGCGGATCGTGGGCGCAGGCGGCGTCGGTGGCGCGGGCGAACGCCTTGAATAACGCCTCGACAATGTGGTGCGGTTCATCGCCGTAAAGCAGTTCGAGGTGCAGGTTACATCGGGCTTCGTTGGCAAAGCCCTGGAAAAATTCGCGGGCGAGGCCGAAGCGGAACGCGCTGGAGGCGTCCTGTTTTTTTTCGGTTTCGGAGATTTTCCTCTGGGAAAATTTGTCCAGCCCGCGCCAGACGAGGTGCGGGCGTCCGCTGAAATCAACGACGCAGCGGGCGAGACATTCATCCATCGGCACATAGGCTTCGTCACCCAGCGGTGCGGTCACCATTTTCCCCCCTGGTGGCCGTGGTGCAAACCAACCGTAACGGCGGATGCCACGTTTGTCGCCGAGTGCAAACGCGAAGGCCTGGCCGAGCGCGATGCCGCAATCTTCAACGGTGTGATGCGCGTCCACTTCAAGGTCGCCCCGGCAGTTGAGCTGCAAGTCCATTGTCGCGTGCTTTGCAAACAGCGAAAGCATGTGATCAAAAAACGGCACGCCGGTTTTGATTTTGGATTTACCGCGACCGTCAAGGTCAAGGCGGACGGTGATGCGGGTTTCCCTGGTGTTGCGTGTAATTTTTGCCTGCCGAACTTTCATGCTGGCATTGAATCAAAATGGCGCGGGAAAAACAAAGCGCAATTGCGCATCAACGAGGCAGGGCGACCGGGGTGTTCGTCGCAGACGCCATGTTCGTTTTCATCTCATCAATCCAGATTTGCAAGGCTTCGGGTGTGCGCGACACTTTTTGGGCGGCTTGAAACCAGGCCAGGGCCAGCGGCCAGTGGCTGCGGCTGCGTTCCAATTCGCCGAGCGCGGTCGAGATTTTTTCAAAAATAAAATCGTTGGCATACTTTGCGTCATCCTCGCTATTGATGGGCCGCCAGTTTTGGGCGGCAGCCTGCCAGACGTTCTGCGCGCGGTTGGTGTCCTGATAGCTTTCTTCGTAGAGCCGGCCGAGTTCAAAGAGGATGTCGCAACTGCCGGGATTTTCCCGCAGTCCCTCCAGCAGAACCTGGTTGGCTTCGGCGGTTTTGTGCATCCGCTCACGCAACCAATAGGCCGTCACGGTGTAGTTTTGGACGTTTTGCGGATCAAGGTCGGTGGAAAGTTTCAACCACGGCAGAATTTCGCGGACCTGGTCGCTGGAACTCAAATCATCGTCCGGTCCGCCTTCGTCGAGATGCGTGTGGCGGTCAGGGAAAAAGTGGCGGCCAAAGGCGTCAATCCAGTCGCGCGGCGGCCCCATGAAACTCGCTTCTTCCCCATGATTGCTGCTCTTGACCGCGCCGGTGTCCTCGGCCATGTGCGCGGTCTTGAAGGCTTCGTTGTTGTCAAAAATGGTCGGATAAAAACCGCTGTGATAATAGGCGTCGGCCTTGACGTAAAATTCGTTCGCAAACATCCGGCGGCTGTCACCGAGCAGAACCTGGAAAATGTCGCCCTGGGTGCGGCTGCCGCGCCAGGCTCGAAATTGCGGCTGCAAATCCGCCGCCAGCCCGAAACCCAAAACCAGCAATGCCGTCAACAATAGCAAATATGTCCGGGGCGAAGTCATTTTTAATTCACCGGCTTGCGACGAAAAACCAGGCAGGCCCCCGTCAAAAATACGGTCGTGTAAACCAGCGCATAGACCAGCGCCAGGCCAAAAAAGTTCCAATGAATAAGCGGCCAGTTGTGGATGATCAGGTCGCGCACGTCGAATATTTCCAGGTGCGGGATGATGAAATAAATTACCTGGGTGATCCCGCGCATCGGTTCATTCAGCGTGAGCGCAACCTGGTCCAAATGCCGGCCCACAAGCATAATTCCGCCGACCACCACAAAGCAGATTGTGGAGTTGGAAGACGGTGCGGCAAAAACCAGCGAGCCGAGCAAGGCGATGGCAACCACTATGCCGAGCATGAACCAGTGCAGTGTCGCTGCCTGAACATAATCCAGCACCGGCAGCTGGTGTTCGCGACTCGCCGCCAGCGCGGCGAAGAAAACGTAAAAACACAACAACGTCAGGCCACAGGCGAACCAGCAGCCAAAAAATTTTCCAAGAATCAACTGCGTCCGGCTCAAGGGTTTCGCCAGCAACGGCAGCAGTGTGCGATTTTCACGTTCTGCCGGGATCTGCCGGGCGGTGGTGGTGATGGCGATGACGAGCGACGAAAGCCAGACGAGCAGCAGGCAGATTTCCTTGAGGTAACGGACGATCTTGTCGTCATTGAAAATGTTGACCGAGGCCATGACCAGGCAGAGCACAATGGTCACGATGAACAGGACGTAAAAGTCCTTGCGACGATACAGTTCTTTGATGACGACGCCGGCGACGGCAAAAATATTCTTCATGGGTTGAGCTGGGCTTGAAAGCCGATAATTTCAAGAAAGGCCTGTTCGAGGTTCGCGTGCCGTGGTTTTCTGATTTCGTCCACGCGCCCGATCACCTTGAGCTCGCCTTGATGAATGATGGCGATGCGGTCGCAAACGGTTTCAACTTCGCCAAGTTCGTGCGATGAAAAGAAAACGGTTTTTCCCTCGTTTTTCAGGCGCTGGATTATTTCGCGCACCTTCATGCGGCCCAGTGGATCAAGGCCGCTGGTCGGTTCGTCGAGGATCAGCAGGTCGGGATTGTTGATGAGCGCCTGCGCGAGACCGACGCGTTGCTGCATGCCTTTGGAGTAGGATTTGATGGGACGTTTCCGTGCGTGCTCCAGTTCGACGAGTTTGAGCAATGTGTCAATGCGCTTGTCTGCTTCGCCGCGCGCGAGCCCAAATATTTTCGCGTAGAAGCGGAGCAGCTCTTCGGCGGTGAGAAATTTATAGTAATAGGTCAGTTCCGGCAGGTAGCCGATGCGCTGGCGTGCGATGGGCTGGCGCACATCAATGCCAAACAAGCTGGCCGCGCCGGTGGTAGGCTGAACGAACCCGAGCAGCACGTTCATGGTGGTGGTCTTGCCCGCGCCGTTTGGACCGAGAAAACCAAAAACTTCGCCGGCGTGAACTTCGAGGTCGAGACCGGCCAGCGCAACTTTCGTCGCCTGACGCATTTCCCGGCTGCGATATTCGACCCGCAGCTTGTCGGCTTTCAGAATTGTGGCCATGTCGAGTTTGTGACTTTACATCTCATTCAACGAAAATTACAAAAATATCCGGCCTAGTTGAAGCATAATTAAAAACAGACCTGTGCCCTGGTCAATTTTTTTTGAAGGATTCCCGCCATGGCTGGTGCTGCTCGTAAAGCTGCAGCCGTTTTTGCATCACGGCGATGTCATCTTTCTGCCCCGCCGTTTCGGAAAGTTTAATGGCCTTTTGCTCGGCCTGCACGGCTTCGGCGAACTGACCATTTTCGGCGCAGGCCATGGCCAGCGTGTCCAGCGCGGCAGGCTGCTGTCCGCCGGTCAGCTTGACAATTTTGTCGGCTAGCTTACGGGCTTCTGCGCCGTTACGAACCTTCGGGTTTTCATCCGCCGCCAGCAAGCTGGTGGCGAAGATAAGCATCTGGCCGTCGTCCGGCTCAAGCTGTATGGCCGTGCGTAATTGCGCCACCGCTTCGGCATCTCGTCCTAGCTGCAACAAGGCCCGGCCCATAAAAAAATGCGGCTCGCCGGAAGAGGGGTCCAGCCGGGCAGCGTCGGAAAATGTCTTAAGCGCGTCGTCAAAGCGACCCAACTTCATTAGGACGATTCCAAGATTTTTATACACTGACGGCGACTGGGGGTTTCGTTGCGCCGCGCGCAAATAATAGACTGCCGCCAGACCCGGCTTGCCTTCAGCATCCAAAATCCTCGCGATGTTACCATTGCCCAGATAGGATTCCGGATTGAGTCGCCAAGCCATGATATATTGTGTCATCGCCTCCGACAAGCGGTTTTGATCTTGGAACGCCGACCCGAGACTAATATGTGCTATCTCGCTGTCTTGCACCGCCAACGCATGGGTGAAAAGCGATTCGCTGTCACGCCAATAACGCAGTTGCTTTTCCGTCAGCAACACACAAGCGCATAGTATCAAAACCGCCGCCACGGTCAGCCATTTTTTAAAAGAGCTAAAATGCCCGGCCAAAGCCTGCGTCGAGAAGGTGATGGCCAGAAAAATTCCGATCAACGGGAAATAACTATAGCGATCGGCCATTGATTGGGAGCCGACTTGCACGAGTCCGATCACCGGCAATAGTGTCGCCAAAAACCAAAGCCATCCGACTGTCAACCACGGACTCCTCTTGCGTTCTCGCCAGACTAAATAGGAAATACCTGCCAAAACGGCCGCCGATTCTGCGATCAACTGCCATGCGATGGGTGTGTGCAGCGGATAAAAGATGGCTAGGTTCACCGGCCAGATCATTTTGGCCAAGTAACTGGCATAGGCGGTTACCACATTTTCGAGCCGCAACACAGGCGGAACATTTGCCAGCGTCGAAACGGCGTGCTGCTGCGCGAGACAGGTGATGACACAGGACGCGGCAGCAAGCAGGAAGAAGGGCCATTTTTCAAAAATAATTGAAAATAAAAAATTGGTGCTTGGGCGTTCATGGCCGGCGGAGTCGGCGGTCTTCAGTTTGCAATCTTCAACCCGACAAAGTGGCCAGTAATCCAAAAGCAACATCACCAGCGGCAGCGTCACCGGCATCGGCTTGGACAGCAGGGCCAGCGCGAAAAAAAACAGGGCGAACCAAAAACTGCGGCGGCGGTTTTCCTGCACATAGCGCGTGTAACTTAATAGTGTGAGCAGCGAAAAAAAAGTGCTCAACATATCTTTGCGCTCGGCGATCCACGCCACGGACTCAACGTGCAGTGGGTGCCAGGCAAATAGCGCAGCGATGAACGCGGAGGGCCATTTTTTTTTCGTCAGCCACAACAGCAGTGTGAACAACAGCGCTGTGTTGACCGCGTGAAACAGGATATTGACTAGATGCGGGCCGGCCGGGTTCAGGTGAAATAAATCACAGTCGGCCATGTGCGACAGCCAGGTCAGCGGATGCCAGTTGCTCGCGTGCGGTGCCGTGAATGCCCATTTGACGCCCGCCCAAGTGAGTCCGCTTTGGACCATGTGGTTATCGACGACGTAATCCGGGTCGTCAAAATTGATAAACCAGTTGGACGTCGCCGGCAGATAAATTACCAACGTGATCAGTGCGAGCAACAGCCCGATTGAGCGCGGACGAAACATCCGTGTTTGATAAATGGTTTTCTGTTGAAAACAAAGTCAATAAGTCCGGAATTTTCATTCCCGGCCTTGATGGCTTCATCGGTTTAGGTTGAATTAAAAGGGCAAAATGGCGTTATGAACATTGGTGGCTCCGCCAACAGCGATGCTGCAGGTGGGCGGGGTGGGCAGGGGATTAATGTTGTAATTGCCTCCTACTGGCTCGACTGGCATTGCCGTGCCCGACCGTCCAAAATATGGGACCAGATTGCTGCCAACGGGTGTGGCGCTGGCTGGCTGTCCGGTTTCAAGCGCCCATTGCTGTTTGGATTGGTCAATGATGCGGAGGTTATTGATGCAGGCATTGGTCTGCGCGGTTTGGCGGGCGCGCACGAAATTGGGAATTCCCATTGCCGCCAGCAGGCCGATAATGGCCACGACAATCATGATTTCAACCAGGGTGAAGCCTGCCTTGGGGTGGTCTCGAATTTTTTTCATGGTTCTACCTTTTTCACTTGTCACGGTGGAACAAAGCAGTCGGCGGATTTATATGATGACATTTTTTGTTCCAAATTGCCGACTACAACCGCAATTTTTTTAAGCACTCAATATGCCAAGTGGCTACCTTAAACTGCGGGCTATTAAAACAAAAAAGAGCCCGGATTGCTCCGGGCTCCGTGATTAATTGTTGCCCCGATTTACTGAGCCAAATAAGCGCCATGGGTAGCATTGGTGCTGCCCGGAGCGCCGGCAATGCTGCAATAGGGAACAACGCTCACAGCGTTGATGGTGTATGAACCATTAAGCGGTTCCGTCGGCATGGCCGTTCCCGCGCGGCCCAGGTAAGGAACAATGTCTGAACTCGACGGCGATGCGGTGCTGACCTGGCCCTTTTCCAACGCCCATTGCTGCTTGGCGGCGTCAATGATGCGGAGGTTGTTGATGCAGGCGTTGGTCTGCGAGGTTTGGCGGGCTTTCACAAAGTTGGGAATAGCGATGGCAGCCAAGAGGCCGATGATGGCCACGACGATCATGATTTCCACCAGCGTGAAGCCGCCCTTGCGGTTAATTTTCATTGTTTTCATTTTTTATTTTGTTTTATATCGCGGTGTGAACGTCGCGCCCGGCTGGTTATTATGATTACAACTTTGTTCACTTCATTGCCGGACACAACCGCAACTGTGTCCACTATAGCACCGCCAATGCCAACTTTTCAAACCAAAACCCGACGGCGAATTTTTTTTGGAATCATTGGATAATAATGGTTGAAATCAAATTGCCAAAGCGAACGTAGTCTGACTGCCCAGTTTTTTGTCCGGTTTTTGTGAGACGTGTCTATTTTTTGGACATTGGACACTGGGCGAGTTTCCTATCTGCCAGACCATGTTTTTGCATTTTACATTGAAATGACTTGCCTAATTATTTAAATGATTAGCGGTTGACGGTTTTGAAAAACCTTGGGAATTCTGATTTATGTAGATTATTGTTGCAGTTCGTCATCTGATTTGTTTGGAACATTTTCGGAGGCAGGTGACGCAAAACAAGAAGCTTTCCGCGAAAAACGCGGAAGCGATTCCGTAGCTGAAATCGTGAACATTTTTTCCGCCGCATGGTCATATTCTCAAGAAACAATCATGGCCAGAAACAAGCCGTTTAGCGAAATGGAGAATTGCGGGCAGCCAAAGCAGCACAGGGAGCGGTGGGTTCGCAGCCCGCTTCACAAATTAGGACGAAGAATCGCAACATCGGTAATTTTGCTGGTTCCTGGTTTCATGGTGGCGGTGGCGCACGCGGCGTCGTTCACCGCGACGCTTGACCGCGACACCATCACGCTGGGTGAGCAGGCGACGCTGTCGCTGGCATTCGAGGGTGGCCAGTCGAAAAATGTGCCGATGCCGAACGTGCCCGGGTTGCAGATCATCCAGGCGGGCACTTCCCAAAATGTCAGTTTCATCAACGGTGCGATGAGTTCGACCGTCACCGTTGCGTTTTCCGTGACGGCGCGACAGACGGGTGAATTCACGATTCCCGCACTGACGGCGGAAGTGAATGGCCAGCAGCTTTCCACTGCACCGCTCAAGCTTTCCGTGACGGCGGCCAGCCCGCCGGCCGTTGCCGCTGAAAATTCGGGTGACGAAGTCATTTTCCTAAAATTAATTTTTCCGAAAAATAAAATTTACGTCGGTGAACCGGTGGTCGGGCGGCTTGATCTTTACTTGCGTGACGACGTATCCGGTTTGAATGGTTTTCAATTGACCGGAGCGCCTGCCGACGGTTTCAGCTCCGGCAAAACCACCGAACTTCAGGGCCAGCGCCGCCGGGTGCAGCTTGGCAGCCATTCATATACCGTCATTCCCCTCGCCGTACCGCTCACGTCCGTCAGAACCGGCGAACTGCCGCTTGGGCCTTTCACCGCGAGCGCGGTTGTGGTGCTGCCTGCGCAAAACCGGGGCGGCGATCCGTTCTTCCAGCAGTTTTTCAACCAGGGCGAGCAAAAACAGGTCGCGCTGGCGACGGAATCAGTCAATGTGGAATCGCAGCCGCTGCCGGAGCAAAACCGGCCCGCGAATTTCACCGGGGCCGTGGGTGATTTTACGATGACCGACAACGTCGGACCGACAACGCTTACGGTCGGCGACCCCATCACTGTGCGGGTGCAGATTTCCGGTCGCGGCGACTTCGACACGCTCACGCTGCCGGCACAGGACGCGTGGCAGAATTTCAAAACGTATCCGCCCACGACCAAGCTGGAGACCAGCGATCCGTTCGGATTTCAAGGAACAAAAACTTTCGAGCAGATCATCTCGCCGCAAAATTCCGATGTGCATGAACTGCCCGCGCTGACCTTTTCATTTTTTAATCCCGACGACGGCCAATATCACACGCTCATCCAGCCGGCCATCCCGCTGCATGTTAAAGCCGCCGGCACCTCGCCGATGCCGGCGTTGGTTGCGAGCAAAATTTCCGGGTCGGAGAACCAGCCGCCGCAGGATATCCTGCCGATCAAGGAAAACCTCGGCACGCTTTCGCAAACCAAAATTCCGCTGGTCGCGCAGCCGGCGTTTCTCGCCGCGCAAACCGTGCCGGTGCTGGCGTTTCTCGCCGCGTTCATCTGGCGCAAACGCGTGGACAATCTGGCGAACAATCCGCGCCTCCGTCGCCAGCGCGCCGTGGCGCAACTCGTCCGCGATGGCTTGAACGACTTGAAAAAGTTTGCGTCGGAAAATAAATCCGAAGAGTTTTTCGCGCTGTTGTTCCGGCTGTTGCAGGAACAGCTTGGCGAACGGCTGGACTGCCCGGCGACGGCGATCACCGAGAATGTCATTGATGAACACGCCATTTTGCGCGGCGCTGCCCAAACCACGCTTGACGGATTGCGCGAGCTGTTTCAGCTTTGCAATCAGGCGCGCTACGCGCCGGTGCGCGGCACCAGCGAATTGAATTCCGTCGCGGTCAAATTTGAGCAAACCGTCGGCGCACTGCAGGAGGTGAAGGCATGAAAAATCTTTTTGCCAGCCTGTGCGTGCTGCTGCTCACCGCAAAAGTTTTCGCGGCGGATGTCGCCGCCGATTTTTCGGCGGCCAACGAGCTTTACGCCAAAGGCAAGTTCGCCGACGCCGCCACGGCCTGCGAAAAAATTCTGCAGGCCGGGGCGACCTCTCCGGCGTTGCTGTTCAACGCCGCCAACGCGGAATTCAAGGCCGGCCATCTCGGCAAGGCCATCGCCGCCTACCGCCGGGCGGAACTGCTCGCGCCGCGCGATGCGGAACTGCGGGCGAATCTGGCGTTCGTCCGCAACCAGGTCCAGGGCGCGACGCTGCGCGAAAGCCGCTGGCAAAACTGGGCCGGCGCGCTCACGCTGAACGAGGGCGCGGTGCTGACGGCGGTTTTTTTCTGGCTGTCCCTGGGGTTGCTCGTCGCGCGGCAGCTCCGGCCCGCGCTCGTTCCCCGGCTGAAGGCGGCGACCCGGTTTTTCATCGTGCTTACGCTTTTTTCCGGCACCGTGCTGGGCGTGCAGGTGGCAAATCATTTTTTATCGGCGACCGCCGTGGTGGTTGACGACAACGCGACGGCCCGCAGCGGGCCGTTCGACGACGCGCAAAGCGCGTTTACGGCGCGCGACGGCGCGGAACTTTCGGTGGTGGATCTCCGCGACGGCTGGGTGCAGGTCACCAACGGCGCGGGCAAAAGTGGCTGGTTGAATCGGAAGCAGGTGGAAGTATTGCCGGGTGCGTAGCTGCGACGCCCCGTCGCCAGTCCGCCCGAAAAAAACGCGACGAAGGCATCGCTTCCACGCAGCGGCGACGGGGCGTCGCAGCTACGAAGATTTGCTTGAACACGGAAAATTATTTGTTGTCAGAATGTCGTCCATCGGAAAAATGAATTAAAATATGAGCACTGGAATCAACGCAATCAACGAAGCGGTGAAGGAAGCGAGTGCATTTACGCATCCGCTGTTTAACGAACTCGGCAAGGTCATCGTCGGCCAGCAATATCTGACCGAGCGGCTCGTCATCGGCCTGCTGGCCAACGGCCACGTGCTGCTTGAAGGCGTGCCGGGGTTGGCGAAAACTCTGGCCGTCAAATCCATGGCCGCGTGCATCAGCGTGAAATTTTCGCGCCTGCAATTCACGCCGGACATGCTGCCCGCCGACGTCGTTGGCACGCAGATTTACAATCCGCAGTCCGGCGGCTTCAGCACGCGCAAAGGCCCGGTCTTCGCGAATCTCGTCCTCGCCGACGAAATTAACCGCGCGCCCGCCAAGGTGCAGAGCGCGCTGCTCGAAGCCATGCAGGAAAAACAGGTCACCATCGGCGACCAGACCTACAAGCTCGACGAACCGTTTCTCGTGCTCGCCACACAAAATCCCATCGAGCAGGAAGGCACGTATCCGCTGCCCGAAGCGCAGGTGGACCGCTTCATGCTGAAGCTCAAGATCGGCTACCCCTCGCGCGTGGACGAGCGGCAGATTCTGGAGACGATGGCGAAAACCTCCGGTCAGCCCACTTGCAGCGCGGTCGTCACACCAGCGCAAATTCTCAAGGCGCGCGAAATCATCAACGACATTTACGTGGACGACAAGGTGAAGGATTACATCGTGGACCTCGTCTGCGCCACGCGCGATCCGGATCATTACCAGATCGCGGTGAAGGATTTCATCCAGCTCGGCGCATCGCCGCGCGCGACCATCGCGCTCACGCTGGCGGCCAAGGCCTACGCGTTCCTGAAAGGCCGCGGCTATGTCACGCCGCAGGACGTGAAAAGCATCGGCATGGACGTGCTGCGCCACCGCGTGGCCATCACCTACGAAGCCGAGGCCGAGGAAAAGACCAGTGAAACGGTCATCCAGAAAATCTTTGATGAACTGCCCGTGCCGTGAACCTCGAAGAATTGCCACGCGCATTCTCAATGAAAACGGTTCTGCTAGAAACCAAATCCATAACTGATTGGGATTCGTTCCATTCAGAGTTTGCGAGGCTCATGGGATTTCCAGACTTTTATGGTCACAACATGAATGCCTGGATTGATTGCATGTCATATCTAAATGATGCAAACGCTGGGATGTCGAAAATTATTTTAGAGAATGGCGAGGCGTTGGTAATTAATGTCGCGGATACAGAAGGTTTCAAGAAGCGGCTACCAGAGATTTTCGAAGCGCTGGTTGAATGCACTGCATTCGTTAATCAGCGTTACGCAGAAGACAACGAGACTTCGGTTGTTGCTTTGGCATTTCAATAATTCCACAAATGATCCCCCGCGAGATTCTCAAAAAAATCCGGCAGATCGAGCTGCGCACGAACCGCATCGTGACCGAAACGCTCGCGGGCCAGTATCATTCCGTCTTCAAGGGCCAGGGCATGAATTTCGACGAGGTGCGCGAATACCAGCCCGGCGACGACGTGCGCGCGATTGACTGGAACGTCACCGCGCGGATGAATCATCCGTTCATCAAGAAGTTCGTCGAGGAGCGCGAACTCACGCTCATGCTCGTGGTGGACGTGAGCGGGTCGGGCCTGTTCGGCTCGCGTGGGCAGTCCAAGCGCGAACTCGCCGCCGAGATCGCCTCCGTGCTCGCATTCTCGGCGATTCGCAACAATGACAAAGTCGGATTGATTTTATTTTCCGATGAAGTGGAGAAATTCATCCCGCCGCGCAAAGGCCGCAGCCACGTCCTGCGCGTCATCCGCGAAGTCCTGTTCTTCGAGCCGAAGCGGCGCGGGACGGATTTGAATGCGGCGCTGGAATTTTTGCTGCGCGTCCAATCGCACAAGGCCATTGCGGTGGTGATTTCGGATTTCATCGGGTCGCCCGTGGCCGCGACGCCCTCGTCGCGAAACAAGCTCGGCGCCGGGGGCGTCGCCGCCACCCGCCAGCGGCCGAACATGATGTCGCTGGAATCGCTAGCGCAGGCGTCGTTCACGATGCTGAAACAGGCGAACCGCAAGCACGACCTGGTGGCGGTGCAGGTGACCGATCCGCGCGAACTGGAACTGCCGGAACTGGGCCGGCTGATTTTCCAAGACGCCGAGACCGGCCAGATCGTGGAGGTCAACACCGGCGACGCGCGCAAACGGGCCGCCTTCACCGAGCGCCAGGCGAAATCGCAGGAGCAACTGGCGCGGCTGTTCCGCCGCGCGGGCATTGACTCGATCCAATTGCGCACGGATCAGGCCTACGGTGTGGCGCTGGGAAGATTTTTTGAGACGCGGGAAAAGCGGAGGCTGCGCGGATGATCACCAACGCCACACCTCAAAACGCGACCATGGTCACGGACATCCGCGACATCAAGCCGCCGATTGAAATCACGAGCGGTTGGGCATGGCTTTGGTGGTTGCTGGCGGTTTTGACCGTCATCGTCGGCGCAATTTTGATTTGGCGCTGGTGGCGGAAACGAAAAGTCATTATTCCCGTTGTGCCGCCCATTCCGGCGCATGTTCGTGCGAAGCAAAAGCTGGCGGAGGCGCTCGCCTTAATTTCACAGCCGAAGCCGTTTGTCATCGCAGTGTCGGATACGGCGCGTTTTTATTTGGAAGAGCGTTTTCAATTTCGCGCGCCGGAGCGGACGACGGAGGAGTTTTTGCGCGAACTGGGCGGAACAAAATTATTGCTGCCGGAACAAAAAGAAAGCCTCGGCGATTTTCTGGAGAGCTGCGACCTCGTGAAGTTCGCCAAATACGAGCCTGGCGAAAAAGAGCTGCGCGAATTGCACGGCTCGGCTGTGCGGCTGATTGAAGAGACGGAGCCGACGGAAGCAAAAGCGGAAAGCGAGAAAGCGGAAAACGGAAGCGAACTGCCAGAAGAAATCGTAAACCGTAAATCGTAAATCCAAAATGGCTTTCGCTCATCCATATTTTCTGTTGCTGCTGTTGCTGCTGCCGCTGCTGGCCTGGCTGAAGGGCAAAAGCGGGATGCCGCCGGCGTTTGTCTATTCGTCGGTGCAGCTCGTGCGCGGGATGCAGAACATCAGCCGTTCACGCCCCGGCGGATTTTTGATGTCGCTGCGCTGGCTGGTTCTCACGATTTGCATCGTTGCGCTGGCACAGCCGCAGCTTTCGAAAAGCACGACCGAAGTGAAGGCCAGCGGCATTGACATCGCGTGCGCGCTGGATTTGTCCGGCAGCATGAACACCGGCGATTACATCGTCAACGGTCAGCAAATCAGCCGGATTGACATGGCCAAGCCGGTTCTGCAGAAGTTCATCGAAGGGCGGCCCAACGACCGCATCGGCCTCGTTGTTTTTGCCGCGCAGGCGTTCATCGCCACGCCGCTGACACTCGACCACGACTATTTGCTTGAAAACATTGACCGGCTGGGCATCGGCACGATCAATTCAGACGCGACCGCGATTGGCGACGGCATCACCACGGCGTTGAACCGGCTGCGCGACTTGAAATCGAAAAGCAAAATCATCGTCCTGATGACCGACGGCGGAAATAATTCCGGCAAGATTGATCCGATCACGGCGACGCACGCGGCGCAGGCGCTCGGCGTGAAAATTTACACCATCGGCCTCGGCAACCGCGAGATCGTCCAGCAAATGGGCCTGCCGCCGGGCTATCTGCCGGACGAGGATACGCTGCAGCAAATCGCGGACATGACCGGCGGCAGATATTATCGCGCGGACAACGCGGAAAAGTTCCAGCAAATCTATGCGGAAATTGACAAGCTGGAAAAGACGGAGGCGGTCATCAATAAATACACGGAATACAAAGAGCTGTTCGCGTGGCTGGTTGCCGGCGGCCTGGCGCTGCTGCTGATTGAAATTGTGCTGGGACAAACCGCGTTTCGGAGGCTGCCATGAGATTCGAAAACCCACAATTTTTATGGCTGCTGCTGGTGGTTCCGCCGGCGCTGACGCTATTTTTCTGGTGGTCGGCGCGCGTGCGGCAAAGACTGCTGACGCAGTTTGTCGAGGTACGGTTGCTATCGCAGTTGACGGTTGGCATTTCAACGGCGCGGAGAAAAATCCGTTTTGCGCTTTTAATTTTGGCCGCAGTGTTCTTGATCGTCACCCTCGCCCGGCTGCAGCGCGGATTTGATCTGGAGAAGGTCGAACAGCGAGGCCTCGACATAGTGGTGGCGGTGGACACCTCGAAATCCATGCTCACGACTGACATCGCGCCGAACCGTCTGGCGCGCGCGAAGCTGGCCGCGCTGGAATTGATGCAACTTGCCGGTACGGACCGCCTGGGTTTGGTGGCGTTCGCGGGTGACGCGTTTCTGGAATGTCCGTTGACGATTGACAACACGGCGTTCCAGCAAAGCGTGCAGGCGCTGGATGTGAATTCCATTCCGCAGGGCGGCACGGCCATCGCCGACGCCATCAACACGGCGCTGACGGCCTTCAAGGAGAAGGATCATTACCAGGTGCTTGTGTTGTTCACCGATGGTGAGGACAACGACAGCGAGCCGGGCGCGTTGGAGGCCGCACAGAACGCCGCAAAAGCAGGGCTGAAAATTTTCACCATCGGCATCGGCACAGCGGCCGGTGATTTGATCCGCGTCACGGATGCGAACGGCAATCCCGATTACGTCCGCGATGAACACGGCGACGTGGTGAAGTCGCATTTGAACGAACCGCTGCTCCAGCAGATCGCCGCTGCAACGGGCGGATTTTATCTGCCCTTGCGCGGGGCGGACACGATCAGCACGCTTTACGCGCGCGGGCTGGAGCCGCTGCCGAAATCGTCCGCCAAGGAAAAGCTGGTCCGGCGTTATCATGAACAATACCAATGGCCGCTGGCGGCGGCGGTTTTATTGCTGCTGGCGGAAATGTTTTTGCCGGAACGCCGCTGTTCGACCCGGCATGAATCAAAGGTTCAA
>Ga0302320_10005814_pt1 | contig 27513 bp, 18 predicted proteins | sample Bog_T0_3_FD_202130 | JGI IMG/M metagenome (GOLD analysis project Ga0302320, IMG submission 202130) | Peat permafrost microbial communities from Stordalen Mire near Abisko, Sweden - Bog_T0_3 | ecosystem: Environmental > Terrestrial > Soil > Wetlands > Peat | place: Sweden: Abisko, Stordalen Mire...
AGCAATACGCTTTTTCCTGTGCCGCTTCGCCCGAGCACGGCCAGTGTTTCACCGCGGCTCACGCTCAAAGTCACCCCTTTGAGAACCCTTTGTGTTCCGAAAGTCTTCTGCAGGCTCTCGACGGCAACAGCAGGCATGCGGCTTTGCCGTTCCGCTTCAGTTTGCTCCATCGAGATGTTATAGGCTGTGGCCATTATGAAGTCCACCTGAAGCGAAGTCCTGAGTTAGTGGAAGAAAACAAGAATGAATTTGACCAGCACAACATCGGCCAGGATCACGCCAAGAGAAGCAAGAACTACAGAGTTGGTGGCTGCGCGGCCCACGCCCTCCGCACCCCCGCGTGTGCGCATGCCTTGGAAGCAGGCGACAAGTCCAATAATCAACCCAAATACTGCCGTCTTGAATGTGGGTGGCAAAAAGTCTCTGAGAGTCGCGCCGCTGAAACCGGTATTGATAAACCGATGCAGAGAGATTGGCTCAGCCAAAGTCTGCGCAACCCAGCCCATCAGCAAGCCGCTCGCGTCCGCGGCAATCGTCAGCAGCGGCAGCATCAGGATGCAGGCCACAATCCGCGTAGCCGCCAAGAGTCTGTATGGATTCACGGCGGACGCCTCAATGGCATCAATCTGCTCTGTCACCTTCATCGACGCAAGTTCCGCACCAATGCCAGCGCCCACGCGGCCGCTCACCACGAGACCCGTAATGATCGGCCCCATCTCCTGAATCACCGCAAACACGATGGCCGAAGGGAGCAGGGACTTGGCCCCAAATCTGGTCATGCTCGAGCGCGTTTCCATCGACAGCACAACGCCGACTGCCGCGCCTGCCAATGCAACCAGCGGCAAGGACTTGGATCCGACTTCATCCATTTGCCGAATCACTTCGCGCCATTCAAACGGCGGGGTCACCGCGGCGCGCAACACCTGCCAGGAGAACTGGCCCAGACTCCCAAACCACTCGAAGAAAGTATTAATCGGTCCCACAGCCGGGCTTGCTTCAGCAGGCATGGGCATCGTCTGGCTCTCTTGAAGAGGAGGGGTCAATCCCGCGATTGTTGTGGCGCCGCCTTCGCTCAATGGTTCGGTCCTGGATCTGGCGCGGCGTGCGCGTCATTCAAGTGCATGCGCGACAGCAGGGAGTGAGGCCCGCTATAGAGGAATTCGAGGCTGATGTTCTCGCCCACGTATGCCAGCATGCCGTAGTTTCCCATCCGGAATGCGTCTTTTACGCCAAAGCGATTGGGGTACCAGCCATAGACGGCGGTCATTGAGCCCGCATACGGAGCGATCAGCGCAGGAACGGAAAAAACGCGATGACCGTCTTCACCACGGCGTCCAGTCAGCGTGGATAGCATTGCATGACGTAGCCGCGGGACGATCCCGCTGCATTCACAGCGATAGTACAGTGTGTCTTCTTTGAAGGTCTCTGCAAGCGCATAGCGCGTCGTTGTAGCGGCTACCGCGATTCCCAGGTTCGATCCAAGCCGCCGACCGTAACCGTCCACGCCTTGACTCCACTCCGGAGGCGCATCCCCTGCCTGACCGATGCCAGCGGCAAAGGCGGCGCCGGCAATCGTGTACGGACCAATGGCGTCGTAGGCATAGTTCTTGAAGATCGTTGCTTGCGTCGGGCGCGTGTAGGTCCATTGAATCTGTGCTGGCGGTGTGACTGCGGTAGTGACCGCATAGTCTGCTGGACCAGTTTGCGCTTGGGCATGGACAAGCGACGGCAGGGTGGCGACGAGCCACGTCAACTGTATGACTTGACGAACATTCATGTCGCAACTCTCTCTCGTCGGATTGGATGCTGGCCTGTGTCAAGAAGGTTGTTAGCTCCGCGGAATATTGCCAAACTCATTCGTTTCCAGCTCGTTATTGGGAGTAGCCTCGCCAATCGGCGTCACACACTTTCAGAACGGGGAGAACCTGCAACATCGCTGACTTCTTTTCTGTTCGCGACCGACTGATTGAGATTCTGCCTGACTCATCATGCTCGGCGATGGTCACAATTGCTCGCAATCGGTCGGGCCCGATCTCTGAGCCATGTTCAATAAGGCACAGTCCCCGCACTGCCGATGTACGATAATAATCGCGACCACGCATGTGGTTCGGCGAGGAGCCTGTCATGTCTGACGTTTCTGCATTCCCTGCAATCCCTTCGAAGATATTATTGCCCATCGACTTTAGCCCATCATCCCAGTCGGCATTGGAGATGGCGGCCGACCTTGCTCTCCACTTTCACGCCGAACTTTACCTTGTGAACGTGATTCCGATGTTTCCGACCACGACGATTCCCGACCTTGTACCCGAAGGTGAATTCATGCTGGAGGCCAGAACATTTGCAGAGAGCCATCTGACCAAGTGCTGCGCCGCTCTTACGGCCCGGGGAGTAAAGTCAACCTCCAGCATTGAAGTCGGGAACGACATAGCGGGAAACATCATGGAAGTGGTGGAGCGTGAGCATATCGACATGATCGTGATCTCCACACACGGCATCTCCGGTTGGCACCCGCTGGTCTTCGGGTCAATTGCCGAGAAGGTCGTCAAGCTTGCGCAATGCCCGCTCCTGCTGCTTCGCTCAGCCAAGCCGGACTCTTCCGTGAAGATTCCATCGGATCGCGCTTCGGAATGGTGGTAGCCAGGGAAGTGGGATGGGAAAACCGATCCTGGCTCTGAAGGAAGATCAATTCTTCCCTGGCAATTCGTGAACCCGATTTTCGAGATGAGCAATACGGACCATACATAAGCCCGAATCGGGCGCAACAATAACAAGTGCTTGAATGTAATTACATTCAAGCACTTGGACAGACTGTACGTGGATGACGCCTGATCTTGCTGATTTTGCTTGAGCCCGCGTTGTCAACGCCGGACCGCTACGATTGCATTCATCTCCATGCAGAAAGCGGTTCTTCCGCTGTGTTCAATGGACTCGCCACAATCACAGGATGTTTCAAGATCCTGAGTGACTTGGTTAGGACTTTGATGCATCACGCCGAGAACACTTTTGGGAACGGGGCTATCGTTGATTTCGAAACACACAGAGCGCGCATTTGATTCCGCCGCTTTTCTGGCGAACGCAGGGCTTGGCCGCAGAATTGTTGAGCTTGAACCGAAAGAGGCCTTTTTCTCTCAGGGAGATCCGGCCGACACGGTCTTCTATCTCCAGAAGGGCCGCGCGAAACTTACTGTTGTCTCGCTCAACGGCAAGGAAGCCACAATCACGCTCCTCTCCGCAGGCGATTTCGTGGGAGAAGAGTCGCTCGCGTCCATTCCAGGACAACGCCTGGCGACCGCCTCCGCAGTCAACACGTGTTCGGCGCTCAAGATCACCAGAGATGAGATGGCCCGCGTGATGCATGACGAGCCGGCTTTTGCGGATATGTTTCTCAAGTACATGCTCACCCGCAGCATGAGAACTCAAGCCGATCTCATAGACCAGCTCTTCAATTCCAGCGAGAAGCGTTTGGCTAGAATTCTTCTGTTGATGGCTGAATTTGGCAAGCCCGGCGAACGGGACACCTTCATCCCTCCCATTTCGCAGGAAACGCTGGCGGAAATGATCGGCACCACGCGCTCTCGCGTCAGCTTCTTCATGAATCGATTTCGGACTCTCGGCTATATCAATTACAACGGACGCATTCAGGTAAATAAGTCGCTGCTCAACGTAGTTCTGCTCGACCAGTTGCCGGATCACAACTCGCAAAAACCTGCACTGCCAATCCTTGGGGCCATTCTCAAGCCTGTGATCCCAATCGTTCACACAATGCTGAAGCCGGTCATTCCATTGGTCGGCGCAATCAAACGAAAATTGTCCGCTGAAAAGCCGGCTGCATGACTCATGGAATTTCGATCGCGATTTGAGTTAAAGTTGGGCTGTGCTCTACCGCCTCTACTCCGTGCACGACTTCCCCTCGCTGTACGCCATCGAGGAGCTTTGCTTCCAGCCGCCGTTTCGGTTCAGCCGGCAGTATATGCGCCAACTCGTCAGCCGCTCGAATGCCACCACCTGGATCGCGGAGCAAGACGGCCAGATGTGCGGTTTCGCCATCGTGGAGCGAACGCAGGAGCCGGGTAGAGTGATCGGCTACATTCAGACGATTGAAGTGCTTTCGGGTTGTCGCGGGCTGGGCGTTGGCGGAGAGATGTTGCGCCGCGTCGAGGATTCCGCGCGTGCGTCTGGCGCTCAGTCGATCTGGCTTCATGTCGATGAAAGGAACTCCTCTGCCATCAAGCTCTACGCGGCGCGTGGCTATCTCCGCGAGGGCAGGGAAGAGGACTACTACGGGCCCAATCATGCTGCGTTGATCTATGCGAAGCTGCTCGGATCAGAGGCAGGGAATGAGTTGGCCGCTGAAGCCAATCGAACGTGAGAGTGCCAGTTTTCGCCGAAGAGCATAGAATGTAGTTAATCCCGATGTCTATAAGCAATCCGAATCTGCCGAAATCGATTCTGGCATTCCGCGCCTACTCGTCCCAAATGTTTGTACACGATCTTCTCGCGGGCCTCACCGTGGGATTGGTTGCCCTGCCATTGGCCATGGCTTTTGGCATTGCTTCGGGGGTCACGCCACAGGCTGGCCTTTACACCGCGGTCGTGGCCGGCTTTCTTATCTCCGCGCTCGGCGGTTCGCGTACACAAGTTGGCGGACCCACCGGCGCATTCGTAGTGATTGTAGCGGGCATTGTGGTCCGTTTCGGAATGAGCGGCCTCGCCATGGTGACGCTGATGGCCGGCATTCTGCTGCTGCTCATGGGGCTCACTGGGCTCGGCGCTGCTGTCCGGTTTATTCCCAGGATGGTTGTCATCGGGTTTACCAACGGCATTGCCATACTGATTGCCTCTACTCAGATCAAGGATTTCTTTGGCTTGCGCACAGGTGCTGTGCCAAGCGAGTTTCTGCCCCGCATGAAGTTGCTCGTCGCCCATTTCCCCAGCCTGAACATGTCGGCGCTCGCGCTGGGACTGGGCACGCTCGCGATTCTGCTTCTGCTGCCGCGCATTACCAAACGGGTTCCCGCGTCGATCGTTGCCCTGCTGGTTTGCACGGGAATCAGCGTGCTGTTTCACCTGCCTGTCGAGACCATTGGCAGCAAGTTTGGCGGGATTCCCCGCGGCTTTCCTCCCTTTGCCATTCCCGATTTTCATGCTGAGCATATCCTGCCGTTGATCCCATCGGCATTCACGGTTGCGTTGCTCGCCGCGCTTGAGAGCATGCTTTCCGCGGTCGTGGCCGATGGCATGACCGGCGACCGGCACAACCCCAACGTCGAGCTTGTGGCACAGGGAATTGCCAACATGGTCTCGCCTCTGTTCGGCGGCATTCCCGCTACTGGAGCCATCGCACGCACGGCAACCAACATTCGCTCCGGCGCTCGCTCTCCAGTTGCGGGCATGGTTCATGCGATAACCCTGCTTGGAATTCTGCTGATCGCGGCTCCTTTGGCAAGCTACATCCCGCTCACAACACTGGCCGCGGTGCTCTTTGTTGTTGCCTACAACATGGGCGAGTGGAACGAGATTGGCGCGATCTTCCAGATGGATCTGGCTGCCATCTCCGTGTGGCTGGTTACATTTGCGCTGACGGTGTTTGCGGACTTGACCGTCGCGGTGGGAGTCGGACTTGCGCTGGCAGCATTGCTCTACATCTACCGCATTGCCGATACCACAACCGTGACCCCTGTTACGGACGAATACATTCGCGATGGGATGCCCCATGTTCTGCAAGGGCGCATCGTGCCGCCGTATGTAACCCTGTTGCGAATTCACGGGCCATTTCTCTTTGGAACAACGGAGAAGTTAGTGGAGGCCACGGTAAATCTTGAGGCATTTGCGCCGGTCGTGATTCTCCGCCTTCGCAATATGACGGCGATCGACGCCACTGGCACTCACGCGATCGAAAATTTCGCCAGGCGCCTCCACGAATCCGGCAGGACTATGGTTCTTTGCGGCGCCATGCAACAACCCTCAAAATTATTGAGTGGAAAGCGCTTCATTGACTGCGTTGGGCGAGAGAACATCATGCCCAATGTTCAGACTGCACTCGACCGCGCCAAAGAAATCCATGCCGCCCAGCCGGAAGAGATGGCTAGCTGATTGGCTTGTATGGATGGGAGCTAAGGCAAAGAGGATAGCTGCCAAAGCATTGAGCGCGTATCCACCAGCTTCAGACAATCAGGACTCAATTGCTTCCATGTCAACCGCGACTGCGAGGGAATGCGCCCCGCCGCCTTGGATTACGCCATAGAGAGGGCTGACGTCGCCATAGTCCCGGCCCCAGGCCAGCGTCACGTGGCCGTTCGATGGAACAACGTTGTTGGTGGGATCGACATCGAGCCAACCTGTCCCTGGGCAGTATGCGGATAGCCACGCATGGGATGCATCTGCGCCCACAAGTCTCGCTTGCCCTGGCGGCGGATGCGTTCGAAGATATCCGCTGACGTAGCGTGCCGATAGATTGATTGATCGCAGGCACGCAATTTGAAGGTGTGCAAAGTCCTGGCAGACACCGTGCCGCTTGCGAAAGACTTCTTCCGTTGTCGTGCGGACGTTGGTCACTTTTGAATCAAAACGAAAATCCTGGTGGATGCGCGCAGTCAGATCGAGAAGCCCTTCCCGCATCGGCCGTCCGGGTGTAAACGACTCCAGCGCATACGCGCCAAATTCAGCCCGAAGCTTGATGCGCGGCGACTCAAATACAAACTGGTAAGCTTCGAGTCCCTCAACGCTTTGATCCCTGGGAATCAATCGAGCAGCCTCTTCCCATGGGAGAGAATCCTGCGGGAAGGACGCCGGATCGTTCTCAAGTCTTACTTCGCTCTGCGCTTCAACAACGAGCTCTTTGTGCGGCTCCTGAACCGTGAAGAAGCAAAGGACGTTGCCAAAATAGTCGACCCGCTCCGTTATTGTTGCCGGGGTCGGCTCAATGTGCAGCTCGCTGTTTGCCAACTGCTGATTCCGCAGAGAGCGCGGTTTGAGACACGCAACGTGTTTCCCAACCGAAACCGGATGCCTGTATTTGAACGTGGTGCGATGAGCAATTCTGTAGTTCATAGGCCTATGGTGATGGGCAAGGTGTGAGCGTGGCTGAAGTACCTGCTCGATAGGTTATTTGACCATGACGGCAGCAGGACCTCCAACCCGCGAAGGAATCGCTCCAGCCGCGAGAGGTCATCGGCGCCATTCGCCACGGCTGTCGCTCCCGGCAATGGGTAACTCAGCTCTTGCAGGTGAAAGCCGCGCAAGAGCGCCAGCGCGTCCTGCATTGCGCTCAGGTCCTCTGGTACGTGCCGAGGCAACTGCCGGTAGAGCTGCACGAGATGGGTCAATTGAAAGTCAAGAGATCGGGGATTGCCTTCATCCGCCATCAGCACATCGAGGACCGCGAGCGGCTGTAACGTGGTGAAGTAACGCGATCGGTAAGTCATTGAGCTGTCGGCAACCTGAAGCATGCATTCCAAAAGCGGCCAATCCTGTTCACCGATTGGCGTCGTGATCTCGCGAAGTTGCCTGGCGAGGTAGATGGCGCGCTCGAGGCGTCGCCCAAGGCCCATGAACAACCAGCCCACTCCGCGGATGATGTTCTCGCGCTCCATTCCTGAAAATGCTGACAGGAGCTCCAGGCAGTGTGTCAGCATCGCGGGATATTCAAGAAAGGGCGTGCGTGGTCCTGTTTGAATCGAGTCTCTGAGCTGGCTGAGCAGTGACACCATGTCTCCGGAAAGATGTTCCCGCACACTGCCGCCAACGCGTGCAACATCTGACAGTGTGGAAGCAAGGCTGTCGGGTCGTTTAGGATCTGAAACAACGGAAATCAATTCCTTCTCAAGCTCCAGCGAGGTAATCCGGCGTCTCCTGGTCTTTGGCAGCTTGCTCCTTCGCGACTCCAAACAGCTATGCAGCCGAAACAGGCATCCAAGTTCTGCCTCGTTGGCTCGCCGCACACGCGAAGTCAAGGAGCGCACGATTCGCGCCGTGTATTCCGCCCGCTCAACGTAGCGGCCCAACCAGAACACATTGTCGGCAACGCTGCTCGGGACTGCAAGCGAATCGCGACGAAGCGCGACCGGCTCGGTGCGTGGATGCAGCATGCTGAAAGTATCAACCGGGCTGTCCCACAGCACCCAGGCGTCCTTGCTGTGCCCGCCCCGCTGCATCGAGACGACCGATCCCTCCTCCTCTGCAACCCGAACCAATCCTCCAGGGATTGCCGTCCATCCGGCGCCCGTGTTGAGCACATAGGCACGCAGCACCACGTTCCGCGAATGAAGCCCCCCGCTATCCCAAACGGGAGCATTCGACAACGCGATTTGTTCTTGCGCGACATACTCATGAGGGCGGGCTTGCAGCTTCTCGGCAAGCTTGCCCTTTTCGCCTTGTTCCAGATCGGCTCCAAACACCGGCTCCATGCCTCGCGATGGAAACGCTGGTTTCACCACAACGGAATCAAGATGGTTGAGTACCCAATTCAACGCGTCCTGCTGCCCGCACCACCACGTTGCGACTGACGGAAGCTTGAGCTTTTCACCGGTCAGGTACCTTGAAAGCCCAGGAAGAAACGGCATGATCGCGGCGGTCTCAATCAGCCCACTTCCCAATGCATTGGCAACCTTCACATTTCCAGCAACAATGGCGTCCACAAGGCCGGGCACGCCGAGCAGGGAATCGCTGCGCAGTTCGAGAGGATCGCAAAAGCTATCGTCAACCCGGCGCAAGATCACATTTACTTGCTCCAGACCATCGACGGATTTGAGGTAGACGCATCGGTCGCGCACCGTCAGATCGCCGCCCTCGACCATCGTGAATCCAAGGTATCGCGCCAGATACGAGTGCTCAAAGTAGGTTTCGTTATAAGGCCCGGGCGTAAGCAATACGATGCGGGGGTTGCTGCAATCGGCAAGGGCTGTCAGTGCTTCGCGTTGCGCGCGAAAAAAAGGCGCGAGCCGCAGTACATTCGAGTTACGGAAGAGATCGGGCAGAACGTCGGAGACGATGGTGCGGTTCTCAAGTGCGTAGCCGCTTCCAGACGGTGCCTGGGTTCGATCGGAAAGCACCCACCATTGCCCGTCGGGTGAGCGCGCAAGATCCACCGCCAGCATATGAAGATAACTGTGCGCCGGGACCTTTACCCCCACCATCGGCCGAAGAAATGCGGGATTTGCATAGAGCAGTTCCGCGGGAAAACGGCCGCTTGCGATCAGGCTCTGTGAGCCATAAAGATCCTCAAGGATGAGACTCAGCAACTGAGCACGCTGAATGATCCCCGCTTCGATAAAGCGCCACTCATCCGCCGAGATCAAGAACGGAACGACATCGATCTTCCACGGACGATTCGCTCCCAGCGGATCGCTGTAGATGTTATACGTAATGCCATTCTCACGAATGCGGCGTTCGGCTCGGCCCCAGCGGCGTTGCAACTCTTCCGGTCCAACCTCGGCAAGGGCCTCCATCAAGTGGGCCCAATGCGGACGAGGATTCACGCCGTCAGCCGATGACTCGTTGTAGGCGTGCCCATAGGGAAGCTGGGTCTGATACAGATCCGTGGTCATTGAACGGTCCCCGGCGTTTCACTCTGTTGAGGGGACAGGAATCGCAGGTCCAACGTAAAGGGAAAGATCCGATTGGATTCTGCTTCAGGCGTAGCCATGGGAACCATTGCGGGGCCCGCGACTTGGAAGCGTTCCTGACGACGGCTTTCGGCCTCGGCGCCGTTGACGGGGCGCGCTGTATAGATGTGCCCGTCGGGCGGCGCTACGTGGTAAGTGCATCGGCCGATCGAACGACCATTCCACTGGTCGATCAAGTCAAACACAAGCGGAGCATGCACGGGAACCGTCGGATGCAGAGTCGCAGCCAGCTTTCGCGCGCGATAGCGTACGCCTGCCACTGCAACGCCGGCCTCCTGCGTAGCTTGCAAAGGCACGCGGCGGCCATTGCATGAAACTGCATAACGGGTCGATTCAGTCAGCCCTGAAACCTTGACCTGTATGCGCTCAAGCGATGAGTCTACACTGCGAACTGTGCTGCCAGAGACGCTCTCTTCCGCCAGTACGTTCCAAGGTTCCAGGGCCTGGCGAATCTCGAGCTCGACGCCATCGGCGGCAACGGCCCCGATCTTTGGAAAACGAAACTCAAGATGAGAGGTAAACCACTGTTCTTCGAAGTCAAACCCCACTCGTCGCAACTGCGCCAGCACTTCAAAGAGGTCTCGCTTCACAAACTCCGGCAACATGAATCGATCGTGGAGTGTGGTTCCCCAGCGGATTAGGCCGCCTTCAAATGGGGTCTTCCAAAACATTGCCACCAATGCGCGAACCAGCAACATCTGCAGCAGGTTCATTCGCACATGCGGCGGCATTTCGAAAGCTCGCAATTCAAGCAGGCCCAATTGCGACCCAAAGCCCCGCGGCGGAAACAGCTTGTCTACGCAAAACTCGGCGCGGTGCGTGTTCCCGGTAATGTCCGAGAGCAAGTTGCGGAACAGCCCATCCACGATGAATGGTGGACAATCGGTCGCAGGCAGTTGATCAAAAGCAACTTCGAGCTCATAAAGTGTGTCCAGGCGCGCTTCGTCCACGCGCGGACACTGGCTTGTTGGGCCAACATACATTCCTGAAAACAGATAGGACAGCGCCGGATGATTCTGCCAGAACGCGATCATGCTGCGCAGCACATCCGGCCTGCGCAATATGGGGCTATCCGGGACGGTCGCTCCACCGATGGCGATGTGACTGCCTCCGCCGGTTGAGATGTGGTCACCGTCATATTCAAATTTCTCCGCGGTTAAACGATGATGGCGTGCTTCCTGATCCAGAACTGTATAAATCTGCTCAAGTTCGTCCCAATTTCTTGCCGGGGGTAGGTTGAACTCCAGAACGCCGGGGTCGGGAGTGACGCTAAACGACCGCAACCGCGGATCCGAGGCGGGCGCATAGCCCTCAACCCAAACCGGCATCTTCAGATGCACGCATGTATCTTCCACCGCGCCAACCAGATCCAGATAGTCGGCGAGCTTTGATACATAAGGCAGAAACACATGCAAACGGCCACCACGAGCCTGTACACAAAGACATGGCCTGATCAGCTCCACAGCTTCTTCAGAAGGGCGCAAAACCGCGGGCAGAGGATCGGCAGCAGGTTCTACCTCGAACAGAACCATGCTGTCCACCGACCGCTTTGAAAGCTTTGGCCGATCTGCGAAGGGCGCGGCATCCAACTCATATTCAAGCTCATCGGGCGCAACCCAAGGCATGGCCTCGGTAGGAATACGAAAGCCGATGGGCGAATCGCCATCCGACAGAATCAACCGCTCCGGTCGAGGAAACCACAACTGATTCGACCACCGCAAATGGCCATCCGGCTGCCGCCGTCGAATCGGAATCACGTAACCTACCGGCTCCGTCGAATCGGTCTCTGGGTCGTGTGCTGCCAGAATATTTTCAGAGCTCACCTGCAACCGGCGGGTCAGCGCGCTCATAAACTTTAGAGACTCGGCCGCACCAAATCCATACTCCGCGTTTTCCCCCGCAATAAGACTTGGGTCTTCCCAAACAGGAACGCCGTCTGCGCGCGAATAGCAGCTTAAAGCCCAGCGCGGCAGCGGCTCACCCGGATACCACTTCCCCTGACCGTAGTGAAGCAACGCGCCCGTCGCCATCTTTTCGCGCAGGGCCTCGATCATAGCCAGCCCGCGTGTGCGCTTCATCGCGCCCAGGGCATCGATGTTCCATTGCGGGCTCTCTGGCTCATCGATTCCCACGTAAGTGGGCTCACCGCCCATGGTTAGGCGCACATCCTGAGCCTTCAGGTCCGCATCGACGGCGTGCGCAACCTGTCTCACGCGCAACCAATCTTCTTCAGAAAAAGGTTGCGTTGGCCGACGCGTTTCGTTCAGCCGGCGAACTGACATGGAATGGCTGAACTCCGCATTTGCCGGCTCCACGGTGCCGCCAATCGGCGCGGCCTGCGCGGCGCTCGGCGTGCAGACCAGCGGAATGTGCCCTTCACTTGCCAGCAATCCCGAGGTCGGATCCAAACCAATCCAGCCGGCGCCAGGCAAGTACGCCTCCGCCCAGGCATGCAAGTCCGCGGAGTCTTCTTTCGGGCCAGGGTCCTCACCCGCAGGCGCACTCTCGTCCGCCTTCAACTGAATCAGATAACCGGAAACAAACCGTGCAGCGATTCCCAATTTCCTCAGCACCTGCACCAGCAGCCAGGCGGAATCGCGACACGATCCTGAGCGTTTTTCAAGAGTCTCTTCGCACGTCTGGACTCCCGGATCGAGCCGCGTGACATACCGAATCTCATCCCGCACTTTTCGATTCAGGTCCAGCAAGAGGCTAACCGTTCCGCTCTTCTGGCCCACAAAAAGCCCGGCAAACGCCTCAAGCTGCGGTCCAGCGGGATCAATGGACCGGTAAGGCTCAAGATCCTTGGCCAGCCCCGTCGCGTAGGTAAAGGGATATTCCTCAACTCCAGGTTCGAGAAAAAAGTCGAATGGATTCAGAGGCGATAGCTCGGCAACAAGATTCACCTCAACGATGAATTCATTTGTCTTTTCAAGAATAAGCAGGCGTGCGAGACGATTGTTGTGCGGATCAAGCTGCCAGTTCAGCAAGTGTTCTGAGGGAGTAACGTCAAGTGAGTAGCTGAGAATTGGCGTGCGGCAATGCAGTGCGGGGCGCAGTTGAATGAATTGTGGACCGAGGGAGATCGCTTTTTCATACCGGTAGTGCGTCCGGTGGCTTAGCGCAACTTTTATTCCCATCCGTCCTCTTGTAGTTCGCGTTTGGCATTCAGTACCCGCCGTGAATCGGCAACCCAGCCCACGCACTCACCATCGTTCTCCTGGAAGCTGGGCTGTAAAGACAAGTTAACATAACACTTACAATATCGAAATCGATTCTGCGAGAGCGGATTTCATGGCAAATTCACTGCCCTTTAAGCCGTTGATTCTATTATAGTGCGACTCGCTTTCGCCGCGCCGTCAGAACTGCGTGTTCAGGAGGCGCCGGCTGACCCAGACCTGGCATCCCTCGGCAGAAAACAAAGAACTCGGCTTGGATTGATCGGAATCCAGGCGAGCGCGCCAACAATGGCCAATACTGCCGCGGCGACGAATGATTTCTCCCACCCGTAATGAGTCGCAATCAACGGGGTGAGCGATGCCGTGCAGGCGCTGCCGATTTGCGCGCCCATGTTCATCATGCCCGACACCACGCCCGCATATTCTCCCGCTACATCCGCGGCAACCGCCCAGAAAGCGCTCTGCGAAAGATAAAGAGTGCCCGCGCCGCAGGCAAGTGTTAATCCGGCAAACCGCATACCATGCGCGCGCGAACCAAGCACAAGCAGCACCGCGGTGAGTGCCAGCGACACCCCGGGAATCAGACAGCGACCGATTCGCAACCCATGGCGACGGACGATCGAATCGCTGACGGAGCCGCCGAGCAGGCAGCCAACGGTCATGGCCATGAATGGAAGCATGGAGTAGAGCGCGCTGCTTTTCAGGTCGAGGCCTCGAGCCTGTGCCAGATAGATATAAAACCATGCGAAGAACATCCAGGCTATGTAGCCAAAACAGAAGTAGCTCAAAGTCAGTGCCAAAATTGACCTGCTCCGAAAGATGATTGGCCACGGTGTCTTATCGATCCGCTCAACCGCTAAACCGGCCGCGTTGCGTGGCGCGTTCGGCCCCCCGTTGCGTCCCGCTTCAATCAGCTCTTGCTCGTCCTTTCCTACCAATGGGTGCAATTCAGGAGCATCGCGCGAGACGAGAAACCAAACCAGGCCAGCGAAGCCGCCAATAAGCGCGCTGAGCCAGAACGATGCTCTCCAACCATAGAGGAGGATGATGGCTGTGACCAGGGGCGGCGTCAGCCCCGAGCCGATCCCAACACCGGCGAAGATGATCCCGTTCGCTCTGCCGCGTTCTTCAATCGGCATCCAACGCTCTACAAACAGGCTTGCAGACGGGTAGATCAGCGCTTCGCCCGCACCCAACGCAAAGCGGACCAGCACAAACACCAACACCGCTCCGCGAATTCCCGGGGGAACGCACGCCGTAAGGGCAGTGAACACGCCCCACCAAATCACTCCCAATGCGAGTACGAGCCGTGGGCCCAGACGTTTTGCCAGCAGCCCTGCGGGGATCTGAAAGCCGGCGTAGCCGATCAGAAATGCGCTGAAGATCCAACCGAGCTGGGTGTTGCCAACGCCAAACTCTTTGCCTATCTGGATGCCGGCAATCGAGATATTGGTGCGATCAAGGTACCCAACCGCGCTCAGAATCCCCAGCCAGGCCACCAGCATATACCGGACAGGGAAGCGGGTTCGCGCCAATCTATTTGCCCGAGGCTTCATGTGTCAGACCGTATGATCCACTAGCCTCTCACGGGGTCGTCCCAGACCGGGCGACACGTTTTCTGTTTTTCAATTCGGTTCCGTATCGTCATACAGTCCGCGATTTTGAACTGTCAACTCTTTTCTTCTCAGCAAATTGACGGCACCAACCAAGGTTCATGGATTCCGCCCCGCGACTCGACCTTATCGCGATTGTCCCCATGTTGCCCCACGACCGGCATTTCAAAATTAAGTCCTTGATGATCAAATGGCGAAGACCATCCGGTTCTAAACAACTTAGTCACTTTAGAATCTGCAAGTTGCAGAAGGATTTATGCCGCCAATGCAATCCTCGCCACGGCGCGTTGCCCGCTGGGCCAACTCCGGCGTCCGGCAGCGGGTCTTTCACGAGTTGGTGCGGGACAAGAGGCTAAACAGGGCTTGAGATCGTGTAGGACTCGTAACTTGCGCTGTCGTCGTAAAGCTCCGAGAAATTATCGTCATCAAACGTGAGCGAAAGCGTGCCATTTAGGGGCCGGCTGGCCTCAAGCACACATTTGTTGAGCAGCCCGAGAACGTCTTGACTCACTTTCTCAAATGCTGATTGTCGAACCAGATCGGTTCCTCGTGGTCCCACTGCTGGTGACGATTAGATCGAGATCGAAACATTCTTGTCGAAGTTGAGCACCGAGTCTTGCGGTCCGAAGCATGCCTGCGGTGGGGCCCTTCCTCTGAAGAAATCAAGGTTCGCTGGGACCAAGCAAAAGCGTAAGCCAAACAAAACAAGTGACAACAGCAGGACGCCCGTTTCACTGGTGGGGCGGCAACGCTGGTGGATGACTGTCACAGGATAAAGAGGTCTCGGTCGCCTGATGCTTTTGCCTGATATCAATTGATCTTCATCTTTTCTGATTCATTTTTCCGACGGTTGGCGCGAACTGGATTGAGAGACTGTTCATGCTCGCGGAAGTCTCACCTGGTCCCGGACGAATCCGGCCAAGACGGCTGATCAGTCGATTGATCGTCTTGCAACACAGCGCAAGCGAGATTTCCTGGGAACAAATTGGGTTCGATTAACTTCCTCCAGGCCATTCCCCACAGGAGAAGCCATGCTCAAGCGCTGTTTCGCCCGAATTGCCGTCTTCATTGCCTTCACGCTGCTCGCTTCTGTTGCATCGCATGCGCAGACGCCCAAGACTGTGAGTGTGGACTCCTCGGTCTTTGTCAATCCGACCGGCGTGTATGTGAACAAGGGGCAGGTGGTGATGATTACGGCGACGGGCACCGTCAACATTGCGGATATAGATGGCCCGTATGTGACCGATCCGACGGGGACGATTGTCGAAGCGCCCGATCCCGGTACGGGCGGCTACACCTACTTCACGAACAATGCGGGTCCGACGGGGTATAACCCGGTGGTTGGGATCCAGAAGACGATCATCCCGCCCTATGATGGACAACTCGAGTACGCGCCCTATGGAGCGCTGGTTGCGGCCCTCTCGACAAACCCCGCTGCGAACTCGTACTCGGATTTTCCTGGAGGGTTTGCCGTTGTCGGCAATTCGTTGACGATTACGGCGCCATCCTCCGGGTACATTTATCTGGCAGTCAACGACGTGAATAATACTTACGACAACATTGGAAGTTTTATGGCGACGATCACCATTGAACAACCGCCTATTGCGTCGATCGAGTTTACGCAGGCGATTCAGCAGTACCAGACGCTGACAGATCTTGAAGCGTCGCTAAACACAAGTGGCGAGCCGCTAGTACCCATCATCGCCGGCAAGCCGGGAGTGATGCGGCTCTACTTCAACGCCGTTTCCTCCGCGACGACATATAACGTGCTGGTGGTCGGCCCGCCGGGGGCGACGAAATCGATCGAGGTGCCGCCGGGATGTCAGCCGACGGATCAGCGTGCCCACAACCAAATGTGTCCATCGCTTGATTTTTACTTCACGAGCGCGCCCACGGGGACGTGGAATACAAACATCACGGTGAGCGACAGTAACAACAATGTCCTTGAGACTGAGTCGTTGAACATCACGAGCCGGACAACATCGTCGATTTACTTGAAGGGCGTCAGCGCATGCGTCACCAAGGTCACTTCGAGTGCGAAGGCTTGCGGCAGTGCTGCGGCGCTGCTGAGTCAGACCTGGATGGCGAGCCTGCTGATGCCGACGGCCTCACTGACCTCCGGGACTAAGTGGTTTGGCAGCGTCTCATCGTGCCTGGAATGCACCACGCCATATGCATTTGACTACAAGCAATGGGATGAAGCTCTGGCGCACGAGGCCGCCGCACTCTACGGGGTCTCGGATCAGTTGCAGGATGCCACGACGAACCAATGGACGGATTATTACGCGATTTATCCGGCAAGCTCGCCTCTGGTGGGGGATACAAGCGCCGCTTCGGCCGGAATCCCATCGCACGGCATCGCGGGACCGGACCTGTCACACGACATAGGCGTCGACGACACAGCACAGACGGTTGCACATGAGACCGGGCACACGTTGAATTTGCAGCACACCAACGTTCCCGTGCCACCCGCCAATCAGGTGACTGCGCCCCCTGGATGCTGGCTTACTGCGTCACAACCCGGCACTTACTGGACATATCCGACCAACAACGTTCAGAGCTCTGGCGGCATGCTTGAGTACGGCTTTAACTTCACGACGCAAGTCCCCGTCGACCCCAACATGACGTATGACCTGATGGCGTACTGTTCACCGGAGTGGATTTCGCCGATTCAATACAAGCGGGTGATCGAGCAGTTGAACGGTGGCGCCGTTACATCGCCGTCATTCACCAAGCCTCATGTTCTTGAAGACGACAGGCCGATTGCCATGGCAACCCCGCAGACGATTGTGATACAACCCTACTGGCAGATAGGCGGCTCCATCGACCCTGTGGCGGGGGTGACCTTCGATCCTGTTTTCATGGAGACGCTGGCGGGTACGACCGACCCAGGCGCCGGGACTTATTCGATCCAGGTGTTGGGGGCCGGCGGGCAGGTGCTCTATACCAGGTACTTCACGCCGACGGGCGGGGTGGAAGACTCTGGCACCACGGGCGCGGCGTTTCCAAATCCGGAGTTCTCGCAGTGGGTTCCGGTTACGGCGGGAGGCGCATCGTTTGCGGTGATCGATCCGAATGGGATTACCGTGGGCAAGCTGGCGATTACGGGAGTCGCTCCCAAGGTGACGATCACGAGCCCGGTGGCAGGGTTTGTTGGCTCAAATACACAGACGATCTCGTGGTCGATTGTCGATCCGGGCGTCTCATCGTTCATCACGCGAGTGCTTTATTCGCCGGATGGGGGGACGACCTGGGGACAGGTTTCGCAGACCACCTGGACCAGTGACACGATTGACTTCACGCAGGTGCCGGGTGGTGCGAACGGTCTGCTGCAGGTGCTGGTTTCAGATGGTGTGAACACGGGCAGCGCAATTTCTGTGCCGTTCAACGTGCCAAGAAAGACGCCTTCGACCATTGTGATCACATCGCCGAAGAGCGGGTATACGCAGGCAGCGGTCGATCCGCTGTATCTGAGCGGCGGCGTGTGGGACGCGGACGACGGCGTGCTGACGGGATCAGCTTTGCAATGGAGCGACAGCGTGCAGGGCGCGCTCGGCTCGGGCGCTGCGTTGAGCGCGAAGCTGCAGCCAGGCCCGCATACGCTGACTCTCACGGGCACGGATTCAGACGGCAACGTGATTACAGCCACGACGAATGTGATCATGGCCGGCAGCGGGCCTTCACTTACTTTGACCACCTCAAACCTTTCAACGAACTGCGTCAGCGCGACCATTGCGGCCAAGCCGGGTAGCCAGGGCGCGGCGCTCTCAACTGTTCAGTACAGTCTCAACGGGGGATCGAGTTATAAGGCCGTGCCCCTCACGGCATTGCCGTACAGCTTCGTTGTTCCCGGCAGCAGTGCGGTGAATCTCGTAGCCGAAGCCGCCGATCTTTCACGGCAGATGGCCGCGGAATCTACGCTGGTTCCGTTGACGGCTGCGTGCGTTACGGGCGCGCCCTCGATTTCCGGCGGATCTTCGCAATCGACGATGGTGGGCGCGGCGTTTGGCACTCCGCTCACGGCCCTGGTCAAAGACGGGAACGGCAACCCCGTTGCGGGCGTGGCCGTCAACTTTACAGCGCCTTCGACCGGAGCAAGCGCCACCTTCTCACCGGCCACGGCAACCACCGCGGCCAGCGGCGTTGCCAGCACGGTGGCCACTGCCAACAGCAGCAACGGCAGTTACACCGCGGTCGCAACCGTGCCTGGCTTCTCGACGACGGCACAGTATGCGCTCAACAACACCGATTTCACGCTTGCTTTGAGCAACCCAACGATTATGGTGCCCCATGGCTCATCGACCACGGCAGCCATTACCGTGACTCCGCTGAGCGGTTTCAATTCGCCCATTACGTTGGGATGCACGGGCTTGCCCACGGGTGTGACATGCTCATTTTCGCCGGCCAGCGTTACCCCTTCGGGTTCACCGCTTACCAGCACATTCACGATCACCGCCGCCAACAATGCAAGCGCGCCGACGGTCGCGATGCGATGGGGTCTGCCCACAGGCGGCTTCGTGTTGGCGCTTTGCCTGCTTGGACCAGGTTTGCGAAGGCGGAGAAAATACCTGGGCATTGTCATGGTTCTGGGGTTAATTGCCATCGTGGCCAGTGCCACTGGATGTGGAGCGACATTCAAGCCGTTTACATCCCCGGTGTCGGTGACAGCGACGTCGGGCGCGCTGACGCACACGAGCAGCGTGAGTATTTCGGTGCAGTAGGGCTGTCGGGCCGCTGCGCATGGTCTCAATCTTTTGCGGGTTTTGCTTTCGTCGAGGGCCTTCACGCTGCGCAGGGGAGGTTTTGCGGTGCAGTGTGCTAAGGTTCAAGCCGTGAATGCTGAGTTGAAAAAGCAAAGCGGCGGCGCGGCGAAGACGTCGCGCTTGTTGCCTGGGATGAAGGTTGCAGATGGATTTACGCGGCATTCCTTCGACCTCGAGTTTGGGGTGCGGACGAGCGGGTTGATCGCCGGGCGGCATCTGGCCAGCGGACACCGCCACGACCGCCATAACACCGCCTACTACGGGGTCGCCCCCTCTGTGTTCAAAGAAATGTTGGTGCGCTGGCGCAGAAGCAAGCCTGCCGCGCCCATTGACGCGGCAACGTTTGTGGACTTGGGGGCTGGGATGGGCCGGGCGGTGCTGCTGGCTACAGAGTATCCCTTTCGTCAAGTGGTCGGCGTGGAACTGCACCCTGCGCTGGCTCGGATTGCGCGGAAGAATGTTGCGGTGTGGCGGAAGCTGGGACGCGCAATTGCGCCCGTGCGGCTGATTTGCGGCGATGCGGTCGACTTCACGTTTCCGGATGGGCCTTGCGTGGCGTTTCTGTTCAATCCGTTTGGCGCGCCGGTGATGAAAAAGTTGCTGACGGCGCTGACCGAGAGCTTTGCGAGACGAAGCGGGGAACTGGATATTCTCTATGTGAACAATGAGCACGAAAGCGTGCTGGAAAAGCAGGCGGGGTTCAGAAAGCTGTTCCAGGGGCAGGTGAGGCGGTCGCGCGCGGATGCCATTGCCGACCATAGAATTCTGGCCAATCAGCCGGACGGAGAATATGCTGTCACAAACTGGGAAGACTGCTCGATCTGGCGATGGGGCGGGTAAAGCAGGGAACAGGGAACAGCGAACATGATTTTGAAGGCGTCGCATTTGATTTTGGGGTTGGGCGAGTTGTTGTGGGACGTGCTGCCCTCTGGGCAGAGGCTGGGCGGTGCGCCTGCGAATTTCACTGTCATGGCGGGGAGGCTCGGGAACCACGCGGTGATTCTGAGCCGCATCGGGCGCGACGCCCTGGGACGGAAGGCGATCGAGCTATTGGACCCGCTGCCGGTGGACGTCGGTGCACTGCAAGTGGATCCTGTGCATGAGACAGGCCGGGTAACGGTGGAGTTTGAAGATGGGCAGCCGCACTATACGATTCACCAGCCGGCGGCGTGGGACTTCATGGAGCTTTCAGACCAGTGGGGGTCACTGGCCGAGCGGGCTGACGCAGTTTGCTTTGGGTCGCTGGCGCAGCGCTTTCTTGAGTCGCGGCAGACGATCCAGGCGCTGGTGGCGCAGACATCGGCGGCGTGCACTCGGGTGTTTGACGTGAACTTGCGCGCGCCCTTTTATTCTCCGGAGGTAATTGAAGAGTCGCTTGAACTTGCAACGGTGTTGAAGATGAGCGATGAGGAGATGCCGCTGGTCCTGGGGTTGTTGGGATTGCCGGCAGACGGCGGGCCGGAACGGGACCGGCTGCGGCTGGGTGCGGAGCGGCTGCTTGAGGAATTCCCGGCTCTCAAGTTGGTTGCTGTGACGCGCGGCAGCGAGGGGAGCCTGCTCGTGACGCGTGCGGAATGGCATGAACATCCAGGCATTCCAGTAACGGTGGCCGACACGGTTGGCGCGGGCGATGCATTTACGGCGGCACTTACGCATTACCTGCTGCGGGGGGCGGACCTGGCGACGCTGAATGAGGCGGGCAATCGCTGGGGAGCATGGGTGGCTTCGAAGGTGGGCGCAATGCCGCCGCTGCCAGACGAAGTAAGAGCCGGCTTTGCGGCTTTAATCGAAGATTAAGAACCTGGAAGGCTGCTGAGGTAAATTGAGGTCATAGTGATTATCAACATTGCCAGACGCGCGCACGATCATAACTGGGAGCTGGATCCGATCACGCGTTCGCTGCTGGATACGGACTTCTACAAGCTGCTGATGCTTCAGTTCATCTGGAAGCATTTCCCGGCGACACAGGCTACGTTCACGCTGATCAATCGGGCGCGCACGGTCCGTTTGGGCGAGATTGTGGACGTGGAGCAGTTGCGGAATCAACTGGAAGAAACAAGAAAGCTGCGCTTCCATAAGTCGGAACTGATCTGGCTTGCTGGCAATACATTCTTTGGAAGGCGCGGCATCTTCGAGCCGGCCTTTCTCGAATGGCTGGAACGGGACTTCCGTCTGTCGGATTATGATCTGTCCGTTCGCAACGGGCAACTATCGCTCAGCTTTCATGGTCTCTGGGCAGAGACGACGATGTGGGAGATCTACGCGCTCTCGGCCATCGACGAACTGAAGACACGCGCAAGCCTGAAGCGGTTGAGCGAATTTGAGCTCGACATTCTTTATGCGCGCGCCAAGACGCGGCTATGGGAAAAAATGGAGCGGCTGCGCGGGGTTCCCAAACTAAGCGTGAGCGACTTTGGCACGCGACGGCGGCATAGCTTTCTTTGGCATGAGTATGTGGTCAAGGCGATGAGCGATGTGTTGGGCGCGAGCTTTGCGGGCAGCTCGAACACTTATCTTGCCTACAAGCACGATCTTGAAGCGATGGGCACCAATGGGCACGAACTCCCCATGGCGCTTGCGGCGATGGCCAACGATGATGAGGAGTTGCACACATCGCAATATCGGTTGCTTGAGTTATGGCAGCAGACTTATCAGGGCGAGTTACTCATTTTGCTTCCCGACACGTTTGGTACAACCCAATTCCTCGATCATGCGCCGGATTGGGTGGCTGACTGGACGGGGCAGCGTATCGATAGCAAAGACCCCTACGTTGCAGGCGATGAGTATATTGCGTGGCTTGAACGGCGCGGCCGAGACCCGCTCAGGAAGCGCCTGATCGCTTCAGATGCGCTCGATGTTCAGCAGATTCTCGGGCTCCATGCCTACTTCAGCGGAACGCTTCGCAATGGGGCAAGGCCCGGGGACTTCGAACGCGCCAGCGACTTCCTCGATGAGAGCAAGTGGCTTCCCAACCGCAGGATTCGATTCAGTTCAGGATGGGGCACTTACCTGACGAACGATTTCCGCAATTGCAATCCACAGGGGGATGAAGAGTTCGATCCGGTAAGCCTGGTGTGCAAGCTGACTGAGGTGAATGGGCGGCCGACAGTAAAGCTGTCCGATAACTATTCGAAAGCAACGGGTGAGGCCGCAGAGATAGAGCGGTATCGGCGCGTGTTTGGTGCGGCGGGCGTGGCGAATGTGCCGGTGATGATCTAAGAGCGACAGACAGTTAAAAAAGATGTCTTACAAGGAGGCTAAGTGACGGGTCGCGTTCTAACTGCGCTGCTCGTTGGTTATAACTCGCACGGGCATCGAAGTTAGAGCCGTTCGCTCACCTGCTCACGGCTGCGATTCGGAGTATGCACGGTATGACGCTAAATCCTGAAGCTAACCTCGAAAGTCAGATGACGGCAGGACTCGGAGATGAAGGATCCGCGAGTTGAAGATCGGCGGCTAGAGGGCAACCGGCGCATTGGGCGGTGCGGCCGCAATGGGCTTTGCCAACGGCGACGATCACAGCGTGAAACTCGTTGAAGAGCCGGGCGTGGCTGGCGATTGGGTCAGCAGCGAATGCCTGACGCGATAGATCGGCCAGGGCGTCATAAGCCTTGCGGCCCGACGAGGGTGGAAGAAGCTGATGGCGCTCGGCGATGCGGCGCAGATACTCGTCGGCTACCGGAACAGGGTGGCCGAAAGCGTAAAGCAGGATTGCATCGGCGGTCTCCGGTCCTACACCGGGCAGGGCAAGCAGCCGTCGGCGTAGATCGGCCGTGGGCGTGACCTTGAGGGTTTCAAGCGAACCGGCAAATTCATCGTCAAGCATCTTCACGAAGGCTTTGAGCGCAGGCGCTTTGCGGGTTTGAAAGCCGGACGGCCGAATGAGGACGTGCAGATCTGCGAGCGTGAGGGCGCGCAAGCCGTCGAGGGCGAGGGCCCCCGCCTTGCGCAAGTTTTCGAGAGAAAGCTCGACGGATTTCCACGCCATGTTCTGGGTGAGATAAGCGCCAAGGATCACCTCAAAGGGAGTTTGAGCCGGCCACCAGTGCTGAGGCCCGTAGGCCTTTGCCAGCTCATCGTGCATCACGCGGAGGCGCTGAGCGGGGCCATGCTCGTGAATTGACTTCAAGCCAGCGAATCCTCGACGGGTGGGGATTGGAGCTGAATCTTCCACTCGAGAACCCGGGCACGGGCGGCAGCGGCTTCAGCCTCTGGCACATGACCCGCTGCCTGCAAGGAGATCGAGAGCGCTGTGTGAGCGAGCGGGTCGCCGGGGGTGAGAGCGGTGAGCGCCAGGGCCGCGCCGACGGATTGATTAAGCTGGCCGGCGTCGCGAAGGGCGCGAATCAGGCCGTGATGGGCCTCTGTGTGCGCCGGGTCGTTTTCGTTTGTGCCTGCGATGGCGGCGCGAAAGGCCTCGGCGGCCTCGGCGGGCGAGCCGGCGGCAAGCAGGTCGAGCCCGCGCTGCGAGCCTTGCTGGCCGAGCAACTCGGACGATTGAGGATTGGAAGCGGTCACGGCTATCTTTAGAATAGCGGAGTCGGCTGAGAGAGGGTTCAGGCATGGAGGGAACGATGAAGAGTCATACCGAGTACCTGGTTTTCGAAACCCGCAAGCGGCGCGAGATGGTCCACATCACCAACGAGGTGGAGCAGGTGGTGAAGCGCAGCGGCGTGAGGGACGGGCTGTGCTTTGTTTCGCCGATGCACATTACCGCAGCGGTATACGTCAACGATCACGAGAGCGGTTTGATCGAGGATATCGGCAAGTGGCTGGAAGAAGTTGCGCCGGCGCGGCCTGATTACAAACACCATCAGACGGGCGAGGATAACGGGGACGCGCATTTGAAGTCGCTTCTGCTGCACCATGAGACCACGCTGCCGGTGACGAACGGGAAACTGGATCTGGGAACATGGCAAAGGGTGTTCTACGCAGAGTTCGATGGCCAACGCCGGAAGCGCGTGATTGTAAAGGTGCTGGGCGTGGAATAGCGGTAGGCCGCGGAGACTGTTTGATTCCGGCTAGGGATGAGTGGCGCCAATCAGGCATTTCTACTTTCAGGGGCATTTACTGGGCGCCACCAGGTACAACCGCCTGTGGTTTGATCAAGGCCGCAAACGGAATAGGGCCGAACTGCACAAGCTTCGCCCACCAGGAGACACGCCTGGCGATGGAATTTGGGGTCGGCGCGGAATACGACTTCAGCCGTCATCTTGCCGTTGCTCCCACCGCGTGAACGACCCTTGCGCACAATTCTGGATTACGCCAAAATCTTCGTCGCCGTGAAGGAAAAAATGCGGAATCGGTGAGGATCGCGATTGGGGCGGGAACAGGATTCATCGCATGGACTGACGAAGGATCGGCTCACATTGCGACGGTGTCTCGATGCCGGTAAAACCGAATCCGTTCCATCGGTAGGCGGCGATCCGCGTTGTTTTCGTGGCGGGATCGGCCAGCAGGAACGAGTCGCCGCGATGCAGCGCGCACAGGATGCCGTCGTTCGATTCCACCGCATCGATCAGCGGCCAGGCCAGGGCAGAGCCGCGCCACCGGGCAATGAGGCCGTGGGAACCTACGGCATAGACATAGGGCCGCAGACCAACCTCATCGTCAATGGATGAGGGATGGCGTTCAAGCGAGAGCAGCAATGGTTCGGCCGCCATGGAGGTGACCAGTTGCAGGGAGACCAGATCCTGGCGTCTTGACTGCCACACCAGCCTTCCTGCCTGGTAGCCATCGAGAATGATGCCATTGACCGGCTGATCGGGAGACCATGGCTCGGGGCGGATGGTGACTCCATTGATCTCCGCACCGGGACCAAGCTGCGGAGAACAGCCTGCAAGGGCCTGATCGGCCGCGGCGCTTCTTCCGGCCAATCGTGGAAAGGCTGTGTTCCCGTCAGTATGTGTGGCCAGCGCTCCACAAAGCAGGCGGCCGGCGTGGATGTGGCAGTCGGCGATCAGGCCGTCCTTGGTCTCGGCATATTTCTGATCGAAAAGATGGTTGCCGAGCGAGAAGAAGACAGGACTGCCCTCGACACATGCGGGAGGCTGCACTACATGGGGATGATGCCCGACGATGAGGTCAGCACCATGCTCGACCAGCCAGCGCGCCTGCTGCTGCTGCGCATCGGTTGGCCAGTCCTGCAGCTCGTTGCCCCAATGGATGGAGACAACAACCAGGTTGGCCAGTTCACGAGCCAGTCGCAGCTTCTGCGCCAGTTCGACTGAGGGAACCTGCTGCGCGCGGCCATCGGCAGCTCGGATGGTTGTGATCGCGACTACAGCGGCAGTGAGCCCGCCAAAGCGAAAGAACTGCGGGGAGCTGTCAAAGTCCAGCGCCAGAAGGCCGCTCTGCTGGAACCCGGCGCGTGTTTCACTTCGACCCGCCTGGCCAAGATCGCCGGAGTGATTGTTCTCCGCGGTTACCATACGGAAACCTGCCTGCTTCATTAGAGCGGCCGCAGAGTCGGGCGCGGCAAAGCAGAGTTTGTTCCCGGCCGGGCAGTTTGCCGGGTCGCCGAGAGCGCCCTCGAAGTTGCCCCCCACCAGGCTGGCGCTGCGAAAGAGGTCACGAAAGCCAGTCCATGGGCTTGTCTTGCGCTGGTCGATTTCTGCTTTGACAAGGCGCGACATCATGACGTCGCCCGTAAAGAGCAGGCGAAAGTCGCCGGGGGCCGGTTGCGCCGAAGCCGCCAGCGCAAGTTGAAATGTGGCAGTGGCTATGGCTAAAAGGGCGGTTTTGCCGGACATGACAGGGTCTCCCCAGAGATGAAAGAGCTGACCCATGCCGGATGCGGCTGGAGCTCGACCTTGCCAATGATCGCTTTGGCTATTGGATTCTCAGGATCGGCGTTGGGGTTGGCAGGCGCCCCTGCCCAGGCGACGTCTGTCAGCGGCGTGGGCGACGGGAATTCGTAGTAAGAGTAAACACTGCCCTTCACAATTTCACGGCGGCCGAAGTAAGGAACAACCTGATCCCACTCAAGTGGACGCCCGACGGCTGCTTCGAGGTAGGGCACTTCGCCTCCGCCGGCGACATCGGAGATCTTCATCATAGGGTCGGGCGTGGAGAGCGCTAGGTCTGCGCTGGCAAGACTGTTGTAGACGAGGAAATCGTGCTCGGCCACCGCGCCTACGTGGAGAATCTCGTCATAATCGGTATCGCTGAGCGGCTGATTCTGCAGTTCCTTTTCGGCCATGGTCTCGAAGAGGCGCGCCTTGCTCGCGGTTGCCTGCAGGCGACGGATGATGCCGTCGCGCAGGGGCTGAGCTGCCTTGTCGCCCGTGGGGTCGTCCTGGGGCAGGTTCCCATTGAAGTTCGCCGACTTCGCGACCACCTGCTCCATCTCATCGAACAAAGATGCAATGGCTTCGAAGGTCTTCGGGTCCGGCTCGACGTAGCCTCTTGGCGGACGCAGGACAATTGCCTCAAAGCCGCCCTCGCCGCACTCGGCGGTCGTTCTCTCGTTGACGAGAACCGTTGCGTGGCGCAATGTGGCCCATGAAGCCAGACCCGTCTGGAGTCTCTTCGTGCTCCAAAGTGCATCCGGCGCGGTGCCGGGAAAGGTCGCACTGTCGGCCCACTGCACCGCCAGCGCGCCAATCCATGCATCATAGAGGTCTGCCGGCGCTACGCTCTGGGGCTGACGCCGCTCAAGTGCATCGAGCGCGGGACCGAGTGGGGGATGCGCCGCAAGGTCGGTCTTCAGCAACGAGCGGGCATAGCCACTGCCCAAGGCTGCCGCCAGATCGAGGCCCGAGGGCAGAACACGCGCGCCGGTAGGACCGGTGATTTGTTCGGCGGCAGGCCAATCGGAGTGGTAGACAGTCGAGAGGAGCACCTCGTTGTCAAAGCCCCATGAAAGGGGAAATATCTGCGGGCTGGCGCCGGGATGAAGGGCAAATGCTGGCGCGGCGAATGCATCGGCGCTCCACACCAGGGGTGAGCGGCTGGGCGCGATGAAGGGGGTATAGGCTGCTATCCACTGAAGTGCTTTCGCCTTGACATCGGCCGGTAGCGCATTCAACGGAGTGGCATCGATCGCCGCGGCAGCAGTAGTGAGGTAATGAACAGCCTTGAAGTATTCCTGCATTTCGGACGTTGCAGTGTAATAACCGCGCGGCGTCAGTTCGGTAAAGTCGAACGGCTTGCCAAAGACCGGTGAATCAAATGTCCCTTGCGCTTGCTGAATGTGCAGAGCTTCGCCGCTGGTTGCGCTCGTTGCCGCTTGCGACTGCGCCACTGCATTGAAGGCCGCTGCCCAGTTGGAGTTGGGCGCGGTTGCGTTGAGCGATTGGCGCGCCGCGTCGACAAACGCCCAGAACGCGGGCAT
>Ga0302320_10005815_pt1 | contig 27506 bp, 18 predicted proteins | sample Bog_T0_3_FD_202130 | JGI IMG/M metagenome (GOLD analysis project Ga0302320, IMG submission 202130) | Peat permafrost microbial communities from Stordalen Mire near Abisko, Sweden - Bog_T0_3 | ecosystem: Environmental > Terrestrial > Soil > Wetlands > Peat | place: Sweden: Abisko, Stordalen Mire...
ACGACTGCCAAAGAAACTGCCAACCTGACCGCGAGCGCTCGTTTCATCGTGTCTCCGGGAAAAAGGAATTGTACAGCCGTTTCATGCCCTCGGTCTTCGTTTCCTGTGTTCGGTCTTTTGGATGCAGAAATCAGCGCTCGTAGAGCCGCTCGCCAGCCTCAACCGCGATCGGCAGTTTGTTCATCTCCGGCGGGAGCGGGCAAGTGGCGTACACGGTATAAGCACAGGGCGGATTTTCAAGCCGATTGAAGTCGAGGATCAGGCTGCCCGGCTTGTCGAGGCCATGGTCGGGCAGTCCTGTATGCAGGAACCTGCCACCTGGGTATGTGGTGGATTCGCTGGTAGAGTCCCTGAGGATGAAGAACAAGGTTTGCTTCGCTGGATCCTCGATCACCGGCTCCAGGTGTACGACCATCCCGTTCAGCACGAACATGGCAATACCGGGGGCCGGCAGCTTGAGCGTCGTGCCAATTACCGTGGGAATCTCCAGAACTTGCGGCGGCTTGAACGGAACCCACCGAGCCGTCACGCGGTAACGCGCATCCGGCGCAAACCATTTCAGGCCGCGAAACCCCGCTCGATCCGGCGAAGCCGAATCCTTGATGCGCAGCACGAACCGGTCGCCGCGCTTCAGCACCGTAAGAGAAATTCCCTGCCACGCAATCTTCGTCGGATTCGCACCATCCACATCCAGCGACCCCTCGCGAGCGGGTTTCCCGTCGGTGGTAAGCCCGGCTGGAAATCCACCGGCAGGCGACAGCAATTGCACGACCTGCCCGGTTGCGTTCTGGACCACGGTCAGCATTCCCAGGTGATCCGGGGCTCCCGCGCGCAGGCGAATCTGATTATCGGCGGCTGAGCCTACGGAGTTAACCCCCGTCTTGAGCCATTCGAGCCCTGCCAGCGTCAGCCAGCCATCAGGAGCCGAGACCTCCATCTCCCGCTGCGACCTCCAAGCTGTCAGACCCGACAAACCCTGCGCCGCTTCCGCCGTACTCACGGAAGCAGTTTGCGCTCCGCCGTGGCGGGGGTTCGGGACGGCGATCACCAAGGCAAACAAAATCCCGACTGCGAGGCGCAATCGACGAAAAACCGGACGGGCAGATCGCGAGATCGGGCCGCGGATCATGGGTAGTTCTCCTTATTTCTGTTTGTAAGCTGGTGCAGTGCAGCGAAGTTCGTGCCTGAAAAAACATCCCCAGGGCAGGCGACGTCGGCTGCTCGTCGCGCACAACCATCTTCCATCATTGGCCCGGGAAGGGCAACGAATGGCCCGTAACTCTTGAGTGACGGCCTGGTTACCTGCGCGCCTTGACATAGTGTTTTCGCCGTCCCTACAATCAACACAGGAATCCGGTTCTTTGCCTCCAAATAAGTGCCTAGAAAATAAGCACTTAGCGGCAAAACGTCAGCGGTCGCCACGAAACGCCGCCCCCTTCGGCCCATCGGCGCCCTGAATGAGAGCAGGGAAGATGCCAGATCTACGCTCCGATTTGCGCCTTAGTCCGCGTGAGCGGCTGGTGCTTACAGCGATCATCGAAATGTATATCGCTACCGGGGAGCCAGTAGCGTCGCAGGCCCTCGCGCGCTATTTCGCGGATCGCGAAGGGTTGAGTTCCGCCACGCTGCGCAACGTGATGGCGGTTCTCGGCGAAAGTGGTCTGCTTGAGCAGCAACATACTTCGGCGGGGCGCATTCCCACCGCCGCGGCCTTCCGCTATTACGTGGAGCAGATTACCCATTTTGGCCAGGTGGCGGCCGGGCAGGCGCCCCAGTCCTCCATGCCGCAAGGGCCCTCGCCCCTGAGTGATGCTCGCCGCGGACAGATTGAAGAGAGCTTCGCCGGCGTTGCCAGTTCGAACGACTACCTGGAGCGCACATCGCACGTTCTTGCGCTCATTTCCAGCGGGCTCGGCGTGGCGCTTGCCAGCGCGACCGGCGGCCAGGTGCTTGAACACATCCATTTTTCACGGCTTTCCACGGGCCGTGTGCTGGCGGTGCTGGTCACGCAGTCGGGTGCTGTCCTGGACCGCGTTCTTGTTCTCGATCGCGAGTTGACGCACCTGGAACTGGAGACGGCAGGCCGTTATCTGAACGAAAATTTTCGCGGATGGCCCGTCGAGCGCATCCGGGCAGAGGTAGCGCGGCGCCTGGATGTGGAGCGCGAAGCCTACCACCAGATGCTGACCTCCGTCGAGGAGCTTTGCCGCAAAGGCGCTCTGGCTGCGGGAGAAACTGGCCCGGCCATTTTTGTGGACGGCATTGCGAACCTCATCACCACCGAACTCGATCGCGAGCGGCTCCGCCAGATGCTGGCCGCACTTGAAGCCAAACAGCGTCTGGTGGATCTATTGAATGCCTACGTCGACGGACGCCAGCAGGAAGTCCGCGTGGTGGTCGGGCTTGATGAAGCTTCCCCGGCAATGCAGGACCTGGTGCTGATCGGTGCGCCAGCCCGGCTGGGCGCAGGCAATCTTGGCACGGTCGCTGTGATTGCACCCACCCGCATCCAATACCAGGAGATGATTCAGGCAGTTCGCTATATCGCCCGCCTGTCGGAGCGACTGCTTGAGATCCCACCCGACTAAAGAATCTGCTGAAGGTCCACGCGAATCTGATGAATCACCACGCCGTTGCGGTTTGGTTGCGGCTTTCCCGCTCTTTACCGCGGTAAGCGCGTTTTCAGGCAGGAAAATACAATGGAATCAGGCGTTGCCGATTTCTTGAGACAATGAAGAGAGATATGCGGAAACACGATAAAGAAGTCACAGAGTTAGAGCCGGTTCCTGAGCAAGCGGAGGCCGTGGGGAGCGTCCCGGCTGACGAGCGGTGGCAGGAAACCGGCGACGTTGGGCCTGAGGCGGTTGCCCAGGCGGAATCCGTATCAAGGGCTGAGTTTGATCAGTTGAAGGCCGAGCGCAACCAGTTGGTCGATCGCGTTGCGCGCCTGCAAGCCGAGTTTGACAACGCACGCAAGCGGGCGGAGCGCGAAAAGGTCGAGTTTCGCGAGTACGCCACCGGCAGCGTGATCGAGCAGTTTTTGCCCGTGATGGACAACTTCGAACTGGCATTGAAGTCCACCGGCAATGCCGACCAGTTGCGTTCCGGCGTGGAACTGATTGTGAAGCAGATGGAAGACGTTCTTCGCCAGTTGCAGGTCACCCCGGTTCCGACGGTGGGCGAGGAATTCGATCCGCGCGTGCATGAGGCGCTGGGCTCGGTGGAGCGCGAAGACCTGCCCGACCAGCATGTCGCGGAAGAGATCCGGCGCGGCTACAAGCTGCGCGAACGACTTCTGCGTCCTGCGATGGTGCGCGTCGTCAACAATCCGAAACAGACGAGTGAGTGAGTACAAAGACAAGCGTGAGTAAAGCAGATTATTACGAGGTTCTCGGCGTAACCCGCGACGTAAGCGAGCAGGAGTTGAAGAGCGCGTATCGCAAGCAGGCGCTCAAGTATCATCCTGACCGCAATCCGGGCGACAACGCGGCTGAGGAACGGTTCAAGCAGGCCAGCGAGGCCTACCAGGTGCTGAGCGACGCGGACAAGCGCGCGGCCTACGATCGCTACGGCCATGCCGGCCTCGGTGGCCAGGGCATGGGCAACCCGTTTTCCGGAAGCGTGGACATTGGCGACATCTTCGGCGATTTGTTCGGCGAAATGTTTTCGATGGGCGGCAACGGCCAGCGCGGCCCGCGGCAGCATCGCGGCGATGATTTGCGCTTCGATCTGACGATCGACTTTGACGACGCATTCTTCGGCACGGAAACGGAAGTGAAGATTCGCAGGCTCGAAGTTTGCTCAACCTGCAAAGGCCGCGGCAGCGCGTCAGGTCGCGGACCAAGCGTTTGCGGACAGTGCCAGGGACGCGGGCAACTGCGCTATCAGCAGGGATTCTTCTCGGTTGCGCGGACATGCGGAGGTTGCGGTGGCACCGGCCAGGTCATCGGCGACCCTTGCACCACGTGCCGCGGCGAAACGCGCGCCACCAAGGAAATCAAGCTGAACGTGAAGGTGCCGCCCGGAGTGGAAGACGGAACCCGCATCCGCTATGCAGGCGAAGGCGACGCGGGGCGCTCCGGGGGTCCAAAGGGCGACCTGTACATCGTGCTCACCGTTCGCCCGCACGACTTTTTCGAGCGCCACGGCTACGACCTGCAGTGCATTATCCCAATCAGCTTTCCCCAGGCAACACTGGGCGCGGAGTTTGAGATTCCCGGCATCGACGGGCCCGTGAGTATCAAGATTCCCGAGGGCACGCAGAGCGGCCGCGAAGTGCGCGTACGCGGACGCGGCGTTCCTTACCTGAACGAAAAAGGCCACGGCGATCTCATCGTCAAGGTGATGGTGCAGATTCCGCGCAAGCTCAATCGCGCCCAGCGCGAACTGGTGAGCAAGCTCGCCGAGACGCTCACCGTGGACAACAAGCCCACGTCCCCCGGCCTGATGGAGAAGATGAAAGACCTGTTCAGCTAGCCCCAACCGGACTTCCAAAAAACAACGGCGAAAACCGATCAAGGTTTTCGCCGTTGCTTTTTGTGGGAAGTTGTCAATCCCGCCCTTTCGCCAGTAAGAAGGCGAAAGGACGGGGCACGGGGATGTCTCGGATAACCTGCGGGGATGGACTAGAACTCGAGCTTCACGCCGAACTGAATCTGGCGTGACGTAGTCGATGTTGCTGTCACAACGCCGGCCGTCGGCGAAGTGCTGGAGGCTGTCACCTTCTGCACGCCGCCCGACGATGTGATCGTGGGAGCGGACGAGTACACCACCTCGTTCGGTGTCAGCAGATTGGTGTGGTTCAGCACGTTGAAGAACTCGGCGCGGAATTGCAGTCCGAGCCGCTCCGTGATGTGCGCGTTCTTCGTCGCCGACAGATCCAGCTCCGTGAGCCCCGGACCAAGAAGTGCATCGCGCTTCACGTTGCCGTACGTGCCATAGATGGTGTTGCCTCCAGTGCCATTCGGAATGCTCACCGTCGGCTGGATAAACGCGTTCGGGTTGAAGTATTGCCCCACCTTGTGCGGGTAGAGGTTGCCGGTGAACGAAGGATTCCAACTGGGCCGAATCGGATTGCGCGAGTCGCCGTTGCCGGGTGCGTTGTAGCCAAGCTGCGGCGAGAAGGGGAAGCCGCCCTGCACAGCCAGAATGCTGCTGACCGTCCAGTCCGCAGCCAGAAGCTGCACCGGCGCTGAGGCGTGCCGCAGGAAATGCCGGTTCGCGCCGAAGGGCAGTTCGTAGCTCCCATTGATTGAGGCAGCCTGGCGAACGTCGGTGGCCGCCGGGCCCCAATCCAGTTTCGGCTGCAGCGGGAACGAGACAAATGCCGGCGTGTTGCCGCTGACGCTGGTGTTCCATGCCGAGCCGTTATCCAGATTCTTTGACCACGTATAGTTGCCACGAAGCTGCAAACCGTTCGCGTAGCTGCGGCGCACGTCCGCTTCCAGCGCGTTGTACAAGCCCGTTCCTCCAGAAACCCACGAAGTCGTGTTGGCCAGGTTCGGATTTGCAAGAGCGGTGTTCGGATAATAGGCCTGTCCCGCCGCCGTAAATGCGGGAATCGGCTCGTTCATGTCTTCGGATTGAATCTGGTGGTAGCCGTGCCAGCCAACGTAGCCAAGTGTGAGCGAGGTCTGCGGCGCAATTTGCTGCTCAACGCGCAGGCTGTAGGAAATCACCGCGGGCGTCGCAATATCGGGCTGCACATTGCTCGGCGACACCTTGACGGTCGAAGCTGGCGGCACTCCCGCCGTGTAGTGCAGGCTCGAGACCGCAACGTTCTTCAGCGATTCGGCCGTGTTGTAAGGCGCGGTCTGGTCCAGCCGATAGTCGAGCGTATCGAGCAGTCCGTGATAGAGGCCTACGCCTCCACGGACCGCTGTCTTGCCGTCGCCCCATACGTCCCAGGCAAAACCGAGGCGTGGGTTCGGAAGAAACTTGGCCCGGTTGTTGCTGAGCGCTGAGTTGCCCACAATGGGCTGCGTTTGCAGCACACCGTTTTGCAAAACGTAATTCGATGCGCGCCCCTGCGACTCATTCCAGCCGTTGGTGGATTCCGCACGGAAGCCCGCACGCAGTTCCAGGCGAGGCGTGAGCTTGATGGTGTCTTCCACGAACTCCGCAACCTCAAGCGAACGCCAGCCGAGTTCCGTGGGTGCCGGCACCAGCGTGAAGGTGGCCACCGTTCCCTGCAGGAAAGTCGTCAGCGTGCTGAAGGAAGCCTGACCATATTGGTCCTGTGCGAGCAGATCGTTGGCCTGCACGGGTTGCAGCCATACCCCGGCTTCAATCTGTTGCCGGCCACGCGACCAGTAAACATGGTCGTCACCCGTGAACAAATTGCGCGCCGTCAGGTTATTGCTGCCCACGTTGGCGCCTGCGCCCGTGATTGCCGAAGCGCCATTCGAGGCCGTGCTGCCGCTGATCACGATCGCTCCGATCGGATCGCCCGACACCCAACCCGGCAGGTTGACCGGCACGGAGCCATAGAAGGCATAGCTTGCGCGCGAGTAGCCAAAGCGCGCCGTGTTCAGCAGCGATGGCGAAAATACGTGTTGCTCCTGAATGCTCGAAACCTGCTCCCGCAAGCTCTCATTCACCAGGCTCAGTGGATTGGCCGAGGGCGTGTTCGCTGAGCTTGAGTCCACCGTGTAGACCGCGAACAGCAGGTCCTTGGCTCCCAGGTTCCAGTCAAAGCGCGTGGTGCCAAAATCCTCGTAGATGTGTTGCGGCGGATGGCTGAACGCTTCCGCAATTCCGCTCGGATTGCCGTTCGACAAAAGCTCAGGGCCGTTCGCCACAGGCCAGAGGTTCAGCAGCGGCGCCACAGCGGAATTTACGCCGACATTCTGCTCCACGCCGGAGGAGTTAGGCACATAGCCGAGCCGCGCCTGCGCATCGGGAACCAGTGTCACCTCGCTCAGTCCCCAGTTCTGCCGAAAGCCCTCATAGTTGCCAAACAGAAAGAGCTTGTCCTTCCGAATAGGACCACCGAGCGCGCCTCCGAATTGATTCCGCTGGAACTCCGGAATCGACGCCTGGTCAAAATAATTGCGAGCGTCAAAGGCGCTGTTGCGCAGAAACTCGAACGCCGAGCCGTGCAGTTTGTTGGTCCCCGACGTGGTAACGATGCTGATCTGTGCCCCGTCGCGCTTGCCGAAGCTTGCGCCATACGTATCCGACGCAACGTTGAATTCGCGCACCGCATCCACGCCCAGCAGTTGCCCGCTGGTTCCGCCCGGCGTCACGTTGATGAGCGAAGCACCGGTGTACTCAATGCCGTTCAGCAAAAACAGATTGTCCTGCGGGCGGCGTCCACCCACGCTGAACATGTTGCCCACCGAGGAGTTCGAAGTGCCGATGCCGCCGGAACGCTCGCCGCTGTAGTTCACTGTTGCCGGGTTCAATGTCAGCAGTTGGTCGTAACTGCGCCCGTTCAACGGCAGCTCCTTCACCTGGCGTTCGTCGATCAGGCCCGCCGTCTGTTGCGTGCTCGTGTTTACGCTTACCTGTTCGGCGTCCACTACCACTTCCTGTTGCACTTTCTCGACGCCCAGCACGAACGCGAGATCGATGCTTTGGCCGATAGCCAGCGAGATGCCGCTGCGCTGATCCGTCTGGAAGCCGTCGTGGGCCACCGAGACCACGTAATTGCCGACGGGAACCGAAGGCGCATAGAAGCGGCCGTCGGCGTTGGAGCTCAGGATACGGCTTGCGCCCGTTTCATTCTGGCGAACGGTAACAGTTGCGCCGGCGACAGCGGCGCCGGACGTGTCACGCACCGTGCCGCTGATGCTGCCGCCGACGATTTGCGCGTGCAACGCAGAAATTGTGACAAGAACGAAAGCAAGCAAAGAAACGGGCTGAATCTTGAAGAACTTCACTGGGACCTCCAGAAGGTTTTACGGTTGCTGGCTCCGATCGCCGGCGGTGCCGGCGCGGATGCCGATAAGGGCGTATGGAAATCAAGGGAATGAGAATTTGAGCGGAAGGGAATTATCGACAACAACAACAACGCCGGCGAGCGGATGCGGGCGCACTCGCGAAGGCCGGAAGCAGTGAGGTTGTCAGGAGCAGAGTCATTCAGGATTCTCGTTCGAGAGGTTGAGCATCATCTGACGATGGGCGGTTCAGAAACACGAAAACCGCGCTGTAAGTAGCTGAGCGCGGCCTTGAAGATCCCGTGTAAGTCAGAGGAAACTCAGAGACAGGGCCGGCACAGCGCGCAACAGCACGCGCAACAACAGGCGCGACAACACGCGAAAGCCGGAATCTGGTGAACAACCATACTCAAACTGTACCAGAAAGCGGAAGTGTCTCAAAACGAGAATCGAGGGTGGCTTCCCGAAAGTGGCTGTATTTGTGGGAGAAGAGCCTTGACCGAAATTTTCTTTCGGAGCTTGACTTGAGGCATTAGCTAAGGTTGGTCAAGCTCCGAACTGACGAAGATGGTGATCCAGGTGCTTATAGGTCAGGATGGCCCACTCGTCGGGCGTGAGCTTGCCGAAAAAACTGTGGGGCCGCGTCGTGAATGCCTGCGAGCCCGCCACCACGAACCGATCGATCAGGCTGCTTAAATTCTCCTTCTCAAACTCCAAATCGCGCTCATCCAGAATAAGGAGCGTGGGTGCGGTCGGCGAGTTGCGTCGCATGGGCTTGTCGTCGCCGAGCACCAGCGGCTTGATGACGCCCCCGATCAAGCGGCCCACAAACATGCGCGGCGGCTCGATCTCCCCAAGGGCCCACTTTACAGAAAGGGAGCAGTGAGCGACCGCCTGGGCCGCACTCATTTTCCCCCAGAGGCGCGGGCTGGCGGAAGTCAGGCTGGCGATGCGCTGCTTGACCTCGACAGCGGTGTCTGGCTGGAACAGATTCTTCATCAAGAAAGTGTGCATCGACCGCCCTGGAACGATCAAGGCCAATCAGACTTTCGGGGGACTTTTCCTCGGTGAACCGGCCCCGTGCAGGCTCGGGTCAAACTCGCCCAGTGTGTGTTATCTTCATGGCTTGCACGCGCGACCTGTCCCACAGGAAATCGAAAAGATCACTGGGTTTTGGAAGGATCGCGATCGTCCGGCAAGAGGCAAGAGATCATTCAAGAGGTCATCATGAATTCCATGTCTTCCACGCTTCGAGCGGCGGCTATCCTCATGGTGGTTGTCATCGCCGGTTGTCATAGCCAATCCAGCGCATCGTCCAGTGATACAGCTTCAGCTTCAGGCGCGACCGCAGGATCTTCAGCCGCCGCCATCAACTGGACCAGCACAACGACGGAAACCGTCATGGACAGCGCCGTGAACATGCCTGCCTACAAAGTGCAGATTCCCAGCGGCTGGCGATTTGCAGGCATGATGCTGCGCCCCGGCGGATGTCATCCACCCGCGGTTCCCGCCTACGGCCTCTCTTACACGGCCCTTGCTCCAGATGGAATCACAGCGTACGAAGGTTTGCCCGGTGTTTCCTGGGCCTATGCCAGCGACGGCTCCAATCCAACGTCTACCAAGTGCGCTCCCGTCAACATCACCACAGCCTCGGCATTCCTGCTCAACATCGCTGTGCCCAACCTGCGGCCCGATGCGAAGAATATTTCCGTCGTGGCGCTTCCCCAGCAGATGCAAGACAACTTGAAAGCGCAGCAACAGGCGCTGGCAGCCAAGGCAACCGGCAACTATCATCAGACGGTCGATACGGCCCGCATCCGCCTCAGCTATACGCTCAACGGCAAGCCGGTGGAAGAGATGATGGGCACAAACGTTCTGTGCAATGTATCCGTGTTGCCCGCCTACCCCATGCTGCATCGCCCAGCGGTAACGCGCTACCTTTGCCAATCCCTTGGCACCAACATCCGTCGCGCCCCCCAGGGCTCGCTTGACGCAATGATCGCGAAGAACCTTCCGCCGGCGCAGATCCAGCCGGACTGGGACAACATGATTATTCAGAACATGCGCTCCGATTTCGCCAAGTGGCAGGCGGCCAATAACGCGCAGTTTCAGGCCATGCAGCAGCACTTTCAGCAGGTCACTGCCGGCATGGTGCAGAGAGCCCAGGACCAGAGGGCGCAAATGCAGGCCTCCACCAACGCCGCCATGGCGCAGGACCGCGCAACCCAGGGCGCCATCGACAGCGCTGCGCAGGCGCAGGTGCGCGACTCGCTCAATCAGCAGATTTTTGTCGATCCCAATACTGGCCAGAGAGTTCAGACCTCGAACCAGTTCACTTCAGCATGGATCGGATCGGATGGATCGAGCATCGCGTTGACGAACGACACCACAGCGAATCCCAATGGTGTGGTCGATCCGGTGCGGCAAAGCTGGACTGAGCTGATTCCGACGGGCAACTAGCGGCAGAGCTCAGCGGCGAGTGAACGCGGAGGTAGTAACGCGTGGTTTGGATTCTGTTTGTCGTCATCCAGGCTATTGTGATCATTTCGGGCATACGCCGGGAGCAGCGTGCCGGGTTGTGGAGCTGGTCGAAGTTTGTCTTCGCGCTCGGATTCGCGGCACTTGAAATCGTTATTCTAATCGGGCCGCTCCACTTTCTCGGCTTGCAGAACCCGATGTTTTGGCCAGTGTTTAGCGTCGCGGCGGTGATTGCCGCGCTGAACTTTATCTGGATGATTATTGTAGCGCGGCGCTGGAAGTTGCCAGACGGCCGCACCAGCCTGCAGGCCTACCGCGATGAGCAGGAGGGGAAGTAGGCTCACGCGCATTCGTGGAACCGGCTGAGCACGTCCTTCACCGTCGCAAACGTTGCCGGACTTGACCGCTCTGTCCAATACGATGGGGAAACGCGGATGCGGTCCGCATCATCCTTTGCCCGCAAAGCACTCGACACCCTCCGGAGGACGTATGCGTCGCAGAACATTTGTTGCCTCCTTGCCTCTGGCCGCTGCTGGCGCGCTCAATCCTGCGAACGCAACGGCCCAAGGTTCGCTTGGTTTCCAGTCGCCGCAGACCGACGCGGAGCAAGCGTTGCCGAAGTTCCAGGCTCCAGGTGAGGAGCGCTTCATCCGACCCGACGTGCATGCCGGCGACCGGCCTTCCGGCGCAATTTTCGCGTCGCGGTCGGCAGCCATGGGGCGTTCCGGCGCTGCGGGGACGGCGCATCCGATTGCCACGTTGACGGCGATTGAGACCTTAAAGCGCGGTGGCTCGGCCGTGGATGCGGCGATTGCGGCGAATGCATGTCTTGGTTTTCTGGAGCCCACGAGCTGCGGCCTCGGCGGCGACTGCTACGCCATGGTGTGGGATCCCAAGCAGAACAAAGTCGTGGGCCTTGCCGGATCGGGCCGCTCGCCGAAGGCGCTGAGCCTCGAGATGATGCGGCAACGCGCAGTCCAAGGCGTCATTCCAAAATTTGGAGCGGTCTCAATCTCAACCCCCGGTGCGCTTGATGCGTGGTGGACGCTGCACCAACGTTACGGCCGCCTCAAGTGGGCGGAGATTCTGGAGCCTGCGATCCACCTAGCGGAAACGGGTGTGCCTGTGCCGCAGATTATCGGTTACTACATCGGCCGAAACCTTGCGGCCTTCGTCAAGCCCGGCTCCGGCGTGGAAGAAACCGCAAACGCCATGCACACCTATGCGCCCGGAGGCACGGCGCCGGTCGAAGGGGATGTGTTCTGCAATCCTGACCTCGCGCGCACCTACCGCATCATCGCCGAAGGTGGCCGCGACGCTTTCTACAACGGCCCCATCGCGCAAACCATCGAAGCCTACTTCAAGCGCATTGGCGGATGGCTTGCGGTGAGCGATCTGCGCGAGCAGCACGCGGAGTGGAGCGATCCGTTGGTGACGAAGTATCGCGGAGTCGACGTGTATGGCATGGCGGCGAACACGCAGGGGCTGGCGACGCTGCAGATGCTGAATATCCTTGAGAATTTTGATCTGCGCGGAATGGGGTTCCAATCGTCCGCATCGATCCACGCTCAGGTGGAAGCCAAGCGCCTCGCCTACGAGGATCGCGCCCGCTTCTATGCCGATCCAAACTTCGCGAAGATTCCGATTGAGTGGTTGAACTCAAAGGAGTACGCAGCGGAGCGCGCCAAGCTGATTCGTCCCGACCAGATTTTGACGCCCATCTATCCTGGCCAGGCGCCCAGCCACGGAGACACCACCTACTTCACCGTCTCTGACTCCGACGGCATGATGATCTCAATGATCCAGTCGAACTTCCGCGGGCTGGGCTCGGGCCTAGTGGCCGACGGTCTCGGCTTCATGTTCCAGGACCGCGGCGAGCTGTTCTCGCTGAAAGATGGGCACCCGAATATCTACGCGCCGGGCAAGCGGCCGTTTCAAACCATCATCCCCGGCTTTGCAACAAAAGACGGCAAGCCCTGGATGAGTTTCGGCGTGATGGGCGGCGACATGCAGCCGCAGGGGCAAGCGCAGATCATCCTTAACCGCGTCGACTACGGACTGGATATTCAGGCGGCAGGCGACAGCCCCCGCTGGCACCACGAAGGATCATCGCAAAGCATGGGCGAGGACCTGCCCGGTTTAGGACCGATGGGAATTCTACGGCTTGAATCGGGCGTCCCCGCGTCGACTCGCAAAGCCCTCATCGAGCTGGGCTGGCCCATGGGCGAGTCCGATGGCGGCTTCGGCAGGTACGAGTGCATTGAGCGCCGCACAAGTGGCGGCATGAACAAAGGAGAACCATACTATTCCGCTGCCAGCGAGATGCGCGCCGACGGCGTAGCGCTGGCTTGCTAGTTTGAGGTACGATCCAGCGCACGAAACGCCTTTTCGCGCTACGATGGGTGCGACCCACTTTCGCCCAATCCCGTGAATACCCACGAAGAACGCCCCCATTCCACCTCAATCGCGACGACCATCCGTTCGCCCCTCCGGATCGGGCTCGGTTTCGTGACAGCGTTGACAGTTCTTTGGGCGCTCCCTTGGATCAGCGGACGCGCCGGCCGCCGAATGCTGCATCCGATCCCGGTTTCGGTGGTAGTGGATGCCGGCAGAGCCCCTTCCTGGCCCGGCGCGGAACACGCCTGGACAGACCGGTTCGCCGACGGAACCCCCGACTTCCTGCGCCTCAACGATCCCGGGGACCAGGCAGCCTTCCGGCGCTGGTTCACCCTGATTGCCGAATACCAGGCAGTCCGCCCCAAGCCGGAACTGCCAAAGGAAATCACAGACTGCGCGAGCCTGCTTCGTTACTCCTATCGTGAGTCGCTCGAGCGGCATGACGAGAACTGGTTCCTCGCAAGCAGAATGGAAGTGGACGCGCCGCCAGGCGAAATTCGCGCGTGGACCTATCCGCGTACGCCGCTCGGCACGGCGCTCTTCCGCGTCAAGCCGGGAACCTTCGTTCGCGACGACGTAACCAACGGTGCCTTCGCGCAATTCGCCGACGCGCGAACCCTGGTCGAGCGCAATGCCTACCTCGTCAGCCGCGATGTGCGCCGTGCCCTCCCTGGCGATTTGCTTTTTTATCGCCAGTTCGGCCAGTCGTCGCCTTGGCACTCAATGATCGTCACGCGAACCGGCCCGCAGGCCGTGGTTGTCTACGACACGGGAGAAGATCGAGGCAAGCCGGGCGAGCTGCGCCGGGTAGCGCTCGCTGAGCTCGTCGATCACCCGCAACCGCAATGGCGGCCGCTCCCCGGCAATCCCAATTTTCTCGGCGTTTACCGCTGGAATATTTTGCGAGGAACTCCATGAGTCTCCGTAAGTCGCTGTTCGCCGCACTGCTTCTGCTCGTCGCTTCCGCCGCATTCGCCAACGACGCGCCGCGCTCGTTCTCGCTGTCCACGTCGCGCACCTTCGCACCCGGTGAGAGCGTGAAGATTCAGTTGCTGGCGCACAACGTCCCGGAGCTGGAGTTTCGCGTTTACAAGATTCGCGATACGCAGAAGTTTTTCGCCGGCCTCAAGGATCTGCACAGCTTCGGCGTCCAGAGCCAGTCGCCGTCGGAACAGATCGACCAGCGAACGCTGCTCGAGCGGCTGCACGACTTCAAGGCCCACCTCTGGTGGCTCATGCGCCACTTCTTCCGCAGTCAGTTTACTGACGAAGCCCGCGACAACTTCCGCGAGCAGCAAGGCAAGCTCGGCAAAAAGAGCCGCGTCGTGGGCGCAGCGCAATTTGCGCAGGTCCCGATCCTGAACTCAAGCCAACTGGTCGCACGCTGGAAGCTGCAAACACCTCCGGCTTTGGTGAGTGAAACGCAACAACTTCCCATCGACGGACTCGGCTCCGGAGCGTACCTGATAGAAGCCACCGACGGCACCTACAAGGCCTACACCGTCGCTATCGTCACCAGCATTGCCATGGTGGAGCGCATCGAGAACGGCCAGGTTGCCCTCTATGTTGCCGACCGCATGACCGGAGCACCCGTAGCGAAGGCCGATGTCGCCCTTTGGACAGGCGGAAAGCTGCAATCGTCCGGTTCGACGGACGGTGACGGCATAGCTTCGCTCGCAATCGGCGGTCCTTCCGCGCATTCCGGCGCTGAGCCTGAGAACGTATGGATTCTCGCGCGCCACGGAGACGACGATGCGCTCGTCACGCCGTGGAGTTACAACTTCGGCCAGCAGAATGAACCTTCAGTGCTGGGCTACATCTACACCGACAGACCTGTGTATCGGCCGGGGCACACGGTCCACATCAAGGCAATTGTGCGGCAGAAGAAGAACGACATGCTGGACCTGCCGCAGGGCTGGACGCCGACACTGCAGGTAGAGGACGGCGATGCCAAGGTCGTCTTCTCCAAGGCGATGAGCTTCTCGGCGCATGGGACGCTGACCGCAGACTTCGACCTGCCATCGGACGCTTCCCTGGGCTACTACAGCATCACCGTGCACAACCCGCAGGGGTACACGCCGGGTGGAAGCATCGACGGCAACGGAAGCTTCTACGTCGAGGACTACAAGAAGCCCGAATACCAGGTCAAGGTGAACGTGCCGGTAGCGCGCGTGCTCCAGGGCAGCAAGATACAGGCCACGATCGAGGCGAAGTACTTTTTCGGCGAGCCCGTATCCGGCGCAAAGGTCACGTACGTGGTTCACACCTCCCCGCACTACTGGTGGGATGAAGACCAGGGCGACGACAATGGCGAAGCCGACGCCGAAAGCGACACCAGCGATGCGAGCGATGCCGATGACGCCGACAGCGGCTTCGACGAAACCGAGCAGCAGGAAGACCAGGGCGTGCTCGACGCCGATGGCCGTCTCACCATCAGTCTGCCCACCGCAGTCGACGACAAGCACGAAGATCAGGACTATCGTATTGAAGCGCGCGTAACCGATGCGGCCAATCGCGAAGTGGCGGGGCACATGACCGTGCTCGCAACCTACGGATCGTTCCGCGTGAGCGTGGAGCCCACGAGTTACGTGTTCCAGGTAGGCCAGCCCGCGCGCGTCAAGGTCACAGCGCAGGACTACGACGGCAAACCGGTGCAGACCCCGGTCCACATGCGTACCTCGCTCGAAAAATGGGACTCGGTGACGCGCGAACGATCGGAGACTCCGAAAGCCAGCGTCGACACCACAACCGGCGCGGATGGCACCGCGCTCGTGGACCTGCCTCTGAACGGACAGACCGGCGACTTTGTGGTGACAGCCAGCGCGCCCACGCCGGAGAATCGCACCGTGCAGGGCCGCACCTGGGTGTGGATCTGGAACGGCGCCGGCGAGTGGTACACCGCAAATACCCAGGCGCAGATCGTCGCCGACAAAAAATCCTACAAAGTCGGCGACACGGCGCACCTGCTTCTCGTTACTGGGCTCAAGGAATCGTGGGCAGTAGTGACGACCGAGGGAGACACCGTGCAATCGCGGAAGCTGCTGCATGCCACCGGGGAAAGCCTCGCCTTTGACGTTCCCATCAATCAGCAGTCGCAACCCAACCTGATGGTCAACGCAGTCATCGTCCACAACAACCAGATTTCGACCGCGCAGAAAAGCCTGAAGGTCCCGCTGGTCGAGCGCACGCTTACGGTAACCGCGACAGCCAGCAAGCCCCAGTATCTGCCCGGCGAAAAAGGCAGCTTCGATGTCTTCGTCGCAGACGCCGCGGGCAAGCCTGTCGAATCGGACCTGAGCTTTGGCGAAGTGGATGAGGCACTTTATTCCGTGCGCCCGGACACCAGCGGCGACATCGTCAGTGCTTTTTATCCCAAGCGATTCTCGTATCTCGAACCGCAGACTTCGTTCGACTTTTTCTTCACCGGCCAGGCTGGCACCAAGAGTCCGCTGCTCGCGGAGCTCAATGCAGGACTGTTCCACCCGCGCATGGCGCAAGTTAAACCGGGCTCCGACCTGGTTGTCCCCAAGGTGCGCAAGGCATTCCCCGACACGGCCTACTGGAATCCAAATGTGCGCACCGGTCCCGACGGCCACGCAAAGGTGGAGTTCAATTTCCCCGATGCATTAACGACGTGGCGAACCACCATTCGCGCCATGACGGACGACGGCAAAGCCGGCGGTGTGGTGACGCGCGTGCTCGTGCGCAAGAACCTCATCGTCCGCCTCGCTGCTCCACGCTTCTTCCGCCAGGGCGATGAAACGGTGCTACGCGTGATTGCGCACAACTATCTCGCGTCCGCCAAGGATGTGACGTTTGCGCTGGATGTGATCGGCGTGGACGTGATGAGCGGCGCATCGCAAAAGGTGAACGTGCCGGCCAAGGGAGAAGCCTTCGTGGATTGGCGCGTGAAGGCGCACGCGACAGGCAATGCCGTTCTGACAGCAAAGGCGCTGACGAATGAAGAGTCAGACGCGCTCGAAATAACGCTGCCCGTACTTGCCTACGGCGTCAAGCAGAAGGCATCCGGCTCGGGAGTCGCGTTCTCCGGCACTGCGGAAAACCAGTGGACCTACAACTATCCGCCCGCCTCCGACGCCGGCACGCGCTCTCTCACCATCACCGTAGCTCCGTCCGTAGCAGGCACCGTATTTGATGCTCTCGACTACCTCACCAGCTATCCGTGGGGTTGCACCGAGCAGACGATGTCGAGCTTCCTGCCTGACCTCATTGTCGCGCAGGCCGTCGACAAACTCCATCTCAAGTCGCCCATCGATCCCGCCACGCTGAAAGACATGGTCAATGCAGGCATCGCGCGGCTCTACAGCTACCAGCACGAAGATGGCGGCTGGGGCTGGTGGCCCGACGATCCGAGCCGAGTCTTCATGACGGCTTATGTCGTCAGCGGTCTGGGGCAGGCGCAGGCGACCGGATGGGACATCGAAAAGGATTCCTCACAGCCGAACCATCTGCAGAGCGGACGGGCGTGGCTCGCCCTTACGCTCTCGAAGCATCCTGACATGGTTCCCGACCTGCGCGCCTACGTCGTCTACGCGCTCGCAACCACTGGCGGCGCACCGAACGACGCGATCAACGCCGCATGGTCGAGCCGCAGCAAGCTAAGCGACGAAGGCCTGGCCCTGCTGGGCCTCGCGCTCGATGCCATCGGCGATCCGCGTGCGCATGAAGCAGCCACCTTGCTCGAAAAGAAAGCCAAGGTCAGCGACATCGATGTGCACTGGGAAGGGAACTACGACGGCCTGATGGAATATTGGGACGATACTTCCAGCGAGACAACGGCCTTCGCCATCAAGCTGCTCATCAAGCAGGATCGCGCGAGCGGCCTCTTGCCCAAGGCAGCCGTCTGGCTGGCGAGCCATCGTGACGGCGACTATTGGTATTCCACGAAGCAGACGGCAATGGTGATCCAGGGGCTCACGGATTACGTGGCGCTCAGCGGCGAACTCGCCAACTCGTCCGATGTGGAAGTGCTCGTGAACGGCACGAGCGCGGGTAAGCGGCACTTCGGACCGGGCGACGGATTCGCCGCCCCATGGCGCATCCAGGTTCCCGCAGCCCAAACGGCCGGTGGCGGCCAGGTCGTCATTCGCAAGAGCGGCAACGGCCTCACCTACTGGTCTACGGATAGCGCGTGGTACTCGGCAGATAAGCGGCTCTTCCAGCAAGAGAAGCTGGCGCTCAATCTCACACGCGATTATTACCTGCTGCAAAAGCGGCAAGACAAGCCCACCGATCCCATCACCTACGATCTCGCTCCCATCAAGGGCCCAGTCCACATCGGAGATATCGTCGCCGTGCGCCTCGCCGTCAGCGGAACCAACTGGAGCTACCTGCTCGCCGAAGATCCCATTCCCGCAGGCACGGAGTTTCTCGCTGAGACCGGCTTGTACAAGCTGAACAACAAACCGGACTGGTGGGCCGACTGGTTTACGCGCAAGGAATTCCATGACGACCGCGCGGCGTTCTTCAACACTGACTTCAACGGCCGCCGCGAGTACGTGTATCTGCTCAAGGTCGTCAACGCGGGCAAGTTCGTCATCAGCCCCGCGCAGGCCGGGCCCATGTATCAATCAAATGTTCAAGCCACAACCGATCCCGCAGTGCTCGAGGTGCAACCGTGAGTTACATCCAGGACCTTCTTCTTCGCCTTCGTCGCAGCCGGTGGTGGATTGCGATTCAGCTTGTAGGTACGCCGCTGCTGCTTGCAGCGGGTCTGGCCTGGACGCAGCTTCCCGACAGGCATTGGTGGCAGGTTGTCCTTACGCTCCTGATTCCTCTTCTGCTTGTGATCTCGATCCTTGAAGTCGAAGCCGGCACCATGCGCTCCCTCGCCGACGATGACGGCAAGCGCGTGAAACTCGTGTGGGGCGCATGCACAGTGCTCGTGTGGGCGGGCCTATTCTGGGCCTGCTGGGCCGCGCTCGACTGGTGCGACGATCAAATTCCCGCATGGGCAAGCTATCTCAACTCGAAAGCCTCGGCCGGTCTGCGCGCCACAACCTTCACGTACGCGCACCTCGCGCACTGGCTCACGGTGACTGAGTGGATCTTGCGCTGGATCCTTGTCCCCGGAAAAATCATTCCGTACGCGGTGGTCTCCGCCCAGTGGGGCTGGCGCATCCCGTTTCGCAGAGTCATCCGCCTGCTGCTCGGTTGGCGCTGGTGGCCAGCTGTCATTGCGGCGTCATTGGTGGGTGTCTCTCTTCCCGCGCATTTCTTTTCAACCCTTCCGCATGGAACCGTCTCCGCGCAAATCTGGGCGGTCGCGTGGAAGCTCGTCGCCACCTACCTGCTCGTCATCGGCGCGTGGGTTCTGCTGCTTGCCTGGGCCGCTATTTTACTTGATCGAAGCGCACCGGGTGCGGAAGACAACGGCGACGAACAAGGCGAGCCTGTCGCGGTAGGCGCAGGCCCACACGGCGAAGACGCCGTCAGTCTACCGCTGCCCCAGGAAGGCGACGGCATCTGAAGGCAATCCGGAGTGAAGCCACGCCAGCACCTGGGCGCGGCCGTAGCGCTTAAGCAGCAGTGCTGCGACTGCACCGGCAGCTCGATGAGCAGCTTCCGACTCGGCTTCTGTTGTTGCATGAACCAGCGCCTGATCAACGGCGTCGATCTTCAGCGCAGGTCCCGCCTTCGCTTTGGCGTCAGGCTCACTCCAGGTTTCCACCAGCCCCTCGCGCAGCCACAGCGGCGTGTTCGGTCCGGCCTCAGCTTCGATCAGCGCATGGAGAAACTCGTGGCGCAATGTGTCGCTGAGCAATCTTCGCGCGGCCAGCGTATGCAATGGCTGCGTTGCGATCCAGTTTCCTTCCGTGAACGCCGCAACCCATCCCGGCGCCAGCGTCGCATCGCGAAACGCCTCCGTGGAAGCAAACGCACGAATCGTAATTTGCGCTACGCCATGCAGGCCGGAGCGCTCCGTGGCTTCGTGCCGTGCAAGATTCAATTCAGTCAGGTAGGCCGCGTCCGCGGCATCGAGCGACTCCAGCGTGAATCCGTCGCCCGCGAAGCGCTTCCATGCGCGGCCCGTTGCTTCATCGGCAGTTTGTGCGCCGGGAAAATACTGCGCGAGGATTTGTTCCCTCGTGCGCCCCGCAGCAGCCATGGTAGCTGCGCCTTTCTGACACAAGCCCACTCCATGACCCCAGCCGCGCCCATGAAACAGAAACCGATCGCCCTGCCGGCTTACTTCAAACCACGTGCTAGGAATCTTGCTCCAACCCAGCGACTCGCCCACCGCCAGAACAAACGCCTCCGCGGAGATCGTGTTCGAGTCGAGCCGCAGCGTAACAGCCCGCCCTGATTCGCCGCGCTTCTCGATCGCCAACTGCAGCCAGCCAGGCTTGGCCAATCCAGCGCGCGCCAGTGCCGCGGAGATCTCATTGAGCGTCAACTCCGACGCCCACTCCTTGCTTCCACTCGCGCTGCAAAATCGATCGGGCTGCGACGGCAGATAAGGAGTCGCCGACGCCTTCGGCCAAATCTCCGTCGGAGATGCCGTCCGACCCCCACAATCCTTATGAAAGTAGGCGAGTGCCCGCCCGCCATGAAACCAAAGCGTCTCGCCCGCAGTGGCAAGAGTCGCGACATGCGCGGTCTTCCGCCTGTTGCCGATATCGCTCCAGTGCAAAAGCTGGCAATGCGTGGAGTCGCACACATCGAAATCCGCGTGGCCGTGCGCTTCGTGCAATGCAAACGTTCTGACAACAGTCGCCAGAGCTTTCAGCGATTCAGCGCTGTCGGCCGGTCCGCTTTCGCTGGCCACAACGCGCTCCACATAGCTCTCCACCGGCATCGTCACTGCGATCGCCAGCACTCCCCCACGCGCAGTGATGCTCGCGGCATACGGCAGCAGGACGGATTCTCGATGCGCGGTCAGCCGATTCGTGCCCTCGATCCAAATCCCGGGTGCGGTCGTCTTCTTGTCGCGCTCCACAATCCAAAGTGCATTTCCATCCGCGCGGATATCGATCGAGCCAGTAACGGAAAAGGCTGCGCACTGCGCGCAGGTACGCAGCACAATCTTTCCATCGCGCCCTCCGGGAGCAACCACCACCTCCCGGTCGCGCCACAAAGTCCACATGCCAACGCGAAGTGTTGCGCGAGCCACCGGAGCCTTTGCGCTACCGGCACTGGCTCCAGCGATCGGACTCCTGCGCGCCGCCGAAGCAAACAAGACCGCCGCCACCAGCAGGCTCAGCAAATACCGCGACCGAGAGCCTGCACTCATCGCTTTCCCATCGGCGAATTCGCCAGCAGAACCGCCGCCACACGAGCCGCATCCGCCCCGCGACCCACCGGCAGATACACCACCACCACCACTTGAGGATTCGTCGCCGGAGCCCATCCCGCGAACCACCCGTGCGTTTGCACAGACTCCGTGCCCTCAGCTGTTCCCGTCTTGCCCGCAACGGAGACACCTGCCGCGCCCGCTGCCCGAGCCATGCCAAATCCGGTCGAGTCCGCAAGCCCCGCACTCACTACCTGCGCCGCCGCGGGCTCCGCATGTGTGTTGAGTTCCCGAGCTAGCCACCGATACGCCACTGCCAGTTCGAGCGGCGTAACGCGAATGCCCTCCACTCCAAGCAACGCCAGTTGTGCGGCGTCTGTGTTCATCGGCTCGCGAAACTCCGCAATGGTCTCCGCCTGCGCGCCTCCGCCACGTTCCCCAGCCAGCCCCGTCGCGCCCAGCACTCCCGTCGACCGCAAAATCCTGCCGAGCTCGACCGGCCTCAAGCCGCGCGCCACCTGAGAAAAGTAGCTGTTGCACGACCACGCCAGTGCCTCGCTCGCATCGAACGGTGTCGCAGCGGGATGCGTGCACGCAAGATGATGACCGGCAACCACCAGCTTGCGGTCGCAGGCCACACGTTGTTCGGGGTTCCAGCGGCCTGCGGCGACGAGGCTATAAATCACCAGCGGCTTCAGCGTCGATCCGGGAGCAGCGAGCGTATGCGACGCCTCGACGAGCTGTCGCTCTGCCAGTAGCTTTCCACTCGCAATGTCGAGCAAAAGGATGCGCGCATCCGGCGCGGTCTTCGCCGCAACGTCAACGGACTTTTGCCACAGCGTTGCTTGAGCGTGACTCGCCGAAGCGCCGCTCGTCCAGCCTGCAAACAGAACTGCGAGAGATAGTAGGAATCCACGCACAGAAGAAGTATGAGGCAAGCGAGCGGCGCTGCAAACCGGCGAATGAGCTATGCCGTCCCCTCATTCACCGATTCCATTCGCTCGGCGTTGTTCAAGCCTGTCCCATCACCACCGTGTGCGGGCTCATCGGGATCGGATGCCCGGTGATGTTCTTGAATCCGGCATCCGAATACATCGATGTAAGCTCGCTCAAGGTGTACGCATCGCCAGAGGCGGTCGTCGTCAGCATCGTCATGCTGAAGGCCGCAGGCTGCGGAGGCGACACTCGGTCTTCATTGGGAACGAATTCGAGCGTGGCCGCCCGTCCGCCCGGCGCAAGCGCGGCGCGCACCTTCTTCAGCAGCGCTACATTCGTTGGAACATCGAAGTGGTGCAGAAAATTGGTCAGCAGCACGGCGTCGTAAGGGCCGCCGTAGTCCACATCAAAGGCAGAGCCGGGCAGCATGTTGTAGCGCTCGTGCACGCCGGCCTTCTTCGCATTGTCCAGCGCCACGCGCAGAACCGGAGCCCAGTCCAGCCCCGTCACCTTTGCCTGCGGATTCTGCTTTGCGATCTCAATGCCGAACAGCCCATGCCCCGCGGCGATATCCAGCACGTGCATGGGGTCCGTACTTCCTTGAAGCACGATGGCGCCCAGCGGTCCCGCCATCGGTCCCATCATCGGACCCATGGTCTGCGCAAACTGCACCCACACCGGATTTTCCGGCTCGACCGTGCCTTCCCCCGGAAGAGTAGTGCGTCCGTTCCGCACAATGTCACTCAGATGATTGAGCGGCTCAAGCACCGCCGGATTCGACAGGAACTGAGCTACCGTCGCCATGCATGCGGGCGAGCGTGGATCGAGAAACGCCCCGCTCACAGCCGTGTGCTTATACTGCCCATTCTCTTTCAGAAGCACGCCGCAGATCACCAGGTAGTCGCACAGGATGCGGGTTCCTCGCTCCGATGCGGAGCAATGTTTAGCGATCGAGGCCACGTCTCCCGGTCCATCGCCAACAGCCGTAAAGATGTCAAGCTCGATAGCCGCTCTCAGGGCCGCCGTCTGCTGATGCGCCTGCATCATTCCAAAAATCAAACCAGGGTTCAACGGAGCATCCGCATGGTTCTCAGCGCTCATAACCAACCTCCAGGTTGTTTCAATTCAATGAGGAAACGGCTTTCGGGAATTTGGTTCGGGGAAGTACGTTGGGGAAGTCAACCTGGCAAATTAACCAAGTGTCAGCAGCCTATCACAGGCGCAGTTATGCGTGGCAAGACGCAAATGAACTTAGAAATAGAGATCGAAGAATCGACTGAACGACTGTTACGCTACTTCGCGTAAGCCTCGAACAGCTTGCCCCATTGCGTCGTCGCCAGCCATTTTTCGTAAATCTTCTTGTCCTTCATCGGCCAGCGGTACCAGTCGTGATACGACTCGGAGCCGAAGACGAACAGATGCACGAGCGGTGTATGGAAGAAAAGGTGCTGTATTTTTTTAAACGGTCCGAACCACATCACATCTCCAACGTGGCTCGCCATGTTGTCGCCCACCGTAAAGTTCCAGCTCTCCTGCGAAATGTCATCCCCCACCAGCTTGATCTCTTCCGGCTTTCCCGTTCCCAGGCCCGCCCGATGCGCCAGGTGAATGTACTTGATGTCCATCGGATTAAAGCCCATCAGCTTTGCCGCAACCGCATCGATAGCCACCTGGTCTGAGCTGGCCAGCATGATGTTTTTTACGTGCGGCCTCATCGTACGCGGCCCCGGTCCATCACCCGCTGTCGTGCCGTCCATGATGGCAAACAGTCCCGCGTGAATCTCCTTCTGGATCGCCAGCAGGTCCACCAGCGTTTCATGAATCCACGAATGCGTGTAATGGCGATGCGTGGCCAGCAGGCCCCCGAACGCATTCTTCATCGCGCCCGTCGTTGTGGTGTAGATGTGGCACTTCACCGTGGGCAAATGAACGATATTTTTGCCGAAGAAGAAGTCCGGAATATGGATGCCGTTTGGAAACACCTTGTCCAGCGCCAGCATCTTCGCCTTCGGCACGAACGGAATCCACGTCATGTCCCCGTCGCGAAAGTTGTAGAGGACCGGAATCTTGTGCTTGTCAAAGATGGGAAGGTAGTGGTTCAGGTCTTCGCCCTTGAAGGCGTTGGTCACGACGGTTTTGTTCTGCACGCACACCAAGTCTTCGTAGCCGCTGGCGCGCAGAGCCTGGATGGACCCCTCCAATTGCCAGGGCGTCGTATTCGCACCGGGGAACGGGTAATGCCAGGAAATGTTGTCCTTCAGAATCGTCTTTGCAGACGGATCGAGCGCAGTCGACATGCCGGCCAGCTTACAGAGCCGTGCAATGTCTTCCAGTACTGTTTCTGGCCGCGTTCTTACGGCTGCAACTACGGATGGGTTAGCCACGATGGATGAATCTCCTTGTTTGGTGCGTTCTCTAGAAATGGATGCCGATTGATTGCAGCGCGGTCACAGGGCAAGCAAAACCACACAGGCAATCGCCCCGCCGATCACCAGGCTCATGGCGTCGGTCAGCGCGAACACGACGGGGTCTTCGTGAAGCTTCCCGCGGGAGGCCAGCAGCCACACACGGCACAGCCACAAAAGCATCAGGGGCATGATCAGCCACAGCACTTCCGGCTTGTGGTAAAGCTTCGATACTTCACTCCCACTGATGTAGATGATGAAAATCACTACTGCGGAAAAGGCGCTGGTCGTGCCGAAGCTGCGCAACTGTTCCAGATCGTCGAGAAGGTAGCCGCGTCCATTTTTCGGCAGCTTGCCGCTGGCGCGCAGGTTCTCAAGCTCCGCGAAGCGCTTGACAATGGCGAGCGAAAAGAAAAGAAACACCGAATAGCCTGCCAGCCAATGCGAGATGCGTGTACCCGTCGCGGCGCTCCCGGCAATCAGGCGCAGGGTATAAAGCCCTGAAAGCGTCAGCACATCCATGAGCGGAACGCGCTTCAAATACAGCGAATACCCCAGCGTCGAAATCAGGTAAAACGCAAGCCAGCCATAAAACGCAAGGGGCAGCACCCGGGCGCTCAGAAACGCGATCAGAAGAAATGTGATCGCCAGTCCTGCGCCCACCAGGGGCGATAGATCGCCCGCAGCGAAGGACCGCCTCCGCTTGCTGTGATGGTGCCGATCCGCTTCGAGATCGAGCAGATCGTTCAAGATGTACGTCGCCGAAGCTGTGAGCGAGAAGCAGACAAACGCCAGCAGCGTTGTAAGCAGCACGGGCATGGCAAAGTCGTGGGCCAGCAGCGGCGGAAGAAAGATGAGCAGGTTCTTGGCCCACTGGTGGGGACGCATGGCGCGCACCAGCGCAGTGACCGGGTCCCTCCGCTCGATAAATTCGCGTTTCGGCTTGATGCCGCGTGAGCGAAGCCGGCTACGAAGCGCCAAGCTCGGGTTCGCCAGCATGGCCTCCGTCGCATGGGTCAGCAGAGGCAGATCCGGTGTCGCATTCCCCACGTAGTCAAAGGCGCCCGGGCCGAGACGATTGCGAAGACCATCGAGCTTTTTGTTACCGGTGAGGTTGGTGGCGCCATCGGAACCCAGCACGCCATCAAAGATGCCTAGGCTGTCCGATACGCGGTGCGCCAGAGCAATATCAGCGCCTGTGGTCAGGTACAGCGGACGGCCAAGAGAGTGCTGCTCTTTCAGAAACGCAAGCAGCTTATGGTTGTAAGGTAGTGTTTCGACGTCGAGCGAAATGGATTCCGTTACGAATGCCTTGAAGACGGCCTTGCCCCGAAGCAGTTTTCCAGGCAGCGCGAGCACCAGCAAGGGGCGCCTGCGCGCCAGCGCGAGGAGGGAGTCAACCAGGGTGTCTGACTTGACAAGGGTCCCATCAAGATCGACGCAGAGCGGCCTCAGCGTAGCTTCGGCAGGCCCCGGTTGAGTGACGACTTGGGACAACCATTCACCTCGCTGAGAAATGCCGACCCCAGGAAAACGAGAGGCGGCTTAATACGATTCTGGCTCAAAGATCGGCGTCGCCACTGCAACTTATGCGCTATCGAGGACCAGTCAAGTATACAGTTGGGCCGCGTTTCGGTTGCGGTAGCGGATTGGCGCAAGAGGGACGAAAATCGCCCCCTTGCGCCAAGGTCTTGGGGAAACATCCTTCGCCTGATGGCGAAATCTCGATTGGAGGTTGGGAGGTCCGCCTATGCTGAAGCTTCGGCGAGACATCCTTCGCCTTAGGGCGAAGGATGGTGGAGCTGAGCGGGATCGAACCGCTGGCCTCCTCGTTGCGAACGAGGCGCTCTCCCAGCTGAGCTACAGCCCCACGACTTGACTATTTTAGCAGCGTGCGCGCATTCCCGAAAGGGCGCTCCGCACTTTCAGCTTCTGGAGCGGATTCCCGGAGGAACCACAGGCTACCATCCGGGAATCAACTACAACTGGTTCATGTTGAGCAAGAATTCCGCGTTATTGCGGACCTTCTCCAGCCGGCTGATCAGCAACTCCATCGCCTCAACCGGCGAAAGCGGATTCAGCACCTTGCGCAGCACCCAGATCCGCGAAAGATCTTCCTTGGGGATGAGCAGTTCTTCCTTGCGCGTTCCGGAGCGCTGGATGTCGATCGCCGGAAACACGCGCTTGTCCACCAGCTTGCGGTCCAGGATGATTTCCATGTTGCCGGTGCCCTTGAACTCTTCAAAGATCACTTCGTCCATCCGCGAGCCCGTGTCCACCAGGGCAGTCGCAATAATCGTGAGCGAACCGCCTTCTTCAATGTTTCTCGCGGCGCCAAAGAACCGCTTCGGACGCTGCAGCGCGTTGGAGTCCACGCCGCCCGAGAGCACCTTGCCCGAAGGAGGGACGATGGTGTTGTAAGCGCGGGCCAGTCGGGTAATGGAATCCAGCAGGATGACCACGTCGCGCTTGTGCTCGACAAGGCGCTTGGCCTTCTCGATCACCATTTCCGCAACCTGTACGTGACGCGCCGCGGGCTCATCGAAGGTGGAGCTGATTACTTCGCCCTTCACCGAGCGTTGCATGTCGGTCACTTCTTCCGGGCGCTCGTCGATCAGCAGCACGATAAGCACGATCTCCGGATGATTCGTGGAAATGGAGTTGGCGAGCGACTGCAACAGCATGGTTTTGCCGGTGCGGGGTGGGGCGACGATCAGGCCGCGTTGGCCTTTGCCCACGGGGGTCAGCAGATCCATCACGCGCCCGCTGGTAGCCTCGCGTACCGTCTCCAGCTTGATGCGTTCCTGGGGATAGAGCGGGGTGAGATTGTCGAAAAGGATCTTGTTGCGGGTCTCTTCAGGAGACTCGAAGTTGATCGCCTCGATCTTCACCAGCGCGAAGTACTTTTCACCCTCATGCGGAGGCCGCACGTTGCCGCTGATCGAGTCGCCCGTCTTCAGGTCGAACTTGCGAATTTGCGAAGGCGAAACGTAAATGTCGTCCGGGCCTGGCAGGTAGTTGTAGTCGGGCGAGCGGAGAAAGCCGTAGCCGTCAGGAAGAATCTCAAGGACTCCCTCGGCAAAAATGTGGCCTTCCTTCTCGCTCTGGGCTTGAAGAATCTTGAAGATCAGATCCTGCTTGCGAAGGCCGCTCGTC